>Ga0316613_10000154_pt1 | contig 81758 bp, 76 predicted proteins | sample OWC_soil_day10_C_2_FD_207647 | JGI IMG/M metagenome (GOLD analysis project Ga0316613, IMG submission 207647) | Wetland soil microbial communities from Old Woman Creek delta, Ohio, United States - OWC_soil_day10_CT_b | ecosystem: Environmental > Terrestrial > Soil > Wetlands | place: USA: Ohio...
TGCTCACAAAGCTGAAGTTTACCACCGCGACTTGAATCCCGAAAACATTTACCTGACAAGCGGATGTGCTGCACTGGCTAATTTTGGTAAAGCCTATTTTGCCGATCATGGAGATATGGGATACACAGTGGCCCCTACCATTAATGAAAATAATGCTACTGCCTACCATGCTCCCGAACTGTTGGCAAAAGACGCTTCTCGTGCCAGCGATATTTATTCGCTGGGAGTTCTTATATACGAACTATTTACGGGCAAACAGCCATTCGCATCTCCTTACGATTTGAATAAGTTAGGGGGAAAACTTACAGATAAATTAATGCCTACAGCCGTAAAAATAGGGCTACCGGACTGGTTGGACGAACTCTGTAGGCATACCATTCTGTGGGATGACACTGAACGTTGGAATAATATTGAGGAACTGGATAACTTCCTAAAAGAGCAACTTTCTAATTCACACATTTCCACTGCTACTCAACAAGCTGTTCCAACAACTTTTGAAGAATTGAAGCCGGGTTTGCGTATTGGTGATTTTACGTTGTACAACGAATTAGGCAAAGGTGGCTTTTCAATCGTTTTCCGCGCGAAACACAACATTCAGGGTAAGGATTACGCTATTAAAATTTTCAACGAAAGCATTAGCATGCAAACAGTGGTGGATGAATACAATGCCTTGGCTAATTTGAATAATCCAAATATAGTAAAGTTCAGCACCAATGGAACTTTGCCAAATGGACAATTCTACACGTTAATGGAGTATCTGGATGGTGAAAACCTACAGGAATATACCAAAGGAGATTTAAAATTGCCATTGCCTATTGTATATCTCATGGCCAAAGAGATTTTGAATGCGTTGGCATATATGCAAAGTCAAAAACCGCTGCCAATTCTTCACCGTGACATCAAACCTCAAAACATTGTGTGGGACAAGAAAAATCGTTTCGTCCTGATTGATTTCAATGTGGCAACTGCGCTGGAAACAGATAAAAATTTTGTGGGAACAAACCCATATCTTGCTCCTGACTTAATTAGTGGCGCCAATGTAAACTGGGATAACAGTGCGGATACTTTTGCATTGGGAATTACACTTTACGAACTGATTTGCCACTCCTACCCCTGGAGCGGCGGATATAAGACACCGCGTATTGGAATAGATCCTGAACCGCTACAAGTGCACCAACCCTTAATATCCGATGCTTTTGCAGACTTTATAACGAAAGCTATTAATTGCGACAAAAATAAACGCTATGGTTCAGCGCAGGCAATGCTTGACGAATTGTTGGCTGTGACTGAAAATAATCTGTTGAAAGTTGAAGAAACGTTGACTCCCGGAGATGTTGTTTTGGTTGGAGAAAAAGAGGATAAAGATTTTCTGGGTTACCTTAACTCACTTTATAGCCAAAGTCGATATGGAAATGTCGGAACTCGTGCCAGTTTCAAAACAACGTCTTTCGACGAATTGACATACACAAAAACAAAACTGGACACGAAACTTTTAAATGCTATCAGTGCGGGGATGTATCGTCTGGTGATAATAACTGGAAATGCAGGAGATGGCAAAACAGCATTTATCAAACAAATTGAACGTGAAACTTCCAATGTTGAACGTTTTACAAACCGAAATGGTGCAAAATTCTTGATAAACGGAATTCCCTATCAAAGTAATTATGATGGTTCTCAGGACGAGGAAAACAGGGCAAATAATGAGGTTCTGTCTGATTTCTTTAAACCTTTCGAGCACACCAATGATTTCAGTTCGGTACCCGAAGGGCGAATCATTGCCATTAATGAAGGACGTCTGGTTGATTTTCTTCAATCTTCAACTAAGTTTGATGGCCTTTATGAAATTATCGATAACTATTTCTACAGCGGTGGTCATACCGAGTTGGCCAAAGGCTTAATGATAATAAATCTGAATTTACGTTCGGTGACTGCCAAAAGCAATGGAAACGAAAGTTTGTTCCGTTCACAGATAAAGAAACTTACACAACCTGCTCTTTGGAGCAAATGTACTGCTTGTCCCCATGCAGGATACTGTTTTACAAAATACAACGTAGATACGCTTAGCGATGGTGCTGCTGGAGATGAAGTAATCAACCGTCTCGAATGGCTTATGCGTACAATCAGCTATAAACGTGAATTACACATTACCATGCGTGATTTACGTTCCTTTATTGCGTATATGATTAGCCGGGACTGTAGTTGTGCTGATATACCTGAATTATTTCAAAAATACAGCGAACAACCGGAGAAATACTGGCAGTATTTTTATTTCAATATCACTTCTCCGGATGCAGAACCGTCAAACGACCGCTTAATTAGTCTGATGCGGGATGCAGACCTTTCACAGGTTTCAATACCATCTATCGATCGGGATTTATATTTCGATATACATCACCCAAAAGATTATCTGAACTTTTCGGATAGGTTGGTGGATTTACTCGATATGTTCAATGCGAATAAGATGCTGCTTCCGGCTTATGAAATAAAAGATGAAATATTGGAAAAGCTCAAATTACGTCATCGGAGCTTTGTTCGCCATCAATACTTCGAAGGTATATTTGACTTCAAAAAACGGTTGCCCTATCAATCATTGGAAGACTTTTACAAATTGCTAACTGATTCTGGCAACAACGAGGATGCTATGTTATCGGCTAAACAAAGTCTGGCACAGGCAATTTCTATCAGCGAAGGATGTACAGAAACGAGATTGGCCAAAGATTATCTATTATTGAGGTCTTCAAGGGTTTCAGACCCAATTAGTCAGAGTTTCCGTCGATTTTCAATCGATGATTTTGACTTGTTTGTGAATAAGTCAGAACATTTAGTCCAATATATTGAATACGAAAGCGATAGCATTATTTTCAGAAACAAAGAAGAGGAGTTTATTTCTTTGACAGTTTCACTGGATTTATACGAAATGCTATTCTTTATTAAACAGGGATTTAGTCCTTCTATCAACGATATGCGGGGAAGGTTTATTGAGTTGCAGGTTTTTAAGAATTTACTCGAAAATAAATCATACAATGAAGTCTTGGTGACAAAAAACAACAAGTCTTTTTCGGTGATATCTCTCGATCAAAAAACAAACAAATTAGCTATTTCACCCCTAAATCTATAGAAACATGGCAATACGTTTAGACAAAAGTGAAGCGGTTTTCCGCAATGAACTCATATTAGCTGCTGATGCCAAAGCAGTTAATCTTGATAATACGCTAACGAATTTATTCATGCTCATACGTAACAACGGGGCTAGAATAAATATGAGAATAAAAAAAGAGCACACCTTTACTTCGCTGCAAGACTATCTGGAAAATCTAGAGAATCACAATAGCATTGTAGGATATTCTGAAAACAAAGAGGCTGCCGAAGATTGGTTGCGGTGCAACATTGTGAATCTGGTTTATAGAGGAAACGTTGTCAAAGAAAAGATTTCATCTCTACGTCCTGTACATCTCGAAAGTTATCGTATTCGTAACATTGCGCAGACTCGTGATTATAATTCATCCGATCAGATATTTCTAATGCTCCGCATGAAGCCGGAAATACTTGAAAGCCTTAGAGATTACCTCTCAAAAGGCTGGGATAACATGACAAAAAATATTTCAAAAAATCAACAATTAGATGTCGATAGTGCCGGTATTCTTCAGTTGATTAAAGACATTAAGATAGATCCTAAATCTACCGCACAGTTAAACAAGGTTCGCCCTTTACTCGAAGAACAGGCAAATCTCTTTTGTGATGATATCCTTCGTTTACTGGTTTATAGAAATTCAATACCACGCAACGTTTTTATTGAATACTTGCGTACACTTATCGGATTTCATTTATCATTATATACCCAAAAAGTAATTCACCTTCTCCCAATTATGGTAAAAGAAGGAACCCGAAATGTTGAAGATGATTTTTCTGTAATTGTTGATGTTACTGATGATTTCGACAGCAAAGTATCACGCTTTGCCTGTGATGACATGGAGAAAACTGTAAACTGCTTGTATGGCTTCTTCAAGGCCACATTTGAAATCAATGCTGTACAGAAAAGATATGAATCAGAAATGCCAAATCTTGATTCAATAGATAAGTTATTGGACAAATTGAAAAACAGATCAGAGGCATTTGACGCTTACTACGAGCATAAGTTTAAGGATATTCTCAACCGGTTTAGAGAAGAAGAGGATGACGACAAGAAAAATCTTCAAGAAAGTGTTCAGTTCGAAGATACTTATTTCGATAAATACGTAATGACAATTTTAAAAGCAAAAGGTCCTTATCAATATCGTTACTATCAGCAGTTTTTGGATGCTATTTCCATGAAAAATACAGACTATGGTTTTATAGCTGATGGAAGAAGTCGGAAACATACCAGGAGAGCTGTCCTTGGTTCTCGATTGCTCGAAACACTGGTTCAACTATTAGTACTGAAGCCCAAAGAAGGAGGTGGATTTACTTCTCAGTCCTTGTCTATCGATGAATTGGTTTCTAAACTTAGATACCGTTATGGAATAGTAATTAATGGAATAAATGAGCCTAGGTTTGCAGATGCTGACCTTGAAACACATATAGCATTCAAAGAAAATGTGGATTCTTTCAAAAATAAGTTACGCCAGATTGGTTTCTATACCGATTTGAGTGATGCTTATATCCTACAAAAAATCAGACCACGTTATATATTCAAAGCATAATGGAAATATCGCAATTATATTATCAGCTTCTTCTTTCTTTGATCCTTGAAGAATACAAAGAGGAATTTGTAAATGCAAAACCGGGTCATTGTATGAAAATTACCGGACTGACTTTGCGTGAATTACTTCCGCTTTATAATGAGATTAAGGCCTTACCTGGTGATTTGCAAACGTTTATTCTCTCCGAAGAAAAGAAGGGAGAACAATTTATAAGTTCCAATAAGTTGATTGAATACCGCAACAACGATAGTATTCCTTTATTAGTTCTTATTCCATCGAATTGCAGAACTTCAACAGAAGATTCTTATGGTAATGCCACGTTCAAAAACCTGTCACTTGAACATCTTGATGCAAAAATGTTCGATAACCTAAAGAACGAAATACCTTCCACTATTAGATTGGTGGTTTCTGAAATATTTGAATATCTCAAAATTCAAAACATTCGTCAAAATCAATACCTTCAATATCTTTTGTATGTAAAATCTCACGATTGGGAAATAGATGCCGTCGGAAATGGACTAGCATTTTTATTCCTAATTCCTGATAAAAATATTCAAAGTAATACCAAACACATTCGTCAGCGTTTACTTTATAACCTGAAATGTATAAATATTATTGCCGACTTCTCGAAACCAATCCCCGATAGAATCAGAGAACTCCCAATCACACCGGATAGCATGCAAAATAAAATAGCTGGACTACTCAAAAGTGAAAATCAACTAAATAACAAAGCCGAAATATGTCTATATATTTTACAGAATAATGAATCACTGAATTTTAGCAATTGGGAAATTCCTGATTTTGAAATACCTCATGATTTACACGTTTTTGTCGACAAAATTTCGTCAAATGACCTCCGCACATCAACTGGTGATCTTACACTGACAATACCAAGAAATAAATCCTCAAAACTAAAAATAAGGGTTTCCACAAGACCTGCACCAAAGGACTTTAATGAACTCAAATTTTTTAGAATTGTCCTCATGGCTATCGATGGTTGGTATTCTGTTATGGATAATGTAAAAAAGGCAAAGGTGACTGAAAATGCCAAAACATATAGAGACATTACAATGGAGTTTTCTGAAGCAATGTTTGAAGAGGGCTCATACTTTCTTCGCGTTTATGCAGAAGATGAAAATGGAGGAATCTTAAATACGCAGGATGAGTTTGTCTCTGCCGAATGGGAAGAAAATTGGAAGATACAAAAAGAACGTAACCCTTTGCTTACTAGAGATCAGTTTGAACAAACAAATTGTATTAAACGAACCAACGACTCAGAAGATTTCTACCTAAACTTCAAAGAAGCAATTGACGAAGGTGAGGAACTTGAACCGCATAGAAAAGACAAACTGGATAATGTGCTCCAGGCATATTTTCGGTTTCGTATTGAAGAATTGAGAAATAACAGAGAGTTAACAATCCCTGCTTTTATTGATAATTCTGGGATTTGGCTCAAAGAACTGAACACTGGATTGGTTGATACGTATCATGTAAAATATGCAACAAATCATAATTATCAAATAAACATATCAAATAAACTCCATATACTTCAGACTTGCATATTGGAGCACAATAGCATTTTGGGTTCTGTTGATGCTAAACTAAGTAGCAATCCTACAGAAACGAGTTTTCAATCGTTGCGTTTTAATCCGTTTTCGAACAAAGAATTAGTTCCTGAAAACTTGATAACCTTACGCAAAGAATTGTTTACTCTCATTATTCAGTCAGCCCCTGGTAATTCAGGTGTTTTTGAAACCTTTGAAGCATTTAAACATATTGATTTAATTCGTCAATATGTATTGGAATATGAAAACTGGACTAAAAGTTTAATGATAGAAATTGAATCAGAAAATCTGATTTCAGGTAATCTGCAAAAAACCTTAGTCGATTTACAAAACCTCGATATCATTTCCATTAAAACAGAAATGCCTGATGGTCAATCTGTATATTTAAAATTAATATCACCTATACATCCACTCCGGTTGGCATGGTTTATCAATCTTTTCGACTTATATAGCAAATGGGAAGAAGAAACTCAACTTACATATCCGCAATATAAAAATGTTTGGTATAAAAACCTTGAGAATCTGTTCCTTGGAGATATTTTTCCTGAAACAGCATTGCCAATTATGGCTGACACGGCTATTTCAGAGTATTTCCAATATGTCGGTGAGCTCTCGTTTGGTTGGGGGATGTACTCCAAACCTTTACATAAAAACAATGACGCATTTTCCTCAATTTCCCGTCAGATTAAAATCTATTTATCATCCTTATTGAATATCGCTGATGAATATAGGGTTGATACTGATGTGAACCAGTCAATTGTTAGTCGGCATATACATAATTATTTGTCACAGCACCCATACGTAAATAAATTGATTATAAACCTGTTTAATGCGGGTGATGCTTTGGTGTTTGCAAATGCATTAGTTGAAATGGAACGTTTGTCATTGTTCAAATCAATCAAATATGAAATACGTTTGTTTGCAGAAGATAATATCATAATTCCTGGTGAAGCGTTCAGAAATTTAATCAATCCGGAAACCAATATTTCTGAAGATGCTGAAGCCTTTTCTCAGGCTTCAGGCAATAGATTGTTTCCAAAATTGCGCTTTTCAATAAATAGAGTAACCGATTTTATTCATTCGCCCAAAGATTTTTTTGCACACATTAGCTTTTTGGTTAGCCCATTCCCTGTAAATACTACCTTATTAAGACCAGAGGAAGACAAACTATCATTTTACTTCAATGGTCTTATCAGCAGGCCTGTAGTAAGTGTGAATCAAAGAGCAAATACTATCGTATGGCACAAATACTTTTCTGAATGCGCGATCTCTAATGGTGTAAATGACTTTTGCAATTCCAGCATTTCACTTTTTGCAAATATGCAATCTTTTGTTGCCAATTCATTGTCTTCAAATAGAGAAAAGTCGGTGCCTGCTACTCGTCTGGAGCTTAATGAGTCTGATAAAGTACTTCTGTCTTTTATTCATGATATATCTGATTGGGTTGTAACATTCGATAAAAATATGGGACCGGAAGTCTATGATCTTCCGGGGGTTGAAGGTGAAATCCCTTTTTTACTTGATTATGTTCCGGGACAAGAAGTTTCTGGAATTTCCTCTTATCTTACAACTCGTCCGACTTCAGAAATCATTGGATTAATAGGACCACATTTTGAAGAGTTCGGTATTGATCTTAGAAGTGATTCAGCAAAATTGAAAATCTTACTCGAAGATATTCGTTCCATTAGTAGCTCACTTATTTTGCAATTCAACTCAACAAGTAATAAAGCATTTGAAGTGCTGGGAATGGCTTTTACAAAAAGAGTGTTGGAGAAGAAAGCTATTTTAGAGGATTCCTTCCTAATTCCGGTTGATTTACACAAAGAATTGTTTGAAAAATTGCCCAACGAGGATAAAGAACGAGCTGATATTCTATTGGTTAAGATAAACCCTGATAATCAGGAAATCTGTTTTACGGTTATAGAAGTAAAATGCAGAACAATCCTCTATGAGGCAGAGCGCATTGATTTAATCTCGAAGATGGAAAGTCAGATTGAAAACACAATCGAAGCTTTACGTTTCCATTTTGACAAAGAGTATTCTATGCATAATGATCGGTTAGATAGGGAGTTGAAAACACTTCAACTAAAATCATTGCTCGAATTCTATATTAACCGTGCAGCACGGTACAATCAACTTTCTCCTGCCGTTCATGAAGTTTATACTCAATTGCTCGACAATTTAAATTATGGGTATTCGCTATCATTCAAACGCTTAGGAGTTATATATGATTTCTCAGCGTCACAACGCCACAGAAAAGATGTATTCGATAACGAAAGCACATTCTTTACTTTTGGCAAAAATATGATTGGTGAGATTCTGGATCCGGATTCTGATTTGAATACTAGGAGGTTAGAACAGATAGTGGATGAAGAACAGATTATATCTTTCTTTGGGCAACCAGTCAAATTACCTGTTCCTCCGAAATCGGAAAATAAGTCTTCTGTTTCTGAACCATTTACCAAAGAGTATTCCACGACTCCTGTTGTTGAAATTCCAACTGCTGAGATAAAAAAATCTAATTTCATTGATGAAAGAACTTTGGAGGAAGTCAATATCCCGGTTATTGAAATAATTCCTGAAGAAAGTGGTTCCCTCATTTCAAAAGAGGTAGAAAATACTGATGTGGAAGTTCTGCCTGAAGTAGTTTCACCGGATATAGAGAGTCACGAAACTCCCAACTTCGATATTATTGTTGGTAAAACTTCAACCAGTGAACAGTATGGTATATTGGGTAAAGTGATCGCAAATGGAAAATCAATTGCACTCGATTTAAGCGAGACAAACACAATTAGTTTGTTTGGAGTACAAGGCGGTGGTAAAAGTTATACAATCGGTACTATCACCGAAATGATACTTAAGCAGTTCAGTCATATAAATGAACTTCCTGCTCCATTGGCAGGAGTAATATTTCATTATAGCGAAAGCATGGATTATGAACCTGAATTTACTTCCATGATTAAGCCAAACGATAAAGGAGAAGAAATTCGGAAATTAAAAACGGAGTATAATGCTAATCCCGCAAGTTTGTCTGATGTTATTATCCTAACCCCAAAAGCAAAAGTAAATGAAAGACGGGAGCAATTTCCTTCTGTCGAAGTATATCCAATAAGTTTCAATTCGAATGAATTGAGTGTTCAGGATTGGATGTTTTTATTAGGTGCTATTGGCAACGATTCAACCTATATCAGACAATTAAAAGCAATCATGAGGAACGTTCGTGATAACATAAGTTTAACTGGATTGCGTAATAATGTGGCCGATTCAACCTTACTTTCAAATTCTCAAAAAACACTGGCAGAGCAACGAATACAATTTGCAGATGAATATATCGACGATACAACGGCTATTAGAAATTTATTGAAACCAGGCAGATTGATTATTGTGGATCTACGGGACGAGTTTATTGAAAAAGATGAAGCACTTGGACTATTCGTTGTAATGCTAAATATCTTTTCAAGCGTAAAAACCGTTGAGTCTGTACCATTCAATAAGTTTATTGTTTTTGACGAAGCACACAAATACATGGACAACAAAGATCTGACCAATAGCATTGTAACTTCAATTAGGGAAATGCGACATAAAGGGGTCTCCATCATGATTGCAAGTCAGGATCCATTGAGTTTACCGAACGAAATTATCGAGCTAAGTTCAATTGTTTTATTGCACAAGTTCAACAGCCCTCAATGGGTTAAACACATACAGAAATCAATAACACAACTTTCACATTTAACTCCACTGGAATTATCTTCATTATCTCCGGGTGAAGGCTACCTATGGGCAACAAAATCGACCGATAAAGGTATTATGAATAGGCCTGTCAAGATTTCCACACGTCCTCGGGTTACTAAACACGGAGGTGAAACAAAAAGAGCGATATAATTATGACTGTATATTCTTATTCCGGCAAAGGGAATCGCGAAACGAATGAAGATTATATAAGAAGTGTTCTATTTGAGAATAATACTTCACTTCATATTGTTGCAGACGGAATGGGTGGATACCTGTATGGTGAAATAGCCGCACAAGTAGCCTCCGATGCAATTGTTCAATATATATCAGAAAGTTATTCTGATGGGAATATTACTTCTACAATTCAACAGGCAATTGAATTTGCAAACGAAGAAATTGCATTGAAACGCAAAGCATTGCACGCAAAACTTGGAACTACCATTGCAGGAGTTTTTATTCAGGAAAGCGTTGCGTATGCATTTTGGATGGGTGATGTACAAATACAACATTTCAGAGACAATAAACAGCTTTTTATTTCCGAGAGTCATTCCTTAATAAACGAGATGAAAAGTAACGGAATTGTTTCCGGAAAAGATATTGAAAGGTATAACAACATTGTTACGAAGTCATTATCAGGCACACCTTTAGAAGAATCTATTCCAATAGTTGATATACAACTCCAGCAAGGAGATATAATTTGCATTAGCACTGATGGGCTTTATAATTCTGTAAAGCCTGCAACATTAATACTGAAAACAGAAGCATTAGTTAGCAGGGAATTAGATGCAGTGAATCTGATAAACCACGACAACTTTTCAATAATTATACTAAAATACTAAACTATGGGGAAAATTTATGAAGATGGTCATGCTATTTTGACTTACGATGAGTCATTCAGTAAAATTTATTGGACACAATTATCTGGATTTTTAAGAGAGAAATACTCAGATCAGGATTTCTCTGACCTTGAATTAACAGAAACAATATTAAAGGATGCTTTTCAATTCTTAGCCGATAAATTTAAAGAAATTATTCTTCATGAGACTCGTTTTTCATTTTTCTTATATGTTTTCACTCTACATGAAGAATCAATTAAATTGTATTTTAAAACATTGGATGGACATGAATTTGTAGGAATTCAGGAAAATGAATTTGCACTATATCGTAGAATTCTAAAGTTGGTTCTGGAACAGGGATGTGATATAGATTTAAATTGGGGATCACTCACTATAACTGAGGCCAGAAGGATAGAAATAGTTTTGCAACACTTGATATATATTGCTACATGGCTTTATGATTTATCAGATAAAATTGCTTATTGCAAAATGGTTGATAATTGTTATAAAATTGAGATTGAAGATGATATATTTGCAATTTCCTTTAACAATCATTTCGGATTGATTTTCGATACTATTCCAATGATCTTGGAAGGACAGTATGAAGCTGCGATTTGTGATGTGGCAGCTGGTACAGATCTAAATGATAAAGTTCTTGAATGTTTTGGTTTTACTCTTGCAGACTTTATTTCAGTGATCAGCACGATTCAATCTAATCATAACCCAGCTCACCCAAAAAATACACAAACAATTGAACCTTATGTTATACCAATCAATTTAGAAGATTTATATGGCAAAGACTTAGATTTAATGAAACTCTTTTGCGATGGTTTGATAATAAACAGAACAAACAAACCTTCTCTCGAAACTACAATCTATAAACCAACAGATGAATATCGTTATGCTTTTAGACCAATTCTTGTTTATAATATTGGTGGTGAGGAAAGAGCCATAATCGGTTACCAAAAAATGAATGAAACGTTACAGATGCTAACCACAAACGCATTACATTGGGAAGGTTTACCAAGCGAATGGCAAAAGGTTCCTGAGATTAAACTTTTCATGGACCAAAAGAGTAATAATCATGAATCTACATATATAAACAAAGTCAAAGAATTAGTTGATAATTGTGATGCCATTGCAGATTATAATGTGGAAGTCTTGATGAAAAAGAACAATCAGAATTTAAATATCAAATCAAACCCGGGTGAAATAGACTGTATAATAGTAATACCTCAGTATAGAAGAATAATAGTTGCTGATATAAAGTATAACCGGTCAAGATATGAAGCTGTTGGATGGCAAAAGGATTTTTCAAACTTCAAGTACAAATATGAACGCAAACTAAAAAAGAAAGTTGATTGGATTCGTGATAATCGCCCTATTTTACAGGAACATTTTGAAGTAAAATTAGGGTTGACAGATTTTTCATTGATTGATTATTCTGTAGAAGGTTGTTTCTTGATTAATACGCCCACTTTCTATATGTTTAATGGTGATTTTCGTGCGATAACAATTTTTGATCTCCCTCAATTTTTAGAAGGGTGGTTAGGGAACACAATTATTGATCCAAGAAATATAGCAAATAGATATGACCCTCCGTATTTCAAACTAAATTGATAATATCATGGAAGATTACAATGATCTCAAATTGCTGGCAATGAGACCATTAAAAGGATGTAGCAGAAGGTTTTTAAAAAACCTAACGGCAGGTCAGGTCTATTCCTTATATAATTCATGTTCGTTTTATAATGTAAGAGCAAATGCAAAGAGTTAAGTCTCTGATATCAAGCAAAGAAACAGAATCAATTTACCGGAAACAAAGTCTTTTCGATAATACATTTACAGCAAAAGCTCGTTTGTTACAATCGATTTGGCGTGTAGAAAACGGATTAAGAATTGGTATTGGTCCAAATGCAGGCTCTGTCAACAAGAATACAGGGCTTATTTTGCATAATTTTAAGTCTTATGTTGTTCCACAATTATATTCTCTCAGCGATTCTTGAGAAACGAGGCGATTTGATAACATAATCAATATGTTTTTAGTCGGAAGTCTGCTTCTTCTCAACAACTTGATTGACCATATACCTTTTATTTTTCTCTTACGATTTAATTATAATTAAATCGTAATAAATAAAGACGTTAAAAAACAGGTGCTGAAAATAGCTAATTTGTTTTCGATTTGCTATTTTTGCAAAAATAAAATAAAATCGAAATATGGAGGAACATGGAGAAATAATACTCTACCAGCCGGAAGAAGCAGTTCGGTTAGAAGTAAAACTGGAAAATGAAACAGTGTGGTTGAATAGACAACAATTAGCCGAACTGTTTGATCGTGACGTTAAGACGATAGGCAAGCATATCAATAATGCACTTAAAGAAGAACTCTCAGACCTATCAACTGTCGCAAATTTTGCGACAGTTCAAAAAGAGGGTGATCGTACAGTAACACGCCAGATAGAGTACTATAATCTTGATATGATTCTCTCTGTAGGTTATCGTGTTAAGTCTCAAAGAGGTATTGAGTTCCGAAGATGGTCAACTTCTGTTTTAAAGGACTATCTTTTGAAAGGTTACGCCATCAATCACCGCATTGAAAAGTTAGAGAAAGCCGTTGCAGAGCATAGTGAAAAGATAGATTTCTTTATCCGGACTTCATTACCACCAGTAGAAGGCATTTTTTTTAATGGACAAATATTCGATGCCTATGTTTTTGCCACTAACTTGATAAAATCAGCAAAAAAATCATTAGTCCTCATTGATAATTATATTGATGAGAGCGTATTATTGATGTTGGCCAAGAGATCTTCCGGTGTTCCGGCCAGTATATATACAGCAAAGACAACATCTCAATTACAGCTAGATTTGCAGCGCCACAATAGCCAATACCCTATAATAGAAATACACGAATATAAACATGCACATGACCGGTTCTTGATCATTGATGACCAGGTGTATCACATTGGTGCATCGCTTAAGGATTTAGGCAAGAAGCTGTTTGCATTTTCAAAACTCAATATTTCTGTTGACATCATAATAGACAGATTATGAGACATCCAAGCCCGCAAATTCAAAAAAATCAAGATGAATTTTTAGAAAATTGTCCCGAAGAAGAACGAGAATTTCATGCAGCGTTATTTCGAATTGGAAATGCAGCATACAGATATCATCAACTTAGCATTTCTCTAAATATGGAACGGCTTAAGCTGTATTTTGAAGAGTGGCTTCAAGGCTTGCCGCCTAGTATTTCAGAAGACATGAAAAGACAAGGTTTTGAAAGATGTCAATCAATGCTCCCATTCACTCGGTACGTGAATGAGAGAAATGATATAGGAATGGATGAGTGGATGAAAGAACACCTTTCAGAAGAGGATTATAGCACTTATAGGAAGGCAGCAAAGAAGTAGTTATGAAAATAGGATATGCAAGAGTTTCCACGAGGGAACAAAATCTTGATATGCAAATAGATGCATTGACGAAGGCCGGATGTGAGAAGATCTTTTCCGAAAAAAAGTCAGGGAAAGATGATCATCGTGTGCAGCTTCGTGAATGCATGAATTATCTCCGCTCAGGAGATACCTTAGTAGTGTATAACTTATCCCGGTTAAGCAGATCGCTAAAAAAAACTCTTCAGATCATTGAAGAACTTCATGAAAAAGAAGCTAATTTCTCTACAATCACCGAAAACATCACAACCGAAGGGCCAGCGGGACGACTCACAATGGCCATATTTGGGGCTATTGCACAATTTCAGCGTGATGCGATAGTTGAAGCATGTCAGGACGGTCGCCAGCTCGCTAAAGAAAAAGGAGTTAAGTTTGGCCGACCGAGTGGGAAAGTTAATGATGGAAATTTGACTAAAATAAAAAGTTGCCAACAACTCTATCAATCAGGTTCAACCATTAAAGAAATCATGCAATCATTAAGTATCGGGAGTGCGGAAACAGTCTACCGATACTTAGAAAAAGCGGGGATAAAGCCTAATAGAAAGTGAACATATTGATGTCTGTTTTCTCCGATCGTTGAACTGATGCCGAAATATGAAATTTGGCAATTCAGATTCACATTCGTTCGAGTTTGAAAACAGGTGATTTTTACTGTCAATGCTCAGTACTTCTGCCGTGAGGCTTAATGAGACGACTTCCAAGTCTGAAAATAGAGGAACTACACCACTACGAGATAAATTACCATGCTCATATACCAAATTAGTGGAAAAAGTCTTGCTTATTTCAATTTTTTTTGAGAAGATTGCATATAAATTCTGCATGCAAATTGTATAATATCGGTTTGGTCACTCTAATATGCTAATAATCAGTGATATATGCAACTCTTCATTTATAATCTTGCTACAAATTTAATTATGCCAACAGGTAATAGAAAGTTAGTTAAATATGTTAGTCTAATTATTGTTTTATTTTGAAGGCTGGCCCGTGAATGTCAGTTTTTTGGCTTCTATGATTATTAGTTTTGTATCATGAAACAGGGATAATAGATGGGAAAATGACAAAGCTAACAAATAACGCATAATAAATCAGCCTCTGTTGATTTATTATGTATTTTCGCAAACAAATGTATTGAAATGGAAATACCTGTGATAAACAAAAGAATTATGAGTGTAGTGATGCAATCTGTTGTATCATTAATATTGCTGTTTATCGGTGGCGGAATCTATTTGCTATTCCGCCCAAAATCACTTCTTATGTTTAAATGGGTGGACAATTTAGGGCTTACTTCCACGGTTGATAGATTAAGAGATTGTGTGAGTCATATATCTTTAGGCCAAATATCCACATATAGTCTTCCTGATGGTTTATGGGTTGCTTCATATGTAGTTTTAGTACATGCTATTGTACCTAAGCAACATAAAGAGAATCTTTTGTTTTGGAGTTTCATATTACCATTAATTGCCATCTTTTTCGAAATATTGCAAGGAATAGGCATAATACCTGGAGTCTTTGATATATTTGACTTAGCTTGTTATTTAATTCCGTTAATAATATATACCTTATATTTACGATATGAAAAAGTTATTTGAGTTTAAACAAGAGTCTTTAATAATGACTATCGTCATTTTCGTATATGCTATAATAGCAGGCGGTTCTGTTGGTTTTCTTTTTGAGGGAACATTCTGGGCAATGATAGGTGGCGTGATTGCGATTATTATTATCGTAGCAATTATAGATTCTATTGTTAATGAACAAAACAAGAAAAAACGTTTACTGGCTAAATCAAACTTTGAAACTGAAATGAAGTATTCTGATATTTCAGATAAAATTGGTGATGATAAATGTACTTTGTATTTTGATAAAGAAAGTAAATCTGTATTAATTGCATCCATAAATACAGAAAAAGTTACCCAATACAAAATTAATAATTTTATTAAAGATTATGTAGCTTTTGCTAATGGCTCATATTGTGCTGTAGATGCAACGCAAAGAAAAGCTTTAGTAGTAAAAAATAATGGCATAAGCAAGAATTTCAAAGAAGTAGATTATTCTGATAAAGATAGTAATAAAGACATTATAGATTCAAATGAAATAAAGCCGATATTTCAGGAATTCATAATTAAAACTAATGCATCGTCTCCAATTAAACCGACTTTTGTATTAGTTGAAGAATCATTCGGCTATATTACTTTTTTCAAAGAAAATTCAATTGACTCATTCAATTATATAGCAAAAGGATATATCGCTTCAAAGAAAGGGCAAAAGAGTAGCGTTAATGTAAAACACATAGGCACCTATGTGTTTATTTTAGACGATTTCTTTAAGGTGTTGACTATAGCTTCGCCAACAGAAAGCAAAACTATTCTGAATTACAAGGACATTATAAATGTTACCTATGAAGAAGATGGAAATACTTTGTTCTCTAAATCAACTGGTAGAACTGTTGGTGGCGCTATTGTTGGTGGTGCTTTATTAGGCGGTGCAGGCGCTATTGTTGGTGGTTTATCAGGAAATTCTACTCAAAACAAAGAAATTAAATCAATGTCTATCAAAATACTTGTTCGTAATGTGAACAATCCAACAATAACACTTAAGATTAATCTGATTAATGAGGTATTCAACACGAAGGATGAGTCTAGCAAGAAAAACTATTCTATCCGTTTGGGTTGGGCCAATCAGATTAAGGATTTGATTTCTGTTGTTATTAATGATTCTAATCAGCCATCATTACAGCCTCAATATAAATCCGTTAGCACACCTAAACCGAAGATGAGTTCTCTAAATGTCAGCGTTGCAGATGAATTAGCTAAACTTGCTAAACTTAAGGAATCTGGAATATTAACAGAAGAGGAATTTAATGCCCAAAAATCAAAATTACTAGGACTTTAAAATAAATTAATTCTATGAAAATGTCATAAAACGAGATGCTAACATATCTGTTTAGATTGACATTGCAATAAAAATATTCGTATAAGCAAAAGATAATTATATTCTATTATTTATACGAATACTATATGAATCAAAAATGGAACTTATCTCCCCCGATGGAAATACTGTTCCTCTCCTTGCTCCTACTCCGAATTCGGAAGCTTACGCAAAATAATTAGATCCTCGCTGTTTGTCTCTTGAGCAATAGCCGCCGCATGGTTCTGTTGCTTTTCAGAAAACGGGTTCAATCCTTGTTCCAACTTCTCGTTGGTGACATCCGTTCTCAGTGTAATCATCGAGGAAGCTCGTTTTACATTTTTAGAGATAACCGAAAAGGTGGTCAACTCAGTTTAAAAATAGAGATAAAGAAAGGAAACTAGTCTTAGGTATTTTATTTCCTATTAGACTTTGTGACAATTTTAATTTCTTTTATCCTTAACTCAATACTCGGCTAAAGTTCGCTATTCCAAACAACTGCATTTCCTTTTTAAATTAATTTATTATCTTTGCTGTTATGGCAAAAAACCTTGAAATATTATCTATTGATATCTCTTCTTCATTACCGTTACCATATGCCGATGAGGGAATTCGGGCTGGTTTCCCTAGTCCGGCACAAGATTACCTTGAACTTGCTCTTGATCTGAATAAAGAATTGATTAAGCATCCGGCAAGTACTTTCTTTGGTCGGGTTGTCGGTGATTCAATGAAAGAGGAAGGAATAGAGGAAGGTGATGTGCTTGTGATAGATAAGTCTCTCGATCTACAAGAAGATGATTTGGCCGTGTGCTTTATTGATGGTGATTTCACCCTTAAAAGAGTATGTATTGAGGACGATCACTTGTTGTTAGTACCCTCTAACAAAGCGTATCCAGCTATTAAAGTAACCAAAGATAATGATTTTGTTGTTTGGGGAATTGTTACTTACACTATTAAAAAGAATAGGAAAAGGCGCTGATGTTTGGATTAATGGACTGTAATAATTTCTATGCTTCTTGTGAGCGGGTGTTTAACCCAGATCTTAATAGAAGGCCTGTGGTTGTATTATCGAATAATGACGGGTGTGTAATTGCACGTTCCAATGAAGCTAAAACATTAGGCATTAAGATGGGAGCACCGGCTTATCAACTTAAAGAACTCGTCTCTACTCATCATGTGGCAGTCTTTTCCTCAAACTATACTCTTTATGGTGATATGTCAGCTCGGGTGATGACGATTCTTGCTGAACAAGTTCCGGAGATTGAAATCTATTCTATTGACGAAGCATTTGTAAATCTATCAGGTATTAACCAACTCCAAACATTGGGTACAAGCATTGTTGCTAAGATAACGAAAGGGACTGGTATTCCTGTCTCTTTTGGTATTGCTCCCACAAAAACGCTTGCAAAGATGGCTAATAAGTTTGCCAAGAAGTATCCGGCTTACCAACGTGTATGTATCATTGACACGGAAGACAAAAGAATAAAAGCATTAAAGCTATTTGAGATAGCTGATGTATGGGGTATAGGTAGGCGTTCGGCTCCAAAATTGGTGAAGCAAGGGGTTGAAACGGCGTATGATTTTACACAGTTGTCCGGTTCGTGGGTACGCAAGAATATGAGTGTAGTAGGCGAGAGAATTTGGAAAGAGCTACGTGGTGAATCTTGCATTGATATGGAAGATGTCGCACCTGCGAAGAAACAGGTTTGCACGTCCCGAAGCTTTGGGAAGATGATAACCGATTTTGATACTTTATCCGAAGCGGTGAGTACCCATGCGTCGACCTGTGCTAGTAAGCTGAGAGAAGAAAAAACTTATGCTGCCTCACTCATGGTTTTCATACATACGAATAATTTCAGGGAGGATCTTCCTCAGTACTGGAAAAATATTGTTGTTAAACTTCCCGTACCTACAGCTGATACAGCAGAAATTGTAAAGTACGCATTAGTCGGATTGAAATCCATTTTTATGGCGGGATACCAATATAAAAAGGTTGGTGTGATTATAACGGAAATTACCGAGGGAGCGCAATTGAGTCTATTTGATAATATTGATCGTAAGAAGAGGGATAGGCTTATGCTGGCCATTGACAAGATAAATGGTGAGCACAGCTATAAAGTGAAATTGGCTGTACAAGGCACAGGTAGGGAGTGGATATTAAAGCAAGAATTTTTATCAAAACACTATACTACTGATATTAATGAAATATTGACTATTAATTGCGAGTAGTATGTTTCATTATATTAGCATCCTCTTCTTTTGTGCTTCTGATTAAATGTGATTGTCTGATAATAGCTCTTTTAGTGACTATTGAAGAACCATTGACAAAGCCTGAATGCAATAAAGTGTTCTTGTTATTTCTATAATAGCTATCTCATTATAGTTTTTGATAGATTTTCTATTTTAATCAGTTTGTAAAGTCCCAATATCAACAATCCGCAACACATAACTCATAACACCTTACACATCCACATTGAAATATTGCAACTTAGCAGCAGAATGAGCATCATTGTTATCAACGTAAAAATAATTGTGGCTAATGTCAGCATCTTGGACTCCTTCTCTTTCTTCTGCCAAAATTCATATTGATGAAGGATATGTTGTATCGGTTGATATATTTCTACGAAGAAATCTCCTGATACGTTTGCCAGTGTGTCTTTTGTCAATTGCATTCCTTTATACTTGGGAGATATTGCTTCCAAATATTTTTTTGTTTGTTCACTAAACATTTGTGCATGACGAGAATCAAAATTTAAATGTTTGTCAATGTAATTTTGCTTTCCATCAATAAGATACCAAATGTTGTTAATGTTTTTACAAATTGAGTCCAATTCTTTTGCTGTAAAATGGTCTGCAGGAAAGTCTTGTCCCGACACGATGGATTGCCCTCCTAATCTTCCTATCTCCTCGACATTATCTTTCAGTCTCTTTATATATTCAGAATCTTTAGTAATCTTAAAAGTGAAACATGTTTTGAAGGAAGACATAAATCTCACATAACTACTAAAACTACGAAAGAACGGATGCATAATAAAATGAAATCGCTCTGTCACGCTACCTGCTACTTTTTGGCTCTCTATGAAAATCATAAGGAAGCCCCCTGTTAATAGTGTAGCAAGGATGGAAATTACAATACTCAATTCAGCCATATTAAAACCTCATATTTCGTTTGTAAAACTCCTCTGCTAGGTCGAAAACATTTTTGTATTCATCATAGTTACCACCAAACATGCCTTGCTTAATAGGCTTCCATTCGCCTTTCAGTTTGTCCGCACTGTTGAAAAATACGCAGTAAGGTTCCTCACTATTCGGTTTAATCCTGTAGCCACCTCTACTAAAAATAAATTGACCTGTAGGCACATAATAGCGATCTAATATGGCACATCGGTTATATCCAAAAACAAGAGATTCCAAATGTTCCCATATAGAGAAAGTACTCTCGTATTCCGAATCAACGGTGAAACACCCTCTAAAATGAGAACGCAACCTTTTGATAAGAATGTCACTCCACGGGTATTGAACGCTTGTTCCAGCCAAATGATTTAATCTCGTGTAATCCCAATGTAAATTAAGCAAATACAGTAATGAAGCTCTGTCATATCCCATAAAATGCCCAGCAGGTACGCTAAGTTTTAGTATTTTGTTTAATTCTGTATATCGTTCATATTTTACGCAAGCCACCCCTATAGTATTTAGCAATAGAGTAGCCCCCAAAGCATGTAGATATTGAGTCTTCTCTATATAAGATTCTCCACCTCTGGTAGGCTTTGTGCATAGCTTAACCAAAATATCTCCGAACGCTTCGATATGATATGCTTTACCCCATCTGACAGCAAGTATTGCAGCATCCATCAATGGCTTCACAGCATTATGGTGCAACTCAAAATAAGCAGAAAATAGCTCTGGTGTGAGTTGAAAATTATAATTGGCTTTAGCTATTATTTTATCATAAGCCTCTGCACCAAGTTTCTCTACAAAATCTGAATACTCTATATTATACAGTTCTGTAGATAAGTATTTTTTGACCCTTGCCATCATCATATCATGGCTCATACTGTGGCTTGTATTGCTTTGTTCTAATGCTGTAACTTGCTCATGAAGTTCTGTAAAAAGGTCGTCCGCACCTTTTATTTGCATAACTTCACCATGTCTGGATGTAGCCAAAGCCTTCATTTTATCACTTGCTTCTACTACGTCCGTAAAAAAAGAATTGTAACGTGAAGATGATGAACCATTAATAATATCAATCAATCCTGTATCCCACACCGCAGACCATCCGCAAGTAATAAGACCATAGTCCTCGAAAATACGACGTACGTAATTTTTCATTGGTTCGGGATAATCATCTAATTCCTCTGTTGTATTTCGGAAACGGCAATCAATATAATCACCATTTATCTTGATAATGGTAATCGTTTTGGCATGAACAATGGGAGTGGATTTCTCAATATCACTCTCGTGGCATATCACTTGTGGAATAAGACCTTCCGCTTCGAGTGCCCATTCAAGTAAACGGTCAAAATTAGTTGTCAGAATTACGCGAATATAGCCATCTTTAGCCAACTTAGCTATTGCTTCGTGAGCCCTTGTAGATTTTTTCCAACTCAATTTTTTTTCTTCATCTGTTGGCTCAAAGAAACTCTTCATCAACTGTACGCGCTCTGTAGGCATTTTAACAAATTCTTTCAATAAAGACGAATAACTGGCTGAATGTCCATACTTATCTTTATACCATTGATGCCAATCTTTCACATTGGTAACGCCTTGAGTTGCGGCTAATTGTTCTATTAGCTTATTTTCAACCTCCCAACCTGATGGAATATGTGCGGAACGAGAGATTCCAGCACCAAGCAAAAGGGCATAAGCCCCTTTGTTAGTATATATTGAAAATGCTAATGTGGTAAGTCTTTCTATTCCCATCATCGTACTTTGTTTGATTTTAATATGCTTGCAAAAATAGCCATAAAAAACACCTAACAAAATTGCTTAACAAGTGTTTTTCAACAAGTTGGCTAAAGTTCTTTATTCATTGGCTATTTCTGCGCCGCTTTCATTATTGAACCCGAATTATCGTTTACACAAAATTATAGATAGTGCCTTGCGCATTGTCTTATTGCATATCTTCTGGCAATGATTTCTGAATAATATTTTTATTATATAATTTATATCTTTTAAGAGCTTGTGTCATTAAACATATTTCATTTTTTTCCCATTGTTTGTTTTCACAATCTTTTGTCATTTTATTGCTTGAAGGTTCATTTATATACAATGATTTATTACATTTATCATACATAGGGCATTTAGTGTCATATATGGGATACTCTCCTGCGTTTATAGAAGGGATTACACGATTTATAACCATTTCCAGACCATACAATAAGGCTATATCATTATATTGTGTTTTTTTATCATTTGCAGTGTTTCCCAGTAATGCGATATCTCGGCCTTCTATAAATGGTAATCCGTAAAAATCAAGTAATAATTTCATTGATTCTTGTGAATTTATATCTGTTTCATATAATAATTTTAGCAAAATACTTTCTCCGCTATTTATTTCTAATATACAATTTTCGAAAACCATTGAAAAATAATCTAAATTGCTCCCAATGGCTGTTTCTATTTTTAATTGATAGTTTGTAATAAACTTTAAAGAAAGTTCTTTTAGGGTTTTACAAGAGATGTGGCGTAAATCAGATTCTTCTAATATATGCTTATAAAGCATAGTGCCATCCATTTCTGGATTTTGACGGACAATTTCTAATACTTTGAAGAAACCACAAGCTGGATTTTTATGCATTAATGCACATAGGCATATACTAAATAACAATTTTCTGTCATCTGCAAAATCTGGTAAATAGTTTTTGCATATAATATGAACTGATTTATATGGGATTTCAGAATGTTCTGTTTTTGAATCGAAGAATGATTGAAAAATATCAGCCATACTTTCAATAATACACAAATACCCAAAAGTAAATAGTTCAGTTTCTTTTGTTTTAGTATTAATGCCTAAAACATCTACTCCTGTTTTCTTTTTTTCTGCCTCTAATATATTATTTTCGTTTACCTCTATTTTATCAATATTGATCGCTATTTTATTGCTTCCCTTAAGTGCATTATAGCTTTCTTTTGATTTATCCATCTCAGGATATAAAGATTTGATATTGAGTGGGATTTCAATATTTTGGTGTTCTTCAAAATACTTTATGCAATATTTATAGTATTTATTAGACATTATTCCATATGAAATCCCAAATAAAGTGCTAATGAACTGTAGGTAATGCAAATATTCATGCATAAAAGTCCCTTTTATTCCAGAATCTAACTCGTAGACTTCATTATTTCCTATATCTTCATAAATGTACATGTGAAAAAAATTGGTTTCATATTTCCCTCGTTTTTCACTTTCTCCAATCATATTCCAAAATCCATTCATATCCTAATAAATATATGTTCATCTTATACTTTAATTGTAATTTCAAAATCTTCATTTTTTAAACATCTGCTGCATTTTGAAGAGCTTATTGTTCCTGTTTCTAACGTATCATTGTATGTAATCTCATATGCTTTTGAAGCAGGACTATCTTTAATTGAATCTAAAATCTTTTTTACTTCTTCAAGAACTTCTTTAGGCAATTCAGAAGACATATCAAATCTTTTCCTGCTTCCATACATATGCTCGAAAAGATTTGGATAATTGTCTTTTATATTTTCCCCATTTTCTTCATATAACTTGAAATGAGAAAAAACAACCATATTTCCCCTTTCTGTGGAATATTCTGTTTTTTTTGGTTCTATCCCTATCCAATTTATTTTATGTTTTATATCAAAATCTTTTTTCCATGGGGAATTTCCGCCTATTCCGATTACAGCATCATAATTCCAATCTCGGATTCTTCCCATACAATCTTGAATGCCAAATATCCCTTTTGAATCAGGATCTCCTTTATGTGTTCTTTTATAAATTAAAACTTTCATATCGCTTTTTATTTCGTACCCGCATTGTATTTAAACGGTATTCAAAAGTACGTTATTTAACTCAAACTCTTGTTATGATTATTTCGATTATCTTTTTACAGCATACTTTTTGATAGCAATCTTCTTCCTGATCTGCCAGGCATTGAACCTGATCAAGAAGAATATTGATACCATTCCTGAAAAGCCGGCAGAGCTGCAGCATTTTTTTTGATACCACAAAAGCCGTGGCCAAAGAATTCCGGGTACCGAATTTGATACCGAAATTCAAAACCCGGAAGAACTTGAGAAGCAGAAAATGATACCGAAAGAAACTAGAGTTCAATTGCCTTGGTGGTGATATTGGTCAGCGGGACTCACAAAAGGATTGAACAGTCAAGGAATACTTGACTGTTGCTTTGAAGATGAAAGCTATTTGCTTTTTTGCATACGAGCAATTTGAAGTGCAGAAACAGTACTTCAAATATAGCTAATAAAACTTTAGCGAAACTATAGGTAAGGAATGATACCATACTTCTTCCGGATCTGCCAGGTATTCAACCTGATCAGGAAGAACTATGATACCATTCTTGAATAGCCGGCAGATCTGCAGCACCTTTCTTTGATACCACAAAAGTCGTGGCCAAAGAATCCAGGATACCGAATTTGATACCGAAATTCAATACCCGGAAGATCTCGAGCATTCAGAACTGATACCTCAAACTCCACCCGCCCTAAAAGAGGTATGTTTCTTATTCACTTTGGTAAAAGCAAACATTCCTCTATCATTCTGATAACTCCATTTATTGCTATTACCAAAGCGGAAACATTCGGCAAAGGAACACATCTAAAGATAAGTTCCTATTTTGCCTAATTGCCTATCCCCCGTTTGAAATATTACATGGATTTATTTAGTAGGGAAAGTATTGTTCACTACTTGGCGAAACCAAATAGAACTTTAACAGCTAAATTTGCGACATTGGAAGTAAGAAATAACACTATTTCAGTAAGCGAAGTCATCCAATCAGGTTCAACCGGAGTGAAGTTCCAAGTGAATTCTGATTATCCAATTGAATCCAACATTGCAATAATGTTTAGTTCTCGTGGTTCCTATTCCATTGTTACAGGAAATGATGATCAAGGAACACGTGATGAAATTCTTGATTTTGAAGGTTCCGATATTACTTATACTCTTACTGCAGGTTCTTCCAGTTGGGAATTTACATATTTACCGGGAATAGATTCTTCTGGGTATCTTTCAGAAATAAATTGGGCAATCACCTGGACTACATTCTCAGATTCTTCTTATAACTACAAAAAAGGAACGTCTACCGGATTAGAGAGGTACTAACTAAATAAAGGATAAGAGACATTTTCAGCTCTTATCCTTTACAGGTTATTTGCCTAAAGTAGTATTGGTTCTGGCTACTAAATTTAGCAAAATGAACAGGAAATTAAGATAGAGGGAGACATTGTCTCTCTCTATCTCTTTAATAGCCATTTATCTGAAAATTGTATTTTATGCCGTTATTTGTATAAGTAAAATTTAATGGATAAGCTGTAGAGCTTAGCTGTGATGGATAGTAGTCATAAATATAATTTTCATATTTTAGTAAGGTATTATATATTTCTATATGCTGTTCCTTTTCTTCCATCTGTATCTGCCATGGCAGATATTTTTGTGATTGCGTCTGCCCCGCAGAAATAATAACTTCTCTACTTTCTGATTCAGAAGAAATATTACCTGATTGATCCTGGCTCTCTCCTGTCCGACTTAATAGTATGAATAAATCAAATGGCAAAGCTTTGTTAACTTGTAAATAGTCATAATTGGTAACTATTGAACCATTCATAACAGTAAAGGCAGAAATAGTAATAACCCCTTCGAATTTAGCTGTTAAAGTTCTATTTGAAGCAAGAGTAGGATATGTTTCCAATCTTCTACTCTTGCTTGGGTTCATACACATATACAACTTTATATTTTCGCCCATTCACTGAGAATAATTTTCCATCTAAAGATTTTTCTCGAATGTCTCCCGTAATAGTAGAAGGAGACGTTTCTGAAAAGATAGTAATGCCACTGATTATTAAATTATATTCTCTACTACTCCAATCTTTATAGCCATTAGCATTGGAATAAGGATCTTGCCAATTGCTGGATTCAATAGAGATGCTCTTTCCAGAGGTTACTGAATAATTCTCGTCGTTATAAGCGTCAGTGATACGTTCATCTTGACTATTATATTCTACCTCATGCCTTTGGCCGATTAAGTTAAATTCTACATTAGAATCAGAGGTTACAGTCCATGTTGTTGTTGCGTAAGATGACGAATATTCAGCTTTCTCTACTTTGGATTCTTTTATTGTAATCAAAAGCGGTGCTTCTTCGAATTTTGCGGTTAAAGTTCTATTTGAACAAATACATTTTAAATAAAATATCAGCATGAAAAAAAGAAAATTAGTCTTAATTAGCTGCTTTGTATTGGCGTGTCAAAGCAGTTTTTCTCAGTTTTATTCCGCCCGCACAAATCTCTTGGGTTTGTCAACGGGGAACTTGAACGCTGAAGTAGGTATGACCTTGAATAAAAAATGGTCAGTTCATATCCCGCTTCAATATAATCCTTTCATTTATTCCGGATCTAAAAATACGAAATTTCAGAATCTTACGGTGATGCCTGGGGTTCGCTATTGGCTCCGTCAATCATATATGGATAAGTTCATTGGTGTTTCATTAATAGGTACCAAATTTCATGTAGGTAACATATTGAATGATTACAGATATTATGGATATGGTGCAGGTATAGGTGCTTCTTTCGGGAGTACTTATCCTATTAACCCCCGTTGGAATTTTGAATGGGAAGCCGGGGTTGCCGGCATGTGGGTAAGCTGCGATAAATATGTGAACAAGGCCGCAGGATATAAATATGGAGATCTCCACGAATGGAGAGTGCTTCCACATAAGATTTCGGCTAGTATCGTATATCTTTTCTAATTTAATATTATGAAAAAGGAAAGATATTGTGTTTGGATTCTTGCCGCTATGGCAGTAACAGGATGTTCTCCTATTGCAAGCAGACTTGCAAAAACGAACAATAAGGTAAAGGTCACCCAGGCAGCAGATACCCTAAAAAAAGTCCCTGTTCCAAAAGAATATATAACTAACAAAGACCTGCAGCGTGCAGGAAAAATATCGTTTACACAAAAAAATGACGGTAGTGTTTCGGCTAGCGTATGGCTAGATCAAATAACGGTAGTTTCAAAATCAAGGAACATTGCCGAACGTGCGGGGAAAATTAGTATTGATTTTAAGGTGTCAGTTCCCTCGGAACTAATAAATAATAAGTGGCAAGTTCGCTTAACGCCGTTTGCAGATAAGAACGGTAAGCGAATTGAGTTTGATAAAATTCTGCTTTCCGGTGCTGATTTTTTGAAAAGACAGCAAAAAGGATATCAGCTGTATCAGAACTTTGTTAACAGTATCATACCGGATTCGGCATACATGCAAAACCTTTTTGATCAAAAAGGCTATCAGAAAGCGCTGGGGGATATAGAACAAATGTTCTATATGGCTTGGCAGAAGGAGATGTTATCTCAGGATCGTTTTGTCGACTGGAAAAATATTCGCAATAAACGGTTTATGTTATTCAATGGGATAATGGAACGCAATAAGTCGTCCATTAACCCTAACGACTGGAGAAAAACGTTACCTTCTTATCACCTGTCACGAAACATCTCAAATGTACCATCTGAATGGGATATGTTTCTGAATGCAAATTTTTCCATAAAGCCCACTCAAATGACGGCAAAGGATTCAATAGATCTTTCTAAAAAATTCTTTAATTATAAACGAATGGCTGAAAATGAACGGAAGAAAGCATCCGTTGATAAGATGTTTAAAGAATTTGTAATTTTCCCAAAAGAAGAATGTAAGCTTGATACTATCATTGAGAATGGTGATAAGTTTGATTATTACTATAAACAAACCATAGATGCTGACGAAAACATTAAGAAGATTTTTTTAACTGTTGATGGTGAGGTACTGGCCATTGACCAAAGCCAATATAACCTTCCCAAATCAGACACCATCACTTATTACATCAGTTCAATGGTGCAGTTCTTAGACAGAACCCCTCATTACAAAAGAATTATCGTATCCCGTCATGCAGAAGCTAATACGAGGGCTTTAATTCAATTTCCTGTAGGTTCAACAAAATTTGTTGAAACACTAAATAATAAGAACGAAGTTGACCGAGTACTGGAAACTCTTCATAAACTTACCTATACCGGAGAGTTAGTCCTAGATAGCGTCTACATGACAGCGACGGCTTCGCCTGAAGGTAGTGCTGTTACGAATAAACGTCTATCCGATGGTCGAGCGGTTGAGCTTAAAAAACATCTTGCCAAAAAGGTTGAAGATGAAAAAGACATGAGTCTTTTTCATGCTCGTGCAATAGGTGAGGATTGGGTACGTTTAGAAGAACTTATCAATAATGATTCAATCTTATCAAATAAAGAAGAAATACTATCCGCAATAAGAAAAACATCTAATCAGGATGATAGGGAAAACAAACTGAAATGTTTCCCCCAATATACCTATATAAAAAACACTCTTTTTCCGCAGCTTCGTGTGGTAAAGTTCGACTTTTATCTCCACCGCAAGGAAATGGTAAAAGACACCATTCATACCACGGTTATTGATACGGCTTATATGGCTGCGGTTCAACAGATGGAAGATCGGCAATATCGTGCCGCTCTTAAAACATTAACCGAATACAATGATTACAACACGGCTTTGTGTTACATGTCCCTTGGATATGACACGCAAGCTGTAGATATCCTTGAGAAATGTAATCAAACTGCTGACGTTTATTATCTTCTCGCCATTCTTTATTCAAGAACGAAAAGAAACGAGGACGCTATTGCTGCATTTAAAAAGTCTTGTGAAATTGATTCAAGTAAATTCTATCGTGGCGCTCTTGATCCCGAGATTAATCAATTAATTATCAATTATCAATTAAAAAATTTGAATGAATGAGAACGAAATTAGTGCTTATGCTGCCCCTATTTCTTCTATCGCTATCTTCATGTAGTAGCCTATTTGAAGAAAATGAAGTGGAACAAGGATACGTTGCGGGCAAGATTGTTGGTGATGTTGCTCCCTCCACCACGGAAGGAATCAATGTCCGTTACTATAACTATTATTCCGGGTTAACCGACCAGATTGGTGAACCTGACGTTTTTAGTGCACAGAATACCTTCCTGACACGCTTACAAACGGGTGAATATAAGTTTCTTGCTTACTCCCTTCTGAATAATAAGGTTCGAAAAACGGAAGATATAACAACTATTGAAATATATGCCGATACTGTTTATTCTTCTAAGTACGACACTTACGTAATTAAAAACAAGCAAAGTCTTGTATATAGCGGTTCTGATCGAGGCGCCATATTGCGTGAAGATACGACCAACTGTCTTTTTTCCCTGCGTCCAATGGTTCTGAAAGTTGTATGCAATGTTACGGTCAAGGGCATGAGCGCTCTTGATGTGGATAATGTTGAGACTTTGCTTTCCGGTGTAATCACCGGCAGGAAGATATACACCAACCAGCCCATTTCGGATACTGCAAGCCAGATAATGTCTTATACATCGGTTGAAGGTGAGGCAAATAAATTCACGTCATCTGTCTACGTGTTCGGCATTTCCCAAGTTCAGAACAACTACATGGACGTTGCTTGTAGCGGAAGTTATTTCAGTAACACTTCAAGAGTTGATCTCACATCAATACTTTCCAAGGCGACAAATGATGGGATAGAGATCAATATCGAGGTAAATATCGGTGAGGATATGAACATTTCAAATATAACCATAACTGACTGGAAAGATCTTGAACAAGGATCAATAGTATTTTAACTTAATTGCATTTATTAACATTTAAAAAAATTAGAATGAACAAATTATTTTTAGGATGTGTGGCTTTAGCCACAATGGGACTGATTACATCATGCAGTGACAACAACACAGACACCGGAGCTTCATCGGATCTGATTTTAAATGCGAGTATTGGTGTGAATACACGTGCCGAGAAATCGACCTGGGCGAAAAATGATGCCCTTGGGGTGTATGTTACGGAAGGAACTCTTGATAAGCCCTATTTGAGTAACACTACCCGTTACAACAACATTAATTTTTTGCATAATGGCAAATATTTCACCGCCAGTGACATCTATCTGGATGAAACTGCTGCTACAATATACGGGTATTACCCATATAATTCAGCCGTGACTTCCGGTACGTCAGTACCTGTAGAATCTTCCACTCAGACGGATTATCTTTACGGTGTATCAACAACACCAGCTTCCATAAGCCAAAAGAATGTTGATATAACTATGAAGCATGCCCTTTCAATGGTTGTATTTAAACTCAGGAAATCGGCAACTTATACAGAGGGAGCCGGTTTGGTAACAAAAATCGTGATAGAAAATCATGATGCGACTAATACTTTCAAAATCGCCGGTACACTTAACATTCAGACCGGTACAGTTACCGGTACATCCACCAACGGTTCTTTGACTTTGGTTCCGACGGATGGATCATTGGTACTTACTGAAACATTCCAATCAATGGCGGCCATCTGCTTGCCTGTTGCGGCAACATCTACCAAAGCGATACGTGCAACCTTCACCATTGATGGTCGTACATTTAGATTTGTGTTCCCTGAAGCAACAAAATGGGAAGCCGGATATCGGAACAACTATTCCCTAACAATGTCTAACACCGGATTGGAAATTGGTGGTGAAGGAACGGATAGCGGTATCACTATTGATCCTTGGGGTGACACAACCGATTCAGATATTTCATTAGTTCCTGTTTTATGATGAGATATATTTTCATTTATGTCACAGCATTATTATTATTTTCTAGCTGTAGAGATGCCAGTGACGAGCAAAGTACTCCCGATAATTCGGGGGTTACTTTCTATGAACAGCAATCTTCCACACGTGCTAATGAGATAGGTAGTTTCGTATCAGGCGACGCTGTGGGTATTTTTGCCGTTGACAGATCCTCAGGGGCAACATTGAAAGGCGTTGGAAATTTTGCGGATAATAAGAAATATGTCTATGATGCCGATAAGGTATCATTTATTGCAGCCGATTTGTCCAATACAATTTTTAATCCTCTTTCGCTGGATCTCGACTATTATGTATATTATCCATACATGAGTCAGATCGTTGATGCCACCAAGATTTCTTATTCCCTTACCGGCACATCCAAAACAGATGATTTTTTGCTTGCAAAGGTTACATCCTCTGATAATAGTATCGGTTTGTCATTTAGCCATTTATTGGCAAAAGTAATAGTAAAACTTGATGCCGATAAAAGTACGGCAACAGGAGTAAGTTTGTCTACATATCCAGATGCAAATATATCACTTGCCACGGGAGCTGTGTCTACAATTGTCAATGCCCGGTCTGATATCAGCCTTGACAAGACTACGGATGCGACCATCTATTATGGTGTTGCGTTGCCCCAAACTTATAAAGCCGGTGAAAAGGTTGTTACTGTTTTGGGCAGCACAAATAGCTCTTATGCGTTTGCAAAGGATCGTGAGGTTTTTGCCGGCAAGGAAAATAATCTGGAGTTCATGGGAAAAACTCTCGTGTATGATTTCACGGCATCTCCGTCCACTATTTCGGCTTCTGCAACGGCAAATTCTTATACGCTATCAATCACATCACAACAGGATGATGCAATTAACGGTGTTAAGCTTCCTGGCACGACAGTCGCTCTGCCATATAGTTTGACGAATAAGCCAGATTGGATAACCGTTTCAGGAACTACGGTAGCTGTTGATGAGAATACGGCGGCAAGCGTGCGCACAGGAACTCTTACTTTCAAGCAAAGTAGCTCGAATAAAGAGTTATCTGTTACCGTCAACCAAGATGCTGGTGTTATTAGCACCGATTATGTATTTTCGTTTGACAACGGCACTACATCTGCAACTTGGACTAATATAGCGTCTACGGGAAGTAATAAGAGTTATACGATTATCAGTACTCAGCAGAGTGTTATCAACGGTGTTACGTCCGCACAAACAAATGCAGCTTATAGTGCATCCTCATCAGTGTCGTGGATAACCGTTTCCGGTTCGACCATAACGGTTGATGAGAATACAACGACTGTTTCCCGTGGGGGAGTGGTAACATTTACCCAATCCGGATCAGGTAAAACGATAAAGGTGACTATCACTCAGGCCAAGAAAAACGAAATCGTTATAGATTAATTAAATGAAGAAATACATTTTTATATGTGTGCTGTCTTTCCTGCTTTTCTCTTGTGAGAAAGGCAGTGAAAGATCACAGGCGCTTGAGGCGATGAGCGTTAATTCGTGCACCGTTCGCTCGGCAACTTCTGAAGAAGCTATTGCTCCTTCTCCTCTGCGCTTATGGATCGTTGATGAGAATATGGCGGCTTATGATGGTAATGCGGGGCGCTTGCTGACCTCGTTGAATGGTACATGGTCTTTGGATGTGCCTGTCTATGTTCAGGGGCAGACAACGGGACATGTCTATGCTTATTTTCCCTATGATAAAGCGGCCACCAATCTGGCCGCAATACCTGTGGACATGAATGAACAACAGGATTTGTTGTACAGCAAATTACCTGCTGAACTTACAACAGGGAAGTCTGCGATTTCTCTTGTGCTCTCACATGCGTTAAGTAAGATCGTTGTCACAGTGGATGGCGCAACTGTCAAGGGTTTATTGTTGAATTCACCGATCACTGCGACATTCAATGTGTTGGACGGGTCGTTCACCAACACAACAACAGGAACGGTTCTTTCTTCATCCAGCGAGTTGTTTGTCATTCCTCATACGAATGCCCTCTCGGAGCTGAATATCAGTCTGTCAAATGGAAAGGATTACATTTATTCGATATCCAACAGCAACTTCATGGAGGAAAAAAGTTATGTCTATAATTTTATTCTAAATGAGAGCCGTGAACAGTTAACTCTTCAAACGGTAACTATTGAACCGTGGATCGAAGAAACTTATCAAGATTATTTATAAAAATATAATGAAAAAGAAATTATTATTATCTGCCATTATCGGAACATGTTCCAATATGGCATTTGCGCAAACATCGGCTCGGACGGATATAAACAGCGCAATAACGAACTGGCTTATTCCGATAATGGGTCTTCTTTTTATCGTCGGGGTAACGATAACCATCCTTCATAATTTGGATGGTATCCGTGGAAAGCAGGGAACCGATCAAAAGGAATCGTGGTTCAATGTCATTCAAACCGTGGTGTTTATTCTGGTTGGTATATCCATCCTCTATTTCGTGGTTTCCAAAGTGTCGGCAATCAGTTTTAGCGTATAGTCGATGGAACAGGAAACAGTTAAGACTGCCGGAACTTGCAAGATTTACAAGGGGATTGATACCCCTTGTAAAATCAAGGGACTGCTCTATAGATATTTTTATATGATGTTTGGCGTGTATGGCTGCGGTGGATTGTTTTGTCTGATAGATTTCAGTTCCACCTCAAAGTCTGGAAATTATGGCGAATTTGCTGTTGATGCGGCCATCACCGGCGCTATCGTGTTCGCTATAAAAATTTACTTCACCAGAATGTCGAATAAGAAAAAGATTAGATCCAGCAATAAGCGGGTGTATGTGTCAACCCGCAATATATACAAATCAGTGAAAATATAATAAATATGGGTACTTCCGATTTTGATTCATCACTCTTTAATCCCATAGATCAGGTTCTTTCCGATGAGAATGGAAGAGGGTTAATAATAGGGAAAACAGGAACTCTGACTTATATTGTTAAGCTCACCGTTCCGGAGGCATATTCACTCTATAAAAATAATATAGAGTCACGCCATTCAACATTTGTTCAGGCGTTTTCTCACATGCCTGAAAACAGTTATGTACATAAGCAAGACATGTACATAAAAGAAAAATATTATCCTGAAACGCCAGGGAAAGGATTCATTGAAAAAGCGGAATCCAAGCATTTCTCGGGTCGTGAATATCTCAAGCATATCTGTTATATTGGTTTTTCCATTGAAGGCATGAAAGCCTTATCGGCAGGTTTTACACAAAAGCCTTTCTCTGTTTATACCGAAAAAATAAATAAGGAAGACCGTAACAGGTTGATTGATTTTTTAGATGCGATTGAGTTCGCATTAAACAATATCCAATCCCTGTGTGATACGGAGGTGTCATTCCTTAATGAAAATGAGATTAGAAACTATGTTTTGTCCACTGTGAATTTTCAGGATACAGAGTGCCTTAACGATTTGAATTTTGAGCAGGAAATCCTGTGCGGAAAAAACCGTGCCAGAATATTTGCCATCACCGACAATGAGCTCCTTCCGGATGGAGATCTGCCTATTTACAAAATAGATAATTCGGTTTCTCAGGAGAGATCCGAATTATATATGTCGGTCGGTGAGAATATAGGTGGTATTCACTTGAATTGCAACCATATATACAACCAGGTACTTTTTTTCTCTTCGGATAAGAAGCTTAAAGACCAACTGGGAGTATCGAAGAACCAGTATAAAACCAATGCCGGATGGGATTCATCTTTAGGAATAAAGGGCGAAGAGCTCGAAGCTTTAGAGGGCAATCTTTTAAAAGAAAACCTTTTGCTTTGCCATGCATATTATTCCGTGGTGCTCTGGGATCAAGATCCTGTCGCACTTGATATGGCCGAAAAAGATTTCCGTTCAAAAATCAACGTGCTGAACATCAAATATTATTCTCCATCGCATGAGAATTTAGCCACACTGTTCGGTGCAGGTATTATTGGTGCGACTTCGGTCTTGAATAGGAGCTACATGTTTGTCACTACCCTTAACCTTGCCGTGTGTTTTTTCGCCCACTATTCCAATTTTAAAGATGATAATGAGGGCTTGTTGTTTTCTGACAGGCTTTATCAAATCCCACTTCGCAAGGATATTTGGGACGCAAAAAACAAACGTGTGAAAGCACGTAATTCCATCGTCATCGCTCCCACGGGTTCAGGTAAGTCATTCTCTGTCAACAACATCGTATATCAACTGTTGGATCAGGGTTATACGGTGGTTGCCGTGGAGTTTGGTAATTCCTTCAAGCAGCTTTGTTATCTGTACAACGACATTTCACTCCATGTGGAATATGATCAGTCGATGCCCCTTGGTATCAATCCCTTTGATTTGGAAGGACTTCCTTATAATGGTGATAAGGAAGAAACGATCATTAATCTGTGCCTTCGCTTTTGGCGTCGTCAGGCAGACAATAATGAAATAGTCGCTCTTCGTAAATTTGTAAAATCGTACTATGAAAGTAAAACTGAAGGGCACAGTTTTGAGGATTTTTATTATTACATAAAGGATAATTTTGCTAATCTGTGCCTGACACTCAATATCAATAAGAGCTATTTTGATTATGAGTCATTCGTGCACGTCTGCAGTGAATTTGTCGGCTCGGGTGGTTACGCTAACCTGTGTGCTCTTACTGGAGCGGGTTCTTCTATCAAAGACAAAAGATTCATTCACTTTGAACTGACGAAAGTGAAAAATAATCCATTTGTCACATCGGTCGTAATGAGTATGTTGTTTGATGTTATCAATAATAAGATTCTATCAGATCCATCCAAACGAGGCTACATCATCTTTGATGAGTATGCCGAGACAGCTCAGATTAAATCGGCTAGTGCATTGGATGTCAACATCCATCAGACGGTTGCTTTCTTTTATCAGAAGATCCGCAAGGAGAACGGGGCTGTAATGACCATCATTCAGTCGCCAGTACAGCTTCCAGATAATGAATATACTAAAGGCATTATAGCCAACACGCAAATACTGTACGTGTTAGAAGGTAATGAGGGAGTATATGACGATATCAAGAAAACATTTACCATCAAGAATGAAGCGCATTTCAATCAGATGCGCTCGCTAAAGAATAACTATTCCGCCAAACGCCCTTATTCGGAATGTTTTATCCGGTTTGGCGAAACTTATGCTCTTACAGTGCGCATTGAGGCCTCTGAGCGTAAATACCTTGCATTTCAAACGCAAGGCGAGATTCGTGCAGCTTTGGATAAGATGTATTCGGAGAATCATAATATGGAAGAGTGCATTGAATACTACATAGAAAATAACCCTAAAAAATAAGAAATTATGAGATCAAAGATTTTTATTGCTACCATCTGTCTGTTGTTAAGTATTGTGGCCAAAGCTCAAATACCGGTGACGGACGTTGGAATGAACACGCAATCCACGATTAATCAGGTTGTGAATTACGGAACGTGGACTGAAACGCTTAAGAAGGCGATAACGCAAGCTAATACTTTGACTACAACGCTCAAATATGTGCAGTCCGTTTCCTCTGCTGTCCGTGATATCGCTTACACAAAAGACTTGATAGAACGCCAAGCCCAGATTGTTAAAACATGTAACACGCTCCTCAAACGCAAAGTAAACCAGTCGACTTATAAGAATCTGTCTTCTAGTGTCAGTCAAATTTTGGTGACTAACAATCAACTGATTTCTCTTGCCAACAACACACTTACAGGCACATTCAAAATGACTGACGGTGAGAGAATGGTGATGCTAAGAAGCATCAAAGAGGAACAACAAAAAATAATATCTTCCTTAAGTAACATGAGTATGATACTTAATATATCAGATGATACCAGTAATGTGCTTAAAAAACAGGTGTTACGATGAGTGCCAATATTACAACTATCGCCGATGTATACGAGAAAGTTAAACATACGATAGCGTATGATTCCTTCACGACTATTATGCTGGCCATCGTATTGTTTCTCACCTTTCAAAAAATTTATGAAGAGTGGAACAAACACCTAAGTGAGGGCGGGGCTACTATGTCCAAGTTACCTGTTCTATGGGGGCAGATTCGCATATACGTTATATTATGTGTTGTCGTTGCGTTTTCTTCTCAAATATTTTCTTTGGTGGAGAGCATTCTTTGCGAATTGCAAGATTTGCTTGTGAAAGGATTTGGCGGTGACTCTGCCGCCACGGCCTCGGATTCCATTCTGAAAACAATGGAGACGATGTATAATGATTATGACGAGGACTCTTTGGCCAATGACGGATTGTCGTCTCTTGTCTCGGGAGTGGTTACCGGTGGGGCTGGCGTTGTTTTTCCTATCATAATACATTTACTCTCGTGGTTGGCCGCCACAGTTGGCATGTTGGTCTTCAAGTGGACTTACACGGTTTTTCTGGTGCAACGATACATGTGGTTATTAATGCTTGAGCTGATCGCTCCCATAGCTGTTGTGTTGGTCATTCATGAAAATACGAGAAGTTATTTTTATGCCTGGGTGAAAAATATGATCATTTGCTATTTATTGATCCCGATGTATTTGCTTGCTGATATATTTTCCAATGAGATAGCTTTTTTCCTCACTTCCGAACAAGCTACTGGGTCTGTGGACATCTTATGTACCATCATTCTTGTGGTAATCATCAAGATAAAATGCTTTTCCACGGTAAAACAGTATAAAACTCAACTATTTTAAACTTATGAAAAGATTACCAATAAAACCTTATAAGATATTGGGTAAGAAGCTGATTCAAAACATTGATCAGAACTTCAATATATCAGGTAAGCCCAAAAAGATTCAGTTGATGATAGCCCTAGTTGCTATTGCCGTGGCTATATTGTTTAAATTCTTACAAAGATTATTTTACTAACAAATGGAGACAAAATTGAATAAAGATCAGGTTGCGGCACAATTCACGACCTATGCTTCTGCTAAAAATAAACAGGCTTTATTCGTAAAGCTCACGTTTGGTAGCGTGATTATAATTTGTGCGCTGGCATTGTTTTTTGCCTCGGAAATCGCAAAGGATGCCACCAATAAGATCATTGTTGTTGATGCTGCCGGTCAGCTGCTTCCAGTGAAGTCCGAGAATCAGGAGCAATTATATAAGTCATTGTTGACAACGCATTGCTATTCAGTGGCTTATTACACCAATAGCTTTGATGTTAATAATATCAAGGGTAATCAGGCGCGTGCTGCCTTTCTTGTTAACGGCTCCGACTTGAACGCCATAATAGGGAAATATCAACATGATAAGGCGTATTCGGATGCCTTAAACAAAGGCACTGTATATCGTTGCGACTTTGATAAGATAGAATCTCTTCAGGTGATCGGTAACGGTGCTGAATACCAGGTTGTTTTTTCATCCGTATTAAGCATTATTGATAATGGTGTTCCTCTAAAATTCAAGGTTATATCCAGTGGTACCGCTATTCGTACAACCGCACGTTTCCCTGAGAATCCAACCGGCTTTTATTTCAAGAACTATACCCAGGAGTACGAACAATTAACTCAAATTGAAAGTCATGAATAAGAGAAAGAAAATGATATTGATGATTTCTTTGTTAGCCTTGGTTTCTTTGCTGTTTGGAATACTCATTTATTCCTCACAGGGTGCGGAACAAGCTCCGGCATCGGAAGTATCCTTACGTGCGAATGCCGAAGATGTGTCTATCAATGATATGATGAATAGCAAAAATACTCCTTCCGCTCCGGCTTCTGTCGAGGGTTCATCTGAAAATGTTCCTTCCGATGTTGCTGCTGCAGGTGATTCTCCTGAGGATATTAGGCAGGTGCAGGAACTGATTCGCCGCAATCAGGAGAACATTCAGGGTGGTCAGGAAATGATCTCCAATGAACGGAAGAAAGTATATGTTCCCGAATATGAAGGAGTGTCTGATCATAATCAATCATCCGCCCCCACTCCCACTCTAGCCATCCGTAAGCCTAAAAAAGAGGTGAAAAAGGATACGGTGGTTGTTGAACATCCTCGCAGTATTTTTCATAGCGTATCTTTCAGCAACGGTCAATCCCGTAATGCGATAAAGGCATTTGTGCATTCCGACCAGATAGTAATGGAGGGCAGCACACTAAAAATGCGGTTGGCCGAAGATTGTGTTACAGATAACGGCATCACCATTCCAAAGAGTTCTCCCATATTCGGAGAAGTCAAGAGCATCAATGGAGAGAGGGTGATGGTTGATATCAAGTATATCAATTACAACGGCAACATATTACCGTTTAAAAAGAAAGTATATAGTCGAGATGCTCTAGCAGGGATTTACGCTCCCGGCAATGCAAAATCCGAAGTTAATAAGGATGTCACAGAAGGCGCAGTCGACGGACTTCCAAGTAGTGTTTCGCTCGATCCTTCTTTGCAACTTGCTTCCACGCTCGCCACCTCTGCCGTGTCAGCAGGGAAAGGTGCAATTTCAAAATCCACAAAAAAAGTGAAAGTACTGATAAAAACAAACTACGAGCTGTATTTACGGCCCGACGAAAATTAGTGTTATGAGAAATATTATAGTTATGTTATTCTTCTTGTTGTGTGCAAACGCTCGAGCCCAGCAAGGCGACATACAGGAAATTAATTCCTCTTCCTTTGCGGTAAGTGATAAAAGCACTTATCACATTATTTTCCCAACTGATATAAAATACTTCTCCATAGGTGATGCCAACGTTGCCGGAGAGAAAATTGCGGTTTATCCAAAAGCGATCAGATTAAAAGCCTCAGGTAAACCATTTAAGAAGGCCACTAACATGAGTGTTGTCACGGCCGACGGTAAATATTACAGTTACAACATCAGCTATTCTGAGCATCTGAATGAGACTTACAGAATGGTCGGTGGTAATTACACCTCCCCTTATAACATTGAGGTTAACGATCAACAGCAGACGCATTTCATATTTCCCGAAGAGATTGTATATGTTGATTTCGGGAGTGAACTTGAAGTGAACAAGGCTTCCGGTGTGGATAATATTTTGGCTCTGAGAGCTATAAAGGAAAATATTGCTGCTACAAACGTGAGTGTTATCACTTCTTCGGGTAAGTTTTATACTTTTAATTTAAAATACAGTTCTTCTCCGGAATCGTTCTCGTTTGTGATTGACGCCCCTCAGAGAGAGCGTGTTGCACTCTTTGATAATGATGAGCTGACGAGTGTTCAGAAGGAGAATATCCGTGCCGAGATAAATGCCAGATTCCAATCCATATCGAAATTGACGGAAGATTATGCCGGTATCAGATTTGCGGTCACGAACATATTCATTGATAAGGACATCTTGTACTTTAAGTTCAAGATCACGAATTACAGTAATATAGATTATCAGCCGGACTTTGTCCGTTTCTATATTCAGGATGCCAAGATCCTGAAGAAGACAACCGTTCAGCAGTTGGAGCAAGTACCTTTATTTTTCTTTGATCAGCCCAAGCGGATTAACGCTCACGACACAAAGGTTTTTTCGGTGGCTCTGAATAAGTTTACCATACCTGATAAGAAGATTCTTATTGTTGAGATGCAGGAGAGCAGCGGTGGCCGTCACTTCATGTTAAAGGTGAAAAACCGTGATGTCATTGAAGCTGAAATTCTGAATGGTACGGTAAAGAACAATGCCATACAACCATCACTAAAGAATATTTTAGCAAAATGATTAAGCTTTTTCCCCTATTAATAATCGGTTTAGGTTCTCTGGTTGGATTGCTTGAAGAGCTGGCTAATAAGTCAGTTTCTCTGTCTCCCATCATTGAAGCTGCTGCGCTCTATGAACAGGAAGGGTTGCTCTCGGATCTTCCTGTTCATCGCCCGATTTCTTTATATGAGAAATACAGAGTTTCTTCTCCTTACGGCTGGCGCAAAGATCCTTTTACAGGTAAGATGAAATTTCACAGTGGCATTGATTACGCTTGCGAGCTGGCCACTGCCGTGCATGCGTCTGCTAACGGTGTTGTTACCTATGCTCAGCAGCGTGCCGGTTATGGCAAATGTATTGTCATATCTCATTCTTACGGTTTTTCGACCATATACGGTCATTTGGCCGAATTCTATGTGAGTAAGGGAGATGTTGTTACGATAGGGAAAGTAATCGGCTTTGTGGGGAGTACCGGTCGGAGCACGGGTAATCATCTCCATTTTGAAGTGAGAAAGAATAATAAAATAATAAAACCTTTGTTTGATCATGAATAAAGACCTGCTCACATACGAGTTAGAATTGTTGATTTTGGAAGCTGTAAGTAAATACGGTATTTCCCTATTGCCTACTAATTATAAGTTTCTAAAAAAGTACGCCTTGATGGAACTTTATATTAATTTCGTTGAAAGTAACAGACTCAAAATTCCATCAGCTCAGTTTGATGCTGCGATTTCCAAGCATGCAGGTAATTACGTTCCTTCGGTGGTAAGCTATCCTATATTGGCCACTTATTACCAGGAACATGGTGATGCCGGCTTTAAGAAACTCCTGCAGGAAAACGAATTATTCTTTGAGAACAATCCAATAAATAGGGTTACCACCCAGCAATGTTCTCCCGATTTAGTGCTCGAGGAGCTATTAATTTCTTATTTTAAAAATCATGAGCAACACGATTAGCACGATGGAGAATCTCATTGAGTTGCATAAGCTGATAAAAATTGAGATGACCGGCACTTCTGCGCAGTTGGCAGAAAAGATGCGTATGTCCAAACGGGCTATACAATATTACCTGAATGATCTTCGATTGTACGGTGCAGTGATTGACTTCAACAAGGTTAGAAATACATATTACTATATTAACGACTTTAATATTGAATTCACTATTAAAATCTCTGTTTGTGATTAAAAGATTGCGAAGCGAAAGGAGTTTGCGCTCTCTGATTTTATATTTGCATTAAATTAAATAGAAACAATTTATTAATTTTTTAAGTTTATGAAAAGATCATTGTTATTAGTTTCATTATTTGCCGGGTTACTTTCCGGCTGTAGTCAGGATTCCGAAGTGGTAGAGTCTGTATCTCGTCCTGATGGTAAGTCCCAGATTGTCATAACGGGTGAAGGTATTACTTCCACTCGTGCTGACGGTAGCGGTAAAGTTGAATTTACCGGTGGTTATGCTACCGGTGCGGGTCTTTACGATGGTGATGCTCAAGCAGCAGTAAAAGCTGTCGCCTATGACGGCTATCGTCTAACCCAGTTCGAAGGTGGTCCATCAGGAGAGTCTACAACTTTAACAGGTGCTAACGCTTATGAATTTGATATTCAGCGTCAAGATTGGCAATTTAGTGTCAGTTTCAAAAAAGAGTATTTAATTTCTCTGATTGCAGAATCAGGCGGTACTGTTGCCGGTGGTGGTACTGTCCTTGATGGTGAGAATATCACGGTTACAGCTACTCCTACGGCGGGTTATAGTTTTCTAGGGTGGTATGAAGGGGCAACGAAAGTCAGCAGTTTAGCCTCTTATATATTTACGGTTAGTTCAAATAGAACTTTAACAAGTTCCCTATTCATGCGTATTTCTGATTTTTGTTAAATTAAATAAATTATTACAATTAAAGGACTTGCATTATTTTAGTGCAAAGATATTTATTTTTTATCAATATATAAAAAACCTTTAATTAATTAATATTATATCACATATTTATATATTAATTATTATATCCCTGCTTCTGAATCAGCAGCGTTCACTATCTTCTTGCTGATGCTGAATGTCCAACCGGCAGGTGTCTTGTTCAGACCTAATTGACCTAACATGTTGCCGGCAATATCAAAATGGCTTATCTGTTTACCGTTCATAAGATCCTTGACCTGACTACCAGACAACCCCTTCAGGTCAACGCCTTTTGTATCCAGCGGAGAAGTAGACCCCGTGAGCTTGTCTTTTATGGTTAAATTTTCTATTCTCAGAGGATATGTATCCTCAGTCGTTAATGTTATTTTCGCAGCCAAATTTTTGGTTGGAGTTTTGATTATGGAGATATTTTTAATCTCGTAGCTCACCGTTCCTCCCCAAGAGGTATGCGAACAATTATGAACGTGCTGCTCCAACTTCTCAGCAAGATCTTCATATCCATCTTCTTTCCATGCATTGACTTGCTCTGAAAGGTTTTTAAAAAAGGTGCTCTTATCTTCATACTGCGACACGTACGGATGTCTATATGCATCCTTATAACCTTCCATATTTCTACAGAGGATATTATCAACTTCAGTGAATGGTTTACCCTTTAATGTGGCCAAATTCACATTCCAGCCGTCCCATTCATAATCGGTTTGAAAGGTACTCGTATCGTTGATGTTTGTAACAAATCCTTTATTATTCACGAATACTTCGCAAGATGTGCTTGAACCAAATTCATTTTCAAGTACATCATAAATAAACTTTCTCATATATAATTTGCAAACAATTTATTGAAATAAGTTGATATTTTAATAATTATTTATTTTATTATTAAAATAAATAAAAGATGAATCCCCACCCCTACTCTACCTATATTCCCGCTTCTGAATCGGCGGTATTAACAATTTTCTTCCCTATACATAAACACCAGCCGGCAGGTGTCTTGTTAAGTCCTAACGGCCCTGCAAGGCCACTTAGACCACTCACCTGTTTACCGCTCAAAAGATCTTTTATCTGATTCTCAGATAGCTCCTTTAGGTCAATGCCTTTTGTATCCAGCGGAGAAGACGATCCCGTGAGCTTGTCGGTAATCGTTGGATTGCTAACTGCGGTGATTCTTCTCTCACCATCAAGAACAACATCGGCAGAAAGTAATCTGGAAGATGTGCTGCACAAGTCGGCACGCTTTGATGGGTGACCTTCTAATTCGTCTCTGAAATATTTAGTAGCAAGCAATTTGCGGTCAGTTTTGTCCGAGAGTGTAAGTAAATCTTCTTTTTCTAATTTAACGCTTGAATATAGAATGCCATCAATTTCGCACTTGATTCCCATACCACCTGTTTTATAAGAAAATATACTAATCTCTGATATTCGCTTATTTTGTTTTCTAACTTGAATTATATCTGCTTTCATATTAGCACTTTCCCATATCTCCAGTCCCTCTTTCTGCATATTTTCGCTGTTAATTCCTTTTGTGGGGTTTTTGGCATATTGATTTAATAAGTACTTCTCTAAAGCGCTCATACTTAGTTTAAGTTCTCCAAGCGTTTTAATGCTTTTGAAATCTATAATGCTATCCGAAATTGTTTTGTACTTTGTGGAGCTATCAAATATTTGTTGGCCATAACATACATAATCATTGCCGTTGATTGTTTCAATAGATAATTTGTATATATCTAACGTTACAGGATTGATGTGATATTTAATGGGAGGATTAATAGGCTTTAATGCTAAATACTGGGATGACACAACCATATTGCCCGTCTTTGCGAAAGCTCTGACTTCTTCTGCATTTATTGGATCAAATGTTTTCTTAAATGATACTTCTCTATCCGGAGATATGTGAGCTGTATATTCATCATCATTTTGTTCCCAACATACTATACCATTGCCGACATATCCATAATTTAAGAGAGGAGGGGCATTTTTTAAATCGCTTAACCGAATCGTTTGCGATTCAATCTCATCATCATCGGCAACATCACGAAGATCATATGTATCAGTGGCATCAATAATAGTATCATTTATTGATATTAGATATATACCTGATGCATGGGATGCATTAAAATCCAATTCTCTTAATATACTCTTTTCTATATCTACCCCTTTGCTTTTTAACAGAGTCTGGAATTCTTCAGGTGATGTTAAGGGTATATTCACTTGAATTAATTGTTTTTTCTCATTCATAAATAATATTTTTTTATTAGACAATGCTACAAAGGTATCCGCATGCTGCGCAAACTCCTTTCGCTTCGCAATAATTCTATAGTAGGGAAAATAGATTATTGTTTTGATGTTTGAATTTAGCACTGTCTTTTTACTTAAAAGTAAGAAGCTGTGATTTTGTATAAATGGCTTTTATCTATGGAAAAATCAGAATAATATTATTTTTTCATAGATAACTATATAAATAACCTGCATTGTTTAAAAACCAAGAAAACAACAGATATTATATATTTGTCAAATTGGATAACCACTCCCCTACTCTATATTCCCGCATCTGAATCAGCGGTATTTACTATTTTCTTCCCTGTGGTTAGACACCAGCCGGTAGGTGTCTTATTCAGCCCTAACGTCCAAGCAAAGCCACTTATGCCGCTCAACTGCTTACCGCTCAAAAGATCTTTTATCTGATTCTCAGATAGCTCCTTTAGGTCAATGCCTTTTGTATCCAATGGAGAAGACGATCCCGTGAGTTTGTCGGTAATCATTGGATTTGTTACTTCGATGATTCTTCTCTCACCATCAAGAACAACATCGGCAGAAAGTGTGCGGGTTTGACTTGAATACGTGAATTTGTCTTTTTGTTCAGGTGAAATTGAATTTTCATCTGTTATTGATTCAACCGATTCTTTATTCTTTTCTATCGTTGTTTCAATCAGGGCTGTAGCTCTACTCACATCTTGTAAAATGGACATGATGAATTTTGGATCATCTGCGAGAGCAGATAGCCAGGATTTCATATATTGTGCACATTCTTTCTGAGGCTCCACATTTAATCCCAATGATTTTCCTGATAGTGCGGAAGACAGTTCTGCAATAAGCTCTTCTCTTGCATATATTTTATCTCCACTAATTTTGTGTTTGGGGCGGTTCAATCGTGAGGTGTGTCCTGTTGAGTGTGCCATCTCGTGTAAGGTAGTATGATAAAATCTTTTTCCTTCTGGAAACTGCTCTCTTAGTGGAAGAACAATCACGTCGCTTGTGGGGCTGTAGTATGCATGATCTTGTGATTTCAGATGTACAGGACATACCCATGTTTGGTTATCAATTACAGCATCTAAAGCAGATAATGAAAATCCGTCAGTATCTATGGCTTTTATATTATTGAACTCAGATAACAGTGCATTCCACCTCTGGGGGTATTTATCAGAGAAATTAGTCTGGTCAATATTAAAGACGTTATAGTATTTAAGAAAAGAATTTAATTTATAATAGTCTTGTAAGGATTTAGGCAACAGATTATATTTCTCTATCGAAATTTTTTCCCCCGTCAATTTATGTTTTACCGTAAAATCATAGTATGATACAGGAAATGATTTCGAGCCTTTTAGAATGTGAAGACTTTCTTTTTCAGCTTGGGTAAAAGTCAGGAATACAGGCGTTTTGTATCCATTCATTTCAGTACAAAAATATAGAAGCAATTTATTATACATGGAATAGAACCTGCCTTCCAAATTTCGGGGTTGACATTGAAAACTAGTTGTTATCCAAGGTTGCTTCCAATCCTTGGAATTGACTTCTTTTATTTTCTCAATCAGTAAAGAGGCATATCTCTCTATTGCTGAAGTATTAAATTTCTCATTCATGATAACCTTTTGTTAATTAGACAATATTACAAAGGTATCCGCATGCTGCGCAAACTCCTTTCGCTTCGTAATAAATCTATAGCAGGGAAATAATTTATTAATTTTATACCAAATTATTTTATTAGCAAAATAATTTGAATTGATGCTATTCTCATTTAAAACAAGAAGCCTTTTTTCCGCAAAAGTGACTTTTATTTTGTGTGTACACGTATCATAAAATAAGTGATTTTCACTTTAGTTTATTGCTTCTTTTAATGTCCTTTTCTATCGTTAAATCTGTAACAGCGCTATATATTTGTGTTGTTGTTACATTTTTATGTCCTAATATTCTCTGGACTGTAGTTATATTTACGCCTCTATATATTAGTAGAGTGGCACACGTATGGCGGGCCGAATGGAACGTTATATTCTTCCTTATTCCTACTGTTTTTACAATTCGTTTTAACTCACGGTTTGTCTGCTGAGGTGATGACAATTTAAAAATTAAGCCACGCTGACGTCTGATGTGCTTAACCAGTTCTAATGCTTTACCGTTGAATATCGCAGAAAGTGGTACTCTGACTTCATCACTGGTTTTTTTCATCTTTTTCACAAGCCAACGCTTCTTGTTAATGAGTATGATATCCTGTTTGGTCACTGTTATGATGTCTGAATATCGAAGGCCAGTGTAACAACTGAACAGAAATGAATTTAGTGCCTCATTATCTGGAGCAATTGTCTCTCGATATTCTTCCAACTTAAACAACTCCTTCTCCGTAAGGAACTCTCTATATGTTTTTTCTGATTGAATCCTATAATTTGAAAAAGGATCTTTCAATATAATATTCTTCTTGCGGGCAACATTTAAGTATCTCTTTATCACTTTCATGTGCTTTGCAATTGTGTTAGTAGCTAAATGACATTGGTCACGCATGTGTATTGTTAATCGTGATAAATAATCAGAATCAATACTTGCTATATCAACATGAGAATGATACGCTGAAAGAAGCCTTAGCGTATCAAGGTGTAATACCTTTGTGGAAGATCTGATAACTGAACATTCTATTTCATCTGCCAAAAATTGGATAAAATCAATACAAGTATTTTGTGATGATAATATTTCCGGTGATGAAGAAAAATTTCTGAAACTATTGAGATTGCCTATCGAGCGGATATAGCTATAGCCTTCTATGTTTATTTGGAGAAGCATGGCGGAATGATTTTCGTCAAATCCTATGTTCTTTAATTCGTTTTCTAATTGATTTATTATTTCGTTTAAATCCATTTATTTTGCAAAATTTCAGCAAATATACATATTATATTATGAAAATAAGTTTTTATCTTTGAAACTAATTAATTTGATATTAACTAAAATAATTATCTAATTAATTTGATAATTAAATAATTAACTGTATATTTGCATAACAAATTAATTATAACCGCATAAGGCTGGCGGCATATAAATCAAGCCGAAAAGATTATGAAAAGAATAGCAATAACAAACGCATTCGGTAAATGGTTCAATATTCAAAACGCTGATAAATACAGCGAAAGCCGTTATTGGGACGGTAGTAACCATATTAGTCTTGCGACGGGTTCCCTATGGGAACACGAAGCTATATATGTAACAAAAGGTGGAACATTTGTGCTGAATCATTGGTCTAATTACCAAGGGACATTAGAGACCTATGTAATTGTCTCTAAAGAAGAGGCTGCCATTTGGTTTGCTTAACAAGGTTTCTCAAATGAGGAAATTCCTTCCGTATTCCACGAAGAGGTAGCTCTTTTAGAAATTAAATAGAACGAGGAGCAGCTGTGCTATCGGGTATTCGGGCAAAACAAATTTTATAACAGGGAAAGTTATTATCTTTATAATTTATTAATAGAATATTATTTAAAATAATTATCTAATTAATTTTATAACTTATTAATTAATTGTATATTTGCATAATAACAAATCAATCGAACCGCAAAGGGCTGGCGGCATAGAAATCAAGCCAAAAAGGAAATGAAAATAAATAGAAAAAAAATGATTACAGCTATTTTGAACAATAAGGGAGGTGTGGCCAAGACGACTACTGCCCTTAATTTAGGGCATGCTTTTACCCTTTTAGGTAAGAGTGTGCTAATTGTCGATCTCGATCGACAAATGAACTCAAGTTTTACTTTGGGGGCAACCCCTGAAGACAAAACCATCTATGACGCACTCTTAGGCAGATGCTCGTTGAAAGACTGCCTAAAAGAGCATCCTGATATTGATAACCTGTACTATATTCCATCCGGAAATATAGATATAGAATTGGAATTAAACTCCAAGATAAGGAGAGAAGAGAAATTAAAAGTTCTTCTTTCAGGAACAAAGGAGGTTTTTGACATAGTATTGATTGACTGTCCACCATCATTAGGAATACTCTCCATCAATGCGATGACGGCAGCTGATAATATTATAATACCACTACAGTTGGAGCCTTTTGCATATTTGGGAACTGGAGAAATTATAACTACATTCAATGAGATAAAGAAAGAGCTAAACCCATCTCTTGAGATACTGGGTTATTTGAGAACATTGTATGATCCACGTCTGAAACAGACGCAGGAATTTGAAAAACTCCTGTTTGAAAAGGCCGGTGAAAATAAAATTTTCAAGACCGTGATCAAAAAGAATGTTGCACTTGCAGAGTGTAATATCTATAGGAAGACAATCTTTCAATACAACCCCGAAGCACAGGGAGCGGAAAATTATATGGCGTTGGCCAAAGAAATATTGGGTAAATAATAGGGAAATAAGTTCTTATCTTTAAAAGCTAATTAATTAAATAACTTATAAAATAATTATCTAATTAATTTGATAATCAAATAATTAATTGTATATTTAAGAAATTAAAATATTATGAATGAGAAAAAATTGAATTTGGATAAATTAGCCAATGTTTCTTTGACTGAGACTGAAAAAGTTGATACTACAAAGGCTGAGAGGCCATATAAAACTATAGTGGCAATGTCTAAGACAACAAAAATTCAACTAGCAAAATTAAAAATTGCAACCGAAAGAAATGTTATCGAAATTCTCTCTGATATTGTTGAAAGAGAAATTGAAAAACTTGCTAAAGAACACAATTTATGAATAATATCGGAAAATGGCTGATGATAGCTACTATTTTCACATCCTGCGCGGATGATAATGGATTATCACCGACGCCATCACCAGAGCCCGCATCGAACGGGGTGGTTATGAATGTGGCGGCAACGGTAACACCACTGGTGGAAGTGAGCACACGGGCAAAGATATTGTCCTTTTCCGAAGGAAACACAATCGGGGTGTTCTATAACGACACCTGTGTAAATAAGCCGTTTATATACCAAACTTCGTCGTGGTCAGGGAACAAGATAAACCTTGATGAGACATTAAAAAATGTCTATGCATATTTTCCCTATGATAAAGCGAACACCAATCTGGCCGCAATACCCGTGGGCATATCAGCACAAAATGATGTGCTGTTTGGAACGGCAATAGTTTCGAAAGCTGCTCCAGATGCTAATTTTGCAATGAAGCATGCTCTTTCGCTTGTGCGAGTTGTTATAAAGAAGAATGACTATACAGGTGCTGGAGTAATTAATTCTGTTACCTGGAACAATATTTCGACGACTGCAACAATGGACTGCACCACTGGAAATCTCGCTAACATGGGAACTACAGGAACTCTGCAAGCTGGAGGGGGATATACACTTGATGATAGCAAAGACCCGGTGGCGATAGAAGCAATAGTGCTGCCGGTGACATCGGCTAAAGGCATATCACTTGTCGTTAATGTGGACGGGAAACTCCGTACATATAATATATCCGAGACGCACTCATTCGAACAAGGTAAAGCATATACATATACGCTGCTGCTAACTTCCGAATACAACACGGCTGTCACACTTGATGAGTGTGATGTGAATGTTACCTACTGGTCTACATTCGGAAAAGATGATACTGTTAATTTGGGCACATCGGATACTGACTTCTTTGCAGTGTCACCGTCAGTGCGTGATGGAGCAGATACCTATAGGATGGAAGGGAAAGACATGGGATTTTTGGGATATTGGACAGGATTCAATGCTGCAACGGGAGAGATGCCTGCAACATGGGAAGGGGATTTCAGGATGGTACTGTTGGACAGCAAGGGCAATATCATAGATAAGTATCAACCTTGTGCAATAACAGTCAAGAATGGTGAAATGATGAAAGGAACAGGGAGAAGATCCTTTGTCACTGCACCAGCAGGAACCTATGAGCTTTCCGCACTCTTTCGCAAGAAAGGAGAAACGACATGGATAAAGGCGGAGAGAAAGGATGGAGTGACAGCTAATGATATGGCGGTGTACGTCTATGAAAAGACGACTTTGCCAGCCGTACGGGGCGTTCAGGTTGATGGAGAATACAATGACGGAGTACTGGTCTATAACCGCCCTCACGGAGAAAGTTTCTCTATAACCTATATACTCTCTAACCGTTCGGATATTGCTATCAAAGGTGAAATAAAAGCGGTGTGGGAACGTACCTTTGAATATAAGGGTAATACTTTCAGACCGTGTCAGAAACGAAGTGATACGGTGAATGATGATCAATGGCAAGATGAAATAGGTCGGGTAAGGGTAGACTTGACCAGCGATATCCGCTTCTGGAAGGGAATAATTTCATGCTCATTCCCGGTGAAGAGGGAAGCACCAAAAACAACGGCAGGTGTTATTTATTGTACACCGCTGGTACATCTATACTATAAGGCCGATGGAACAAGCGAGTGGAAACTTCTTCGTCAGGACTGTGATCCGCTATTGGCGGCTGAGGTAACTACTAGCCAACAGGAAGGAGCGTTGTATGTATTGACCAACAACTATGTATCGTTGAATCAAACTCATTGGGTGAGATGATTGAAGCGAGAAAAAGGATGTTGGAGGCAGAAGTTAAAATGTTGAATTTGAAGTTCAACAAATAAAGGAGATCGAAAAGACAAAAAAGAAATTATTATTTTATATTTGCATAATAACATGAACCGCAAAGGGCTGGCGGAATAAAAATCAAGCCGAAAAGATTATGAAAATAATTCTATTTTTAATCAAAGCTATTTTCTCACTCACGGTCGGGTTTGTCATCTGGGCAATTAAAGAAATGTGATATGTTTGAGAAAGAAATAGAACAGTACCAAAAGGTACTGACGGAGTACAGAAAAGTAATCATGTCAAGGATGAATGCGGGTGACTGGAAAGAGTACATTGAAATACTTTTCTCTGCGCACAGTTGTGCCATTGAAGGCAATACTTTTTCTGTCGATGACACACGGGCACTCAAAGAACAAGGACTTGGAATGATACCGGTGGGAAAGACGCTCTTTGAAGCCTTTGAAATATTGGACCACTTCAAGGCCTATGAGTTCATCATGCAAAGTCTTCAGGAGCCGTTAACCGAACAGCTCATCAAAGATACGCACCGGATCTTGACCGAGCATACACTATCCTACAGGTACAAAGATACAGCACCAGGAGAATATACCGACACAGACATGGGTGCGGGAGATACAATATTCGGAGATCACGAAAAGAATATCGCTCGAATGCCGGCACTTATGGAGGCCACGCAAAGAGCTATCCAGAAAAAAGAGATACACCCCATCGAAATTGCAGCGCAGTTCCATCGTCATTTCATTTTCCTACACCCGTTCAGGGATGGAAACGGACGGCTGGGTAGGCTGTTCTCGAACTTCATTCTTGCAAAGATGGAGCATCCTCTTATAATAATCGACAATGCCGACAGGGAGAGCTATATTAATGCACTCAAACAATGCCGGGATGAACGAGGCACCGCACCAATGGTGCAGTATTTCTTTGCTACCGCCATACAGCGAATGGAAAAGGATATCGCACAGAAAAGAAACAACGAAATAGAAATAGAATTTTAATGGAAAAGATATTTTATGTATATAGAAAAGGGGAGAAGAAGTGGCCAATAGTGTCAGTCACGCCGTTACCCGAATCAATTGTCCTGTCCAAACGGGCTTTTGTTGGCGGTAAAGCTAAGATGGAGGCTCTTTTTCGTCTATATGGATACTATCCGATAGATCCGCAGGAAAATGTGAAATCCGACGTAAATCGTTGGATTAATGATAACCTCTACAAAACAGACAGGTGGCATGAATACCTTAATATTTTATCGGAGGTAGAGGCAATGCAAAAGACTGTGGAGGAGAAAAATCTCCTTGAATACAAGCTTCACTGTGAATACATTTCGGAGGATAATCCTTCTGATGAAGTGCTAGTACATTTCATCCTGAATGAACTGATGGGAACGCCTGTGCAACTCTATAATGGGATGAAGAACCCAATAATATTACTAAAGAAACTATGGGAGTAGGGATAAAATTTTAAGAAAACATCAAAAACATTTTTTCATGATAAAAGATCAATTAAAACTATTGAAAACATGTTTGAACAACGATGTACCAGCTATCGTTTTTCAAGGGGACGATGCGGCAGTGGTCGACGTGCTTGAAGCAGCAATTATAATCTATAAGAAAAAAGGTTGCTCTGAAGAATTTCTATTAGATTTCCAATCTCTAATCGAAGAGGTAAAGGCATATCAAGAAGAATTCCCCAAGAAGATCAAAGTGCCCAAATTAACGGAATACGAAAAAGAATTAATCAAATCTATGTGAAATGGATGTTCATAAGGGAGAAAATGAATTGCTGTTAATTCAAAGCAAGATATACGAAATCAGAGGTCAAAAGGTAATGATTGACTTTGATCTTGCAGAGATGTATCAAGTAGAAACACGTGTGTTGAACCAAGCGGTTAAGCGTAATATTGAACGCTTTCCGCAAGATTTCATGTTTCAATTGAATAAAGAAGAATTGCAAAATTGGAGATCACAAATTGTGATGTCCAATTCCGTAAAGATGGGCGTAAGGCGCAATCCATATGCTTTTACCGAGCTAGGAGTGGCAATGCTCTCTTCAGTATTAAACAGTAAAGTCGCTATTGAGATAAATATATCTATAATGCGTGCTTTCGTGGTCATACGCCAATTGATAGCTAATCCTCCGGGTGATAGAGTAGGAGCGTTGGAAAGTCAGATGAAAGAACTTAAAGTCTACATAGAAGAGGTGTTCACAGATTATAACGACATCAACGAAGATACACGAATGCAGTTGGAGCTAGTCAACCAAACCTTGGCTGAATTGCAGGCACAAAATATAATATCAGAGAAGCCACGCAATCCAATCGGATTCGTAATTAATAAATAGTATGAAAAAACTAATTTTGTGTGTAGGGTTGTTAATTACAACGTTAAATGGCTATGCTCAAACCAATTATTCGAGCAAGTCGGAGAAGGATTCTATTCTTTCCTTGATACCAACATTACTGGAGGATATAAATTATAAAATAAGAGGCTTAGAAAGATATAAATTATATCCTACGGAAAATATTTATACATTGTTGCAGCTGGATACCAAGACCGGACGGATAGTACAAATTCAGTGGTCGCTGAATAGTAACGAAGAATTATCTGTAGATATAAATAGTAATGATTTATCTTTTGATACAGGTTGTGGAACGTTTGAACTTTACCCCACAAAAAACATGTATCAATTCATTTTACTGAATAAAGAGGTTGGTACTCGTTGGCATGTTCAATGGGGTTTTGAAAAGTCAAATAGATGGATTAGAAGAATATATTGATTATCATTGTTTGCAGCCGACTGAGCTGCAGCATTCAAATTTGATACCACTAAAACCGTGGCCAAAGAACTCCGGGTCCGGAATTTGATACCGAAATTCAATACCCGGAAGATCTCGAGAAGCAGAGAATGATACCTAAAGAAACTAGAGTTCAATTGCCTTGGTGGTGATATTGGTCAGCGGGATATCGTTAACTACATATCCTTGTACACCACCACAGAGACAAATTTGTGCGCCGTCCGATAAACTAATATCTTTTTTTTTAAGCAAGTCCTCAAAATCGTATTTATGGAATTTCTTCATGATGTCGATTTTATGCTCCTCGAAATAAGCTAATACCTTGTGGGCGGGTTTTATTTGTTGCGTGGTATTCTCGAAAATATGTGCTTTGTTTAAGCCATACGATATTACCCCATCTCTATAAATCAGGATCATATCTGCAGTGAAATCCTTGCAAGGCACTGAAGCAATTTTTAATTGTTTCATTTCGTAAGAACCAGTGCTTAATAACTCTTTAAGAATTTTCTCCCGATCTCTTTCTATTATAGTGGTCGTGCCGGTATATCCGGCTAAATTGAGAGAGGAGCAAAAACTGTCCAGTGATTTGGAAGCTTCTTTATTTTCATTTAAGTTCAGATCAAATCTTTTGTATGAAGACAACAGTTCATTCCAGTCTTTACCTGTAGCCGGCTTGATGATATCAACATTCTTGCCTATTGATTTAAGGTATTCAATAGAGGAGAACGTTTCTGGGGCAAATACATCTTTCCTGTCTCCAAAGTCTACAATAACTTGTATTGAAGGAGATTTGCTGACATATGCTTTGCAGTGCTCAGATCTTAATGTGTGAGCAGTCATAACGTCGAAACATTGTCCCGCCATATCGTTGTCAAAGCATAGGTGATAATTTGCGTTCGGAAATATCTTGTGCAGAGCTTCCACTTGTGTGTTGGTAACATACCCGCCAAATGAGATGAAGGTAGATGTTGTTTCTTTCGTGAACCCTTTGATTTCGTAGAAGCTTATAGCATCAATAGCCGATTCAAAGAGATATAAGTCTGTTACTTTATTATAATCACAAAAATTTGCGATCCAACAACTTTTTGTTTTTTCTCCTCCGGAACAAAAACCTTTATAATTTTGGTTATTGGACGAGAAATAGTTTCTCATTTCATAATTTAATATTTCCATTCTTCCCGGCTCACGAAAGGGAAAGCCTACATGCTTGTTTTTCCCTACCGTATAAATGTGGCAGCGATCAGAAAAATCGTAGATTGTATTCAATGATAGATATCTTCTTTGATTCAAATATTTTATACTGCAATCCTCAATGGGGTTAGGCCGCCAATATTCTAAATTAAAATTATGAGTTTGTACAGGAGCGGCAGTGGCCACTACTTTCTTAATGTCAAGGTCGTTATTTAGGTACCTGTTTAAGACTTCGTTCACCCCGGCAATACCATCTTTGGTTGCTCCCAGTTCTTTCAGACGGAATTGGACGAAGTTGATAAGATTGCCTTTGTCCGCAAGGCCTCCATTGCGAGAAAAATATGAGCTTCGCCCCGAATCATTATAATTGTATATGATTATCTCTTCCGTCGGTGATTTTCGATCTCCTAAACACATTGATAGCTGTTTGGAACCGGCCAACGGATTAATCCAGAATCCCAAAGAGGCTGCAATATCTTGGATTTTTATTTTGTCGCGAAGGTCTTGAAAGCTAAGTTGTGACATACTGTTTTTCTTTAATCGTGATTACTCTTACAAAGATAACTAAGACATACGCAAACTCCTTGCGCTTTGTATAATTTTATAATAGGGAAATAATATGCTGTTAATATCTACCTATATTCCCGCTTCTGAATCAGCGGTATTTACTATTTTCTTCCCTATGCTTAGACACCAGCCGGCAGGTGTCTTGTTAAGTCCTAACGGTCCGGCAAGGCCACTTAGACCACTCACCTGTTTGCCGCTCAAAAGATTCTTCATCTGAGTACCGGATAATTTCTTTGGGTCAATACCTTTTGTATCCAATGGAGAAGACGATCCCGTGAACTTGTCGGTAATCATTGGATTGCTAACTGTGGTGATCTTTCTCTCTTCATCTAAAACAACATCGGCTGAAAGTATGCGGTAACTGGTATAACATAATGTAGCATTTTTAGAGGGAATGTTGTGCCTTGCTTTTAAACCGCTTAACTTAGTATCATTCGAACGAAAATACCAACCTAAATCATGTGGATTATCAGCCCCATAAGCACCATAAATAATATCATCAACAGACTTTCTAACTTCTGAATCACTCGTTAATGTCTGGTGTTTAAAACCATCTGGATTGTAATTCAGTTTTTTTTTGATGGCGTTTAGATAGCTTTCTTTATCGGTATATTCCATCACTTCACTAACTTTGCCGTCAAATCCATAATAGGACATTTTACCTAATATTTTCGTTTCTTCGTTAGGAATCTGATCCCTTACCTGCTCAAATTTTCCTTCTAAAATTCTCTCAGGAGCATTCCCCTGCAATATCTGAATAGCTTCGATGTGCGTTTGTGTTGGCTGCAATGCTGCACTTCTAAATGTTTCGATAATGCTTTTTCGTTCATCTACATTGGATGCTGCTTTGAGCTTGGAAAATAATTCTTTAAATTCTTCAGGACTTATATCAGTTGATGTTAATCCCGGAAAAGCTGTGTTAAGAGCAGCCTGGTAGAGTTCAGGTGATGGATAGGGGACGTCTAGAAGAACTTCTGGCATTTTTGTCACTGCCATCATGAGTGCAGTTTCAGAAGTCGGTATTAATGACGCAACAAAAGGATCACGTTCTACTGCATAGATTTGTGCAGCTTCGCATGGCTTTTCGATTAATGTTATACACCCAAGGTCTTTTTTGATGGCGGTCATTTGTACTTTTTCGGATGGATGACTTATCTCTGAAATGAAAGAGGGATTTTTAGATACTACCCTTAGTTGGTTGAATTCTTTAAGAAAGTCAATAATACTCATAATATTTATATTTGTTAGACAATATTACAAAGGTATCCGCATGCGGCGCAAACTCCTTTCGCTTCGCAATAAATCTATAGTAGGGAAAATTATTATCTTTATAACTAATTAATATAATATTTATAAAATAAATTATCTAATTAATTAGATAATTAAATAATTCATTGTATATTTGCATAACAAATCAATTAAAACCGCATAAGGCTGGCGGACTAAAAATAAAGCTGAAAAGAATATGAAAATACTTTCAAAATTAAAAAAAACGATTTTGGGTTTATGTATCTTATTTGTAGTTTCCACTTGTGGTTTACTACAAACTAAAGATTCTTTTTTCCTCTTGATGTTAACATCCTCTTCAGTAGGAATGCTTGCCACAAATGTAATTTTAATAGACTTATACAAAAATGCGGAGAACAACAAAAAAAAATAGTGCAGCACTGACTACACGAGGAACAATCAAGAAAACCGATTTATCGCAAAATGGTGATAAACTAAGTCTAGTCATTGATGATCAGAAGAAACGGGAAGAGAAACTATTTCCGCTTCAAATAAATAAAAAAACAGTTATTTATGTGGAAGAAGATAAGTTAAATACTTTTTATGCAGAAAAGGCGAGGAAGAAATTAAAACTAGAAACAGATGAGTAATACAGGTCAAGAATGGTTTGAAATGGCTAAAGACATTGCTAGAGCCGAAAAGGAATTAGGAATAGAACAATGGGTTATTATCACAATAGAAAAAAAAAATTATTCTACTAATGAGCGTACCAAACTATACATGTACGATCTGCCTCGTCATTTGTGGCTAAAATACGACTGGGTAGTCAGCTGGAGAGTGGCTAAATTTAAGTGTATGTATCCCAGAGAGAATGTAAATACATACTTGTCGTTCTATGACAAAAAAAGAGGCATTGACTATGGTATAGGTAGTTTACTAAGCAAGTTAGTATCTGCAAAAGCACAAGTAACCAAGGTGGAGCGAAGAATTAAGGAATACATTACATGGCAAGAGCAGAATAATATGTTTTTCGATGGAGAAACAGATGCGACGCTAATTAAAGCGACGTTAAAGCTGAAAAATAAAATAGCTAATGTTTTAGCTATGGAAAATACCATAAAAGAAAATATTAATACAATTAAAATTTAGATAGAATGGAATTAATTATAATCACTGTGGTAATCAAAAACGTAACCGGATCGCAAGAAAACGAGTGGTTGCTTCATGAATTAAGTCGTGCTGGTGTAAAGTTGGGATTAAAGATAGAAGGACGTTATAATCCATTGAGCGGTTCTGTTCAATTTGAATCCAGATGTAATGATTGTGTTGCATGGCTTGGAGAGACGTGTGAAGAAATTGCATGATAAACTAAAGGCTGTCTCATTTCTATTCAGAGACAGCCTATTAGAGTCAGATTTCAGCTTCGCAAGAGACATACTTAGGTATCTCTTCCTCTTTCATTACCCAACCTCTGGGACTACGGGAGAGGAAGAATAAATGAGAAGATCCCGAAGAATCACTAAGCTCTACTTTCTTTCCGGAAAGCAGGGCTTTTATCTTCTCACAAGGCTGAAAGGATACATTGACATTTGGCGAATGAAAGGATACTGTTTCTCTTGTTAATGAATTTTCTATTCTTAGGTTTGTCAAGCTACCGGCATGAACGTCTCCAATCAATGTCCTGTTGTCGCTTTGCAAGAGTTCAACATTATCAGCTGGAGTGTTGGGAATTACTTCTATCAGAAGAGCTTTTTTCTCCTCGACACCTCTTATTGACTCTGCAATACGCTTCTCAAGATCTGCACGATTATCCTTCAGTTCATGCAATTTATCTTCATTAGACCACTTGCTATTTTCAATATTGCGGGTGAGGTTATGAATATCACTTTGATAACTTATTGTTTTTTTCTGTAAGTCATCTGCACGCTCAGGAAGGCTGTCTATTATTTCTTGAAAAAAATTGTATGATTGTTCATAAGAGGGTGGGAGAGTACCGGAGCCTCTAGTATATTTTCTGCCGCTGCCCAATTGTAGATAAAACTTGTTCCTGGCATCTTCTGTTTTTATGTAGATATTATAGCCTGCGTAGCTTCCGATATTATCATATTCTCCGTTGGTGTTTATCTTTTCCCTGAGGGCATGCAGTATCTTGCCGGCTTCTTTCATATCCGCCTGTCGGCTGCCTTTTATGATTAAGGATTTGTCAGGCAAAGAAAAGCTGATCTTTGCGTCTAAGCGCATGTCTTCTACAGCTGCCTGAGTTACCGTCAGTTCCTTATGAAGAGAAGATAAATGACGTTCCTGGTTAATCTTTTCCCTATTAAACAAAACGAATTCTTTCTCAAGCTGAGTAATTTGTTTGTCTAATTTTGCTTTGTCTAGCAAATCAGTGTTCCCGGAAAGGATCGCAATATATTCAGCGAAGTTCATCCCATTCTGATCATCCATTCCTCCCTCGTCTAATATTCGACTGCCCAGCTGTTGTGTTTTTAGCTGTGAAATGAATAGTTGCTTGTTTTGAAGAATGTTGAACTTATATGCATCAAGAGACTGTTCTGTTGCATATATGACAACATCGACTTTGTTGCCGGCATGGGTTTTACTAATAATATTGCCTTTGCGAATGGCACGGCCATCTCTCTGCTCCAGATCTGACGGTCTCCACGGGATGTCTAAGTGATGAACTGCTACTGCACGTTGCTGGGCATTAACGCCCGTACCCAACATTTGCGTTGAGCCAAACAGAACCCGGACTTCTCCTTGATTCATTCCTTCAATGATCTTCTTTTTTGCGGCCTCGGTTTTCGCTTCCTGAATAAAACGGATTTCATGTTCCGGAAGATTGTACCGCTCTATTAATTGATTCTTGACTTCGGTATAGATGTTCCATTTATCAGGTTTGTATGTGCCCAAATCCGAGAAAACAAATTGAGTGCCTTTTACCGTGTCGTATTTACTATAGTATTCATATATCCTGTCCGCACAAACAGAAGCTTTATTGTTTATCTCATCGATGTATTGTAGCGGATCAATCATTCGCATGTCAAGAGCCATTTTGCGGGCGTAATCGGTGGCAATAAGCATCTTTCCTTTTTCTTCTGACTCCGATAGAGGAGCACGGCCAAGAAGTGTAGCATCTCCGGTATCTGCGAATTGCATCAGGCATTGAATGAAATCTTCCTGTGCAGGAGTGGGAGGGATGTTTGTCAGGAGCATATTTTTGTCCGGACGATCTAAACCTACCATCTCTGCGTTCCTGTAGTCCGTTATTTCGTTGTAGAACATGGCTAATTCCGGGACTTTAACAAAATGTCGGAAACGTTCTTTTTGGATTATGTTGTTTGTTACCGAAAATTCGAACTCGGTTGTTTTTCGGGTGTAAATTGATGCCCAAGCGTCAAAACAGGTGATTCCCTGCTTTTCTAAGGCTTGTGGCCGTAGATATTTAAAGAGAACATATAGTTCGGTTAAGGAGTTGGATAAAGTTGTTCCGGAAAGAAAGGTGGCTCCCAAATCTTTGCCTGTCCTTTTCTGAATATCACGAATGCCAAAAAAGAGATTTAAGGCTTTCTGACTACCGGCCGTGTTGCCTAATCCGGCCACACGTTGGTGACGGGTAGTGAACATTAAATTTTTAAACTGATGGCTCTCGTCAACAAAAATATGGTCAATACCCATTGATCGAAAATCGATAGTATCTTTTTGGCTGTTTATTTTATGGATAATGTTGTTCAAATTTGCTTCCATATTTGTTTTCCGCTTTTCTAGCCCTTTTTGCAATGTCCGTGAAGCCGATTTATTCGTTTGTTCTTCAAGTACCCTCAGTGCTGCTTCAATCTGATATATCTCATCTTCCATGATATCTCTTTGAATCTCGTTAGATTGAGGGATTTTTTGATATTGCTCGTGTGTGAGGATGATGCAGTCCCAATTATTGTTTTTAATCTCCAAAAATATCTTTTCCCTATTTTTAGGGCTAAAATCTTCTTTCCCCGGATATAAAATTTTTGCATTCGGATATGCTCTCTTATATGTATCCGCAATTTCATGCACATTAGCTTTTAGGGCAATGATCAGAGGCTTATGAACGAGCCCTATCCGTTTCATTTCGTAAGATCCGGCACATAGAATCATTGTTTTGCCCCCACCTACTGTGTGATCACATATACCACCACCATTTTGCTTTAGCATCCAAATGGCATCTTTTTGACTCCCATAGAGGTCATCATAGTCAAATTTTTCAAAAGACAAATCAGGGAAATTTTGAAAGCTGCCATCATAATGAGGACGGACGAAACAGTTGAATGTGCGGTTATAAAGGTCGGTGAGATATTCTTTAGTTTTTAGAGGTTTGTCATTCAGCCAGGAATCATATTTCTCTTGAATACTTTTTATTTTAGTTGACAGCAATTGCGTTGCTTCTGAATCAACAATTTGTTTTTTTGCATCACCATAACCTATTGTCCTGGTTATTGTTGGAAAGGTGTTTTGTAATGCGTTCACAAATACATCCTGAGCGGTCAAGTGATTTGGTACTCCCCAAAGCGACTGAATGCTGAAAGTTAAATGAACATCAACAACAAATGTATCATTCGCAGATATGTAAGATACGATCGTCTGTTCATTAAATAAGTGTGCGGCGAATTCACTATACAGTTCAGATGGTATCCAGCGTTCACCAAAGTTCAATCCTATTTCCTCAAACGGGACCTTCTGGGGAACAATCTTCTGCAGAGATGAAAGAGAATGCTCGAGTCTCTCTTTTGCTGCGGTTGAATGTAATGAATCACGATAATGGGATAGCTTGTCGATTTTCTCGTATATGTTCCCAGACAAGAAACGCCCGGAAACTTCATATTGCGATGGATGCTCGCTAAGCGGATTATAATAAATCTGTCCTTGCAGGGAGTGTATGAGTTCGACAGCGGTTAATCGTGTTTTGGTTGACATATAACTAAAGTCTATTTGGCCGTTGACGTTAAGAGATGAGGATAAAGCTTCAACTGGGGTGAGAATCTGTTCCGTCTCTAATTTAAAGGCAACAGGTTCATAAAATATATCGGATTTCTTTCGTATTCCTTCTTCATAACGTTCAATGGATAAGACTTCTGTAGAGTCTGGATCTAAGAGTAGCAATTTTGAGTTATTACTGTCTCGCATGCCACCGTAGTTTTGAACAAACTTATCATAGTTTGTATTCAGGAGGCTGCGCAATTCCTTGCTTTCTTGCTTGTGGCTTTGCTCATATTCAAATAGATCGTAGTATGCATCACGGATGGATGTGTAAGATGTGATTACATCTCGCTCGTATGCAGACAAATTAGGTAGTACTTTAAATGTGTGGCTCTTCTTATCACTGATATATCCAACAACTCCATTGTTATTGATTAAGGAGCCTTCCTTATAATGTTCTTTCCATTGTATCAATTCAGGGGTGGAAGGAATCTTTGGAGAAGCAACTGGAATAATATTATGCATACCTTTTTTGCTTCTCTTGGGTATGATTTGCGTGCGTTCAGCTTCGGTCATACCCCAAAGATCATATAGCGAAGTTACTTCTTGAGACAGCGTATGTTCCGCTTCATATTTACTGCTGATAATGTCACCGGTAGAACCAATTAATCTGTTTGCAAATTGATCTTGAAGCAGTTTTTCAAGTTCCTTTTCAATATTACCCTGATGTAGGAACACGTGTCTTTCTTTCCCAAATTGGTTGGTATCCTTATATTCTTTTGTATATAAAGAGTTAATGTATAGGCCTGTTGTATCCTGTTTGGTGAAATAGGAGGCATCAATAAATTCTTGTTCGTACCTGGTAACAGAATCCTTTGATTCTTTCTTCTGTAAAATTATCAAGTCGCTTCCTACTTCTATTCCGGCCGAAGAGATAAACAAATTATCAGGAAGTCTTATACCGGCAATAAGGTTGGCGTGCTTCATAATATATTCACGTACGGTACGATTCATATCTGAATCGGAAATTCCTCGAGAAGTGATGTATGCTACCAATCCATTGTCACGAACACAATCCAGACCTTTCACAAAGAAATAATTATGGATAGTTTGGGTGAAAGAAGCCTTCTGAGTATTGGAATATAAAGGATCAAAGACGGATATATCACCGAAAGGTATGTTGGATAATGCTAAATCGTAGCTGTTCAGTTCTGATTCCGGGATAGTCTCGAATCCTGCAATTCGAACTGTGGTATCCGGTTCTTTTGCCGCAAGAATCATCCCGGAAAGAAGATCTTTCTCGTATGCCGTTTTTTGTATCTGCTTATCTCCAAAAGCATGAAGGAAGCGACCAGATCCGGAAGAAGGGTCAATCATATTTTCAAATGAATAATGATTGGATATTACTTTCCCTATCGTTGTTACAACATCTTCAGGTGTATAGAACGCCGTAAGGACAGATTGCTTAATGCTGTTTATATATCTGTTATATTCTCTATCGCTGATACTGTTTTCTCTGACAAGGCTGTAGAGATCTTCCACAAGGCTGTGAAGATGCTGCTCACTTGTTGGCCATTCTGAAACCGGGCGTGAATCAAGCACACATTTCAATCCTCCAAATCCGGTATAATTTTCTAATGATAAGACTTCTGTTGAAGTAGCTTTCCTAATTCCTTTTTTAAGTTCAAAAGCTATTCGAATCGCTTCAATATTGTTTTGTAGTGCTTCTTTCTTATTATAAGACATGTTTTTCAATATGTATTTGAATTAAACCAATCAGCTCATATATCATAGTTTGTTCTTCTGCAGAGCCGGAGTAATTATCGCTCAAATCATATTTTCGGGTGATAGAATCTTTAAATGAATTGTATAGATCCATTTCATCAAGTACATAAGAAGCAAAATTATCTTCTATGACCTCTTGAATTTTACAATAGAGAGAATAGTGTAGATCCTTCAATAAAATATTGTTTGCTTGTTCCTTGCATTCGCTTATATGTAATCCTTCTTTTGAACATTGTTCAAATATTAGTTCGGCTTGCTCACTTCGTGAATCAATGAAGGCTGTGTCGGGGAACTTATCAGGATGGTTGTGAAGAAGATATTCTTCAAGTATTAATCTGAAATAAGAGAGTTTTTTCATATTGTTCATTATTAATTATACCCAAAGGTAACGCCTAAACAGCGCAAACTCCTTTCGCTTTTAATAATTTTATAATAGGGAAAATTATTATATTTATATCTAATTAATATAATAATTATCAAATATATTATCTAATTAATTTGATAATTAAATAATTATTTGTATATTTGCATAAGAAATCAATTAAAACCGCATAAGGCTGGCGGACTAAAAATAAAGCTGAAAAGAACATGGGAAAAAAATTGAATACCCTTGAAAAGAGAGTATTAAGCTATTGTAAAAGAGCAGCATTTCAGAGTGATAATGGCAAAGAATGCACTTATCAAGATATATACTGCTGTAAGCCTGATAGCATGGGCGATAAGCAATTGCAAGGTTATCTATCTCAATTAATACAAAAAGGATACTTGAGTCAATTAGACGGATGTTATTTCGACTATTTAATAAATGAATTATCTGCTGAAACATTAAAGAAATAGATTTATGGAAACAAGAAACTTTACTTTGAGAATAGGTGATGCTGAAACCGCAGCATTGCAAGAAATAAAAAAAATGACTCTGGAATCAACTGATTCTGGAGCCATAAAACATGTTATCCGCAGTTATGCGGAATTAAATAAAAGATACGAAACTGAAATTCGTAAGAATAAAACTCTTGTTGAAGAAAATTCTAAGATCAAGAAAAAGGTAAATTGTTTCTTAGATGCCTTAGCCGATCTATCTACCATGAAATAAAGAATATCGAATCTTATTTTGATAACTGGGATAAGCAAGGTGAAATAATCTCTTTGCACCACCTATAATAAATGTTAATCAACTAATAATAATTTAGTCGATAGTTGCCTAATAGGCAACTATTCCCCATTTTTGAGGTATTGAATGAGAGATAATAATAGTAATAAATACAAGATTATGAATATACAGAAAGCAATTCAGGTAATTGATACCGTTACAGATGGCATCATTGATGAAACTATTAATTTATCGTTTTTTGAAAAAGTTCTTTATGGAAAACTGGATCAAGAATTATATAAGCATGTTATAAGTAAATGGCGATATAAGGAAGGTGACTTTTTTGACTTTTATATGAATTCAAGCGATGAGGTGAAACGTTATATCCTCGAGGGGCTTGGAATAGAGGTGGAATCAGATAAGTATCCGGACTATGCAAGCCGGACAATGGAACTGATAAAAAAGAAAAAACGTTGCGAGGTCTTCCCTTTTGAAACAGAAGTATTACATCAATATTTCCTATTTGGTTTTAACAACAGCCTGGAAATATTGAAAGAATTAAGTCCATCCGCTTGGAAGACAGTGGAAGAGGCAAAGATTGATAGGTATGGCAATTATCGAAATTGGACTGCGTTTTGGTCTATGGCATCGCAAGAAGATAAAATATTACTTTTCAAATACATCATCGAATTAACGTAAACTTAGTTTGAATAAGAAAATTTTAGCAACCAAAGATTTGATAGAACAATATTAATTCAATAGATAACCCAATATGATAAAAAAACAAAAAGACATTGAGAAAGCAACTTCTTATCCTCTTATCCGATACATCGTTGACGAAAACAACAGGATACAATTAAGTGATCCTTGTCCGGCTTCACTCCCATGGCAGCTTTTTGAGAATCTAATGGAAGCGATATCACGAACAGCAGAGGAATGGAATAGCAGAATAGAAGATACACAAAGAAATGAGAAAAATGTCGATATCAATGTCGAATGAAAAAATAGAATGGTATGGTTTACTATTAGGAATAGTATTTGGAGCTTTAGGATGCTGGGTTTTATGGAATCAAGGAGATACACGTCTTCAAGTGTATATGAATATAGTGCTAATCAGCATTGGCGCTTTTATATACTTGACATTTAAGGTCGTTGATAGGGAATGGATAAGAAGAAAATATCTCATCATCTTATTGGTGGTAGTGATATGGCTTGTTTGCCTGAATGGTCTCCGGATATATTTCGGCACAACAGATAATATAAATTCTATTTTTGATTTTCTATATTCTGCATAACGTAATGAATAAATAAACAATATTATGGGAACACGAAGCTACCCTTTATTCGTAATTGATGATTCTCGTCAACATGGGCGAGAGAAGGAAACGGATTACATCGCCTGCACTGCAGGTGATTGTCCATTTTTAGCTAAGTCCGAGATCGTACAAGAGCTTATCTACACAGAGCAATACGATAAGACTAATGCTAAGGTTATATTCTCAGAATCAAGGAATGGACTACGAATTAGAATTTCAGTCCTAGAAATAGGCTCTTATGAAGAGAACCGGTTGCGGATATTAATGCGTAAGGCACTAAAAGAGATGCTGGAGAGACGGAAAACAAAAGCGGTAGATATTAACAATATCACGGATGGTGATGCTTTAAAATTCATCAATAGCCTATTAGAACAGACAAGAGAGAACTTAGCCCAAAATCCCAAAGATTCTATGGCCATCATGGTGAATGAAATTCTGAATAAGATAAGAAGGGATTACGAACATGATTAATATAAACGATTTCGCAATGGAGCTGGAGAAAGGTTTGGTTAACTTCTCTAATGCGGAAGACTATGCCGAACTGATAGCTGTGTATGGTTGTATCCCATATTCGGACGAAGAACAACTCAGGGAAAGACTAGGGGATAAATTTAAACGATCTATGCTTGGAAACGAAAGTAGAGCTTTAGGCTTTTATCTCCGTATCCTTGATAAAGATACATTTGCTGTGAAGCCAAATTTCTCTTTTTTATCACTTGTCGAAAAGAGAAGAGCAGAGATGGACGAAGAACAAGTGGAAGATCTGGAAAGGAGATATGATTCTTTTTTTCGTGCTGATGGGGAAAAATATTGTAATAGATGGCTGCTTCTTAATAGAGGGGAACTGAATGATTATATGGGTAGTATACGAGTTTTTCTCGACAACTACGTTTCAATTGTGTTGGGCGAAAAAAAGAAATATAACACTAGAAGAAATTGAGGATGTTTATCTAAAAATAAGCATTCAAATAAATATCTAAGACTATGGAAATTAAAAAAGTAAAAACGCCAATGGGTCTTTTGAAGTTGACAAAAGAGGATGAGGAATACCAGGTACTTCTCAAGACAAGAGCAGTTATCAGTTCGGCGGAATATGATTTAGCCGAAGAAGAATTCGCTAAGAGCCTTCTTCTTTCCATGAATTTTAAAAATTTGTATTCAATAAATAGTAGCCTTCCGGCCACTAAAGAGAAAAGCCTGAATATAAGAGATAAAATAAAGAAAATGATGATACTGAAAGGTGTGAGAGCATCTGAATTATCAGAGCTTACCGGGATGGATAAAAGTACGATCTCAAAATTTTTATCAGGTGAGAAAAATATCAATATGGCTTCTTTAGAAGTAATTTTGATGTTTCTGGGACTTCAATTAAAGTAATAAGCTTCAGTCACCCACCCCTGAAGGGGCAGGCTTGCATAAGTCTTGACTGATTAGCCTAAGTGCCAAGTGCACTACGTTATGCGGGAATATTTTAGGCACAGTGGAGCGTTTATCCTAACTCCACGTTTTTTAATTCAAAAGAAGGAATGTGGCAATTCCTCCCATGCATCAATAAATGGGTTTACTTGCCGAAATTTATCATGAAAAACAAAACCTTCGGCCATAAGATGCGCCAAGTCATGCGCATATTTTTGATATCTCTATGGAGACTTTTTTTTCCTATAGAATATTGATACCATAGTTCTTCCGGATCTGCCAGGCATTGAACCTGATCAGGAAGAAGTATGATACCATTTTTGAAAAACCGGCTGAGCTGCATCACCTTTTTTTGATACCACTAAAACCGTGGCCAAAGAACTCCGGGTCCGGAATTTGATACCGAAATTCAATACCCGGAAGATCTCGAGAAGCAGAGAATGATACCTAAAGAAACTAGATTAAGTTCTGTACTCAACTGGCAACACTATTTTGAATTGTCGGGCTATTCGTACCATTAATAGGGAATATAACGTAATCTTGCCGTCGACGTAATCCGGATCTTTCTCTATATTATCTACTAATGTATACAGTTCATATATTCTTTCATCTGAAAGAATTCCGATGGCATTCAGGTAGTAGGTAATTATTTCATTCGACGCATATATAACGGATAGCGTCTGCATTATTCTTTTTATAAATTCAGGCCGTTGTCGGCCAAGATATAATTCCTGAATGTAATCATATCTTTTTATTTCAAAACTCGTAAATACGGGAGGAAATGTGACTTTTCTTATAGGCTCTACTTTTATATAGAATGGGAGTAATCCTTCATCGTATAGTTTTTTAGTCTCTGTCTCCAGAGGTCTCAATTTTCTGTCTTTAAGTCGATTGTTATCTCCGGTTTGAGAAAACAACCTTTTCAAGAGTTCAACTTTGTGATTAGCCTCTTTTTTCCCTATTATGGAATAATACTGAAGTGCATTATTAGAAAGTGGGGATCGAGAGAGAACCATATATATATATAAATTTCTAATGCAGGGAGAGCCATTCCTTACGTGTAATAACACATAATCATTGTGCACTATTATTAGTTTATCTTGCTTTATTCTGTATGAATAAAGAAGCGGAATATTCACTGCATTATTATTATTAATATAATATGTAGCGGCATAATATTCCAATGTTCGGGGTAGGTCGAATGTGGAAGGTGTCTCTTGAATATATTCATAAATATCCTTCAGAAGAATATTATTTGTTCGTTTGTTCTCTGATGAAGGCAGGTGGTTTTCATTTATTTGCGCATAAATGAAATGATCAAATGCTTTGAGTAACTGCTTTATATTAATCATTTTTTTGTGATATAATGAAGTTCTGTTTTAGGAGGGAAAAACTGTTGAATAGTTTTTTTTAGAGATTCAAAGTGAATCTCTTCAATTACATTGTATATTGTCATATCAGGAACAACCACTACTAGTTTACTCCCGTCTGGGGACTGTGAATAGCTATCAAATCGAAGATGTAAGAATACATCTTTTACTTCCTGAGGAAGATCTGTTGTTTGCCAATATTCTAGACACTTCATCCATTTGAGTAATCCGTCGGCAATATCCTTTTCTTCTTTGTCGAAGAGAGAAGAACTTGATATCTGCTCTGCAGTTATCTTTATCTTCTTATGAGGTTGTATTTGGTGGGCCTCTAAAATTTTACACACATATCCGGCAATATTGCTTATATGTGATTTGTCAGATTTATCGAAATCTTGAAGCCTTTGATGCAGAGACAATATTGTTTCAGCTTTCGATACTTTCAGCTGCTGCATAATATTGCTCCTATATTTTGGAAGAAGATTCTGTATTACTATTTCTATATCCTTTAAAGCAGATAATGCTGATAGTTCTACCCGTGTAGTTCTATCCGTATTCTGTATTTTAATTGACCAACCTATAATCTGTTTTTTGCGTCCGATTGTTTTCCAATCGTCCTCAATTGTAATCTTTCTTGTTATATCTCCATCTTCAAATAGCCTCTCCAATTCTTTTTTAACAGGAGTAAATACATATTTCTTAATGTCACTATTTTGGAAATGTGTTTCGAACATTTCGTTAATCTCTTCCGGGCGTAGATACAGCTGATATCCGTAAAAAGCATTATCGTGTTTGCAAATCAACCAGTAAAACTGGTGACTATACACGCATGTGAATTTATTTGTTAGTTCATAATCCAATAAAGTATAGGATGTTTTACTATCTATAAGATACGCTTTAAGTGATTCTGGATCACTGTTCAACTGTAGACCATCTTCGTCAGTGAACTGAGAAAAGCTTATTAATGAATAGTATCGGAAGCTGCCGTTTGCTCCTTTTTCAAAACGAGAGATCTTCCTGAGTTGATTAACCATATTGGTAACATCCTTTTTCCAATTCGGAGTAGGATACCATTCTTTTAAAATTGATGTTGGAATATTTATTTTAAATATTCTTTGAGCATCAATATATTCTTGTAAATCTATGCTCTGCTTTTGGACAAACATCTCCACAAGCAATTCCGCTCTGTTTTTCACCAAATTGCTAGGGAAATTTGGCGCCAAATTATTCCGTTTAAGTAGTTCTTTTTTCAGAACATCTTTCTTTTCCATATAAAGACGGCTTTTTAATGAGTACGACAAAGATATAAAAAATCAGTAAAAACACCAACGTATGGTGGAAATATTGCAATATTCTCTTTTTGTCGAGTAATCAGGTGCTTTGATTTCATAAATAATGTAGCTTTCAAATTTGTTAACTAATGTTCTTGTGCTAAACTTTTGTTAATACAGGTAAATACTTTGTTAACATTATGAAAAAGATGGGGTGTAACGCAAAATAAGCGAATTTAGCATACAATTTAGTGATAGATGAATTTATTTTCCAGCACTCCGTCAGTTCCTTTCCAGCGCTCCGTCAGTTCCTTTCCAGCACTCCGTCAGTAACCTTTCCAGCACTCCGTCAGTTTTCCAGCACTCCGTCAGTAACCTTTCCAACACTCCGTCAGTTTTCCAACACTCCGTCAGTAACCTTTCCAACACTCCGTCAGTTTTCCAACACTCCGTCAGTGGATTTTTAAATTGCTGTAAATCAATGAGTTATGTTTTCATAAAGCAAGCTCTCTGCTTTAGCTTTATAAATTGCTAAAGAAAGAAAGAAATTAAAATGCAGAAGAAATCTCTTATAAACCACTACATGAAATGATTTTGTAAACCATAAACTTATAATAGGGAAAACAATACATGAAAAAGATGTTATCTACAGGCATGAAAAATAGCTTAGCCATTTTAAGAGCCTACAATCGATTTTAGTTGTTCGAATGATGAAGATAGTTTGCCATGTGCCTAAATAGCTCATTTGAGAGAATAAACAATATCCAAGAGAGGAAATCGGGTCATAGATATGCTGATATCTTTCAGCTTTGGTATGTGGAGACATCAAAATGACCTTCAACCCTGTTTTTTCAAATTCTCAAAAATGTAAATATCTTTTATTCCTATGTATATATTAATTACTTCCCCGAAGGGGATATTTTTTGAGAAATGGAACGAAGTGGAATGAGATAAGCAAGCAGACATCACGCAAAGCGAGATGTGTATTAACGCAAAGCGTTAATTAATAGTATATTATAGTTTTTTATGGATTATAATAATGGATAATATAATGGAGTATTTATATATCTTAGTAATTGATTTACAGCGTTTTATTTATGGATAATGTATATTATCCATAAATTTTTAAATAGCTGTTAATCAGAGACTTATAAATTTTATTTTTTTTCTTATGGATAATTAGGTATTTTAATTACCTTTGCATCAATCATTTATAATATAAATATGGAAAAATATTCCAATTTGAAAATTAATCCAGATTTAAAGAAAAGGCTGGATAAATTACGAAAGGGAAAGACGTATAATCAGATTATTGAGGAAATACTAACATATTTTGATATGACAGGCGTTAATCCTCAATCTGATAGAACACCACCTGTTGAAACTTTCGTGAGAGAGTTGCAAAAGCAAAGTGAGGCGATAAAGGATCGCCTGACGAGTGTCATTAAAATCATTCGTAATATTGAAACGAATAAAATTGATCTAATTTTAGATGAACTAGTAGGAGGGGAGGTAAGACCCAAAGAAGAGGTCATCTCCGAAAATGAAATAATGGATGTTATTAAAATCAATGAATCTTTGAAGCAAAAGTTAGTAAACAAGGAACTTGAAATTAATAAGTTGAAAGAAGAACATCTAAATTCAGGAGACAAAAGTGGGGTAATCATTCAGATTGTTGAGCAATACCTTAAAAGCCCTGAGCTAACAAAGGACAACAGGGGAAATATCATTGTTAGTGAAATTTACATTAAAAATTTAATTAACAAAATTAGCCATGTATAGTAAGCTACATCGGCCTATTAAAAATAAATGTGGAACATTTATTAACGCAGGATCGTGTGTTTTCCTTGTGGAATATCTTAAAAAAGAAGAAAGCATTACTAATACATTCTTCTCACATCATGAGGATGCCGTATCATCAACTGATGTTGTTGATCGTATTGACAACAACAAAAGGACGCTTAAGAGCAAGCAGGAAAAATTTTATATGCTAACTTATAACCCAAGTGAAAAGGAAATAAAATATTTGATACAAAATACACTTGGAAAAAAGGTAGAGAAGTGGGAAAATCTGACAGATGTTGAACGCCAGCAGATAATTGGCGAATTTAAAGTATATGTGCGTAATAGCATGAATGTATATGCAAACAATTTTAATAGAGATAGAGAAGTTAAAGCTGATGATCTTGTCTATTTTGCAAAAATTGAAGAGAATAGATACGAAGATGAGAAGGAAGAATATGGTTTTCTTGGTAATAAAAAGAATGCACCAAAGAAGGCAGGTTTTAATCTCCATGCACATGTTATTGTTTCCCGAATGGATAAGTCACAAACGATGGCATTATCTCCTCGATCAAAAAATAGGGAGGTTACCACACAACTTAATGGTAAAACTGTAAAAAGTGGATTTAATTTAATGAAATGGAAAAAAGAATGTGAAGACTTATTCTCTGAACAATATAATTATAGATATGAAATAGGAGAGCGATATGATCGAAATCCTGCATATATTGCCAAACAAAGATTGAGTGGAACAATCAAAAATAAAATAATGAATGAGATAATGGAAGATATGAAAGAAGAAAGAAAAATTCATAGAAATGTTACTCAAGTAAGTAGATTGATAGCTAATCCTAAAAAAGCACTTAAAAGCTATCTAAAACAAAAGGTTAAAGATATTTTATCTGATAATCAACAAACAGAAATTTAAAAATGCACAAATACACAGAATTAGCATTTCAATTATTAGTGATAATGACATTCTTATCATTACTTATATGTTGGAAACCATTTAAAAACAAATGGTTAAACATATGTATGCATATTTGTATAGGTTTTCTTATTTCAATACTTGTACCCGAAATACTAAATTTATTCTTTTCACTGACAAAATCTCCTATAATATATGTTCCATACTTGATATTTTGCATTGCCACTCTTTATTTCACAGGTTATTCAAAGACTATAAATAGCCCTAAAAAAGGAGAAGATGTATTTAATTTAGAGACCAATGAAGGTAAAAATATTCAATTTTATTATCCTCGGGATAATTTTTTAGTGTATGGTGGAGCTGGTTCTGGAAAAACAGCTTCCATCGGTAAACCATTAATGGAAGAATTCATAAAGAATAATTGGGCAGGCTTTATATACGATTATAAAGATTTTGACTATACCAAAACGGCGTATAACCTTTGTCAAAAATATAATTATCCATATAAATTTTATTATATAAGCTTCACCGATATGTCACGTACATATAGGTTTAATCCGCTTGATAAAAAGGTAGTGGAGGATGAAGCACTACTTCAGCAGGTAATGGATGACTTTCTAAAATCCATGTTGCCAATTGATGGAAAAACAGACGAATGGTACCAAGGTGCTCTTGGTATTCTAAAAGGTGTGGCATACCGTTTTTATTCACTTCAAGGTGAATATGAACAATTATGTACTTTGCCCCATATTCTGAACTTTATTCTCCTTTCAAGGCCCGAAGAACTACTTAGATTCCTTGAAGGAGATAACATGGCACGGGCATTGGCTGGAGCTTTTGTAGGAGCAAAAGGGAGTGAAAGGACGATGAGTTCTTATCTTTCCACATTGAATAATTATATAACCAACTTAGCTACGAATAAAAATATTTGTTATGTGCTTACAGGCAATGATTTCATATTTAATCTAGTGGATCCGCTGGAACCAAAGCTATTTGCTGTATGTAATAACTTTGCAAGAGAAAATATAATTTCGCCTATTATAGCTATGCTTTTGCCTATATCTGCTAGAAAAATAGAATTTGGAAATAAAGTCAAGTTTGTGTATATACTCGACGAAATGACAACTTTCAAGGTGAACAACTTTCAGCAGATGCCCTCTGTTCTCAGAGAATACAATGCAGCTTTTGTTATCATGACCCAATCAGGCTCTAAACTGGAAAAAGTATATAAGAAAGAAGACAGGGCTTCAATAGAAGCCAACTGTGCTAATATTTTCCTTGGTAGAACAAAGGACGTTGAAGCGCTCAAATATTATCCTCTGTTTTTTGGCAAATTTGAGAAAGAAAAATTAAGTTATAGTTCTGGAAAATCAGGAGCTAATAACAGCTCAAATACTACCCGAAGTACACAAAAAGAAGAGGTTCATGATGCCAATGCATTCGCAGAGCTTGAGCAAGGAGAATTTATCATGGGATTTGGTTCCGCTAACATGAAAAAACTAAAAAGCAAACTTAAAATGTTCAAATTGAATGAAGAGCCACTACCGGTTATTAATGCTGTAACGTCAAAAGACATAGAAGAAAATTATGATAAAATAATTCAAGATCTCAATATCCTTTTCGAAGGAGAATGTGGGAGATGAGAATTGAATATAAACTTAAATTAAATAACAATTATGGAAGAAAAATCAGTATTACCTTATGAAGTGCTGGTGCAGAAGCTCCAGGACAATGATATCACACATCTTCAGTTTATTAAAAGTCAGGAAACATTAGACATTGACTATTGCAACTGGCTGATAGGCAGCGAGAGAAAAGAAAACGAAGAATCAGCCATTGATTTTCTTGATTTCATGGATGAAGAAATGATGAAGGGACAAACATGGTGACTTTGATACCATACTTCTTCCGGATCTGCCAGGCATTGAACCTGATCAGGAAGAACATTGATACCATTCTCTAAAAGTAGGTAGAGCTGCAGCAATCTAATTTGATACCACTAAAACTGTGGCCAATGAATCCCGGATACCAAATTTGATACCAAAATTCGTAATTTTGCAAGCAAGAGCTCTCGGCAGAACAAGCAGCAAAAGATATCCGCATGGCGACAGAGCGGTCCGCTGTTCCGAAACGAACAGTTAAGAATTAATAGGGAGAGAAGGAGCATGGAAATGAGCGGGAGTCTTTGAAATGCTGGGAGGGAGGTTTGCCAGGAATGCCAAAACAAGAGAGTAACCAACTGATCCAAAAAATTATAATTTTCATAAATAGATACAAATTACTATGGCGGATTAGGGGAACGAAAAGCTATAAGGTCAATGTGCCTAACTTTAAGCTTCATTCTTCTATTGAGAAAAGTAAATAAATTACATTATTATCAATAATCACTTGTTTTTTTAAATCATGTTCAATATATTTGTGTGTTCATTGGCAATGAACATTTATTTTTATTGAACGCAATATATTTACTATGTATCCCAACAACGATTACATTTACGATGCAAGTGTTGCTTTAGAGCAACTTACCGGTTTGAATATCACCGTAGAAAGTCGCAGAAATGAGTATGACGGAATTATTGATATTAATGGCCATGCTTTTACCGTAGAAGCTAGAAATGAGTTGCGTAAAGAAAACAAAGGTTTTTTGTTTGTTCGGTTGGAAGAACTGAAAACAAAAACCAAACGCCCCACTTTGATTATTGCCAAGTACATTACAAGCGAAGTAGCTCTCGAACTAAGAGAAAACGATATTAATTATTTGGATGTAGTCGGCAACTGTTTCATTAAATACCAAGATTTATTCTTGTATATTGTCGGGCAGAAAGTACACAAAAAGGAAAAAACCAACCAGGCAAAAGCCTTTCAAGAGGTAGGTATCAAAATTATCTTCAACCTGCTGGATAACCCCGATAACTTACAGCTTTCTTACCGTGAGCTTGCTGAACTTGCCGATGTGTCTATTGGCTCTGTCAGCAATGTGATGAATGAGTTAGAAGAGCAAAATTTCATTCTCAAAACCAAACTCAAACGAGTGCTGAAAAACAAAATTGCTTTGCTCGAACGTTGGGTTATAGCCTATCAGGATGTGCTTCGTCCCCGATTGGTAAAGAAGCAAATGCGTTTTATAAAACCCGATGTTACCCAGAACTGGAGAAATCTTTATTTGGATAACGAAGAAGGAATAACACTTTGGGGAGCTGAACCGGCTGCGGCAATTTTGACAAATCATTTGGTTCCTGAGAAATTTAGTATCTACACAACGCAGAGCTGGCAAAACATTGGGCAAGATATGGGATTAGTGCCCGATGTAAATGGCAAGGTTGAGGTACTTCAAATTTTCTGGAAACAAAATCAAACGGAAAATAATCAAACCACTCCTCCATTATTAATATATGCCGATTTAATTGGTAGCGGATATGGCAGAAACATTGAAACAGCACAAATAATTTTAGAAAATGAGTTGCAATATATCAAGTGAGGATCTTAATAATCCGCTACTAAAAGTCCTATTGAAAAATTTGACCGATTACTTTCAATCAATCGGCTCAAATTTCTATGTAATAGGTGCTACTGCCCGAGACATAATTCTAAGCGGTATTCACAATCAAACTTCGACAAGAAGAACTACCGATCTGGATATAGCCATTATCATAAAAGACTGGGATAAATTTGCTCAAATATCAAAAGAGCTTTGCGAAATAGAAGGATTCACTAAAGATAAAATAAAATCTCAACGATTTCATTTTCAAGATGTTTATGATATCGATATAGTCCCATTCGGAGAGATCGCAAAAGCTGATAATAATATCTATTGGCCACCTGAAGAAGAGTTTGCAATGTCTGTTGCTGGATTTACTGAAATAGCCAATAACACGCTTGATGTTACCATTGATAATGAATTTTCAATTAAAGTCGCGTCATTACCGAGTATCTTCATATTAAAATTAGGGGCATTTTATGATAGAAAAGTTGAAACAAATAAAGATGCAGATGACATGGCTTTTATTATCAACAACTATCTTGAAATAAATGAAACCAGAGCGATTGAAGAGCATTATGATTTGTATTGTGTAGAGAATTTCACCTGTTTTATTGCAGGATCAACACTTTTAGGCCGAGATATAAAAACGATATTTGAAGAGAATGTTGAAACGCTGGAATCATTTATCGGAATACTTGAAACTGAACTTCGATTAGAAGAAGAAAGCACACTGATAAATCAGATGCTTGAAACAAATAGAAGTCTAAAATACGAAGAAACCTTGAAAGCTTTGCAAACGCTTCTTCAAGAGCTAAAAAAATAAACATGAGTAAACAAAATAACACAACAACGGAAGAAGTTGTTCTCGAAGATAATCAGATAATATGTGCTTTGACGGATGTTGTAAAACCCGCCAAAAGCAAAGAACAAACCCTACAATCACTTATTGCCATGCTCAACGAAGAGTATGGTTTTGAAATGAATGATATGGAGCGTGATTTCAGCTTTACATATATCGATTCGGATGGTAAAACCAAGAGAACCAAAATTGATTTGGCTGTTTTTGAGGCAGGTAAACCGCACGATGCGGATGGACTAATTCGTATATGTATTATTAATGATGATAAAACAAAATCGAAAGACAGTAAGAAAGGTGTAGAAGCTACTTTACAAACAATTCTTGAAGCTTCCGAAAATTGCGAATTTGGTCTTTGGACGAATGGAGATGAGTTCCACTTTCTTCAACGGGAAATGGACGAATGGAATCAAGTGAATTGCAATGACATTTCGGACTTCCCCGGTGCTGGACAAACCATGGAAGACCTCGAAAAATGGGCAGATAAGATAAAACCGCGTAAACCAGCTAATGATTCTTTGATTCGTGCTTTTAAGCGTTGTCACGATTATATTTATGGTAACGAAGGGATGAAGAAAACAGCATTCTGGGAACTACTTAATCTGATTTTCTGCAAAATCTACGACGAAAAACGCCGTTTTATGCCTTCTCCAAATGGGGAAAGCTATCGTCGAAAATTCTGGGTAGGTGTAAAAGAGCAAAATTCTGAAAAAGGATTAAAAGAAATCTCAAAACGTATCAAGCGAATTTTTGAAGATTTGAAAACCGATCCTTTATTTTCAGAGGTATTTGATGGCAATGAACAAATAAATCTTTCAGAACGTGGCTTGGCATTCGTTGCTGGTGAACTTGCAAAATACTCTTTTTTGGATGCAACGGTAGACGTAAAAGGTACTGCCTATGAAACCATTGTTTCCAATACCTTGAAACAGGAAGCTGGCCAATTCTTTACGCCCAGAAATTTGATACGCTGCATGGTAGAAATGATGGATCCTACTGAAAATATGCGCGTGCTAGACCCGGCTTGTGGTTCCGGTGGTTTCCTTACGGTGGTTCTAGACCATGTTCGTAAAAAAATAACAGAAGAAATGTATCCCGAGTTGACAGGGCTGTACCTTACTGAAAAATACAATTCATACGAAGTAAATGAACGGGTAAAAAACTATGCCGAGAAAATGATTTTTGGTTTCGACTTTGACCCTGACTTGAAAAAAGCGGCACGTATGAACATGGTAATGGCTGGTGATGGACATGCAAATATTTCCAATATCAATTCACTCGATTATCCTTATGGTCCAAAAACTGATGAACTCGAAAAAATCAAAGAAACCATACAGCGGAGTCTTGCCAACAGCAACGACAGAAATGTTCCGTATGAAACCGACGATGCACGCGAAAAATTCGATTTAATTTTTACAAATCCACCTTTTGGTGCAAAAGTAGAAGTGGATTTTGATATTTCTAAACGATACGAATTGGGGCATAACTGGAGTAAAGATACCTATGGAAACTTCCAGATGGGTAATGTAAGCAGCAGTGAAGCACCCGAAGTACTTTTTATTGAGCAATGTTACAACTTTCTGAAACCGGGTGGTCGGTTAGCTATTGTTTTACCGGATGGTATTCTCGGAAATCCCAATACTGAATATGTGCGTGACTGGATTTTAAAACGCTTTAAACTGTTGGCTTCTATTGACCTTCCAGTAGAAACTTTCCTGCCTCAGGTAGGAGTTCAGGCTTCGCTACTTTTCTTACAAAAGAAAACCCAAACTGAACGTGAAGCAGCAATAAATTGTGAAGATTATGAGGTGTTTATGGCAATCGCTGAGAGTATTGGCAAAGATCGCCGTGGAGTACCTATTTATAAACGGGATGAGGATGGTTCAGAAATGCTTTTTGATGATAAGAAAGAAGTCTTATTGCGTGATAATAATGGTAATGTAAAATTATTAAGCCGTAAAGTTAGAATAAAACAGCTTGATGATGACTTACCTGAGATTGGCATAGCGTATAAATCATTCTTAAAAAAGACAAAAATATGATAGCTAAAAGTATTAAAGTCAAACATATTATTTGTTCAAAAAGAATAGATGGAAAATTTTATTTGAATAATGATGCTCTTTTGAGTTTGACTTTGGAAGATAATGACGATAAATGCCTACAACTTTCAGAATATGCTATTGCTTTTAATCCACCTGTATTTAAACGTCAGTTTTGTCAAAATACAGAAAAAGCAGTACAGTACTTTCAAAGCTCAGATGTGCCTGCCGCTACTGAACGAAGTGAAGTCTTTATTAATAAAAAACAAGCTCAAAAGGTTAATGTCATAGTAAAGGAGAATCAGATTTTAATTACTGGTTTTGGTACTATCGGAAATGTCCGTTTGGTTTCAAAATTACAGCACGGTGTTGCTTATGCTAATAATACCTGTCGGATAGAAGTCAAAGAGAATAATTTTTACGGCTTTATATATGCTTTTCTGGCTTCAAAATATGGTAAGGCACAAATGAATAAAAATGCTTCTGGATCGGTAGTTCGTTATATTGAGGCACATGGTATAAAAAAAACATTTGTTCCAATATTCACTCCTGAAAAACAAAAACAAATACATGATCTTATTATAGACTCCACAGAGTTACGGGTAAAAGCAAATTTAAGGTTTGAAGAAGCAATTGGGCTATTTGATAGCAAATTTTCTGTAATCAACAACAATAATCATATAGTTTCGAACATAAACATCAAGGCTATAATCAATAGATTAGATGCGACTAACGTAATTGTTTCAAATGAAATAAGTGAAGTATATCAAAATTCAAACATAAATTCTTTTATTTTGGTTTCTGAAGTTGCAAAAGACATTTTTATTGGTCCACGATCAAAAAGAAATTACACAAAACAAGGTTGTCCTTTTCTTTCAGGTAGTGAGTTACAAAAAAGTAATCCTACAAAAGTCGATAAGTACCTTAATTTAAAAGATTCAAAACCGTTTATTGTCAATGAAAACTGTATTTTAATAACCCGATCTGGAACCATTGGCAATGTTAGTATAATTTTCCAATGTTTAAATGGTTATGCCGCAACAGATGATGCAATAAGGATAGTATTAAAAGAGGGTGCCAAAATTTCACATCAATACTTGTTTGCATTTCTAAATTCAAAAATTGGCAAAAAAACTATACTTTCTGGCGCATTTGGCTCAGTAATTCAACATATAAATGAAGATTTTATTGGTAATTTATTAGTCCCAATAATAACTGAAAATGAAGTCAAAATAGTTAATGAATGTATTAAAGAATACATGAGTTTTATAAATACAGCAATTTTGAAAGAAAATCAAGCTATTCAACTTGTTGAAAAAGAAATAGAACAATGGCAAAACTGATACAAACCAAGCATGGTGCAGGTGCGGTAAATGCAGGTGAAGAGCGTTTATTGAAGTTTTTGGAGGTAAAGCTGCCGGATAACTACTACATTGTTTCCAATGTGGAGTTTGCTAATGTAACTCCACAAGGACAGGTGCAATATTTGGAATACGACTGTATTGTGATAACTCCTCACGCTTTGTATCATATTGAAAACAAAGACTGGAGCGGTCGCCTCGAAGGGGATGACACAACCTGGTACCTGAATGATAGCGAAAAACCAAATCCACTCAAAACTGTACGTTTTAAAACCTCGGTTTTGGCAAGCAAGCTCAAATTACATAATCCTTCGTGGAGCAGTGCATGGATTGTTTCAATGCTAACATTATCACACCCGCGTCAAAATAAAAAGGGCTTGTGGGGCGATTGCGAAAAGGCAAGCTATTTATTGGATAGTAAGCTTATTGATTTTATTTCGAACCACAACGCTGTCAAAAAACCTGCGGATAGTATTATCGATATTTATGCCGAAATAAGCCAATTCATTGCAGGCATTTCTTCTCCTCAGGAAGTAAAACAACGCAAGGAAATTGTGGGCTACGACATTGTTGAAACGCTGGAGTTGGACAAATGTTATTCTGAATTTCTTTGTAAAACCAAAGGAATGGTTACGGCTAACAAGCTTCGTATCAAAGAATATATACTCGATTTGGTTGGGTTGAGTCCAACCGAAAGAGACAAACGAACCTTGCAGATTAAAAACCAACAAATGGCGTTGGCCAAAATGCAACGCTGCCCTTTTATTCTAAATGCACAGTTTATACTCGACGAAGAAAATCATCGGTTCTATGAGATTACTGATTTTCTGGACGAAAGTTCACTTCGAGCCGAACTTCGCCGAAAAACATTTACGCAGGAAGAAAAGCTGGGTATCATTTTCAATTTGATTGAAGCATTGCGCATTGCTCACAAAGCTGAAGTTTACCACCGCGACTTGAATCCCGAAAACATTTACCTGACAAGCGGATGTGCTGCACTGGCTAATTTTGGTAAAGCCTATTTTGCCGATCATGGAGATATGGGATACACA
>Ga0316613_10000157_pt1 | contig 80284 bp, 69 predicted proteins | sample OWC_soil_day10_C_2_FD_207647 | JGI IMG/M metagenome (GOLD analysis project Ga0316613, IMG submission 207647) | Wetland soil microbial communities from Old Woman Creek delta, Ohio, United States - OWC_soil_day10_CT_b | ecosystem: Environmental > Terrestrial > Soil > Wetlands | place: USA: Ohio...
ACGCTATCGAGTCGCTGAACAGCGTGATCCGGCATGCCATCAAGAAACGGAAGGTGTTCCCGACGGACGACGCGGTGAAAAAGGTGGTGTGGCTGGCAATCCAGGCGGCATCACAGAAATGGACGATACCGCTGAGGGACTGGCGTATGGCAATGAGCCGCTTTATTATCGAGTTCGGTGACCGCCTGGACGGTCACTACTGAGAAAGGCATTTACACAGAATCATGTACAGGGTCTTCTCCGGGTCATAGATAAAATGCTTCTTCTGATAATCATTCTGACCCTTATTCGGACGCCGGTATCCCGGCACCAGTGCGATGCCCATCTCCTGCGTCAGGTGACACACCGCTGCCGTGAAGTAGCCCGCATCCACGCCCACCGCCACTGTATCCAGCCCGAACCGCTCCACCTGGTGCGCCAGTCTGCCGATAAAGGGCTGACTGTCATGCACGTTACCGGGAGTGACATGCGTGTCCATGATGATGCCGTGCTTTCCGTCCACCGTGCGGTGGTCCAGGTAAAAGAACCCCTGCGGTTTGTTGTCCCGGTGCATGAAGCCGCTTTCCGGGTCGGTGGTGCTCACTCTGGTGTTCTTAACGGCGACGGCGTTTTCTGACGTCTTTTTTACGCCGGGCAGCGGCTTTTTTTCATGCTGCTTCCTGTCGGCCTCCACCGCCGCATTCAGCTCTGCGAGGTATTCACTCACCCCTTCCGGGCGCATCTCATTGACCGCCTTGCGGGGATTAGCATCGGCTTTCAGGTGGGTACTGTCAGTATAAAGGACGCGACCGTTCGCCATACCGCGCTCCAGCGCCTGCTCAACAATGTGGTCAAAAATCGTCTGGAAGACATCGCTGTCATTAAAGCGGCGGATGCGGTTCTGACTGAGGGTGGAGGCGTCGGGGACTTTCTCCGTCAGGCCCATACGCAGGAACCAGCGGTAGGCATTATTGACCTGGATTTCTTTCACCAGCCGGCGTTCGGAGGGAATACCAAAGAGATAGCCCAGCAGCATCATCTTAATCAGGCGCACCGGGTCAATGGCGGGCCTGCCGTTATCAGCGCAGTAAAGGTGTTTTACAGCATCGCGGATAAATTCAAAGTCGATAGTGGCATCAATTTTACGTACCAGATGGTCTTCGGGGACGAGTTCCTCAAGGGTGACCATTTCAAACTGGTACTGCTGTGGGGCGGGTTCTCTGAGCATGGCAGTCAGTCCGTTAATTGCACTGACCTTATTAGATCAAAGTCCTGACCTTACGGCCAGGACTTTGTCAGCAGTCTGAAGGGGCGAAGGCCCCTTTTTTTACGTCAGCATATTTTGCAGATGAATGAGTAACCTGTCGATTGCGCGGTAACTTAGTGCTTCTTGTAGGTGTGTTCTCTGGATCTCATCCTGTTGTTCCAGATCAGCGATGGTTCTTGCAACCTTCAGCAGACGTTGCCAGGCCCGTATGGAGAAACCCAGACGTGTTAGCGTCTCTTCCAGCCATTCCCCGTCCTCTTTTGCAAGCAAGCAGAACTGTTTTGTTTCGCTGCTTTCCAGCCGGGCGTTGAGCTTCTTCTGCCGTTGATGTTGACGAGCATGAGCCTGAATAACACGCGACCGCACGGCCTCACTGCATTCACCTTTCTGCTGGGGTTGGCTCATTAAGCCGGGAGCAGGCAGCGGTATTTCCAGCGAGAGATCAAACCGGTCGAGAAAAGGGCCTGATAACCTTCCCAGATACCGCAGTGTCTGTTCAGGCGTGCTGCGATTATGGTTACCCTGATAGTGCCCGGTTGGGCTGGGATTCATGGCCGCAATCAACTGAAAGCGCGCAGGATAAGTGATTTTTGCTCTTGTCCGTGAAATGTGAATCTGGCCTGACTCCATCGGTTCGCGCAAAGCATCCAGTACGCGTCGCTCAAACTCAGGTAGTTCATCCAGAAACAGCACACCGTTGTGCGCCAGCGAAATTTCACCGGGCCCTGGTAATGAACCTCCTCCAACCATTGCTGTCAGGGAGGCGCTGTGATGAGGCGTTCTGAATGGCCGTCGTCGCCAGTAGCGAATGGTGCTATTGTTGTTGAATACACTCATCACTGCTGCACTTTCCAGGGCTTCCTGCTTATTAAGCGGTGGCAATAATCCCCCCAGTCTACTGGCCAACATGGTTTTTCCGGTTCCTGGTGGCCCTATCAACAATAAATTATGCCCGCCTGCTGCAGTGATTTCTAAAGCGCGTTTCCCTTGCTGCTGTCCAATTACATCGCTCAGATCCCCGCTGGGCCTCTCCTGGACGCCCTCAAAGGGGGATGGAGTTAAAAGGGCGTGTTTTCCTTCCAGAAAAGCGCATACCTCCTGCAAATGGGCGGCTATGCGGCAATCTTCTGTTTCAGCAAGGCTGGCCTCCGCTTCATTTTCCTGAGCAATGATGATGCGACGCCCGGCTTTCACTGCTTCCATGACACAAGAGATAGTGCCGGAGACCCCACGCAATGCGCCTGTAAGGGCAAGTTCACCAATGAACTCATAGTCACTCAGCATTGGTGCTGTTAGTTGCTCTGAGGCTGCCAGAAGTGCAATAGCAATCGGTAAATCATATCGTCCGCCTTCTTTTGGAAGATCGGCCGGTGCGAGATTGATCGTGATCCGCTTTGCCGGGAAATCATAACCACTGTTGATGATCGCGCTGCGTACCCGATCGCGTGCCTCTTTGACGGTCATCTCTGGTAATCCGACAATGGTCAGCCCTGGAAGTCCGTTGCTGATATGTACTTCGACCGTCACCAATGGCGCAGTAACGCCAAGCGCCGCTCGGGTATAAATGACTGACAATGCCATAGTTCCTCCTTGCCATGGTCATTATCTGTTCGTCGCTTTTACCTTTCATTATCGATATTGAGCATTTACGTGGACGTTCCCGGTAATTTGTTGCAAGTTCATACCCTTTTCATCGCGCTGGAAGTACGCTCGCGATATTGATTTCGTTGAAAAAGCAGTGAAATATTTTCACGGCATTTTTTTGTTATATAAAACAATGAGTTTTTGCTTTCTTGTGAGCAATGGCGCACAAGTGGTCATAAATTTTTCTTGTGTCTTGTCTGAAATCTGTGTTACCTCTTTAGGTATTCCTTCGAACATGAAGCAAGAACGAACAAACATGAAAGCCCTTCTACGAGTGATTAGCCTGGTCGTGATTAGCGTGGTGGTGATTATTATCCCACCGTGCGGGGCTGCACTTGGACGAGGAAAGGCTTAAAAAACAAGCCTTAACGAACTAAGACCCCCGCACCGAAAGGTCCGGGGGTTTTTTTATGACTTAAAAATATAAGCGAGGAGCAGAGAATGAGTTGTAGTACAAAATTCTGTTTCTCCCGATATACGGCGGGGAACTGACTATGAATGGGGCACAGTGGGTAGTACATGCGTTGCGGGCACAGAAGGTGGATACGGTTTTTGGCTATCCGGGTGGCGCAATCATGCCGGTTTACGATGCATTGTATGACGGCGGCGTGGAACACCTACTGTGCCGACACGAGCAGGGCGCCGCGATGGCCGCTATTGGCTATGCCCGTGCAACGGGTAAGACAGGTGTATGCATTGCGACATCCGGCCCGGGCGCTACCAATCTGATTACTGGCCTTGCCGATGCGTTGTTAGATTCAGTTCCGGTGGTGGCGATTACGGGTCAGGTTGCGGCTCCGTTGATAGGAACTGACGCTTTTCAGGAAGTGGATGTGTTGGGCTTATCGCTGGCCTGCACCAAACACAGCTTTCTGGTTGAATCACTGGAAGAGCTGCCGCGCGTAATGGCTGAAGCCTTCCATGTTGCCAGTTCTGGCCGCCCTGGTCCGGTTCTGGTTGATATCCCGAAAGACATCCAACTGGAGAGTGGTGATCTTGAGCCCTATTTCGCTACCGTTGATGAGGTAATCTCCTTCCCGCAGGCTCAGGTTGATCAGGCCCACCAGATGTTAGCGCAGGCTAAAAAACCGATGTTGTATGTTGGCGGTGGCGTTGGTATGGCGCAGGCGGTTCCTGCTCTGCGTGAGTTCCTGGCTGCAACACAGATGCCGGTGGTGTGTACACTGAAAGGTCTGGGCGCAGTGGCGCCAGAATATGCTTATTACCTCGGCATGCTGGGGATGCACGGTACTAAAGCGGCGAACTTTGCGGTTCAGGAGTGCGATTTGTTGGTTGCTGTTGGCGCGCGGTTCGACGATCGCGTGACCGGCAAGCTGAATACCTTTGCGCCGTATGCAAAAGTGATTCATATGGATATCGATCAGGCGGAACTGAGTAAGTTGCGTCAGGCGCATGTCGCGTTGCAGGGCGATTTGAATGCATTGCTCCCGGTGTTGCAACAGGCACTGTCCATTGATGCGTGGCGACAATACGCCGCAGACTTACGCCGTGAGCACGCATGGCGTTATGACCATCCTGGCGAGGCGATTTATGCGCCGCTGCTGTTAAAGCAACTCTCCGAACGTAAACCGGCGAACAGCGTAGTGACGACCGATGTCGGGCAGCATCAGATGTGGGCTGCGCAGCATCTTGAATTTGATCGTCCGGAAAATTTCATTACCTCCAGCGGCTTAGGCACGATGGGTTTTGGTCTGCCCGCTGCCGTTGGTGCGCAGGTCGCCCGCCCGGAGGATACGGTCATCTGTATCTCTGGCGACGGTTCTTTCATGATGAATGTGCAGGAACTGGGCACCGTAAAACGCAAACAGTTACCGCTGAAGATGGTATTGCTGGACAACCAGCGTTTAGGAATGGTTCGACAATGGCAGCAGTTGTTCTTTAACGAGCGTTATAGCGAAACTATTCTGACTGACAACCCCGATTTCCTCACGCTGGCCAGTGCCTTTGGCATTCCGGGCCAGCACATCACCCATAAAGACCAGGTTGAAGCGGCACTCGACACCATGCTTTCGAGCTCAGGGCCATACCTGCTTCATGTCTCAATCGATGAACTTGAGAATGTCTGGCCATTGGTGCCGCCCGGCGCCAGTAACTCACAAATGCTGGAGAAATTATCATGATGCAACATCAGGTCGCCGTTGAGGCTCGCTTCAATCCGGAAACGTTAGAACGCGTGTTGCGCGTGGTGCGCCACCGTGGTTTTCAGGTATGCGCGATGAATATGGAAACCGCCAGCGATGCGCAGAATATAAATATTGAATTGACCGTTGCCAGCCCGCGGCCTGTCGAATTACTGTTTAGCCAACTGAGCAAACTTGTCGACGTTGCCCGGGTTGATATCCGACAGCGCGCCACATCATCACAATCACAACAAATCCGCGCGTAAGCGCAAAAGGAAGAACAATGACGACGAAAAAAGCAGACTACATTTGGTTCAATGGCGAGATGGTTCGTTGGGAAGACGCGAAAGTTCACGTGATGTCCCACGCTCTGCACTACGGCACCTCTGTCTTCGAAGGCATCCGTTGCTACGACTCGCACAAAGGCCCGGTAGTCTTCCGCCATCGTGAACATATGCAGCGTCTGCATGATTCCGCCAAAATCTACCGTTTCCCGGTTTCTCAGAGCATTGATGAACTGATGGAAGCCTGCCGCGACGTGATCCGCAAAAACAACCTGACCAGCGCGTATATCCGTCCACTGATATTTGTTGGCGATGTTGGTATGGGTGTGAACCCGCCAGCGGGCTACAGCACTGACGTGATTATCGCTGCGTTCCCGTGGGGCGCTTACCTGGGTGCAGAAGCGCTGGATCAGGGGATTGATGCGATGGTTTCTTCGTGGAACCGTGTTGCGCCAAATACCATCCCGACAGCCGCGAAAGCTGGCGGCAACTATCTCTCCTCTCTGCTGGTCGGCAGCGAAGCGCGCCGTCACGGTTATCAGGAAGGTATTGCGCTGGATGTGAACGGTTATATCTCTGAAGGTGCGGGCGAAAACTTGTTTGAAGTGAAAGACGGCATCCTGTTTACTCCGCCGTTCACCTCTTCTGCACTGCCGGGGATCACCCGTGATGCCATCATCAAGCTGGCGAAAGAGCTGAATATTGAAGTTCGTGAGCAGGTGCTGTCCCGCGAATCGTTGTACCTTGCGGATGAAGTGTTCATGTCTGGTACCGCTGCTGAGATCACCCCGGTTCGTAGCGTTGATGGTATCCAGGTTGGCGAAGGTCGTTGCGGTCCGGTCACCAAACGTATTCAGCAAGCATTCTTTGGCCTCTTCACCGGTGAAACGGAAGATAAGTGGGGCTGGTTGGATCAAGTTAACCAATAAATACCCATCATACTTCAGGTTGTAGGTGTATTGGCCGCACTCGTTCACCCCAGTCACTTATTTATGTAAGTTGCTGGGGATTATCTCGCTTGCTGCATTCCTGCAACCAGAATTATTTAGGGTATATCAAATAAATATGGGATGGCACGCACCACCTCATCTACAAGACAGACGGGAGTAAAAGAGCATGCCTAAGTATCGTTCCGCCACCACCACTCACGGGCGCAATATGGCGGGTGCCCGCGCGCTGTGGCGCGCAACCGGGATGACCGACGCCGATTTCGGCAAGCCGATTATTGCTGTCGTGAACTCGTTTACCCAGTTCGTGCCCGGGCACGTTCACCTGCGCGATCTTGGTAAGCTGGTTGCAGAGCAAATCGAAGCCGCAGGCGGCGTGGCGAAAGAGTTCAACACCATTGCTGTCGATGACGGTATCGCCATGGGCCACGGTGGCATGCTGTATTCACTGCCCTCCCGCGAGCTTATTGCTGATTCTGTTGAATATATGGTAAATGCCCACTGTGCCGACGCGATGGTGTGTATTTCCAACTGCGACAAAATCACCCCGGGGATGTTGATGGCTTCCCTGCGCCTCAATATTCCGGTAATTTTCGTCTCCGGCGGCCCGATGGAAGCCGGTAAGACCAAACTCTCCAACCAGATCATCAAGCTGGATCTGGTTGATGCGATGATTCAGGGCGCAGACCCGAAAGTCTCTGATGACCAGAGCGAACAGGTGGAACGTTCCGCATGCCCGACCTGCGGCTCCTGTTCTGGCATGTTCACCGCCAACTCGATGAACTGCCTGACCGAAGCGCTGGGCCTGTCACAGCCAGGCAACGGTTCGTTGCTGGCTACCCACACCGATCGCAAAGAGTTGTTTATCAATGCTGGCAAACGCATTGTTGAGCTGACGAAACGTTACTACGAGCAGGACGATGCCTCGGCTCTGCCACGCGCTATCGCCTGCAAAGCGGCGTTCGAAAATGCCATGACGCTGGACATCGCAATGGGCGGTTCGACCAATACCGTTCTGCACCTGCTGGCGGCGGCGCAGGAAGCCGAAATTGATTTCACCATGAGTGACATCGATCAGCTTTCCCGCAAAGTTCCGCAACTGTGTAAAGTCGCGCCGAGTACGCAGAAATACCATATGGAAGATGTCCACCGTGCAGGTGGCGTACTGGGTATTCTGGGGGAATTGGATCGCGCAGGCCTGTTAAACCGTGACGTGAAAAACGTGCTCGGTCTGACGCTGCCGCAAACGCTTGAGCAGTACGATGTCATGCTGACCAACGACGAAGCGGTGAAAACCATGTTCCGCGCTGGCCCGGCAGGCATTCGCACCACACAGGCTTTCTCACAGGATTGCCGCTGGGACACGCTGGATGACAATCGCGCTGCAGGTTGTATTCGCTCGCTGGAGCATGCATATAGCAAAGATGGCGGTCTGGCCGTACTGTACGGCAACTTTGCCGAAAACGGCTGCATCGTGAAAACCGCAGGCGTGGATGACAGCAACCTGAAATTCACCGGTCCGGCAAAAGTATATGAAAGTCAGGATGCGGCGGTTGAGGCTATTCTCGGCGGTAAAGTTGTAGCCGGCGATGTTGTGGTGATCCGCTATGAAGGGCCTAAAGGTGGGCCGGGCATGCAAGAGATGCTGTATCCGACCAGCTTCCTGAAGTCGATGGGGCTGGGTAAAGCCTGCGCGCTGATCACCGACGGGCGTTTCTCGGGTGGGACATCCGGCCTTTCCATCGGCCACGTTTCCCCGGAAGCGGCCAGCGGCGGCAACATCGGGCTGATTGAAGATGGCGACATCATCGCTATCGATATCCCGAACCGTGGTATTCAGTTGCAGGTCAGCGACCAGCAGTTGGCGGCGCGTCGTGAAGCACAGGAAGCCCGCGGCGATAAAGCCTGGACGCCGGTGGATCGCGAACGTCAGGTCTCTTTCGCGCTACGCGCTTACGCCAGTCTCGCAACCAGTGCAGACAAGGGTGCGGTGCGCGATAAATCCAAACTTGGGGGTTAATAATGGCAGAATCCCAACCCCTCTCCGCCGCCCCCGAAGGGGCGGAATATTTGAGGGCAGTCCTGCGCGCGCCGGTTTATGAAGTGGCGCAGGTGACGCCGCTGCAAAAAATGGACAAGTTATCTTCGCGTCTGGATAACGTCATTCTGGTAAAACGCGAAGACCGCCAGCCAGTGCACAGCTTCAAGCTGCGTGGCGCTTACGCGATGATTGCAGGGTTAACCGCCGAGCAGAAATCGCATGGCGTAATCACGGCATCCGCAGGCAATCACGCGCAGGGTGTGGCGATGTCTTCCACGCGCCTCGGCATCAAATCGCTGATCGTGATGCCAGTGGCGACAGCCGATATCAAAGTCGATGCGGTACGCAGTTTTGGCGGAGAAGTGCTGCTGCACGGTGCCAATTTCGATGAAGCGAAAGCCAAAGCCATTGAACTGTCGCAGCAGCAAGGGTTCACGTTTGTCCCGCCGTTCGATCATCCGATGGTGATTGCCGGGCAGGGAACGCTGGCGCTGGAGTTGTTGCAGCAGGATGCACATATCGACCGGATCTTTGTACCGGTCGGTGGCGGCGGCCTGGCAGCGGGTGTAGCGGTGCTGGTTAAACAACTGATGCCGCAAATCAAAGTGATTGCTGTCGAAGCGGAAGATTCCGCCTGCCTGAAAGCGGCGCTGGATGCCGGGCATCCGGTCGATTTGCCCCGCGTTGGGTTGTTTGCCGAAGGCGTGGCGGTTAAACGTATCGGTGACGAGACCTTCCGCCTGTGCCAGGAGTACCTCGACGATATCATTACTGTCGATAGCGATGCGATTTGCGCAGCGATGAAAGATCTGTTCGAAGATGTGCGGGCGGTCGCGGAACCGTCCGGCGCGTTGGCGCTGGCGGGGATGAAGAAATATATTGCCAAACACGACATTCACGGCGAGCGGCTGGCGCATGTGCTCTCCGGCGCAAACGTCAATTTCCACGGCTTACGCTACGTTTCTGAACGCTGTGAGCTGGGCGAGCAACGCGAAGCGCTGCTGGCGGTGACTATTCCAGAAGAGAAGGGCAGCTTCCTGAAGTTCTGCCAGTTGCTGGGGGGACGTTCCGTCACCGAGTTTAATTACCGTTTCGCCGATGCGAAAAATGCCTGTATTTTTGTCGGCGTGCGCTTGAGTCGCGGCCTGGAAGAGCGCCAGGAGATCCTTTCATTGTTGAAGGATGGTGGTTACAGCGTGGTGGATCTTTCCGACGATGAGATGGCGAAACTGCATGTGCGCTATATGGTTGGTGGACGGCCGTCGAAACCGTTACAGGAGCGTTTGTACAGCTTCGAGTTCCCGGAATCACCGGGTGCGCTGCTGAAATTCCTGCATACGCTCGGTACGCACTGGAATATTTCGCTATTCCACTATCGCAGCCATGGCACGGATTATGGCCGTGTGTTGGCGGCGTTTGAACTGGGCGATCACGAACCAGATTTCGAAACCCGGCTCAATGAACTGGGTTATGACTGCCACGATGAAACGCATAACCCGGCATTCCGGTTTTTCCTGGCGGGTTAGTTGTTCGGCAGAATTTTCCAGAAGGCATCGATAAGCGGCTCATAGAGCCGCTTTTTTTGTACGCACACGCCAAGCTCGAACGGCGTTTTTTCATCGCTACGTTCGAGGATCATCACGCGATTGCGTACCGGCTCGGGGCTATTCTCCAGCACCACTTCCGGGATCAGTGCCACGCCGCACCCCAGCGCGACCATGGAGACCATTGCTTCGTGTCCGCCAACGGTTGCGTAAATGGCGGGATTGCTGATTTTATGGCGGCGGAACCACAGCTCAATGCGCCGACGCACCGGCCCCTGATCGGCCATGATAAATGGCACTGTTGACCAGTCAGGCTCGGTTTGCGATACCTGGTTACGCACTGGACACGGCAACGCTGGAGCAATCAGCACGACTGCCAGATTCTCCAGCATTGAAAATGCCACCGCGCCGGGGAGCGTTTCCGGCTTGCCGGCAATCGCCAGATCCGCTTCACCTGTAACCACTTTTTCCATGGCATCGGCAGCATCGCCAGTGGTGAGTTTGATCTCTACCGACGGATGTTCAGCACGGAAGTGGTCGAGGATTGGCGGTAAATGGCTGTAGGCTGCGGTGACAGAACAGAACAGGTGCAGCTCGCCGGAGAGTGATGGGCCTTGCTGGTCTATCGAATGGCGGAGTTGCTGATACTGTAATAACGTTTGTTGAGCAAAGGTGCGTAACTCTTCTCCCGCATTGGTCAGCGTGACGGTGCGGTTATCGCGTACAAACAGCGGTTGCCCAAGGTCTTCTTCCAGCCGCTGGATCTGGCGTGAAAGCGTGGAGGGACTGACATGCATGGCGCGCGCGCTGCGGCCAAAATGGCGGCTTTCTGCCAGATGCAGGAAGGTTTTCAGATCGCGTAAATCCATGAGACAGGCTCCACAAATTTACATTGCAAAAATTGCAATGTGACATTGTTAATATATCAATTTAAGCAACGCATTTCCTGTCATATAGTGGGTTCAATCTCGCGAATCAGCGAACTGAACAATAAGCACGACAACACAACATCATGAGGTCTTACCATGGCTAACTACTTTAATACACTGAACCTGCGCCAGCAGTTGGCGCAGCTGGGTAAATGCCGCTTTATGGCGCGCGAAGAATTTGCCGATGGCGCAAGCTACCTTCAGGGTAAAAAAGTGGTCATTGTCGGCTGCGGCGCTCAAGGGCTGAACCAGGGTCTGAACATGCGCGACTCCGGTCTGGATATCTCTTACGCTCTGCGTAAAGAAGCCATCGCAGAAAAACGCGCCTCCTGGCGTAAAGCGACTGAAAACGGTTTTAAAGTAGGCACCTACGAAGAGCTGATCCCGCAGGCGGATCTGGTTGTTAACCTGACGCCGGACAAGCAGCACTCTGACGTTGTGCGCTCCGTACAGCCACTGATGAAAGATGGCGCGGCGCTGGGTTACTCCCACGGTTTTAACATCGTCGAAGTGGGCGAGCAGATCCGTAAAGACATCACCGTCGTGATGGTGGCACCGAAGTGCCCGGGTACGGAAGTGCGTGAAGAGTACAAACGCGGCTTTGGCGTACCGACGCTTATCGCTGTTCACCCGGAAAACGATCCGAAAGGCGAAGGCATGGCGATTGCCAAAGCGTGGGCTGCAGCAACCGGTGGCCATCGCGCAGGTGTTCTGGAATCCTCTTTCGTAGCGGAAGTGAAATCTGACCTGATGGGCGAGCAGACCATTCTCTGCGGTATGTTACAGGCCGGTTCTCTGCTGTGCTTCGATAAGCTGGTGGGCGAAGGTACTGACCCGGCTTATGCAGAAAAGCTGATCCAGTTTGGCTGGGAAACCGTGACCGAAGCCCTGAAGCAGGGCGGGATCACGCTGATGATGGATCGTTTGTCTAACCCGGCGAAACTGCGTGCTTATGCGCTGTCCGAACAACTGAAAGGCATCATGGCGCCGCTGTTCCAGAAACATATGGATGACATCATCTCCGGCGAATTCTCTTCCGGCATGATGGCTGATTGGGCCAACGACGATAAAAAACTGCTGACCTGGCGTGAAGAGACCGGTAAAACCGCGTTCGAAACTGCGCCGCAGTTTGAAGGCAAAATCAGCGAGCAAGAGTATTTCGACAAAGGCGTACTGATGATTGCGATGGTGAAAGCGGGCGTTGAACTGGCGTTCGAAACCATGGTGGCTTCTGGCATTATCGAAGAGTCTGCGTACTATGAGTCTTTGCACGAACTGCCGCTGATTGCCAACACCATCGCGCGTAAGCGTCTGTATGAGATGAACGTCGTGATCTCCGATACCGCTGAGTACGGCAACTATCTGTTCTCTTACGCTTGCGTACCGCTGCTGAAAGAGTTTATGACCACGCTGCAAACCGGCGATCTGGGCAAAGCGATTGCGGAAGGCGCGGTTGATAATGCGCAGCTGCGTGATGTGAACGAAGCGATTCGCGGCCATGCGATTGAAAAAGTTGGCCAGAAACTGCGTGGCTACATGACGGATATGAAACGTATCGCCGTCGCAAGTTAATTCCCCATCGTCTTTCGGCCAGCGATGTGTTGGCGGTGTTCGTACACTCCGGTCAGTTACTTCCGGGATGTGCTCACTTGCCGTCTTGCTGTAAGCCGAAATCCATAGGGAATGGCAAGCAGTAACAAACATAGGCCCGGTAAGCGTTAGCGCCACCGGGCTTTTTATTAGTTGCGGTACAGCACTTTGATGATGTGGTAACCGAACTGGGTGTGCAGCGGGCCGGTTGGCTCCAGCACCGGGCAGGAGAACACCACTTTGTCGAACGCTGGTACCATCTGGCCCTGGCGGAATTCGCCTAAATGACCGCCTTTTTTACCTGACGGACAGATAGAGTGTTTCTTCGCCAGTTTCTCGAAATCGCCGCCGTTTTTGATCTGTTCCAGAAGATCCTGCGCCAGTTTCTCTTCTTTAACAAGTATATGGAGTGCTGCTGCGGTTTTTGCCATGATCGCGCCTTGAGTGGTATGGATTTGGCTGGCTATACTACCACGCTGTTATACACTTCGATCTCTTTGTTGGCTGCGTTTGTTCACCTGGTGACTTACTGCTGTAAGTGCCTGAGGATTCAACTTTGCTGCTTTGATGTAGTCTGAATGATGTTGTGTACGTTTTCTCCCTCCGTTTTTCATTGAGTGATCTTTTTATGCGTTTGAACCCCGGACAACAACAAGCCGTCGAATTCGTCACCGGACCCTGCCTGGTGCTTGCGGGCGCGGGATCCGGTAAAACTCGTGTGATCACCAACAAAATCGCTCATCTGATCCGCGGCTGCGGCTATCAGGCAAAACATATCGCGGCGGTAACGTTTACTAACAAAGCGGCGCGCGAAATGAAAGAGCGTGTAGCGCAGACGCTGGGGCGCAAAGAGGCGCGAGGTTTGATGATCTCCACCTTTCACACGCTGGGGTTAACGATTATTAAGCGTGAATTCGCCGCGCTGGGGATGAAATCCAACTTTTCGCTGTTTGATGATACCGATCAGGTCGCGCTGCTGAAAGATCTGACCGAAGGGCTGATCGACGATGATAAAGCGGTGTTGCAGCAACTGATCTCCACGATCTCAAACTGGAAAAACGATCTGCTGACACCGCAGCAGGCTGCCGCACAGGCAAAAGGCGAGCGCGATCGTATCTTTGCTCACTGCTATAGCCTGTACGATAGCCATATGAAATCGTGCAATGTGCTCGACTTCGATGACTTGATTTTGCTGCCGACACTGTTATTGCAGCGCAATGAAGAGGTGCGCGAACGCTGGCAGAACAGGATTCGTTACCTGCTGGTGGATGAATATCAGGATACCAATACCAGCCAGTATGAGTTGGTAAAATTGCTGGTGGGGCAGCGCGCGCGCTTTACCGTGGTGGGCGATGACGATCAGTCGATCTACTCCTGGCGCGGTGCGCGCCCGCAAAACCTGGTGCTACTGAGCCAGGATTTTCCGGCGTTGCAGGTGATTAAGCTGGAGCAAAACTACCGCTCATCCGGGCGTATTCTGAAGGCGGCAAACATTCTGATCGCCAACAACCCACACGTATTTGAAAAGCGTCTTTTTTCAGAGCTGGGCTACGGGCCGGAGCTGAAGATCCTTAGCGCAAATCACGAAGAACATGAAGCCGAACGTGTTACCGGAGAGCTGATCGCCCATCACTTCGTCAACAAAACCCAGTACAAAGATTATGCGATTCTCTATCGCGGTAACCATCAGTCGCGGGTGTTTGAAAAATTCCTGATGCAGAACCGCATCCCGTACAAGATCTCGGGCGGTACGTCGTTTTTCTCGCGTCCGGAAATCAAAGACCTGCTGGCTTACTTGCGCGTGCTGACCAATACGGAAGACGATAGTGCGTTTTTGCGGATTGTGAATACGCCGAAGCGTGAGATTGGCTCAGCTACCCTGCAAAAGTTGGGGGAGTGGGCGATGCTGCGTAACAAAGGCCTGTTTGCCGCCAGCTTTGATGTTGGCCTGAATCAGACGCTCACTGGGCGTGGCTATGAATCATTGACGCGCTTTACGCAGTGGCTTGGCGATGTGCAGCAGTTATCTGAGCGTGAGCCGATTGCAGCGGTGCGAGATTTGATTCACGGCATTGACTATGAATCCTGGCTGTTTGAAACCTCGCCCAGCCCGAAAGCCGCCGAGATGCGGATGAAAAATGTCAACACGCTGTTCGGCTGGATGACGGAAATGCTGGAAGGAAACGAACTGGATGAGCCGATGACGCTGGCGGAAGTGGTCACGCGTTTTACCCTGCGCGATATGATGGAGCGCGGTGAGAGCGATGACGAATCTGATCAGGTGCAGCTAATGACGCTGCACGCCTCCAAAGGGCTGGAATTTCCGTATGTCTTCCTGGTCGGTATGGAAGAGGGATTATTGCCGCACCAGAGCAGTATCGATGAGGATAACGTCGATGAAGAGCGCCGCCTTGCCTATGTGGGTATCACCCGGGCGCAGAAAGAGCTGATTTTCACCCTCTGTAAGGAGCGCCGTCAGTATGGTGAACTGGTGCGCCCGGAGCCCAGCCGTTTCCTGCTGGAATTACCGCAGGATGACCTGAGCTGGGAGCAGGAGCGAAAAGTGGTGAGCGCTGAAGAGAGGATGCACAAAGGTCAGGCCAACGTAGCAAATATTCGCGCCATGCTGGCGAAGGCGAAAGAGAAGTAAAAAAGCCCGGTCAATATGGGGTCAGTCCAATACCGGGCTTCACACTTACTGGATTTCCAGCGGCCAGTGGACGTAGCTTTGCCACTGGCTTTCCTGCTCGATTAACTCCGCGCCCAGCGGGTGACTTTTCAGCCAGCCCAGCGGCAATGATAGCGTCAGTTTTTCTCCTTGTGCGCTGACGATAATTTCCGGCAACAAATCGTCGCGACGGCGGCTGGCAAAAATAATCGCCAGGCGCAGCAGGCGGCAGAGATGTTCCGCAACGCGCGGTGGGACGGCGTTTTGCTGATGCAGGGAAGAGAGATCGACAGCGTTGGTCTGATTCAGCAGCAGCGTAGCGAGCAGTTTTTTCTGTGCTGGCGTAAAGCCCGGGAGATCGAGATTACGTACCAACCATGCTGCATGCAGCGGTGCCTGTTTAAACTCAATACTCAGACCAATTTCATGCAGTTCGCAGGCAACTTGCAGTATTTCGATGCTGTAGGCATCAAGTTCCCACTCTTTTTCTACACTCAGCGCAAAGCGTTTTGCTAGCGCAGTTACGCGACGGGCTTGATCGGTATCGATAATAAAACGGCGCTGGATATTGCGCAGCGTACGGCTGCGAATATCCTGATCAACCGCCAGATGCAGCATGCCGTAGACCAGCCCTTCACGCAGCGCGCCGCCGGCTAGTGTCATGCTGGCAATATTCATCTCGGTGAAGATTGCGATCAGAATCGCCAGCCCACTAGGAAAGACCAGCGCGCGCTCCAGCGTCAGACCTTCGATCTCCAGCTCTTCAAGCCGCCCGCACTGAATAGCGCGCTGCTTAAGCTGCTGAAGTTTGGCGAGAGTAATGCGTTCATCCATGCCCTGCGCCATCATGATTTCTTGCAGGGCCTGCACGGTGCCGGATGCGCCAACGCACACTTTCCAGCCGTGCCGACGAAGCTCATCGGCGACCGGACGCAGCACTTCACGCGCAGCATGCTCTGCGGCGTCGAAATTTTCCTGTCCGAGATTGCGGTCGGTAAAAAAACGTTCAAGCCAGGTGACGCAGCCCATCGACAAACTAAACAGCGAAGTGGTTTGCGCGCCGGTGCCAGTCACCAGCTCGGTGCTGGCGCCGCCGATATCCACCACCAGACGCTGATCCGCACCGCCGGTGGTATGCGCCACACCTTGATAAATCAGGCGCGCTTCCTCTTCGCCGCTGATAACCTGCACCGGGCAACCGAGGATGACTTGCGCTTTGTTGAGGAATTCCTGGGCGTTGACCGCCAGACGGAGCGTGGCGGTTGCCACAACGCGGATTTGCTGTGCTGGAATATCCTGAAGACGCTCTGAAAACAGACGCAGACACTGCCAGCCGCGTTCCATCGCTTCCTGGGAAAGCTGATTTTCACTGCTCAGGCCCGCCGCCAGGCGAACCTTGCGTTTGATGCGGGAAAGCGTCTGAATGCTTCCCGCCACCTCGCGCACAACCAGCATATGAAAACTGTTGGAACCAAGATCAATGGCGGCATAGAGCGAGGCGGAACCAAGCATATTTTTTTTAACCTGAACGACGGCGATTACGTGGCGCACCACCACTGCGGCGTGGGCCGTTACCTGAGCGCGAACGCGTCAGGCGTTTCGGCGGCGGTAATTCGCTGAGCAGCGCATCCGGATTGTATTTGCTCACCGGAATTGAGTGCCCGATATACGTTTCAATCGCGGGCAGGTTCAGCGCGTACTCTTCACAAGCAAGGCTGATAGAGTTGCCGCTGGCGCCCGCACGACCCGTACGACCGATGCGGTGCACGTAGTCTTCGCAGTCGTCCGGTAGGTCGTAGTTGAAGACGTGGGTAACGGCCGGAATATGCAGACCGCGCGCCGCAACGTCTGTAGCAACCAGAATATCGAGATCGCCGCGGGTAAATTCATCAAGAATACGCAGGCGCTTTTTCTGGGCTACGTCGCCAGTCAGCAGACCAACGCGATGACCATCGGCAGCCAGATGGCCCCAGATATCTTCACAGCGGTGTTTAGTATTGGCGAAAATAATGGCGCGATCTGGCCACTCTTCTTCAATCAACGTTTGCAGCAGACGCATTTTCTCTTCATTAGAAGGATAGAAAAGCTCTTCTTTGATGCGGTGGCCGGTTTTCTGTTCCGGTTCCACTTCGACGTATTCTGCGTTGTTCATCTGCTCGAATGCGAGTTCACGTACCCGATAAGAGAGGGTGGCGGAGAACAGCATGTTCAGACGTTGTGTCACTGCCGGCATGCGGCGGAACAGCCAACGAATATCTTTAATAAAGCCCAGATCGTACATACGATCTGCTTCGTCCAGCACCACGACCTGCACTGCGGCCAGGTTAATATGGTTCTGTTTGGTGTAATCGATCATACGACCGGTTGTGCCGATCAGAATATCGACGCCGCTTTCCAGCACTTTGAGCTGTTTGTCGTAACCATCGCCGCCGTAAGCGAGACCCAGTTTCAGGCCTGTTGACTGCGCAAGCGGTTCTGCATCGGCATGAATTTGTACCGCAAGTTCACGCGTCGGCGCCATAATAATTGCGCGTGGCTGGTTCACTTTACGGTCTTCGATCGCCGGGTGAGAGAGAAGATAATGAAACGTTGACGTTAAAAACGCCATCGTTTTACCGGTACCGGTTTGCGCCTGACCTGCAACGTCACGGCCCGCCAGCGTCAGCGGAAGAGCCAGAGCCTGTATAGGCGTGCAGTTATGAAACCCTTTATATTCAAGGGCTTCGATCACCTTTGGGTGCAGGGCGAAGTCGGAAAACTTCTGTTCAGTTAAATGTGTTTTGCTCATAGTGTGGTAGAATATCAGCTTACTATTGCTTTACGAAAGCGTATCCGGTGAAATAAAGTCAACCTTTAGTTGGTTATTGTGGCATCAATACGTTGCTGTTTTATGCTACACCAACACACCAGGCTTATTCCTGTGGAGTTATATATGAGCGATAAAATTATTCACCTGACTGACGATAGTTTTGACACGGATGTACTCAAAGCGGACGGGCTTGTTCTCGTTGATTTCTGGGCAGAGTGGTGTGGACCGTGCAAAATGATCGCCCCGATTCTGGATGAAGTCGCTAATGAGTACGAAGGCAAACTGACCATTGCGAAACTGAATATCGACCAGAACCCAGGCACCGCGCCGAAGTACGGTATTCGTGGTATCCCAACCCTGCTGCTGTTTAAAAACGGTGAAGTGGCGGCGACCAAAGTGGGTGCCTTGTCCAAAGGCCAACTGAAAGAGTTCCTGGACGCCAACCTGGCGTAATCTCAGGTCCTGCCGGTGCGTCAGTCGTCCTAATTTTTTAGGATCGCTGGACGCCCGGCTTCTGCCGTGCTAATTTAGTTTTGACTTCGTTTTGAACATACCTTTAGTTGTTTGAACCTTGCATTACCCGATACTTCCCGCAGAGCAATATCGCCGCGACGGAAGTAAACAGATTCCGGGCTTATCACTCATTCCGTCTTATCGTTTCAGTTCTGCGTACTTTCTTGTGACCAGGCACCGATCAGATATGAGTTGATGGCCGTTAACAGGCATGGATGACCCTGCCATACCATTCACAACATTAAGTTCGAGATTTACCCCGAGTTTAAGAACCCACACCATTATGAATCTTACCGAATTAAAGAATACGCCGGTTTCTGAGCTGATCACTCTCGGCGAAAATATGGGGCTGGAAAACCTGGCCCGTATGCGCAAACAGGACATCATTTTCGCCATCCTGAAGCAGCACGCGAAGAGTGGCGAAGATATCTTTGGCGACGGTGTGCTGGAGATTCTGCAGGATGGATTTGGCTTCCTCCGTTCCGCAGACAGCTCCTATCTCGCCGGCCCTGACGACATCTACGTATCCCCCAGCCAAATCCGCCGTTTCAACCTTCGCACTGGCGACACCATTTCAGGTAAGATTCGCCCACCTAAAGAAGGTGAACGTTACTTCGCATTGCTGAAAGTTAACGAGGTGAATTTCGATAAGCCGGAAAACGCGCGCAATAAAATTCTGTTCGAAAACTTAACGCCGCTGCACGCAAACTCTCGTCTGCGTATGGAGCGTGGTAATGGTTCGACCGAAGACTTAACCGCTCGCGTACTGGATCTGGCATCGCCGATCGGTCGCGGTCAGCGCGGTCTGATTGTTGCACCGCCGAAAGCGGGTAAAACCATGCTGCTGCAGAACATCGCCCAGAGCATTGCGTATAACCATCCGGATTGCGTCCTGATGGTGTTGCTGATTGACGAACGTCCGGAAGAAGTGACGGAAATGCAGCGTCTGGTAAAAGGCGAAGTGGTTGCTTCTACCTTCGATGAACCGGCCTCCCGCCATGTGCAGGTTGCTGAAATGGTTATCGAAAAAGCCAAACGTCTGGTTGAGCACAAGAAAGACGTTATCATTCTGCTGGATTCCATCACCCGCCTGGCGCGAGCTTACAACACCGTAGTTCCGGCTTCCGGTAAAGTATTGACGGGTGGTGTGGATGCTAACGCCCTGCATCGTCCAAAGCGTTTCTTCGGTGCTGCGCGTAACGTGGAAGAGGGTGGCAGCCTGACCATTATCGCGACTGCGTTGATCGATACCGGTTCGAAGATGGATGAAGTGATTTACGAAGAGTTTAAAGGCACCGGTAACATGGAGCTGCATCTCTCCCGTAAGATCGCAGAAAAACGCGTCTTCCCGGCGATTGATTACAACCGTTCCGGTACGCGTAAAGAAGAACTGCTCACCACTCAGGAAGAGCTGCAGAAGATGTGGATCCTGCGCAAAATTATCCATCCAATGGGTGAGATTGATGCAATGGAGTTCCTCATCAACAAGCTGGCGATGACGAAGACAAATGATGAATTCTTCGACATGATGAAGCGCTCTTAATACAAATAAACCTCAGAAACGCCACGTTTTTACGTGGCGTTTTTTATTTCTGGGCTATACGCTATATGCACCAGGACAGGTATCGTCCAACACTGGCGACGGCTGGATGGCGTTTCGAAGGTCAAAACCTTCCATTTGGCTGAAAAGCAAACAATAACGCCTGTGATTGACCTGCATTCTCCTTTTATGGAGTGTAGCAACGTCGTTATACTGCCAGGATCAACATTTGCTGAGAGCATGCATTGTGAGTTTATCCACTGCGATTACTGAATTATTCGGTATTTTCTTGTTTACAACGGTTTTCCTGTTCTTCGCCCGGAAAATGGCGAAGCACGTTGGCCTGGTAGACAAACCTAACTCCCGAAAACGACACCAGGGGCTGGTTCCATTGGTTGGCGGTATTTCAGTTTACGCCGGGATTTGTTTCACTTTCAGCATTACCGACTACTACATTCCCCACGTTGGTCTTTATCTTGCCTGCGCAGGCGTGCTGGCGTTTGTCGGGGCGCTGGACGATCGTTTCGATATCAGTGTCAAAACCCGCGCAGCTATTCAGACGGTGATTGCCGTTGTGATGATGTGGGCCGGTAATCTCTACCTTAGCAGCCTCGGCTATATCTTTGGATCCTGGGAGATGGTGCTGGGGCCGTTTGGCTATCTGCTTACGCTGTTTGCCGTCTGGGCGGCTATTAATGCGTTTAATATGGTAGACGGCATTGATGGCCTGCTAGGTGGCCTTTCCTGCGTCTCGTTTGCGGCGATGGGTATTATTTTATGGTTTGATGGCCAGACCAGCCTGGCGCTATGGTGCTTTGCCATGATCGCGGCAATTCTGCCCTATATTCTGCTCAATCTTGGCCTACTGGGGCGGCGTTATAAAGTATTTATGGGCGATGCCGGCAGCACGCTGATTGGTTTCACCATCATCTGGATTTTACTGGAAACGACTCAGGGTAAGACCCACCCGATAAGCCCGGTGACGGCATTATGGATTATTGCTATCCCCTTGATGGACATGGTGGCGATTACCTACCGACGTCTGCGTAAAGGCATGAGTCCGTTCTCACCCGATCGCCAGCATATTCACCACCTCATTATGCGGGCGGGTTTCAGTTCCCGTCAGGCATTTGTGCTCATTACGCTCGCTGCGGCAATGCTGGCCAGCATTGGCGTCGTGGCAGAGTATCTTCATTTTATTCCTGAATGGGTAATGTTGGCATTGTTTTTGCTGGCATTCTTCTTATACGGTTACTGCATCAAGCGCGCCTGGAAAGTTGCGCGCTTAATGAAACGAGTTAAACGCAGAATGCGCCGTCACAGCGCGTCTAAATCAACACTAACCAAGTAAATCCGGGAAAGCGATGACTCAACCATTGTCGGGAACACCTTCAGCGGGTACGGAAAATGAGCTGGATATTCGAGGACTGTTTCGTACTTTGTGGGCAGGAAAACTGTGGATTGGGGGGATGGCGCTGCTGTTTGCATTGATTGCGCTGGCCTGGACTTTCTTTGCACGGCAGGAATGGAGCGCGACGGCCATTACGGATAGTCCCACTGTTAACATGCTTGGTGGATTTTACTCCCAGCAGCAGTTTTTACGTAATCTGGATGTGAAGGCGAATCTGGCACCCGTCGAACAACTTTCGGTAATGGATGCATCCTATAAAGAGTTTGTTGTGCAACTGGCTTCATGGGATACGCGGCGTGATTTTTGGTTGCAGACGGACTATTACAAGCAGCGTCTGGTTGGTAACAGTAAATCTGATGCTGCGATGCTGGATGAGTTAATCAACAATATTCAGTACACGCCGGGCGATGCGGTTCGCAATCTGAATGATAACGTCAAGCTGATTGCTGAGACCGCGCCGGATGCGAATAATTTGTTGCGCCAGTACGTGGCTTTCGCCAGCCAGCGCGCCGCCAGCCATTTAAACGATGAGCTGAAAGGGGCATGGGCTGCGCGTACAATTCAGATGAAAGCCCAGGTTAAGCGCCAGGAAGAGGTGGCAAAAGCGATCTATAGCCGTCGCCTGCACAATGTTGAGCAGGCGCTGAAAGTTGCTGAGCAGCATAATATTTCACGCAATGAAACCGAGGTTCCACCCGACGAGTTACCCGATTCGGAACTGTTTATGTTAGGCCGCCCGATGTTGCAGGCGCGTCTTGAGAACTTACAAGCTGTCGGGCCTCAGTTCGATCTGGACTATGATCAAAACCGGGCGATGCTGAATACCCTTAATGTTGGGCCTACGCTGGACCCGCGTTTCCAGACTTATCGTTATTTGCGTACACCGGAGGAGCCGGTGAAACGTGACAGCCCGCGCCGTGTTTTCCTGATGATCATCTGGGGTATCGTTGGGGTGTTAGTCGGCGCCGGGGTGGCATTAACACGTCGTCGCACACATTAAGCGACGCCTGAGATGAAGGCACGGGGCCTTCATCCTCTAAAACAAAGAGAATCGTTGTGAAAGTACTCACCGTATTCGGCACACGACCAGAAGCTATCAAGATGGCTCCGCTGGTGCATGCGTTGGCAAAAGATCCTGACTTTGAGGCGAAAGTTTGTGTCACTGCGCAGCATAGGGAAATGTTGGATCAGGTGTTGAGCCTTTTCTCGATTGTTCCGGATTATGACTTGAATATCATGCGCCCCGGACAGGGGCTGACGGAGATCACCTGCGGTATTCTTGAAGGGCTGAAACCAATCCTTGAATCGTTCCGCCCGGATGTTGTGCTGGTGCATGGCGATACGACAACCACTATTGCAGCGAGCCTTGCTGCTTTTTACCAACGTATTCCTGTTGGTCATGTGGAAGCCGGACTGCGCACTGGCGATCTCTCTTCGCCCTGGCCCGAAGAAGCCAACCGTACCCTGACGGGCCATCTGGCAATGTATCATTTTGCGCCGACAGAAAATTCTCGCCGTAATTTGCTGCGCGAGAACGTTGCCGACAACCATATTTTTGTGACGGGTAATACAGTGATTGATGCCCTGTTCTGGGTGCGCGACAGCGTAATGAATACTTCCGGCCGCTATGAAGAACTGGCGGTGCGCTATCCGTTCCTTGATAACAACAAGAAACTGATCCTTGTCACCGGGCATCGTCGCGAAAGTTTTGGTCATGGATTTGAACAGATTTGCCATGCGCTGGCGGATATCGCCGCGCAACATGATGATGTGCAGATTGTCTACCCGGTGCACCTTAACCCCAACGTCAGTGAGCCAGTAAACCGAATTTTGGGTCATGTTGAAAACGTGATCCTGATTGAACCACAGGATTACCTGCCGTTTTTGTGGTTGATGAATCGTGCCTGGCTAATCCTTACCGATTCAGGCGGTATTCAGGAAGAAGCGCCCTCATTAGGTAAACCAGTGCTGGTGATGCGGGATACGACTGAGCGTCCGGAAGCCATCGAAGCGGGAACGGTAAAACTGGTCGGTACGAATCGCCAGCGCATTGTGGAAGAGGTCACGCGTCTGCTCCGCGATAACGATGCCTGGCAAGCGATGAGCCATGCGCACAACCCCTACGGCGATGGGCAGGCCTGTGGACGCATTTTGCACGCACTTAAAAATAATCGGATAACACTATGAGCTTTACAACCATTTCCGTGATTGGCCTTGGCTATATTGGCCTGCCTACCGCTGCCGCTTTTGCCTCCCGGCACAAACAGGTCGTGGGAATCGACATCAACTCGCACGCTGTCGACACCATTAACCGTGGTGAAATCCATATTGTTGAGCCAGAGTTGAGTAGCGTGGTCAAAGCGGCTGTGGATGGCGGTTATCTGCGGGCCAGCACGACGCCGGTGGCGGCCGATGCTTATCTGATTGCCGTGCCGACGCCGTTTAAAGGCGAGCATGAACCCGATATGACTTATGTCGAAGCGGCAGCCAAATCCATTGCGCCGGTGCTGACGAGAGGCGCGCTGGTGATCCTCGAATCCACTTCGCCCGTCGGCGCAACAGAGCAGATGGCTGACTGGCTCGCCGCAGCGCGACCGGATCTCACTTTCCCGCAACAGGCGGGCGAGGCGGCCGATGTGAACATCGCATACTGCCCGGAGCGTGTGCTGCCGGGGCAGGTGATGGTAGAGCTGATCAAGAACGACCGCGTAATCGGTGGTATGACGTCGGTCTGCTCGGCGCGTGCCAGCGAGCTGTACAAGATTTTCCTTGAGGGCGAGTGTGTGGTGACCAACTCCCGCACCGCTGAAATGTGCAAACTCACCGAAAACAGTTTCCGTGATGTGAACATCGCCTTCGCGAACGAACTGTCTTTGATCTGCGCCGAACAGGGGATCAATGTCTGGGAGCTGATTCGTCTGGCGAATCGTCATCCACGAGTAAACATTTTGCAACCGGGGCCGGGCGTTGGCGGGCACTGCATTGCAGTCGATCCATGGTTTATTGTGGCGCAGAATCCGCAGCAGGCGCGGCTTATCCGTACGGCGCGCGAGGTGAACGATTATAAACCTCACTGGGTGCTGAACCAGGTTAAAGCCACCGTTGCCGATTGCCTGACCGACAGCGGTAAACGCGCCAGCGAGATTAAAATCGCCTGCTTCGGGCTGGCGTTTAAACCGAATATTGACGATCTGCGCGAAAGCCCGGCGATGGAAATTGCTGGTGATATTGCGCAGTGGCACAGCGGGCAAACGCTGGTTGTCGAGCCGAATATCCATCAACTTCCGGCCGTGCTGGGTAGCCATGTGTCGCTGGTAAATACCGCAGATGCGCTGGCGCAGGCCGATGTGCTGGTGCTGCTGGTCGATCACAACGAATTTAAAGCGGTAGAGAGTAGCCGCATCACGCAACGCTACATGGTGGATACCAAAGGCGTCTGGCGCTAAGGCGTAAAGGAGGCGAAATGGCAGTTCACGGAACGTTAGAAGAGCTGGCCTGGGAAAGCGCCTTTTTTGGCATGCGTAGTGCGATTGTGCGCCTGCAACCTGCGGCTCCCGCGCTGAGCGTGACGGATTTTAGCGCCTGGGAACGTGTGCAGGTAAAGCTGGCGGCGTCGCAAACCACACAACTGGACGCCTTGCAAACGCTCGGTTTTCAGTTGGTGGAGGGCGAGATCGACTTTTCGCTGACGGTATCGCCACAGAGCGTTGATCCCGCTGCCGACGTGGCTACCGCCGACGATATTCCTGAATTACGCCGTCTGGCTGCAGGGATCTTCGTGCAGAGTCGTTTTCGTGCGCCCTGGTATGCGCCTGATGCAAGCGGGCGATTTTATGCGCAGTGGATAGAAAACGCAGTAAAAGGTGTATTTGACCATCAATGTCTTCTGTTTCGCGGTGAAAATGGCGAAATTTCGGGTTTTGTTTCTCTGCGTCAGCTTAACGAGCAGGAGGCGCGTATAGGCCTGCTGGCCGGACGCGGCGTCGGAGAAAAATTAATGCAGGCTGCATGTCACTGGGCGCGACAGCAGCAACTGACTCTTGTGCGTGTCGCGACCCAACTTGGGAATACCGCGGCACTTAAACGATATATTCAGAGCGGCGCGAATGTTGAAAGCACCGCCTTGTGGTTATACAGGTGACTCTATGATCCCCTTCAATGCACCGCCGGTAGTAGGCACAGAAATCGACTATATGCAGTCGGCGATGGGTAGCGGTAAATTGTGCGGCGACGGCGGTTTTACCCGTCGCTGTCAGCAGTGGATGGAACAGCATTTTCATAGCGCGAAAGTGCTGCTGACGCCGTCCTGTACTGCGTCGCTGGAAATGGCTGCGTTGCTGCTGGATATTCAGCCTGGTGATGAAGTGATCATGCCGAGCTACACCTTCGTTTCCACCGCCAATGCTTTTGTACTGCGCGGTGCAAAAATCGTCTTTGTCGATATCCGTCCGGATACGATGAATATTGATGAAACCTGCATTGAAGCGGCCATTACCGATAAAACCCGGGCGATTGTACCGGTGCATTACGCGGGCGTAGCCTGCGAGATGGACACCATCATGGATATCGCCAAACGGCATAATCTGTTTGTGGTGGAAGATGCTGCTCAGGGCGTGATGTCCACCTACAAGGGACGTGCGCTTGGCACTATCGGTCATATTGGCTGCTTTAGCTTCCATGAAACCAAAAACTACACCGCTGGTGGTGAAGGTGGCGCGACGCTGATTAACGATCGCTCGCTGGTGGAGCGGGCGGAAATTATCCGCGAGAAAGGCACCAACCGCAGCCAGTTTTTCCGTGGGCAGGTGGATAAGTACACCTGGCGGGATATCGGCTCCAGCTACCTGATGGCGGATTTGCAGGCGGCTTATCTCTGGGCGCAGCTGGAAGCGGCAGATCGCATTAATCAGCAACGCCTGGCGCTGTGGCAAACCTACTATGACGCGCTGTTACCGCTGGCGCGCGTCGGGCGCATTACGTTGCCGACTATTCCGACAGATTGTGGCCACAATGCGCACATGTTCTACATCAAGCTGCGTGATGAAGCCGATCGCAGTGCGCTGATCGCTTTTCTGAAAGAGGCTGAGATCCTGGCGGTATTCCATTACATTCCGCTGCATGCGTCGCCTGCCGGGGAGAAATTTGGCGAATTCCACGGCGAAGATCGCTACACCACGGTGGAAAGTGAGCGTTTGCTTCGTCTGCCGCTGTTTTACAATCTGGCGCCGGTTAACCAGCGCACGGTTATCAGCACGCTTCTGAGCTATTTCCGCTGACATGTCGCTGGCAAAAGCATCGGTATGGACTGCGACAAGCACGCTGGTCAAAATTGGCGCGGGCTTGTTGGTGGTCAAACTTTTGGCGGTATCTTTTGGGCCGTCAGGTGTTGGGCAGGCTGGTAACTTCCGCCAGTTGATTACTGTGCTGGGCGTAATGGCTGGCGCCGGGATCTTCAATGGCGTTACTAAATTCGTCGCCCAGTATCACGACGATTCGGCGCGGCTGCGTGCGGTTGTTGGCACGTCGTCAACTATGGTGTTGGGTTTCTCAACGCTGCTGGCGCTCGTTTTTTTGCTTGCCGCTGCGCCTGTCAGCCAGGGGTTATTTGGTCATCCTGATTTTCAGGGGCTGGTGCGGCTGGTGGCGCTGGTACAGTTTGGTATTGCATGGGCGAACTTGCTGCTGGCGGTCATGAAAGGCTTCCGCGATGCCGCCAGCAATGCGCTGTCGCTGATTATCGGTAGCGTGGTTGGTGTGCTGGCCTGGTATCTCTGTTTCCGGCTTGGTGGTTACCAGGGGGCGCTACTGGGAATGGCGCTGGTTCCGGCGCTGGTGATAATTCCGGCCGTGCTGCTACTGATTCGACGCGGTTCGGTGCCGCTGGCGTACTTCGCGCCGCGCTGGGACAACGGTTTAGCCGGTCAGCTCAGCAAATTTACGCTGATGGCGCTGATTACATCGGTAACGTTGCCGCTGGCCTATGTGATGATGCGAAATCTGCTGGCGGCGCATTATAGCTGGGAAGAGGTGGGGATCTGGCTAGGAGTGAGCAGCATTTCCGATGCTTATCTTCAGTTTATTACCGCTTCGTTTAGTGTCTATCTGCTACCTACTTTATCGAGGCTGGCGACAAAACAGGCTATTTCGCGCGAAATTGTGAAATCGCTGCGCTTTGTGTTGCCAGCGGTGGCGGCGGTGAGCTTGACGGTTTGGCTGCTGCGCGATGTGGCGATCTGGTTGCTGTTTTCCGACAAGTTCACCGCTATGCGCGATCTCTTTGCCTGGCAACTGGTTGGGGATGTACTGAAAGTGGGTGCTTACGTTTTTGGTTATCTGGTGATTGCCAAAGCGTCGCTACGCTTCTACATTCTGGCAGAAATCAGCCAGTTCACTCTGCTCACGCTGTTCTCGCGCTGGCTTATTCCCGCGCACGGTGCTGCCGGTGCGGCACAGGCTTATATGGTAACTTACATTATTTATTTCGCCCTCTGTTGTGGCGCGTTTTTGATTTGGCGAAAGAAAGCATGACTGCACTGATTCATGTTCTGGGATCGGATATCCCACACCATAACCAGACCGTATTGCGCTTCTTTAACGATCATCTTGCTGCGTCGGGTGCACATGCCCGCGAGTTTATGATTGTTGGCAGCGACACGGAAACAGGTGCAGAATACCCGGCGCTGACGCTGCACGTTTATGCGGACAAAAAGGCGCTAGCGAAAGCCGTCGTTGCGTGTGCAAAAGCGGATCGGCAACAGCGTTTTTTCTTCCACGGCCAGTTCAATTTCAGCCTATGGCTGGCGCTATTGCGTGGTGCTATCAAACGCGAGCAATTTTACTGGCATGTCTGGGGCGCCGATCTGTATGAAGTCTCGCACAGCCTCAAATTCCGTCTTTTTTATCCGCTGCGCAGGCTGGCGCAGAGCCGCGTAGGCTGCGTTTTTGCGACCCGAGGTGATCTGTCGTGGTACGGGAAACGTCATCCCACGGTGCGCGGGGAGTTGCTCTATTTCCCGACGCGTATGGATCCTGCGCTGAATACCATAGCGCATGAGTTGCAGCGGGAAGGTAAGCTGACGATTCTGGTGGGTAACTCCGGTGATCCGAGTAATGAACATATTGCTGCGCTGGAGGCTATTCACCGCCAGTTCGGCGATACGGTGAATATCATTGTGCCGATGGGCTACCCGGCCAATAATGACAGCTATATTGATGCGGTCAGCCGGGCCGGTCTGACATTATTTCGCGCCGAAAACCTGCGTATTCTGCGTGAGAAAATGGCCTTTGATGACTATCTGTCGCTGCTCGGGCAGTGTGATCTGGGGTATTTTATTTTTGCCCGCCAGCAGGGGATCGGTACGCTCTGTTTGCTGATTCAGGCCGGGGTGCCGTGCGTGCTTAACCGGGAAAACCCGTTCTGGCGTGATATGGTGGCCGAAGATATTCCGGTATTGTTTACTGGTGATGCATTGAATGAGATGGTGATCCGCGAAGCCCGGCGGCAACTGATCGCGGTGGATAAAAACGCCATCACCTTCTTCAGTCCAAACTATATTGCGCTCTGGCATAAGGCGCTGCGCAATGCTGCGGGGATCGCCGGATGAGTCCACTTGAGTTTTGCGGTCTGTTGATCCTCTGGTTGGTGGCAACGCTGTTTATCGCCACGCTGACCTGGTTTGAGTTTCGCCGGGTACGGTTCAATTTTAACGTCTTCTTTTCACTGCTCTTTTTGTTGACGTTTTTCTTTGGCTTCCCGCTCACCAGCATCCTGGTGTTCCGCTTTAACGTCGGCGTAGCGCCGCCGGGCGTGATGATGCAGTCGCTGCTGGCTGCGGCCTGTTTCTACGCGATTTATTATGTGACGTACAAAACCCGGTTGCGGGCGAAAAGCGAGCAGGTATCGCAACGCCCGCTGTTTACCATTAATCGGGTCGAGGCGCATCTGACGTGGATCATGCTGATGGTTATTGCGCTGGTCAGCGTGGGCATCTTCTTCATGCACAACGGATTTTTGCTGTTCCGTCTGCAATCCTATAGCCAGATCTTCTCCAGCGAAGTTTCCGGTGTCGCATTGAAACGCTTCTTTTACTTCTTTATCCCGGCCATGCTGGTGGTCTATTTCCTGCGGCAGAGCGCGCAGGCATGGCTGTTTTTCCTCGCCAGCACGGTCGCATTTGGTTTGTTGACGTACATGATCGTCGGTGGCACGCGCGCCAATATTATTATCGCTTTTGCTATCTTTTTGTTTATCGGCATTATTCGTGGCTGGATCTCGCTATGGATGCTGGCTGCGGCGGGCGTGCTGGGTATTGTCGGGATGTTCTGGCTGGCGCTGAAGCGTTACGGACTTAATGTCAGCGGTGATGAAGCTTTTTACACTTTCTTGTATCTGACGCGCGATACCTTTTCTCCCTGGGAAAATCTGTCTCTGCTGCTGCAAAACTACGACAAGATCGATTTTCAGGGGCTGGCGCCGATTGTGCGCGATTTCTACGTTTTCATCCCTTCCTGGCTGTGGCATGGCCGCCCGAGTATCGTGCTGAACTCGGCGAATTACTTTACCTGGGAAGTGTTGAATAACCACTCCGGGCTGGCTATCTCTCCGACGCTTATTGGATCGCTGGTGGTGATGGGCGGTGTCTGGTTTATCCCCTTCGGTGCGGTGGTGGTGGGTCTTATCATTAAGTGGTTTGACTGGGTATATAAACTTGGCAATCGGGAAACAAACCGCTATAAAGCGGCGATCCTGCATAGTTTCTGCTTTGGCGCTATCTTCAATATGATCGTGCTGGCGCGTGAGGGACTAGATGCTTTTGCTTCCCGCGTGGTGTTCTTCCTCGTCGTTTTCGGTTTCTGCTTGCTGGTGGCGAAATTGCTGTACTGGTTGTTCGACAGCGCTGGCCTGATACGTAATCGCAGTATGCGCGCAGTGAACCCTCTTTCCCAGTTGTAAAAAGGAATAACATGATGGACAAGACGGCAGCGCCGCTGTATGACCTGCGCGGTCTGAAACTCATCGGCTGGCGCGATATGCAGCACGCGCTGGATTACCTCTATGCTGACGGTGAAATCAAACGCGGCACGCTGGTGGCGATGAACGCCGAAAAACTGCTGACCGTGGAAGACGATCCCGTGGTGCGTGCGCTGATCGAGGCGGCAGAGTTTAAATATGCTGACGGTATCAGCGTGGTTCGCTCTCTGCGTAAGAAATTTCCGCAGGCGCAGGTCTCACGCGTTGCTGGCGCCGATCTCTGGGAACATTTAATGATGCGTGCCGGGCAGTCAGCTACGCCTGTATTTCTGGTGGGAGGAAAACCGGAGGTGCTGGCGCAAACTGAGCAGAAACTGCGTGCGCAGTGGCAGGTCAATATCGTGGGTAGCCAGAATGGCTATTTTACGGCGGATCAGCGTGAGGCGCTGTTTGCGCGTATCCGGGACAGCGGTGCGAAAATTGTCACCGTTGCCATGGGATCGCCACGGCAGGAGATTTTTATGCGTGACTGCCGCGCTGTTTACGCCGATGCCTTGTTTATGGGAGTTGGCGGGACGTATGACGTCTTTACCGGACATGTAAAGCGTGCGCCGAAGATCTGGCAGCAACTGGGGCTGGAGTGGCTCTACCGCTTGCTTTCGCAGCCTACGCGGCTCAAGCGTCAGCTCCGCTTACTGCGCTATTTATGTTGGCACTATAGCGGAAAATTCTGACCTTATCAGGCAGCGTTTCACGCTGCCGCTTTCCTTCTGGCTGCTGTTTTATTGTGCATCGGGTCGATTTTTCTTATACATCGTTTGCCATTTCCCGCAATTTAAGAAACCATTTGCTCACTCATTTGCAGTGCCACGGCGTTTTTGCGCCAGCCATTTCCAGGCCGGTGCAGCATGGCCTGTTATGAGTTGAGGAAAAACGCATAACAATAATCCGCGGAGCGGGTAAGAAAGAAGCAAACACAACAGAGGATTTATGGCTGAAAATAAACCGGAGCTTCAGCGCGGTCTGGAGTCTCGTCACATCGAATTGATCGCCCTGGGCGGCACCATCGGCGTAGGGTTGTTTATGGGGGCAGCCAGTACGCTGAAGTGGGCGGGCCCATCAGTATTGCTGGCGTATATCATCGCCGGTCTTTTCGTCTTTTTTATCATGCGTTCAATGGGCGAGATGCTGTTTCTTGAGCCGGTAGCCGGCTCCTTTGCCGTCTACGCGCATCGTTATATGAGCCCCTTCTTTGGCTATCTGACGGCCTGGTCCTACTGGTTTATGTGGATGGCGGTGGGGATCTCGGAAATTACCGCCATTGGCGTCTATATCCAGTTCTGGTTCCCCGAGCTTGCTCAATGGATCCCTGCGCTGATTGCGGTAGCGCTGGTAGCGCTGGCCAACCTTGCGGCCGTACGTCTTTATGGTGAAATTGAATTCTGGTTTGCCATGATTAAAGTCACCACCATCATCGTGATGATTATTGTTGGCCTTGGCGTGATCTTCTTCGGTTTTGGCAACGGCGGTCATTCGATTGGCTTTGGCAATCTGACCGAACATGGTGGCTTCTTTGCCGGTGGCTGGAAAGGCTTCTTAACCGCGCTCTGTATTGTGGTCGCTTCTTACCAGGGCGTTGAGCTTATCGGTATTACTGCCGGTGAAGCCAAAAACCCGCAGGTAACACTGCGTAGCGCGGTCGGTAAAGTGCTGTGGCGTATCCTGATTTTCTATGTGGGCGCCATCTTCGTTATCGTCACCATCTTCCCGTGGAACGAAATCGGCACCAACGGCAGCCCGTTTGTGCTGACGTTTGCCAAAATCGGTATTACCGCAGCGGCAGGTATCATCAACTTTGTGGTGCTGACGGCTGCGCTCTCAGGTTGTAACAGCGGCATGTACAGTTGCGGTCGTATGCTTTATGCGCTGGCGAAGAACCGCCAGTTGCCGTCTGCGGTGGCGAAAGTGTCGAAAAGCGGCGTTCCGGCTGCGGGTGTGACCATCTCTATTATTATTCTGCTGATCGGTTCGTGCCTGAACTACATTATTCCTAACCCGCAGCGCGTGTTTGTTTATGTCTATAGTGCCAGCGTATTGCCGGGTATGGTGCCGTGGTTTGTGATTCTGATTAGTCAGTTGCGTTTTCGTAAAGCGCACAAAGCGGCGATGGTCACGCATCCGTTCCGCTCAATGCTGTTCCCATGGGCGAACTGGCTGACCATGGCGTTCCTGGTGTGCGTGTTGATTGGTATGGGATTCAATGACGATACCCGTATGTCGCTGTTTGTCGGCATTATCTTCCTTGCCGCAGTAACCATGGCGTATAAGGTATTTGGCCTCAGTGGACATGCGGTTACGCGTCAGGTGGGTGAATAAGAGGCAAAATGTGCAAAGCATAACCAAACGCGCATTTTCTTAAAAAAAGCACTAGACAGCCGCGCCCGAAGTCCGTACTATCCACCCCCGCAACGGCGCTACGCGCCCGTAGCTCAGCTGGATAGAGCGCTGCCCTCCGGAGGCAGAGGTCTCAGGTTCGAATCCTGTCGGGCGCGCCATTTAAACCCGGCGCTTGAGCTGCGGTGGTTCGTGATTCGTCACGATACCGCGTGAAAAGATTTACAGTGGTGGCTATAGCTCAGTTGGTAGAGCCCTGGATTGTGATTCCAGTTGTCGTGGGTTCGAGTCCCATTAGCCACCCCATTATTTAGTAGTAAAAGTTTCGTGGAATGCGAAGGTGGCGGAATTGGTAGACGCGCTAGCTTCAGGTGTTAGTGTCCTTACGGACGTGGGGGTTCAAGTCCCCCCCCTCGCACCACAACTTAAATTGAAAAAAATTCAAAAAGCAGTAAAAACGGCGAGTAGCGCAGCTTGGTAGCGCAACTGGTTTGGGACCAGTGGGTCGGAGGTTCGAATCCTCTCTCGCCGACCAATTTTGAACCCCGCGAAAGCGGGGTTTTTTTGTTTTCTGCGTTCCCTTAATCTCCGCTTTTTCTGTCTGTTGGTCATCAACGACAACCCCTTTTCGTACTGTCGCCTGCAGGAGACATCTAATTTATTGAATTTAAATGAATAATATAATTCACCCGGTTAAATGTCGTTCTGCGGCGACAGATTGTGACGGCGAACGTGGTGAAGGGGGAGCAGGATGCCCGGAGAAGGTTGAATTTATTGGCTTATTAAAAGTTTGCGCTGCGTTCCATTTGAGAGTGCAAGACTGGCATGATACGTGCAATAATATCTATGTAGATGCTCATTCCATCTCTTATGCTCGCCTTCTGGCTTCATAAACTCAGGAATGATGCAGAGCCGTTTACGGTGCTTATCGTCCACTGACAGATGTCGCTTCAGCCTCATCAAACACCATGGACATAACGTTGAGTGAAGCACCCATTAGTTGTCAAAGACCTGTTTTAACGCCTGCCTGAGCTTTCCGGCAGGCGTTTTTTTTGGCTGGTCGTCAGGCCGGGGGGTTATTTTGCAGCGTAAGCAGCAGACCATCACGGCGCATGAGCGCTGCCTCTTCCGGCTGATGCATTCGATCGAGACAATCTGCCAGCCAGGCGTAGTCGAACGCATCCGGACGCTGTTTCAACGCCGCGCGGAAAGCCAGACTTGCTTCCTGCCATTCTCCATGTTTCAGCAGCGACTGGCCCAGCGTACTCCACAGCAGCGGGCGATCACCCTGCGTTTTAATCTGCTGGCGCAAAACTTTTTCGAGCTGCTCCGGATTATTAGTTTTCAGCCGCGGGATCACCATCACCAGACGATCGTCATACTGGCGTTTCAGGCCATCAAGAATAATTTCCTGTGCAGTATCGTGATCGTCGCACTCAATCAAGTGCTCGGCGATAGCCACCTGTAGCGTCATCTGCTGACGGATTTTACGGCTCTGGTTTTTCCACCAGCTTTTCAGACCTTCGCTGCCCTGATCCGCGCGCGCCTGATCCATCATGCCAATCCACGCCTGTTGTTGCAGCGCATCGCGATGATCGTCGTCACCGACATCTGCTTTCGCCATCGAAGGGATGATATCCAGCAGGGAAGTCCATGCGCCGGTGCGAATATAGGCCTGTTCAGCCAGGCGCAGCACTTCCGGATGACGCGGGGTGATCTCCAGCAATTTATCCACGCCATGACGGGCTGCATGATTCTCGTTGCGCGCCAGTTGCAGACGTACCCGGGTGATTTCCACCGGGATGGGGTCGTTTTCCGCCAGCTCTGCCGCACGCTCCAGATGCTGGTTGGCACGGGCTTCATCACCGCGTTGCTGCGCCGCTTCGGCCGCCAGCAGGTAATTCACCACGGGTTGCTCGGCGTGATCGGCATTTTTCGACATCAACTTTTCAACTTGCTGGTAGTCGCCTTCCGCCAGCTTGAGCAGCGCTTGCTCCGTTTGTTTACGCGCGCGACGACGCTTGCGACCCACAAACCAGCCACGGGTATGCGCGCCAGTGCGGAAAATACGACGCAGCACCCATTCGAGGGCAAATATCACCACCAACGCCAGCACCAGAATGATCACTAACCCGGTGACGCTGGTTTCAATGTTGTAATTATCGGTTTGGATCAGCACATAACCCTGATGCCCGGTGAGCATGGGGCCGAGCACGATCCCGGCGATCAACAGCGCAAAGAGCAATAATACTTTCAGCATGCTTATTCTCCCTGCGCTGTGGCTGCATTGGCTGGCGCCTGTTCAGACGTCACAGCAGGCTGCGCCAGAAGATTGCGTACGCGAGTTTGCATTAATTTTTCCAGTATTGGCTGGCTTTGCAGCGATTCCGGTAAATTCATGGCGATTGTTTTCTGGCTCAGCTTATCCACTTCCTCGAGGAAGGATTTGGTGGCCGCATCGTCGGTGTCGTAGTACGCGCGTACCCAGGTAGAAACGTTATCCAGCGCCTGTCTGTAGGTCTCTTCCTGATGACGCGGAACGGCTTGTGCGGCGACGAGCAGACGTGAACGGATGTTTTCACGCAGGTAGATATCCTGATTCGGCGCGAGCAGCGGTACTGCCGTTTCATCGCGGCGGCGGATAGTGATAAAACTGTCCATAAAGTTCTGCCAGCTTTTTTGCAGATTGACGCGCCATTCGCTGATCGAGCCGGAGAGTTCGCTGCTATCGTTATCCATCGGTGAATCGTCATCGTTATTATCCGCAAGGCGCAGATTATCGATTTGATTCGAAAGCTGGTTCAGATTGAGGATAATGCCGTCGTAATCCACCTGTGTGATTGCCGACAGACTGCCGATATCGTCAGTGATGGCGCGACGTGCAGTAATCAGGCTTGGATCGTTCATCTCAGCCAGGCTGGCGTCAGCGCTCTTCAACAGCGCGGCAGCGGTGGTGACATCCTGATCGCTCCACAGTTTGCGGCCCGCCAGTTTCACCAGGAAATCGGCCTGCGCCAGTTGCCAGGTTTTAGCATCAGAACCAGAGATGGTTGCCACTTTCTGCTGCACTTCATTAAGCTGCTTCGCCAGGACGTCGTTCTGACGTTTGGCGGCATCAAGCTGGTCTGCTTGTTGTTTAATCACACCTTCCAGCTCTGCGCGTTGCTTATCCTGCGATTGCTGTAAGGCGATAACCTGGTTGGCGATCTCGCCATTATTGCTATGCAGTGTTGCCACTTGCTGTTTTACCCAGCCATAAAGCCCCGCACCCGACGCCAGCGCAATAGCGATGGCGATCGCGCTGAGCGCAAGGCTTGTCCTGTTAGCGCGTCTATTCTTCTCTGCTTTCTCCGGCGGCGGCGTTGCGCCGTCAGCCGCTTTGGTCTCTTCGACCACGGCGGAGGAGTTTTTTTGTTCCGTCATTATGGCTTCCCATTATGAGAGTTATTGTAATGCGCGAAGTAGCGCATCGTTGTCGGCATTGTCAGCGACCCGAATATCCTGCCAGCCCAATTCCCGGGCGAGGTGCGCCAGACGCTCGCTCGCCACAACCAGGCGACAGTGAAGTAGCCAGTTTTCCCGATACCAGTGGGGAATAAGTGAAAACAATTGCTGCATCATTTCGCCGCTGGTGATCACCAGTGTCGTTACGCCACGCGTATGCCAGCGCATTGCTTCTTCAGCACCGTCATAAAATATTGCACTGCGTTGATAACATTCGCAAAACTCAACTTCGGCACCACGCGCCGCCAGCGTCTCTGCCAGCACTTCGCGCCCGCCGTTACCCCGTAAGATTAGTGCATTCTTACCCTGAACACTTTGTAATTCAGGTAATTGTAGCAACACTTCACTGATTTCCCGATCGTGCGGATAGCGCACCTCAATGCCGCTGACGGTATGTAATGCCAGCGCAGTAGTGCGACCGATAGCGAAATAGTGAGGTTGAGGCGGAAAGCGCAAACCAAGCTGCTGTAAGTGGGCGTGAGCGAATGTTACCGCATGCTGCGACAGGGCAAAAACCATATCGTCTGCGGTTAAAGCGGAGAGCCGCGCGGGTAATGAAGCGAGCTCGCGGCCTGGCGTAAATTCGATTAACGGAAAGCTCCAGGCCACCAGCCCCAATGTGCGCAACCGGCTGACTAATTCTTCTCCGGCTGGAGATGGGCGAGTGACCAGAATGCTCATACAGGTGCGTCTCCGTTATAAACCTCATCCAGAATGGCGCGGGCGCCATTCGCCAGTAGCTCTTCTGCCAGCGAGATCCCCAGTTGTTCCGCATCTTCCTGTTTGCCACGGCGTTCACCGCGTACCTGGATTGAACCGTCTGGCGAACCCACCAGCCCACGCAGCCAGATCTCGCCGTTGATAAGTTCAGCATAGCTGCCAATAGGCACCTGGCATCCACCTTCAAGACGGGTATTCATCGCCCGCTCGGCTTTAACGCGCACGGCGGTATCCTGGTGATTCAGCGGTTCGAGCAGCATACGCGTGCGCGCGTCATTGAGGCGGCATTCTACGCCGACCGCGCCCTGACCGACTGCCGGTAGCGAGGTTTCCGGCGGCAGCGCTATGCGTACGCGTGAAGCCAGGCCGAGGCGGTTAAGGCCTGCTACAGCGAGGATAATAGCGTCATATTCACCGTTATCCAGCTTGCTCAGACGGGTGCCGACGTTTCCGCGCAGGGAACGGATCACCAGATCTGGACGGCGCTCCGCCAGTTGGCACTGACGGCGTAAACTGGAAGTGCCAACAATGCTGCCGTGCGGCATTTCGTCCAGAGAGGCATAACGGTTTGACACAAACGCATCGCGCGGATCGTCGCGCTCACAAATGGTCACCAGGCCAAGCCCTTCGGGGAAATCCACTGGCACATCTTTCATTGAATGCACCGCGATATCGGCGCGGTTTTCAAGCAGTGCCAGCTCAAGTTCTTTCACAAACAACCCCTTGCCGCCCACTTTCGCTAGTGGCGTATCAAGGATCACATCGCCGCGGGTTACCATCGGCACCAGTTCTACAGTCAGCCCCGGATGGCTCGCTTCAAGGCGTTCCTTAACGTATTGTGCTTGCCAGAGCGCAAGGGGGCTTTGCCGTGTGGCAATTCTTAAAACATTGTCTAACATGCTTGTTACCGTCATTATCGTCCGTTGACCATCCTAACATTGTTGCATTAGGGTGTCAGTGTCCGCGGTGGATTGCCGGGGAAAGAGAAAGCTTCATCCCGCAATACAGGTGCAGCGCGGGCCGTAATTAAGAATTTACAGAGTGCGTTTGATGCTACACTGGTTTGTACTGCATCTTTCTTTACGGTCAATGAGCAAGGTGTTAAATTGATCACGTTTTAGACCATTTTTTCGTCGCTACCCCTATAAAGACAAGGGCGAAAAATGGCAACGGCGACTTTGAATTTTCTGTAAACATCAGGCGATATGTCTTGTACCTCTATATTGAGACTCTGAAACAGAGACTGGATGCCATCAATCAACTGCGTGTGGAACGCGCGCTTGCTGCCATGGGGCCTGCTTTTCAGCAGGTCTACAGTCTGCTGCCGACATTACTGCACTACCATCATCCGCTGATGCCGGGTTACCTTGAGGGTAACGTTCCGCAAGGCATTTGCCTTTACACGCCTGATGAAAACCAACTTCACTATCTGAACGAACTCGAACTGCACCGTGGTTTGCCGCCGCAGGAATCGCCAAAAGGTGAATTACCGATCACCGGTGTTTACTCTATGGGTAGCACGTCATCCGTTGGGCAAAGTTGCTCTTCGGATCTGGACATCTGGGTATGCCATCAATCCTGGCTCGATAACGAAGAGCGTCAACTGTTGCAGCGTAAATGCAGCCTGCTCGAAAGTTGGGCTGCATCGCTGGGTGTTGAAGTGAGCTTTTTCCTGATTGATGAAAACCGTTTCCGCCATAACGAAAGCGGCAGTCTCGGCGGCGAGGATTGCGGCTCGACGCAGCATATATTGTTGCTTGACGAATTTTACCGCACCGCAGTGCGTCTCGCCGGGAAACGTATTCTTTGGAATATGGTGCCGGGCGATGAAGAAGAGCATTACGACGACTACGTAATGACGCTCTATGCGCAGGGTGTGCTGACGCCAAATGAGTGGCTGGATCTCGGCGGCTTAAGTTCCCTTTCGGCGGAAGAGTACTTCGGTGCCAGCCTTTGGCAGCTTTATAAAAGTATCGATTCCCCGTACAAAGCAGTGTTGAAAACCCTGCTGCTGGAAGCTTATTCCTGGGAATATCCCAACACGCGCCTGCTGGCGAAAGATATTAAACAGCGTCTGCATGATGGCGAGATCGTCTCCTTCGGTCTTGATCACTACTGCATGATGCTGGAACGCGTAACGCAATATCTGGTTGCCATCGAAGACACCACCCGTCTCGATCTGGCGCGTCGATGTTTCTACTTAAAAGTGTGCGAGAAGCTCAGCCGTGAACGCGCCTGCGTCGGCTGGCGTCGTGAAGTGATCGCACAATTGGTGAAAGAGTGGGGTTGGGACGATGCGCGCGTGGTCATGCTGGATAACCGCGCCAACTGGAAAATCGATCAGGTACGCGAAGCGCACAATGAACTGCTCGACGCGATGATGCAGAGCTACCGCAATCTGATCCGTTTCGCCCGGCGTAATAATCTGAGCGTTTCCGCCAGCCCGCAGGATATCGGGGTGTTGACCCGTAAACTGTATGCCGCCTTTGAGGCGTTGCCGGGCAAAGTAACGCTTGTGAACCCACAGATTTCACCGGATCTCTCCGAACCCAATTTAACCTTTATTCATGTTCCGCCAGGCCGCGCCAACCGCACTGGCTGGTATCTGTACAATCGTGCGCCGAACATGGACTCTATCGTCAGCCATCAGCCGCTGGAATATAACCGTTATCTGAATAAGCTGGTGGCCTGGGCTTGGTTTAACGGGCTGCTGACCTCGCGCACACATCTGTTTATTAAAGGCAATGATGTGGTCGATCTGGCGAAATTGCAGGAGATGGTAGCGGATGTATCGCATCACTTCCCGCTGCGCCTGCCTGCGCCGGCCCCGAAAGCGCTCTATAGCCCGTGCGAAATCCGTCACCTGGCGATTATCGTCAACCTGGAGTACGACCCGACTGCGGCGTTCCGTAACCAAGTGGTGCATTTCGACTTCCGTAAGCTTGATGTCTTCAGCTTCGGCGAGCAGCAAAACTGCCTCGTCGGAAGCGTGGATCTGCTCTACCGTAATTCGTGGAATGAGGTGCGTACTCTGCATTTCAACGGTGAGCAGGCGATGATTGAAGCGCTGAAAACGATTCTCGGCAAAATGCATCAGGATGCTGCACCGCCGGATAGCGTTGAAGTGTTCTGCTACAGCCAGCATCTGCGCGGCCTGATTCGAACCCGCGTCCAGCAGCTGGTTTCTGAGTGTATTGAGCTGCGTCTTTCCAGTACGCGCCAGGAAACTGGACGCTTTAAAGCATTGCGCGTGGCGGGCCAGACCTGGGGACTGTTCTTTGAACGCCTGAATGTGTCGGTACAGAAGCTGGAAAACGCGATCGAGTTTTACGGTGCGATTTCGCATAACAAACTGCATGGCCTTTCCGTGCAGGTTGAAACCAATCACGTCGAATTACCGGCGGTGGTGGATGGTTTTGCCAGCGAAGGGATTATTCAGTTCTTTTTTGAAGAGACCGGCGAAGAAGGCTTTAACATCTATATTCTGGATGAGAGCAACCGCGCGGAAGTTTATCACCACTGTGAAGGCAGCAAAGAGGAGCTGGTGCGGGATGTAAGCCGTTTCTACTCGTCATCACATGACCGCTTCACTTACGGCTCCAGCTTTATTAACTTCAACTTGCCGCAGTTCTATCAAATTGTGAATACGGAAGGGCGTGCGCAGGTGATCCCGTTCCGCAATCAGACAATCAGCACCGCAACGCCGGCGAATCAGGACAACGATGCGCCGCTGTTGCAGCAATATTTCTCGTAATGTGTGCCGGATAAATCATTAACATCTTATCCGGCGCGTAATATTAACGAAAAGTCACCGTTTCGCCCGCTTGCTGTGTGGCTGCCTGTTCCAGCAGATCCCAGAAGGTTTCGCCGCTGCGATCGCAAACCCAGTCGTCACCCTTGAGATCGAAATGGTAGCCGCCTTGTTTGGTTGCCAGCCACACCTGGTGCAGTGGCTCCTGACGGTTGATGATGATTTTGCTGCCATTTTCAAAGCTGATGGTTAAGACGCCTCCGTTGGTTTCGCAGTCGATGTCGCTGTCACCATCCCAGTCATCAAGGCGTTCTTCGATGGTGAGCCACAGACTGTCGGCGAGGCGATGAAATTCACTGTCGTTCATTCTGCTTTCCTGTTTTTTATGATGGCAGCAGTATAACGCGAAATATTTCCCGATGCCCTAAACCAGCAAACTCTTGCTTTTGTGTCTTCTCCTGCGATGATAGAAAGCAGAAAGAACGAACTTACAGGCAACTCATAATGAAAGATGTGTTTCGCGCGATGGCCGTATTGCTGACTCTGTTCAGCCTGACGGGGTGTGGTCTGAAAGGGCCGCTCTATTTTCCTCCTGCGGATAAAAATGCGCCGCCGCCAACCAAAACGCAAACCAGCACGATCCAGCCGAGCACGCCGAATAGCAACGATCGTGGTGACGACGGCTCTCCGAGCCAGGTGAATTACTGACGCTACCGTTCTGTATCCGCGCAACTGGAGTAGATGATGCAGTTCTCAAAAATGCATGGCCTTGGCAACGATTTTATGGTCGTCGACGCGGTAACGCAGAATGTCTTTTTCTCACCGGAGCTGATCCGTCGTCTGGCGGATCGCCACCTTGGCGTTGGATTTGATCAACTGCTGGTGGTTGAGCCTCCCTACGATCCCGAACTCGATTTCCACTACCGTATTTTCAATGCCGACGGCAGTGAAGTGTCGCAGTGCGGTAACGGCGCGCGCTGTTTCGCCCGCTTTGTTCGCCTGAAAGGGTTAACCAATAAACGTGATATTCGCGTCAGTACGGCGAACGGTCGTATGGTGTTGAGCGTAACGGAAGACGAACTGGTACGCGTCAATATGGGCGAGCCAAACTTTGAACCGTCGCAGGTGCCATTCCGCGCTAACAAAGCTGAAAAGACCTATATTATGCGGGCCGCGGAGCAAACCATACTGTGCGGCGTTGTTTCGATGGGGAATCCGCACTGTGTGATTCAGGTTGATGACGTGGACACCGCGCCGGTAGAAACGCTGGGGCCGGTGATGGAGAGCCACGAGCGTTTTTCTGAGCGCGCCAATATCGGTTTTATGCAGGTCGTCTCACGGGATCACATCCGACTGCGTGTCTTTGAACGTGGTGCAGGTGAAACTCAGGCGTGCGGTAGCGGCGCTTGTGCGGCTGTCGCGGTCGGCATTCAACAGGATTTACTGGTCGAAAATGTTCGCGTTGAATTACCGGGCGGTCGGCTTGATATCGCGTGGAAAGGACCGGGTCAACCGTTGTTTATGACTGGCCCGGCGGTACATGTCTATGACGGGTTTATTCATCTATGAAGCATATAGGAGAAGAGCAGCAGGGAACGTTGGCCGAACTGGATGACCAGGCGGTGGCGGATTATCTGCTGCACCATCCTGAATTCTTTATCCGCAATGCGCGGCTGGTCGAGCAAATGCGCGTGCCGCACCCGGTGCGCGGTATGGTTTCTCTCGTCGAATGGCACATGGCGCGCTCGCGTAATCACATCAATGTGCTGGAAGAGAACATGACCTTGTTGATGGAACAGGCGAGCGCAAACGAAGGGTTATTCTATCGTTTGCTGCGCCTGCAAAGTCGGCTGGCATCCGCCGGCAGCCTTGAAGAAATGCTTAACCGTTTCCATCGCTGGGCGCGCGATCTGGGGCTGGCGGGTGCAACTATCCGCTTGTTTCCCGATCGCTGGCGTCTGGGCGCGCCTTCGCGCTACACCCACCTTGCGCTCTCCCGGCAGGCGTTCGAATCGTTGCGCATTCAACGCTTAGGCCAGCAGCACCACTATCTCGGCTCATTAAACGGGCCGGAGCTACTGCTGCTATTGCCGGAAGCGAAAGCAATTGGCTCCGTGGCTATGTCCTTAATGGGGCCGGACGGTTCCCTTGGCGTGGTGCTGTTCAGCAGCCGTGATGTTCACCATTACCAGCAAAGTCAGGGTACCCAGCTTTTAGATGAGATAGCGCAGATGCTGCCGGATCTTCTGGAACGCTGGATCGAGCGCGTATGAGCAATTCGCCGCTGTTACATGCCGTCAGCAAATTCCTGCGCTACCTTGGTGTTGAACGTCAACTCAGCCCCATTACGCTACTTAATTATCAGCGTCAGCTTGATGCCATCATTGCTTTGACCGGTGAAACCGGCCTGAAAAGCTGGCAACAATGTGATGCTGCAATGGTGCGCACAATTGCCGTTCGCAGCCGACGAAAAGGGCTCGGCCCGGCAAGCCTGGCGCTACGGCTTTCGGCGCTGCGCAGTTTCTTTGACTGGATGGTCAGCCAGGGCGAGCTGCCGGCAAACCCGGCAAAGGGTATTTCTGCACCGAAAGCGCCGCGCCATTTGCCGAAGAATATTGACGTTGATGATGTGAACCGGCTGCTGGATATCGAGCTTAACGATCCGCTGGCAGTGCGAGATCGGGCCATGCTGGAAGTGATGTACGGCGCCGGTCTGCGTCTTTCGGAGTTGGTGAATCTGGATATTAAACATCTGGATCTGGAAAGCGGCGAGGTGTGGGTAATGGGCAAGGGCAGCAAAGAGCGCCGCTTGCCTATTGGTCGCAGTGCGGTGACCTGGATCGAGCACTGGCTTGACCTGCGTGGGCTGTTTGGCGCGGAAGAGGATGCACTGTTTTTATCGAAGCTGGGGAAACGAATTTCGGCGCGTAATGTGCAAAAACGTTTTGCCGAGTGGGGTATCCGCCAGGGGCTCCACAGTCACGTAAATCCGCATAAACTGCGGCACTCATTCGCCACACACATGCTTGAATCGAGCGGCGATCTGCGCGGGGTGCAGGAATTGCTCGGTCACGCCAATCTTTCAACGACACAAATCTATACCCATCTTGATTTTCAACACCTTGCATCGGTGTACGACGCCGCGCACCCGCGCGCCAAACGGGGGAAATAATGCGTTTTTACCGCCCATTGGGTCAGATCTCCGCGATCACTTTTGACCTGGACGATACCCTTTACGACAACCGGCTGGTGATCCAGCGCACCGAACAGAAAGCGCTGGCATTTGTGCAACGCTATCATCCGGCGCTGAACGGCCTGGAAAATGAAGAATTCAAGCGTCTGCGCTGGTCGCTGCGGGAAACCGAGCCGGAGATCTACCACGACGTTACCGAATGGCGGCGACGCGCTGTTGAACAGGCGATGCTGAACGCCGGGCTGACAATCGAGGAAGCCGCCGTGGGCGCACAGGCCTCGATGGTTAACTTTGCCAAATGGCGCAGCCGCATTAATGTGCCGCAGGAAACCCACGACACGCTGAAGAGACTGGCAACGAAGTGGCCGCTGGTGGCGATCACCAACGGTAACGCGCAGCCGGAACTGTTCGGGCTGGGCGATTACTTTGAATTTGTGCTGCGCGCCGGGCCGGACGGGCGTTCAAAACCGTTCAGCGACATGTATCATCTGGCCGCAGATCGTCTCGGTGTGGCGGTAGAGGATATTTTGCATGTTGGTGACGATTTGACCACAGATGTTGCGGGCGCGATCCGTTGCGGCATGCAGGCATGCTGGATCAAACCGGAAGGCGCCGATCTGCTACAGGCGACCAACAGCCGTTTGTTACCGCATATGGAAATTTCGCGGTTGGCATCCCTCACGACGCTGATATAATCACCAATTGTTCTGTATAAAATACCAGGGTTTTTGGCGGATGGCGCTACGCTTATCCGCTCTACGGTAACGTAGGCCCGGTAAGCGAAGCGCCATCGGGCGTTTCGTTCAATTCCTGACGACTACGCGACGGTACCTATGGACGTTTCTTATCTGCTCGACAGCCTCAATGACAAACAGCGCGACGCCGTAGCCGCAGAGCGCAGCAATATGCTGGTGCTGGCCGGGGCGGGGAGCGGTAAGACGCGTGTGCTGGTACACCGTATCGCCTGGCTAATGACCGTGGAGAACTGCTCGCCATACTCAATCATGGCGGTCACTTTTACCAATAAAGCGGCGGCGGAAATGCGCCATCGCATCGGCCAGTTGATGGGCACCTCGCAGGGCGGAATGTGGGTGGGCACGTTCCACGGGCTGGCGCACCGCTTGCTGCGCGCGCACCACATGGACGCTAATCTGCCGCAGGATTTCCAGATCCTCGACAGCGAAGATCAGCTCCGGCTACTGAAACGACTGATCAAAGCGATGAATCTGGATGAGAAGCAGTGGCCGCCGCGTCAGGCGATGTGGTATATCAACGGCCAGAAAGATGAGGGCATCCGTCCGCATCATATCCAGAGTTTCGGTAACCCGGTTGAGCAGACCTGGCAGAAAGTTTATCAGGCTTACCAGGAAGCCTGCGATCGAGCCGGGCTGGTGGATTTTGCCGAGCTGCTGCTGCGCGCCCATGAGTTGTGGCTGAACAAACCGCATATTTTGCAGCACTATCGTGAACGCTTTACCAATATCCTGGTGGACGAATTTCAGGATACCAACAACATTCAGTACGCATGGATCCGCCTGCTGGCGGGAGACACCGGCAAAGTGATGATCGTCGGCGACGATGATCAGTCCATTTACGGCTGGCGCGGCGCCCAGGTGGAAAACATCCAGCGCTTCCTGAAAGATTTCCCTGGCGCGCAGACTATTCGCCTGGAGCAGAACTACCGCTCCACCAGTAATATCCTTAGCGCCGCTAACGCCCTGATTGAGAATAACAATGGGCGTCTGGGGAAAAAGTTGTGGACCGACGGCGTCGATGGCGAGCCGATTTCACTCTATTGCGCATTCAATGAGCTGGACGAAGCGCGCTTTGTCGTAAACCGTATAAAAGCCTGGCAGGACAATGGCGGGCAACTGACGCAGTGCGCCATTCTCTATCGCAGCAACGCCCAGTCGCGCGTGCTGGAAGAGGCTCTATTGCAGGCCAGTATGCCGTACCGCATTTATGGCGGTATGCGATTCTTTGAACGTCAGGAGATCAAAGATGCTCTCTCCTATCTGCGTTTGATCGCCAACCGCAATGATGATGCCGCGTTTGAGCGCGTAGTGAATACGCCGACGCGCGGCATTGGTGATCGCACGTTGGATGTTGTGCGCCAGACGTCCCGCGATCGCCAGTTGACGCTGTGGCAGGCGACGCGCGAGCTGTTACAGGAAAAAGCGCTGGCGGGCCGTGCCGCAAGCGCCCTGCAACGCTTCCTGGAACTGATTGACGCGCTGGCCCAGGAAACGGCTGATATGCCGCTGCATGTGCAAACCGACCGGGTGGTGAACGACTCAGGTCTGCGCATGATGTACGAGCAGGAGAAGGGCGAGAAAGGCCAGACGCGTATTGAGAACTTAGAGGAGCTGGTCACCGCTACGCGGCAATTCAGCTACAACGAAGAAGATGAAGATTTGATGCCGCTGCAGGCATTTCTCTCCCATGCCGCGCTGGAGGCGGGCGAAGGGCAGGCGGATAGCTGGCAGGATGCGGTGCAGCTTATGACGCTGCATTCGGCAAAAGGTCTGGAATTCCCGCAGGTCTTTATCGTTGGCATGGAAGAGGGTATGTTTCCGAGCCAGATGTCGCTCGATGAGGGCGGACGTCTGGAAGAGGAGCGCCGCCTGGCGTATGTCGGCGTGACGCGCGCAATGCAGAAACTGACCTTAACCTACGCTGAAACACGTCGTCTGTATGGAAAAGAGGTTTATCACCGTCCTTCACGCTTTATCGGCGAGCTGCCGGAAGAGTGTGTGGAAGAGGTGCGTTTACGCGCCAGCATCAGCCGCCCGGTCAGCCATCAGCGCATGGGAACGCCAGCCGCACAGAGCGATACCGGCTATAAACTTGGTCAGCGCGTGCGCCATGCGAAGTTTGGCGAAGGTACGGTAGTGAACATGGAAGGCAGCGGCGAACATAGCCGTTTGCAGGTGGCTTTCCAGGGGCAGGGTATTAAATGGCTGGTGGCCGCCTATGCGAAGCTGGAAACCGTCTAACATTCAGAAAAATATCATTATTTTGTAATAATCTGCTAGCTTTATACGCTGAGGGGCAAATATTGCTCTTTCGCGTTTCGTTGCGTGTTGACGCCTTCTGAGCGCTGGCGTAACATGCGCGCACGAACACGCTAAGAGGACATTCGCCTTGGACACACCCAGTAGATACTGGCTCAATCTCCTGTTCCACAGGAACGACTCCTAAGGCTATTTTCTCATGCTGATAGCCTTAGAGGTTGTCAGCGACCTGCATGTTTTCCCGTCGCGCTGAGTCTGGCTGTTGAATGGTCTGAAACCCAATTCGTTTCTTGTGTGCCCACCGAACTGTCCGATATTTTTTGCACTGGGAGTCCCGGCCATGCTGAGCGCATTTCAACTGGAAAACAATCGCTTAACCCGTCTTGAGGCTGACGAAATCAAACACCTCGCCAGCTCGGTTTGGGTTGATTTGGTCGAGCCGGACGAAGACGAACGAACCCGTGTGCAAACGGAATTGGGTCAGAACCTGGCCACCCGCCCTGAACTGGAAGACATCGAAGCCTCCGCGCGTTTTTTCGAGGACGAAGATGGGCTGCACATCCACTCCTTTTTCTTTTTTGAAGATGCTGAAGATCACGCCGGTAACTCAACGGTGGCATTCACCATTCGCGAAGGTCGCTTGTTCACGCTGCGTGAGCGCGAATTACCCGCGTTTCGACTCTATCGTATGCGCGCCCGCAGCCAGGAAATGGTTGATGGCAACGCCTATGAACTGCTGCTGGATCTGTTCGAAACCAAAATCGAACAGCTGGCGGATGAGATCGAAAACATCTACAGCGACCTGGAAAAGCTGAGCCGCGTCATTATGGAAGGCCAGCAGGGCGATGAATATGACGATGCGCTTTCAACGCTGGCGGAGCAGGAAGATATCGGCTGGAAGGTGCGCCTGTGTCTGATGGATACCCAGCGTGCGCTGAACTTCCTGGTGCGCAAGGCGCGTTTACCGGCTGGTCAACTGGAGCAGGCGCGCGAGATCCTGCGCGATATCGAATCTCTGCTGCCGCACAATGAATCCCTGTTCCAGAAGGTGAACTTCCTGATGCAGGCGGCGATGGGGTTCATCAATATCGAGCAGAACCGCATCATCAAGATCTTCTCGGTCGTTTCCGTGGTGTTCCTGCCGCCGACGCTGGTGGCATCCAGCTACGGGATGAACTTTGAATTTATGCCCGAGCTGCACTGGAGCTTCGGCTACCCTGGCGCGATTATCTTTATGATCCTCGCCGGGCTGGCGCCGTATCTCTACTTCAAGCGCCGCAACTGGCTATAAGACAATGGGCGGCGCTGCCGCCCTTTTTCATTTTGATTGGACTGCGCGCCGCTTCAGCATGTGGGAAAGAGGCGGCACAAACTTTTCATCATACGTTTTTGCGTAAACCACGCTGTGTATATACCGCGTCCATAATAAAAATCGCCAGAGCCAGCCAGATAAAACCAAAGGTCACCATCTTATCCGGCCCTGGATGCTCGCCATAGAAAGCAACGGCCAGCAGGAACATCAGCGTCGGGCCGATGTACTGGAAAAACCCCAGCGTCGATAAACGCAAACGCATTGCCGCGCCGGTAAAGCACAGTAGAGGAATCGTCGTAACCACACCGGCGGCCATCAACAACAAGTTCAGCGACAGGCTGTTTTGCCCCATATGGCTGGTTGGGCTATCCGTGATGCCAAATAGCCACACCGCCGCAACCGGCAGTAACCACAGTGTTTCTACCAGCATGCCGGTTTGCGCATCGACAGCAATTTTTTTGCGCAGCAGGCCGTAAAAAGCAAAACTAAATGCCAGACCGAGCGCAATGATCGGCAGCGAGCCAAACGTCCACAGTTGCACCAGCACGCCGACGGCAGCCAGTAGTACCGCCAGCCACTGCATACGACGGAAACGCTCGCCCAAAAACAGCATCCCCAGCAGAATATTCACCAGTGGGTTAATAAAGTAACCCAGGCTGGCTTCCAGCATATGGTTGTGGTTCACCGCCCAGATAAACAGTAGCCAATTGCCGCCAACCAACACGGCGGAGATAGCCAGCAGCAGGATCTTGTGCGGCGTTTTCAGCAGTGCTTTTACGTTGCTCCACTGACGGCTGACGCTGATCAACGCCAGCATAAAGAAGAAGGACCAGATGACACGGTGAGTGAGAATTTCGTCAGCCGGTACGTACCAAATCACTTTGAAATAGGCCGGGGCAACCCCCCAAATGAAATAAGCGGCCAGGGCGAGTAGCACACCCTGCCGCGTCTGTTTTGTATCCATCGGGAAAACTCTTTACTGAAAAGTAACCGTATGTTACCCGATTTTTACAACAGCCTCACCCCACCATATAGGTAGCCGTCGCGCTGGCGATATGCAGTTGATCTTCGTTATGCAACTCTACGCGGGCGACGGCGACTTTATTGCCCGCGCGCAGCAAACTGCTGCTGGCGGTGAAGCGCGTGCCGCGCCCTGGCCGCAGGTAATCGACGCGTAAATCAATAGTGCCCATGCGCGACAAACGCTGGCGCAGCTCCTCTTCGCTGATAGTGTCATGGCGGGTTAAGGTGCTGCCAACGCAGACCAGACCTGCGGCGACATCCAGCGCTGAAGCGATTACGCCGCCATGTAAAATGCTTTGCGCCCAGTTGCCCACCATCATTGGCTGATTAGTAAATTTCAACTCCGCATACTCTTTTTCATAACGTTCCAGCTCAAGACCTAACGCACGGTTAAACGGCATGTGATAGACAAAAATCTCGCCCACCAGCTTAAGGGTTTGATCGGCTGTGAGAACGGCTGACATAGCAATCTGATCCGATGTGTTAATGTGATGTTGATTTTATGCCTGTTATTTGTTGATTTCCAGTTTAAGAACCGATACCTGCGCAGTGACTCTATAAATATGTAGAATACTTGCGGGGAACTTATTCAATTCAACAATATGATTCGGGAGCATAAAACCGATGCGGACCTCTCTGGGTTGGTTTTTCGCAGTGCTTGCACTGCCTTTTATGGCATACGCACAAGAAGCTACGGTAAAGGAAGTTCATGATGCCCCCGCCGTGCGCGGCAGTATCATCGCCAATTTATTGCAGGATCACGATAATCCTTTCACGCTTTATCCTTATGAAACCAACTACGTGATCTATACCGATACCAGCGATCTGAACAAAGATGCGATTCGCTCCTATAACTGGTCTGATAATGCGCGCAAGGACGAAGTGAAGTTTCAGCTCAGCCTGGCGTTTCCGCTGTGGCGCGGGATTCTGGGTCCTAATTCTGTTTTTGGCGCTTCCTATACGCAGAAGTCCTGGTGGCAGCTCTCCAATAGCGCCGAGTCATCGCCGTTCCGCGAAACCAACTACGAGCCGCAGCTTTTCCTTGGTTTTGCCACCGATTATGAGTTTGCTGGCTGGACGTTACGCGATGTGGAGATGGGTTATAACCACGATTCAAACGGCCGCTCCGACCCGACGTCGCGTAGTTGGAACCGCATCTACACCCGCCTGATGGCGCAAAACGGCAACTGGATGGTTGAAGTGAAGCCCTGGTATGTGGTGGGTTCCACCGACGATAACCCGGACATCACCAAATACATGGGCTATTACCAGTTGAAGATTGGTTATCAACTGGGCGAGGTAATCCTCAGCGCCAAAGGGCAGTACAACTGGAATACCGGCTACGGCGGTGCGGAAATCGGCATCAGCTATCCGATAACCCGACATGTCCGGTTCTACACCCAGGTTTACAGTGGCTACGGCGAATCATTGATTGACTATAATTTCAATCAAACTCGTATTGGTGTGGGCGTAATGCTTAACGATCTGTTTTAAGCATTGCAGTTTCTGTCGCAGGCGCTGAAAATAGCGCCTGTTTTTATTTCAGGCGAATGGGGTCATTGTGGCGCAGGCGGAAGTGTTGAATCAGGAATCGCTGGCTAAGCAGGTCTTGCAGGAGACCTTCGGCTACCAGCAATTCCGCCCGGGCCAGCAGGATATTATCAATACCGTACTGAGCGGCCGCGACTGTATGGTGGTGATGCCGACGGGCGGCGGTAAATCCCTGTGTTACCAAATTCCGGCGCTGGTGCTGCAGGGACTGACGGTGGTGGTTTCGCCGCTGATCTCACTAATGAAAGATCAGGTCGACCAGCTACTTGCCAACGGCGTTGCGGCGGCGTGTCTGAACTCTACCCAAAGCCGTGAGCAGCAGTTTGAAGTGATTAACGGCTGTCGCAACGGCCAGAACCGTCTGCTTTATATCGCGCCTGAGCGCCTGATGCTCGACAACTTCCTTGACCAGTTGCGTCAGTGGAATCCGGTACTGTTGGCCGTTGACGAAGCGCACTGTATTTCCCAGTGGGGTCACGATTTCCGCCCAGAATACGCCGCGCTTGGCCACCTGCGTCAGATGCTGCCGTCCGTGCCTTTTATGGCGCTGACCGCGACGGCTGATGACACCACGCGGCGCGATATCGAACGTCTGCTGGGCTTAAACGATCCGCTGATTCAGGTCAGCAGCTTCGACCGCCCAAATATTCGCTACATGCTGATGGAAAAGTTTAAGCCGCTCGATCAGCTGCTGCGTTATGTGCAGGAGCAGCGCGGCAAGTGCGGCATCATTTATTGCAATAGCCGGGCGAAGGTTGAAGACACCGCCGAGCGTCTGCAAAGCCGTGGTTTCAGCGCGGCGGCATATCATGCCGGGCTGGATAATGAACGGCGTGCGCGGGTGCAGGAGCAGTTCCAGCGCGACGATTTACAAATCGTGGTGGCGACCGTGGCGTTCGGCATGGGCATTAACAAGCCCAACGTACGTTTCGTGGTGCATTTCGACATCCCGCGCAATATCGAATCCTATTATCAGGAAACTGGCCGTGCCGGGCGTGATGGCCTGCCTGCGGAAGCGATGCTGTTCTACGATCCGGCGGATATGGCGTGGCTGCGCCGTTGTCTGGAAGAGAAACCGGCCGGGCCATTGCAGGATATTGAGCGGCACAAGCTCAATGCGATGGGCGCATTTGCTGAAGCGCAAACCTGCCGTCGTCTGGTGCTGCTCAACTATTTCGGCGAAGGACGACAGGAGCCCTGCGGCAACTGCGACATTTGCCTCGATCCGCCGCGCCAGTACGATGGTTTGCAGGACGCGCAAAAAGCGTTATCGGCCATCTATCGCGTCAATCAGCGTTTCGGTATGGGTTATGTGGTGGAAGTGTTGCGAGGCGCGAACAATCAGCGCATCCGCGAATTCGGTCACGATAAATTACCGGTGTATGGCATTGGCCGCGAGCAGAGCCATGAACACTGGGTAAGCGTTATCCGCCAGCTTATCCATATGGGATTTGCTACCCAGAATATTGCTCAGCATTCTGCGCTTCAGTTAACGGAAGCGGCGCGTCCGCTGCTGCGTGGTGAAGTCCCGCTGATGCTGGCGGTGCCGCGAATGGTGGCGCTGAAGCCAAAAGTGATGCAGAAAGCCGCCGTCGGCAATTACGATCGCAAGCTGTTCGCCAAGCTGCGTAAATTGCGAAAAGCGATTGCCGACGAAGAGAATATCCCGCCTTATGTGGTGTTTAACGATGCAACGCTGATCGAGATGGCCGAGCAGATGCCACTTTCGCCGGGGGAAATGCTCAGCGTGAACGGCGTGGGAACTCGCAAACTTGAGCGTTTTGGCCAGGAATTTATGGCGCTTATCCGCGCGCATGTCGACGGCGACGAAGAGTAGTTTTAGCGTCCGAAAAGTGGCAGGATAGTCACTCGCTGAATTATCTTCCCGCAGGTCCTCTATGTTGATGTTATTTCTTACCGTGGCGCTGGTGCATATTGTTGCCCTGATGAGCCCCGGCCCGGATTTCTTCTTCGTGTCGCAAACCGCCATTAGCCGCTCGCGCAAAGAGGCGATGATGGGTGTGTTCGGCATCACTTGTGGCGTAATGGTGTGGGCTGGCGTAGCGCTGCTTGGCCTGAACTTGATCCTCGAAAAAATGGCGTGGTTGCACAGCATTATTATGGTTGGCGGTGGTCTTTACCTGTGCTGGATGGGCTACCAGATGCTGCGCGGCGCGCTGAAGAAAGATCAGAAACCGGCTGATGCGCCGAAAGTCGAATTGGCGACCAGCAGTGGCCGCAGCTTTCTGAAAGGGTTACTGACCAATCTGGCAAACCCGAAAGCGATAATCTACTTCGGCTCGGTGTTTTCACTGTTTGTCGGCGATAGCGTCGGCGCCAGCGCGCGCTGGGGTATTTTCGTGCTGATTGCGCTGGAAACGTTGGCCTGGTTTACAGTCGTCGCCAGTCTGTTCGCGCTGCCAGCAATGCGTCGCGGTTATCAGCGCCTGGCGAAATGGATTGACGGTTTTGCTGGCGCGCTGTTTACCGGCTTCGGCATCCACCTGATTATTTCCCGTTAAGTTCATCTGCCGGATGGCGCTTCGTTATCCGGCCGGCGGATTTTCCAGGCCCGGTAAGCGCAGCACCACCGGGCACCTGCATCAGGCGTGGCGGGCAGAAGCCAGCAACGCGCCGACCAGCACAAACAGCGAACCAAATACCTTATTCAGCGCCTTCATCTGGTGTGGGCCTTTGATCCAGCCGGCAATGCGCTGCGCCAGCGTCGCGTAGCCAATCATGACAATGATGTCGACGACGATCGTTGTTACCCCCAGCACCACATACTGCATCAGTTGCGGCTGATGTGGCACGATAAATTGCGGGAACAGGGCGGCAAGAAAAACGATGCTTTTCGGGTTGGTCAGGTTAACGAATACCGCCCGCTTAAACAGCCGACCGCGCGACTGGGTTTTCGCCAGCGTATTGAGATCGATAGCGCCTGCCGCGCGCCACTGCTGAATACCCAGCCAAATCAGGTAGGCTGCGCCCGCCCATTTCAGCACTTCAAACGCCAGTACGGAACGAGAAAACAGTGTGCCCAGCCCGACGCCAACCAGTACGATATGAATGCCAAGCCCGGTTTGCAATCCGGCAATGGAAGCCGCCGCGCCGCGATAGCCGTAGCCGATGGACGTGGTCATGGTGTTAATCGCGCCGGAACCGGGCGAGAGGCTTAAAATGATTGAGGTCAGCAGATAGGCGAACCACCATTCGAAGGTCATGAGAAATTCCTGGTTGTCTGTTTTTATGCCACAATACGCTATTGTCAGTGGATTTTGCTATTGGTCACAAAAAAACGATTTTACATGGCTAACAGGGGCGAAATTCCGATGTTTCGGCAAAAAACGGCCTGGGAAACCAGAGAAAAAGCGTTCGCGGCATTTACCACCGGGCCGCTAATGGATTTCTGGCGCTCGCGTGAAGAAGCCGTGTTTACCGGTGTCGATAACGTACCAGTCAGTTTTGTTCGCTTTCGCGATCGTCGCCACGATCGGGTGATTGTGGTTTGTCCAGGCCGTATTGAAAGCTACGTCAAATACGCCGAACTGGCGTATGACCTGTTCTACCTCGGTTACGATGTGTTGATTATCGATCATCGCGGGCAGGGGCGTTCCGGGCGAATGTTGGCGGATACGCACCGGGGCCATGTGGTCAACTTTAGCGATTATGTCAATGACTTGGCGGCATTCTGGCAGCAGGAGGTTGCCGACGGCCCCTGGCGCAAACGTTATATCCTGGCGCATTCGATGGGCGGCGCGATCGCCACACTCTTCTTACAGCGTTATCCGCATGCCTGTGATGCTATTGCTCTGTGCGCGCCAATGTTCGGAATTATCATTCGCCTGCCGGAGTGGATGGTGCGCCCGCTGCTTAACTGGGCGGAAAGCTATCCGCGTCTTCGTGAAAATTACGCAATCGGCACCGGAAGCTGGCGCGCGCTGCCGTTCGCTATTAACGTGCTGACCCACAGCCGCGAGCGTTACCGGCGCAATCTGCGTTTTTATGCCGACGAACCGACGCTGCGCGTGGGCGGGCCGACGTGGCACTGGGTGCGCGAAGGCATTCTGGCCGGAGAACACGCGCTGGCAGGGGCGGCAAACGATGACACCCCAACATTGATTATTCAGGCGGAAGAAGAGCATGTGGTGGATAACCGCATGCAACAACGCTTCTGCGAAATTCGCGCTGCGGCGGGCCACCCTTGTGAAGGGGGAAAACCGTTTGTCATACCCGGCGCGTACCATGAGATCCTTTTCGAAAAGGACGCTATGCGCTCGGTTGCACTCAACGCCATCGTCGAATTCTTCGACCGGCATAACTAATTATTGAGGTAGAATTTTCTTATGTACCAGGTTGTTGCGTCTGATTTAGATGGCACGTTGCTCTCCCCTGACCACACACTGTCACCGTTCGCGAAAGAAACGTTAAAACTGCTGACCGGCCACGGCGTCAATTTTGTCTTCGCTACTGGCCGCCACCATGTCGATGTCGGGCAAATCCGCGATAATCTCGGCATCAAGGCGTATATGATCACCTCCAACGGCGCGCGCGTACACGATACCGACGGAAATCTGGTCTTTAGCCACAATCTGGATCTCGATATCGCCAGCGATTTGTTCGGTGTGATGCACAACGAGAAAGATATCATTACCAATGTCTACCGTAACGACGAATGGTTTATGAACCGCCATCGCCCTGACGAGATGCGTTTTTTCAAAGAAGCGGTGTTCCAGTATTCGCTGTATGAGCCGGGCTTACTGGAGCCGGAAGGCATCAGCAAAGTCTTCTTCACCTGCGACAGCCATGAAAAATTGTTGCCGCTGGAGCAGGCGATCAATGCGCGCTGGGGCGACCGTGTCAACGTCAGCTTCTCGACGCTAACCTGCCTGGAAGTGATGGCAGGCGGTGTATCAAAGGGGCATGCGCTGGAAGCCGTTGCCGGTGCGCTGGGCTATGGTTTGAAGGGTTGCATCGCCTTTGGCGATGGCATGAACGATGCTGAAATGTTGTCGATGGCCGGTAAAGGCTGCATTATGGGCAATGCCCATCAGCGCTTGAAAGATCTGCATCCGGAGCTGGAAGTGATTGGCACCAATACGGATAACGCCGTGCCACATTACCTGCGTAAATTGTTTCTGCAATAAGGTTGACATTTGGGCATTAAATAATCATACGTCAACTAAATACTCAAACTTTGCGCAATTGAGTTCGCTACAATGAAGCCTCACTATTTTGAGAGAGCTTCATTGTGGCGTTACTGATCATCACCACGATCTTGTGGGCCTTTTCCTTTAGCCTGATTGGCGAATACCTTGCTGGCCATGTCGACAGCTATTTCTCTGTGCTGATGCGCGTGGGGCTGGCGGCGCTGGTGTTTTTACCGTTCCTGCGCATGCGCGGGCACAACCTGAAAACCATTGGCCTGTATATGCTAGTGGGCGCGATGCAGCTTGGCATTATGTACCTGTTCAGTTTCCAGGCGTATCTCTACCTGACGGTCTCTGAATTCCTGCTGTTTACTGTCTTCACGCCGCTGTACGTTACGCTGATTTACGATCTGCTGAGCAAGCGCGGGTTGCGCTGGAGCTACGCCCTGAGCGCCGGGCTGGCGGTGATTGGCGCGGCTATTATTCGTTATGACAAAATCAGCGATCACTTCTGGATCGGTTTGATTTTGGTGCAGCTGGCGAACATCAGCTTCGCCATTGGCATGGTCGGTTATAAACGCCTGATGGAAACGCGCCCCATGCCCCAGCACAACGCCTTTGCGTGGTTCTATCTGGGGGCGTTTGCCGTTGCTGTCACCGCGTGGTTTGTGATGGGTAACCCGCAGAAGCTGCCGACCACCACCTTGCAGTGGGGCGTGCTGGTATGGCTGGGCGTGGTCGCTTCCGGTCTGGGTTATTTTATGTGGAACTACGGTGCAACGCAGGTTGACGCCGGGACGCTCGGTATTATGAACAATGTGCATGTTCCCGCCGGGCTGCTGGTCAACCTCGCTATCTGGCAGGAACAGCCGCACTGGCCGAGCTTTATTATTGGTGGGGCGGTGATAATGGCTTCGCTGTGGGTACATCGCCGTTGGGTCGCTCCGCGCTCCGCACAAATGGCAGGTGATCGCACGCGTGGTTCCGCGCTGAGCGAATAAACGCTTCCGTAACCGGCTGACGCTGCTCGCCATCGCGCACCGCTGCGTACAGTCGGCTCCACAATCCTTCGCCCAGGGTTTTGGTTACTACCAGACCCTGGCGTTCAAAACTCTCCACCACCCAGTGCGGTAGCGCCGCGATCCCCATCCGGGCGGCAACCATCTGAATCAACAATAGCGTGTTATCGACGCTTTTCAGCGCCGGGCTGATGCCTGCCGGTTGCAGGAAATGACGCCATATATCAAGGCGGCTACGCTGCACCGGGTAGATCAGCAGTGTTTCGCTGGCGAGATCGTCCGGCGTGATGCGCGCTTTTGCCGCCAGTGGGTGATCCGGCGCCAGCACCAGCCGCACTTCAAAATCAAACATCGGTGAATAGTGTAGGCCGCTGCGCGGCAGAATGTCGGATGTCATTACCAGATCCAGCTCACCCTGTTGCAGCGAAGGCTGCGGGTCAAAGGTCACGCCGGATTTGAAATCCATCTCCACCTGCGGCCAGTTCTGGCGGAAGTTCTCAAGCGCGGGCGTCAGCCACTGAATACAGCTATGGCATTCAATAGCGATGCGCAATGTGGCTTGCTGCGGCTCGTTACAGGCCTGCAGCGCGCGGCTGATTTGCGGCAGTACCTGGTTGGCCAGTTGCAGCAGGATCTCGCCCTGCGGCGTAAAACGCAGCGGTTGACTTTTACGCACAAACAAACGGAAGCCGAGGCGTTGTTCCAGATCGCTGAACTGGTGGGAAAGCGCCGACTGCGTCTGATGCAACGTTGCCGCTGCTGCTGCCAGCGACCCGCTGTTTCGTAACGCCTGTAGCGTTTTCAGATGTTTAATTTCGATCATGAATGTCCTTCACCCCGGCATGAACAATTTGCGCTTGAGGTTTATACAGTACCTTTACAATATGGATGTGTAAACATCTGGACGTCTAAACTCGTCATATTTCGACTTGCAGGTGCGTTGGCTGCCTTGCGCGCCCCAGTCACTTACTTCAGTAAGCTCCTGGGGACGCACTACGTTGCCGCCTTCCTGCCAGCCGAACTATTTAGAGTTTTACATTCAGAATCAGAAAATTAAAGGAAGAAGACATGACAATACATAACCACACCCTCGGTTTTCCTCGCGTCGGCCTGCGTCGCGAGCTGAAAAAAGCGCAAGAAAGTTACTGGGCGGGGAATTCTTCTCGCGAAGAGCTGCTGGCGGTAGGGCGCGAGCTGCGCGCCCGTCACTGGGATCAGCAAAAACAGGCCGGGATCGACCTGCTGCCGGTCGGTGATTTCGCCTGGTACGACCATGTTCTGACCACCAGCCTGCTGCTGGGCAATGTGCCGGCTCGTCATCAGAACAACGACGGCTCTGTCGATATCGACACCCTGTTCCGCATTGGCCGCGGTCGTGCACCGACCGGCGAACCAGCGGCAGCGGCAGAGATGACCAAATGGTTTAACACCAACTACCACTACATGGTGCCGGAATTCAGCAAAGGCCAACAGTTCAAACTGACCTGGACGCAACTGCTGGATGAAGTGGACGAAGCGCTGGCGCTGGGTCACAAGGTGAAGCCCGTGCTACTTGGGCCGGTCACATACCTGTGGTTGGGCAAAGTGAAAGGCGAACAGTTTGATCGCTTAAACCTGCTGAACGACATTCTGCCGGTCTACCAGCAAGTGCTGGCCGAACTGGCGAAACGCGGTATTGAGTGGATGCAGATCGACGAACCGGCGCTGGTGCTGGAGCTGCCGCAAGAGTGGCTGGACGCCTTCAAACCGGCGTATGACGCGCTGAATGGCAAGGTAAAACTGCTGCTGACCACCTATTTCGAAGGCGTCACGCCGAACCTGGACACCATTACCGCGTTGCCGGTGCAGGGGCTGCATGTCGATCTGGTACACGGTAAAGACAACGTCGCACAGTTGCATCAGCGTCTGCCTTCCGACTGGCTGCTATCTGCCGGTCTGGTAAATGGCCGTAATGTCTGGCGCGCCGATCTGAGTGAAAAATATGCGCAGATTAAAGATGTGGTCGGCAAACGCCCACTGTGGGTTGCCTCTTCCTGCTCGCTGCTGCACAGCCCGATCGATCTGAGCGTTGAGACGCGTCTTGATGCCGAAGTGAAAAGCTGGTTCGCCTTCGCCCTGCAAAAATGCGAAGAACTGGCGTTGTTGCGTGATGCCCTGAACAGCGGTAACCCAGAAAAACTGAATGAATGGAGTGCCCCGATCCAGGCGCGCCGCCACTCTACCCGTGTGCACAACCCGGCGGTGGCAAAACGTCTGGCGGCGATCACTGCGCAGGACAGCCAGCGCGCACGTCCGTACACTGAGCGCGTACAAGCGCAGCGCGTGCGTTTCAACCTGCCGGCGTGGCCGACCACGACTATCGGCTCGTTCCCGCAGACCACCGAGATCCGCGGATTGCGTCTGGATTTTAAACAGGGACGTTTAGATGCGGGCAATTACCGCTCCGGCATCGCTGAACACATTAAACAGGCGATTATTGAACAGGAGCGCTTGGGGCTGGATGTGCTGGTACACGGAGAAGCAGAACGTAACGACATGGTGGAATACTTTGGTGAACACCTTGATGGTTTCGTCTTTACGCAAAATGGCTGGGTACAGAGCTACGGTTCTCGATGCGTGAAGCCGCCAGTGGTGATCGGCGACGTGAGCCGCCCGGAAGCGATTACTGTCGAATGGGCGAAGTACGCACAATCGCTGACCGACAAACCGGTCAAAGGCATGCTGACCGGGCCGGTCACCATCCTCTGCTGGTCTTTCCCACGCGAAGATGTCACCCGCGAAACCATCGCCAAACAGATCGCGCTGGCGCTGCGTGATGAAGTGGCCGATCTGGAAGCCGCTGGTATTGGCATCATCCAGATCGACGAACCGGCACTGCGCGAAGGTTTACCGCTGCGCCGCAGCGACTGGGATGCTTACCTGACGTGGGGCGTGGAAGCGTTCCGTATTAATTCGGCGGTGGCGAGGGATGACACGCAGATCCACACACACATGTGTTATTGCGAATTCAACGACATCATGGATTCCATTGCCGCTCTGGATGCTGATGTGATCACCATCGAAACCTCGCGTTCGGATATGGAACTGCTGGAGTCGTTCGAAGAGTTTGAATACCCGAACGAAATCGGACCGGGCGTATACGACATTCACTCGCCGAACGTGCCGAGCGTGGAGTGGATTGAAGCCCTGCTGCAAAAAGCGGCGCAGCGCATTCCGGCACAGCGCTTGTGGGTAAATCCGGATTGCGGTCTGAAAACCCGCGGCTGGCCGGAAACCCGCGCCGCGCTGGCTAATATGGTGAAAGCAGCGCAGAACCTGCGTCAGCAGTAAACAGCCATGCGCCGCCGGATCGTTCACCGGCGGCGTTTTTTTAATGGGGGTCGTGTCATGGTTCAGGATGCTGTCGTAGCGTGTTTTTGTGGGGGCGATTTCTTATTTCTGACAGGGGAATAGAAGTTTCTTGATCCCATTGAACTTTTTCTTAATGAAAAATGAAGGTTCCATATAAATCAGTTTTCCTTCTCACTTTTAATACAGTCAGAAATTCAAGAAATTCTCGTATTAGCATTTTATCTTTAACATTATTGGCCGGGGAGTTTCCCCGGCACGGATATTATTTTTTACTGTACTGGGCAAACCATGTCAGCATGCGTTGCCAGCCATCTTTTGCCGACTCTTCATGATAACTCGGGCGGTAATCGGCATTAAAGGCATGGCCCGCTTCCGGGTAAACCACAATCTCGGCAGTGGCGTTGGCTGCCCGCAGCGCCTGGCGCATGGTTTCCACGTTTTCGAGCGGAATGCTGGTATCCTGCGCGCCGTATAAACCCAGTACTGGCGCGGTCAGATCGGTCGCGACATCTACCGGGTGGCGCGGCGAGTTGAGCGATTTCTCTCCTACCAGCTTACCGTACCAGGCCACCGCGGCTTTCAACTGCGGGTTATGCGCCGCATACAGCCAGACGATACGCCCGCCCCAGCAAAAACCGGTGATCAACAACTGATGCGCGTTACCGCCATTGCGCGCCGCCCAATTGGCGACGTGGTCGAGATCGGCCAGTACCTGAGCATCCGGCACCTTGCTGACCAGCCCGCTCAGTAACGTCTGGATATCGGCGAAATCATTCGGATCGCCCTGGCGGAAGTAGAGCTCAGGCGCAATGGCGAGATAACCTTCCAGCGCCAGGCGGCGGCAGAGATCGCGAATATGTTCATGTACGCCGAAAATCTCCTGTACCACAATGACGATCGGCAACGGACCATCGGCATTTCTGGGGCGGGCGTGAAATGCAGGCATATTGTCGCCCTGCGTGGGAATGGAGGTTTCGCCTGTGATTAGGGCGTCCTCCGGTGTTTGAACGATGGTGGAAGCGTGAGGCGAAGCCGCAGGTGCAAAGCCCGGCTGTTTGTTGGTTGTCATGGCATTCTCCATACCCTTTTATTAGCGCTTCAATAACTATAGACGGGAAGATCTGGTGCGCGCGCAAATCCCCGTTTCATCGACTATCTTTGCTGCAGCGTTGTGAGATACTGCATATCAATGTGATGTAAATCACCAATTTATTGAAATGATATGCAAACATTTTCTTTCGTGGTGATGTCAATCACGAAAACGGACAGGCGCCTTCTGTAAAGTGGCGTTTTGCCTCTCCTGATAAAACCAACCACAGAGGAGTCTGTTATGTCCAGGTCTGATGTTTTTCATCTCGGTCTCACCAAAAACGATTTACAAGGGGCTACGCTGGCTATCGTCCCTGGCGATCCAGAGCGTGTGGAAAAGATCGCCGCGCTGATGGATAAGCCGGTCAAGCTGGCATCTCATCGCGAATTTACCAGTTGGCGTGCCGAACTGGATGGCAAACCGGTTATTGTGTGTTCCACCGGTATCGGCGGTCCGTCAACCTCTATCGCCGTAGAAGAACTGGCGCAGCTTGGCATCCGCACTTTTCTGCGTGTCGGCACGACCGGGGCGATTCAGCCGCATATCAATGTTGGCGATGTATTGATCACCACAGCCTCCGTGCGCCTCGATGGCGCCAGCCTGCATTTTGCACCAATGGAATACCCGGCGGTGGCTGATTTTGCCTGCACCACGGCGCTGGTCGCCGCGGCGGATGCAATTGGCGCAACCAAACATATTGGCGTAACGGCATCTTCCGATACCTTTTACCCGGGCCAGGAGCGTTATGACACATTCTCCGGACGCGTGGTGAAAAGCTTTAAAGGCTCAATGGAAGAGTGGCAATCAATGGGGGTGATGAATTATGAAATGGAATCCGCGACGTTGCTGACCATGTGTTCAAGCCAGGGACTGCGCGCCGGGATGGTGGCTGGGGTGATTGTGAACCGTACCCAGCAGGAGATCCCGAATGCAGAAACGATGAAACAGACCGAAAGCCACGCCGTGAAAATCGTGGTGGAAGCCGCACGTCACCTGCTGTAATTCCTCTCTTCCGGTGCCCGGTAATGCTGCGTTTACCGGGCCTGACAAATCCCTTTCCGTTTCTGCGTAGCTCCTCGCAGGAAAAGCCCTTCCCAACTGGACGTTTATACAGCACAATTCCCGCTTGTACGGATAAGGTATAAGAGAGGCGTGGTGGAGACTTCAATCATCGTCATGGCAGCGCTGGCGCTGGCGGGATTACTGGTCGGCTGGCTGGCTGCAAGCTGGCGTGGGGCGCAGCAGCAGGCAGAATTGCTTGCCGAGCAACGTGATGTGTTTAGTGAACTAAGCGCCGCCCGCCAGCAGTTAGTTCAGAGCGAGCACTGGCGTGAAGAGTGCGAACTACTCAATAACGAACTGCGCAGTCTGCAACATATCAACAGCTCGCTGGAAGCCGATCTTCGTGAAGTCACCACCCGCCTGGAATCCACCCAGTTACATGCGGAAGAGAAGCTACGGCAGATGCACAGTAGCGAGCAGCGTCTCAGCGAGCAATTTGAAAACCTTGCAAACCGCATTTTTGAGCAGAGCAACCGGCGGGTGGATGAACAGAACCGCCAGAGTCTGAACGGCCTGCTAACACCGCTGCGTGAGCAGCTCGACGGTTTTCGCCGTCAGGTGCAGGAGAGCTTTGGCCAGGAAGCGCGCGAACGCCATACGCTGGCGCATGAAATCCGCAATCTGCAACAGTTGAACGCCCAGATGGCGCAGGAAGCTATCAACCTGACGCGCGCGCTGAAAGGCGATAATAAAACGCAGGGCAACTGGGGCGAAGTGGTGCTGACCCGCGTGCTGGAAGCGTCCGGTCTGCGCGAAGGGTATGAGTATGAAACCCAGGTCAGCCTGGAAAACGACAGCCGCGCGCGTATGCAGCCGGACGTTATTGTGCGCTTGCCACAGGGCAAGGATGTGGTGATTGATGCCAAAATGGCGCTGGTGGCCTACGAGCGCTACTTCAACGCCGAGGATGAATTTACCCGCGAAGCTGCGTTGCAGGAGCATATCGCCTCGGTACGTAATCATATTCGCCTGCTGGGGCGCAAAGATTATCAGCAGCTTCCCGGCCTGCGCAGCCTCGACTATGTCCTGATGTTTATTCCAGTGGAACCGGCCTTCCTGATCGCCCTCGACAGGCAGCCCGAACTGATAACGGAAGCGCTGAAGAATAATATTATGCTGGTCAGCCCGACCACGCTGCTGGTGGCGCTGCGCACCATCGCCAACCTTTGGCGCTATGAGCATCAAAGCCGCAACGCCCAGCAGATTGCAGAAAGGGCAAGTCGGCTGTATGACAAAATGCGCCTGTTCGTTGATGACATGTCGTCCATCGGCCAGAGCCTGGATAAAGCGCAGGACAACTACCGCCAGGCGATGAAAAAACTCACTGCCGGGCGCGGCAACGTGTTGGCGCAGGCGGAGGCATTTCGTGGCCTTGGTGTTGAGATCAAGCGTGAGATTAATCCAGAATTAACGGCTGAAGCGCAGGCGCAGGATGAAGAGTTTCGTCTGCGATCAGGACAGGAAACGTTAAACGAATATAATGAAGACAATCAGTTAGACGATGCAGCGCAGAATGAGGAACCAGGCGCGAAGGCCTTATCGGGCGGTTGAATCGTAGGGCAATTGCGTCCAATCTGATACACTTCACAAACAAATTCTTAAATAGCGGGCACTAAGATGGCGGAAGATTCAAAAGAGACAACACACTTTGGTTTTCAGACCGTCGCCAAAGAAAACAAAGCCGACATGGTGGCGCATGTTTTCCATTCGGTCGCGTCAAAATATGACGTTATGAACGATTTGATGTCGATGGGCATTCACCGTTTATGGAAGCGTTTTACCATTGATTGCAGCGGCGTACGCCGTGGGCAGAAAGTCCTCGATCTGGCTGGCGGCACTGGCGATTTGACCGCTAAATTCTCGCGTCTGGTGGGTGAAACCGGCCAGGTTGTGCTGGCTGATATCAACGACTCAATGCTGAAAATGGGGCGTGAAAAGCTGCGCAACATCGGCATTATCGGTAACGTCGAATATGTGCAGGCAAACGCAGAAGCGTTGCCGTTCCCGGATAATACCTTCGACTGCATTACCATCTCTTTCGGCTTGCGCAACGTAACGGAAAAAGAGCAAGCGCTGCGCTCTATGTTCCGTGTGTTGAAACCGGGCGGGCGCCTTCTGGTGCTGGAATTTTCCAAACCAATTATTGAGCCTCTGAGCAAAGTGTATGACGCGTACTCTTTCCATGTTCTGCCGCGCATTGGCCAACTGGTAGCAAGCGATGCCGAAAGCTACCGCTATCTGGCGGAATCTATCCGTATGCATCCCGATCAGGAGACCCTGAAAGCGATGATGCAGGACGCGGGTTTTGAAAACGTTGACTACTACAATCTGACCGCTGGCATTGTTGCTCTGCACCGTGGCTACAAATTCTGACAGGAGTGCGTATGCCCTTTAAGCCGATGGTGGCTGCTGGAATCGAACGTGCGCTTAATACCTTTCTTTACCGCGAGAGTGCGCTGGTATCTGCGCGTCAGCGTCTGTACGGCAAAGTTTTACGCGTTGTTTTGCAGGAATTTTCCTCGCCGTTTGTGCTGGTGTTCAGTGGACAGCAGATTGACGTCCTGAGCGAATGGGAAGGCGAGGCCGACTGTTCGGTTATCACTCAGTTGCGGGTGTTGCCGAAACTGCGCGATCGCCAGCAACTGACTGTGCTTATTCGCAGGGGTGAGCTGGAAGTACAGGGGGATATACAGGTCGTGCAAAACCTGGTGGCGCTTGCCGATCTCGCTGAGTTCGATCCCGCTGAGGTGCTTGCTCCCTGGATGGGTGATATTGCCGCCGAGGGTATCAGTAAATTCCTGCGCGGTGGTGCGCGCTTGCTGCGCCATGGTGTTCAGCGTCAACAACGCTACGTCGCTGAGGCGTTAACCGAAGAGTGGCGCGTCGCGCCGGGCGCTCTTGAAGTGGCCTGGTTTGTAGAAGAGATGGCGGCCGTGGAACGTGCGACGGAAGCATTAGCTCAGCGCCTGGATAAACTGGAGGGCAAATGACGCCAGGTGAACTGCGGCGGCTCTATTTCATCATCCAGACTTTCTTGAGTTACGGGCTTGATGAGCTCATTCCCAGAATGCGTATCACCCTGCCACTGCGGATCTGGCGCAGGATGCTGTTCTGGATGCCAAACCGGCACAAAGATAAAGCGCTTGGCGAACGGCTGCGTCTTGCATTGCAGGAACTGGGACCGGTATGGATCAAATTCGGTCAGATGCTCTCTACCCGCCGCGATCTTTTCCCGCCGCTGATTGCCGATCAACTGGCGATGCTACAGGATCGTGTCGCGCCATTTGATGGGCGTCTTGCCAAACAACAGATCGAAAAAGCGATGGGCGATCTGCCTGTTGAAACCTGGTTTGATGACTTTGAGATTGTACCGCTGGCGTCTGCATCGATTGCTCAGGTTCATACCGCGCGGTTGAAAGATAGCGGTAAAGAGGTAGTGATCAAGGTGATCCGCCCGGATATTCTGCCGGTGATCAAAGCCGATCTTAAGCTTATTTATCGCCTGGCGGCGTGGGTTCCGCGTCTGCTGCCGGATGGCCGTCGTTTGCGTCCGCGTGAAGTCGTGCGGGAATATGAAAAAACGCTAATTGATGAACTGGATTTGTTGCGTGAAGCCGCCAACACGATTCAATTACGGCGTAATTTCGAGAACAGCCCGATGCTGTACGTGCCGGAAATCTATTCCGACTACTGTAGCCAGAATATGTTGGTAATGGAGCGTATTTACGGTATTCCGGTCTCGGATGTTGTGGCGTTGGAAAAGAACGGCACCAACCTGAAATTACTGGCTGAGCGAGGCGTGCAGGTCTTTTTCACCCAGGTTTTCCGCGACAGTTTTTTCCATGCCGACATGCATCCTGGCAATATTTTTGTCAGCTATAACCATCCGGAAGATCCCCAGTATATCGGCATCGATTGCGGTATCGTGGGTTCGCTCAACAAAGAGGATAAACGCTACCTGGCGGAGAATTTTATCGCCTTCTTCAACCGTGATTACCGCAAAGTGGCGGAACTGCATGTTGACTCCGGCTGGGTGCCGTTGGACACCAATGTTGAAGAGTTTGAATTCGCCATTCGCACGGTGTGCGAGCCGATATTTGAGAAGCCGCTGGCGGAAATCTCATTTGGTCACGTGTTGCTTAATCTCTTTAATACCGCCCGTCGCTTCAATATGGAAGTGCAGCCGCAACTGGTGCTGCTGCAAAAAACCTTGCTCTATATTGAAGGTGTCGGCCGTCAGCTCTATCCGCAGCTCGATTTATGGAAAACGGCGAAACCTTTTCTTGAAACGTGGATCAAAGATCAGGTGGGTATCCCTGCGCTGGTGCGGGCGTTAAAAGAGAAGGGACCGTTCTGGATAGAGAAAATGCCGGAGCTTCCTGAACTGATCTACAACGGTTTGCAGCAAGGTAAGCATTTGCAGCAGAGCGTTGATAAGATTGCCAGCGAACTACAGGCTAACCATATACGTCAGGGGCAATCCCGTTATCTGTTTGGTATTGGCGCAACATTGTTGCTTAGCGGGACGCTACTGTTGATCAACAGGCCCGACTGGGGGCTTGCTCCCTTGTGGGTTATCGCTAGCGGTGTTGTTGTCTGGCTGGTAGGTTGGTTCAAGACGCGCTAAGCCATTGGCGCGCATCGGGGTCTGAAGCACAGAAGCTGCCAACAAAGAGGCAGCGTAATGGATAATGTGTATACTGGAGCCTGTTTTTAACATCATCTGTTACAGAGGACTATGTATGGGTGGTATCAGCATTTGGCAGTTGTTGATTATTGCAGTTATCGTCGTGCTGCTGTTCGGAACGAAAAAACTCGGTTCGATTGGCTCCGATGTTGGGGCCGCCATCAAAGGCTTTAAAAAAGCTATCAGCGATGACGATAAAGAGGAAAAGCAGGGTAAATCGGCACAAGATGCAGATTTTACGGCGAAATCTCTCTCTGATGATGCAAAATCCAACGACGCTAAAAAAGACGAAAAACGTCACGACAAAGAGCAGGTGTAATTCGTGTTCGATATAGGTTTTGGCGAACTGTTACTCGTTTTTATTATCGGCCTCGTTGTGCTGGGGCCGCAGCGTCTGCCTGTAGCAGTGCGTACTATTGCGGGCTGGGTCCGCGCATTACGCTCGCTGGCGACAACGGTGCAGAATGAATTGACGCAGGAACTGAAGCTTCAGGAGTTCCAGGACAGCCTGAAAAAGGTTGAGAAAGCGAGTCTGGAAAACCTGACGCCGGAGTTAAAAGCATCAATGGACGAACTGCGACAGGCGGCGGAATCGATGAAACGCTCATACAGCGTTCACGACACGGAAAAAGCGAGCGATGAAGCAAATACCATCCATAACCCGGTGGTGAAAGAGAGCGAAGCGCAGCGCGAAGGCGTTACGCCGTCTACCGCTGAGCATCAGGTCAGCGCGCCGCAGCAAGCTCCCGAAGCCGATGAAAAGAAAAAATCGCCGGCGGTGAACCCGTCGGTAAAAGAGGCGGTTCCGGTTTCCGACTCCTCACCTTCTTCAAGTGATAAATTCTGAACATGGCTGTAGACGATACCCAACCGCTTATTGCGCATCTTATAGAGCTGCGTAAGCGTCTGCTGAACTGCATTATCGCCGTCATGGTGATTTTCCTCGCGCTGGTTTACTTCTCGAATGATATTTATCAGCTCGTTTCCGCTCCGCTCATCAAACAGATGCCGGTCGGGGCGACAATGATCGCCACGGATGTTGCCTCACCGTTTTTTACTCCGATCAAGCTGACCTTTATGGTGTCGCTGATCCTCTCGGCACCGGTCGTTCTGTATCAGGTATGGGCGTTTGTCGCCCCGGCGTTGTATAAGCATGAGCGTCGCCTGGTCGTGCCACTGCTGATCTCCAGCTCGTTGCTGTTCTATATCGGCATGGCATTCGCCTACTTTGTAGTATTTCCGCTGGCGTTTGGTTTCCTGACGCATACCGCGCCGGAAGGCGTGCTGGTTTCTACTGACATCGCCAGCTATCTCAGCTTCGTCATGGCGCTATTTATGGCTTTTGGTATCTCGTTTGAAGTGCCGGTAGCCATTGTGTTGTTGTGCTGGATGGGCGTAACCACGCCTGCCGATCTGCGACAAAAGCGTCCTTATGTGCTGGTCGGTGCATTTGTAGTTGGCATGCTGCTGACGCCGCCGGATGTCTTCTCGCAAACGCTGCTGGCGATACCAATGTATTGTCTGTTTGAAATTGGCGTCTTCTGCGCCCGTTTCTATGTCGGCAAGCGCCGTATTCGCGATGATGAGAACGACACAGAAACCAGTGAAGAGTAACAAACCGCCAAACCGCCCGTCAGGGCGGTTTTTGTATGAGGAAAAGCATGTTTGATATCGGCGTCAATCTGACCAGTTCGCAGTTTTCCAGAGATCAGCGCGAGGTGGTCGCGCGTGCGCAGGCGGCGGGCGTCACGGGCATGTTGCTAACCGGTACCAATCTGCACGAGAGTCAACAGGCTCAACAGCAGGCACAGCGCTATCGTCACTGCTGGTCAACAGCGGGCGTGCATCCTCATGACAGCAGCGGCTGGACGGCGGAAACCGCACAGGCTATCCGTGTACTGGCATCATTGCCGGAAGTGGTGGCAGTGGGGGAGTGCGGGCTGGATTTCAATCGCAATTTCTCTACACCGCGTGAACAGGAATACGCCTTTAGCGCCCAGTTGGCGCTGGCCGCTGAACTGAACATGCCTGCTTTTCTACATTGTCGCGATGCGCATGAACGTTTTCTGGCGTTGTTAGATCCGTGGCTGAATAAGCTGCCAGGCGCCGTGTTGCACTGTTTTACCGGTTCGGTGCAGGAGGCCAGAGATTGCCTCGATCGCGGTATGTATCTCGGGATCACCGGCTGGGTGTGTGATGAACGCCGTGGGCAGGAATTACGCGAAGTGGTGCCACTGATTCCAGCCGAGCGGCTGCTTATCGAAACGGATGCACCTTACCTGCTGCCGCGCGATCTGGTGCCGAAGCCCGTATCGCGGCGTAATGAACCTGCGTTACTGGGACATATTCTCGCCACGGTCGCATCGCTTCGTGGCGAAGAGGTTCAGTGGCTGGATACGGTGACGGATAAAAACGTGCAACGTCTGTTTGGCATCGCGTTTTAACGCCGCTTCAGGCCTTACGGAAATCGGTATTTTTGACGCTTTGCAGCACCTGCTTATTCAGCATATGCAGCAGCAACATCGAGCGTGTTTCGCCGTCAGGCTCCTTAAAGATGGCCTGCAAACCTTCAAGCGCACCTTCAGTAATCACCACATCATCGCCTGGAAAGGGCGTTTCGGGATCGGTTACGCCTTCCGGTTGATAGACCGAAAGCTGATGGATAACCGAGGGGGGAACGCGTGCCGGGTGCATACCAAAACGCACGAAGTGGCTGACGCCGCGCGTGGCGTTGATGGTGGTGGTGTGAATCACCTCGGGATCAAACTCTACAAACAAGTAGTTGGGAAAAAGCGGTTCATTCACGATTGTGCGTTTGCCGCGTACGATTTTTTCCAGGGCGATCATTGGCGTCAGGCAACTGACCGCCTGGCGTTCGAGATGTTCCTGGGCGCGCTGGAGCTGGCCTCGTTTGCAGTAAAGTAGATACCAGGATTGCATAATGACTCTTTTCCGTAAGTTCGGGCGAAAGAATATCAAAACCGCAGCACGATGGCTAAGTTCATTATAACGCTCACGCCAGGCGCTGCTGAATTTCACGTCGATTTAACAAAAATACAGCAACCTCAGATTGAACACCGTATAATAAAGCGCTTATCTGGAGGCGATAATACACCGCATGAAATACAACGACCTACGCGACTTTTTGACATTGCTTGAGCAGCAAGGGGAACTGAAGCGCATCACGCTGCCGGTTGACCCTTATCTGGAAATGACCGAAATAGCCGATCGCACTCTGCGTGCCGGTGGCCCGGCGTTGCTGTTTGAGAATCCGAAAGGTTATACGATGCCGGTGCTGTGTAATCTGTTCGGTACGCCGCGTCGCGTCGCGTTAGGTATGGGGCGGGAGGATGTCAGCGCGCTGCGTGAAGTGGGTAAACTGCTGGCGTTCCTGAAAGAGCCTGAGCCGCCAAAAGGTTTCCGCGATCTCTTCGATAAGCTGCCGCAGTTTAAGCAAGTACTGAATATGCCGACGAAACGTCTGCGCGGCGCGCCCTGTCAGCAAAAAGTGCTGCAGGGCGATGAAGTTGATCTGACCACCATTCCTATTATGCAGTGCTGGCCGGACGATGCCGCGCCTCTTATCACTTGGGGGCTGACGGTGACCCGTGGCCCGCACAAAGAGCGGCAAAACCTCGGGATCTATCGTCAGCAGCGGATCGGTAAAAATAAGCTGATTATGCGCTGGCTCTCCCACCGTGGCGGTGCGCTGGACTTCCAGGAGTGGCAGGCTGCGCATCCCGGCGAACGTTTCCCTGTGTCGGTTGCGCTGGGCGCCGATCCCGCGACCATTCTTGGCGCGGTTACACCGGTGCCGGACACGCTCTCTGAATACGCTTTTGCAGGGCTACTGCGCGGTACAAAAACTGAAGTGGTGAAGTGCGTTTCCAACGATCTTGAAGTGCCTGCCAGCGCGGAAATTGTACTGGAAGGCTATATCGAGCCGGGTGAAATGGCCCCTGAAGGGCCGTATGGTGATCATACGGGTTACTATAATGAAGTTGATAACTTCCCGGTGTTTACGGTAACGCACATTACCCGGCGTGAAGACGCGATTTATCACTCCACCTATACTGGTCGTCCGCCCGATGAGCCGGCGGTGCTGGGCGTGGCGTTAAACGAAGTGTTCGTGCCGATCCTGCAAAAGCAGTTTCCGGAGATTGTCGATTTCTATCTGCCGCCGGAAGGCTGCTCCTATCGTCTGGCTGTTGTGACAATCAAGAAACAGTACGCGGGCCATGCAAAACGCGTCATGATGGGCGTCTGGTCTTTCCTGCGCCAGTTTATGTACACCAAGTTTGTGATCGTGTGCGATGACGATGTTAACGCGCGCGACTGGAATGATGTGATTTGGGCGATTACCACCCGTATGGATCCCGCGCGGGATACGGTCCTGGTGGAAAACACGCCGATTGATTACCTGGACTTTGCCTCGCCGGTTTCCGGTCTTGGCTCAAAAATGGGGCTGGATGCCACCAATAAATGGCCGGGGGAAACCCAGCGTGAATGGGGACGCCCAATCAAAAAAGATCCTCAGGTGACGGCGAGAATTGACGCCATCTGGGATGAACTGGCCATACTGAATGACGTAAATAGACCCGACAGAGAGAGCGCATGACAACCTTAAGCTGTAAAGTGACTTCGGTAGATGCCATCACTGATACCGTATATCGTGTCCGTTTAGTGCCGGAGGCGGCTTTTTCGTTTCGCGCTGGTCAGTATCTGATGGTGGTAATGGATGAGCGAGACAAGCGTCCTTTCTCAATGGCATCCACGCCGGATCAGCATGATTATATTGAACTGCATATTGGTGCGTCAGAGCTGAATCTCTATGCCATGGCGGTGATGGACCGCATTCTGAAAGACCGCGAAATTGTTATCGACATTCCTCATGGCGATGCCTGGCTGCGCGATGACGAGGAGCGCCCGATGGTGCTGATCGCGGGCGGTACTGGCTTCTCTTATGCGCGCTCGATTCTGTTGACCACCCTCGCGCAAAACCCGAACCGTGAAGTCAGCATTTACTGGGGAGGACGCGAGGAGAAGCATCTATACGATTTGGCCGAGCTGGAAGCCCTGTCGGTGGATCACCCCAATCTGCGCGTGGTACCGGTGGTTGAGCAGCCGGAAGAGGGCTGGCGCGGTCGTTCCGGCACGGTGCTGGCAGCAGTGATGCAGGATTTTAGTTCTCTCTCCGAACATGATATCTATATCGCAGGTCGGTTCGAGATGGCGAAGATTGCCCGTGACTTGTTCTGCAGTGAGCGCGGCGCGCGTGAAGATCGCCTGTTTGGCGATGCGTTTGCTTTCATTTGATAAAAAAACCCGCCCCTGACAGGCGGGAAAAACGGCGACAACATTCTTTCTTCGCCATGTGTCCCATCGCTGTGTTGGCTACTTTCATTCACCCGCGTCACGCCCCGGTCGCATAGTGCATCTACGCTTCCGGGATTCATTCAGTTGGCACACATGGCTTTGAGACAGAAGCGTTATACGCGTTCAAACACCGTCGCGATCCCCTGACCTAAACCAATACACATCGTCGCCAGACCAAGCTGGGCATCTTTGCGTTCCATCAGGTTCAGCAGCGTGGTGCTAATGCGCGTACCTGAACACCCCAGCGGATGGCCGAGAGCGATTGCACCACCGTGCAGGTTGATCTTCTCGTCAATCTGTTCCATCAACCCCAGATCTTTTATGCACGGCAGGATCTGTGCTGCAAAGGCTTCATTCATCTCAAATAGATCGATATCGCTGGCAGACAGCCCGGCTTTTTTCAGCGCCAGCTGTGAGGCCGGAACCGGGCCGTAGCCCATGATTGACGGATCGCAGCCGATCACCGCCATTGAACGGATGCGGGCGCGCGGCGTCAGACCCAATTCGCGGGCGCGGCTGGCGCTCATGACCAGCATCGCGGAGGCACCATCCGACAGAGCCGATGATGTTCCGGCTGTGACCGTGCCACTAACCGGATCGAAAGCTGGTCGCAGCGTGGACAGCGCTTCGATGGTGGTTTCCGGGCGGATCACTTCGTCATAGTTAAACTGCTTCAATACGCCATCGGCATCGTGACCGCCGGTGGGAATGATCTCGTTTTTGAACGCGCCAGATTGCGTGGCCTGCCAGGCGCGGGCGTGGGAACGTGCAGCGAACGCATCCTGCATTTCTCGACCGATGCCGTGCATGCGCGACAGCATTTCGGCGGTCAGCCCCATCATGGCCGCCGCTTTTGCGACGTTGCGGCTCATACCTGGATGGAAATCGACGCCATGGCTCATCGGTACGTGGCCCATATGCTCAACGCCGCCCACCAGACAGACTTTTGCATCGCCGGTCATGATCATCCGCGCCGCATCATGTAGCGCCTGCATTGACGAACCACACAGCCGGTTGACTGTGACGGCGGGAACGGAATGAGGTATTTCCGCCAGCAACGCGGCGTTGCGGGCAATGTTAAAACCCTGCTCCAGTGTCTGCTGTACGCAGCCCCAGTAAATATCGTCGATAGCGCTCGCTTCCAGCGCCGGGTTACGTGCCAGCAGACTACGCATCAGATGGGCGGAGAGATCCTCCGCGCGTATGTTGCGGAAAGCACCGCCTTTTGAACGGCCCATCGGTGTGCGAATTGCATCGACAATGACAACCTGTTCCATTGTGACTCCTTAAGCCGTTTTTAACTCGCCCACCGGGCGCGCAGGTCCTACCGCAGGGTAATAAGGCTCGTTGTGGCGAGCTTTTTCGTGCAGCCCGGCAGGTAATTCATACAGCGGCCCGAGATGCTGATAATGCTGTGCCATATCGAGGTATTTTGCGCTGCCGAGCGTATCTAGCCAGCGGAACGCGCCGCCGTGGAACGGCGGGAAGCCAAGACCATACACCAGCGCCATATCCGCTTCGGCAGGGCTGGCGATAATGCCTTCTTCAAGGCAACGCACCACTTCATTGATCATCGGGATCATCATGCGGGCGATAATCTCTTGATCGCTAAAATCCTGTGTGCCTTTGCTGATTTCGGCCAGCATGCTGTCAACGGCGCTGTCTTCTTCTTTCTTCGGCTTACCTTTGCTGTCTTCTTTATAACGCCAGAAACCGAGGCCGTTTTTCTGCCCGAAACGGTGTGCCTCAAACAGCGCATCGATGGCATCGCGGTAATCTTTCTGCATGCGCTGCGGGAAACCAGCCGCCATCACCACCTGAGCGTGATGTGCGGTATCAATGCCCACAACGTCCAGCAGATAAGCCGGGCCCATCGGCCAGCCGAACTGTTTCTCCATCACTTTGTCGACTTTGCGAAAATCTGCGCCGTCGCGCAGCAACTGGCTGAATCCCGCTAAGTAAGGGAACAGTACGCGGTTGACGAAGAAACCCGGGCAGTCATTAACCACGATCGGCGTTTTGCCCATTTTGCTCGCCCAGGCTACCACTTTGGCGAGGGTTTCATCGGACGTTTTTTCACCGCGAATCACTTCAACCAACGGCATACGGTGTACTGGGTTGAAAAAGTGCATACCGCAGAAGTTTTCCGGACGTTTCAGCACGCTGGCGAGTTCGCTGATGGGAATAGTGGAAGTGTTTGATGCCAGTACGGTATCCGGACGGACTTTGGCCTCTGTTTCCGCCAGCACTGCTTTTTTCACTTTCGGGTTTTCCACAACAGCTTCGACCACCACGTCGGCGCGTTCAAAACCGGCATACTCGAGTGTGGGCTGAATGGCTGCAATCACGCTGGCCAGTTTCAGACCGTCGATTTTGCCGCGCTCGAGCTGTTTATTCAGCAGCTTGCCTGCTTCATTAATGCCGAGTGCAAGGGATTTCTCGTTGATATCCTTCATTAATACCGGCACGCCTTTCCAGGCTGACTGGTAAGCAATGCCGCCGCCCATAATACCTGCGCCAAGTACCGCAGCCTGTTTGGGCGTTTCGACATTTTTGGTCAGTTTCTTCGCCTGACCTTTTACATATTGGTCGTTCAGAAAAATCCCCACCAGCGCACGGGCCTCGTTGGTGTGGGCGAGCGGAACGAAGCTCTGGTTTTCTAGCTTCAGCGCTTCGTCGCGGCCAAATCTTGCCGCAGCTTCAATGGTTTTGACCGCCGTGATCGGCGCCGGATAGTGTTTCCCGGTGGTTTGCATCACCATACCTTTGGCAATGGTAAAACTCATAGCAGCTTCAATTTTGTTGAGCTTCAGTGGCTCCAGCTTCGGCTGACGTTTTGCTTTCCAGTCCAGATCTCCCTTAATTGCCTGCCGCAGAATGGCGATAGCCCCTTCACGCAGTTTTTCCATCTTCACAATACCATCCACCAGGCCGATTTTCAGCGCTTGTTCGGCATCAACATCTTTCCCGGCCGCGATGATCTCCAGCGCGCTGTCCGCACCCAGCAGGCGTGGCATACGTACTGATCCGCCAAAGCCTGGCATGATACCAAGTTTGGTTTCCGGCAAGCCAATACGCAGGTCCGGCGTCGCCAGACGATAGTCTGTCGCCAGCACGCATTCGCAGCCGCCGCCAAGCGCATAGCCATTCACCGCAGAGACCGTTGGGATGGGCAAATCTTCCAGGCGGTTAAACACGCTGTTGGCAAAGTGCAGCCATTGGCTCAATTGCTCTTCCGGCACGAGGAACAGGGAGAGGAATTCGGTGATATCGGCACCGACAATAAAGGCCGCTTTCTCTGAACGCAGCAGCAGCCCTTTTAAATCTGATTGCTTTTCCAGTACGGCCAGCGCTTCGCCAAGGCTGGCGACGGTAGCGGTATCAAGCTTGTTAACTGAGCCGGGCGCATCAAACACCAGTTCCGCGATGCCATCTTCCAGCCAGTTGAGGTACAGGTTTTTGCCTTTGTAGAGCATATCAGTCTCCTGAATCCAGCGATTATCTGGTCGTACCAGACGAAGCGGAGTGTGGTTTTTATGTTAATAAATTGCAAATAAATGATTAAAAATTGCTGGGCGGATCACGCTCGGTGGAAATCACCCAGTGGCGGGCAGGTGTGCTAAGATGCGGAGACTTGAGGTCGCAATAAACAGAAGGAAAAACGATGGACTCACTGGCAGCGCTTTATAAAAATCATATTGTTACGTTACAGGAACGCACCCGTGATGTGCTGGCGCGCTTTAAGCTCGACGCGTTACTTATTCACTCTGGTGAGCTATTTAACGTCTTTCTTGATGACCATCCCTATCCGTTTAAAGTGAACCCGCAGTTTAAAGCCTGGGTGCCGGTGACGCAGGTGCCGAACTGCTGGCTGCTGGTGGATGGCGTGAACAAGCCGAAGCTGTGGTTCTACCTGCCAGTGGATTACTGGCACAACGTTGAACCGCTGCCGACTTCATTCTGGACCGAAGAGGTTGAGGTGATCGCTCTGCCGAAAGCGGACGGGATTGGCAGCCAGTTGTCTGCGGCGCGCGGCAATATCGCCTATATTGGCCCGGTTGCCGAACGCGCGTTGGGCCTCGACATCGCCGCCAGCAACATCAACCCGAAAGGGGTGATCGATTACCTGCATTACTACCGCGCCTACAAAACCGATTATGAACTGGCCTGCATGCGTGAAGCGCAGAAAACGGCGGTCATGGGACATCGCGCGGCGCATGAAGCCTTCCAGTCCGGCATGAGTGAGTTCGACATCAATCTGGCTTATCTGACCGCGACCGGCCATCGTGATACCGATGTGCCTTATAGCAATATTGTGGCACTGAACGAGCATGCGGCGGTGCTGCATTACACCAAACTTGGTCACCGTGCGCCGGCTGAGATGCGCAGCTTCCTGCTGGATGCCGGCGCGGAATACAACGGTTATGCCGCCGACCTGACGCGTACCTGGGCAGCGAACAGCGACACTGATTATGCGCAGTTGGTGAGAGACGTAAATGAAGAACAATTGGCGCTGATCGCCACCATGAAAGCGGGCGTCAATTACGTTGAGTACCATATTCAGTTCCATCAGCGTATCGCAAAGCTGCTGCGCCGCCATCAAATCATCACTGATATCAGCGAAGAAGCGATGGTTGAGCAGGACATCACCGGGCCGTTTATGCCGCACGGTATTGGACATCCGCTGGGGTTGCAGGTGCATGATGTCGCGGGCTTCATGCAGGATGACAGCGGTACGCATCTGGCTGCGCCGTCAAAATATCCCTACCTTCGCTGCACGCGTGTGATGGAGCCGCGTATGGTGTTGACCATTGAGCCGGGCATCTACTTTATTGAATCGCTGCTCTCATCGTGGCGCGAGGGACCGCTCAGCAAACATTTCAACTGGCATAAAATTGACGCGTTAAAACCGTTTGGCGGTATCCGTATCGAAGATAACGTGGTTATCCACGAGAACAGCATTGAAAACATGACGCGGGATCAGAAGCTGGCGTAATGGAGAACTGGCTGATACCGGCTGCGCTGGTCACCTTTAGCCAGGAGATCAAAAAGAGCCGTTTTATCACGCTGTTGGCACATACCGACGGCGTGGAGTCGGCGAAGGCGTTTGTCGAAACTGTTCGGGTGGAGCACCCGGACGCCCGCCACTATTGTGTGGCGTGGGTTGCCGGGCCGCCGGATGATTCGCAGCAGTTGGGCTTTTCTGACGATGGTGAACCGGCGGGTACCGCAGGGAAGCCGATGCTGGCACAGTTGATGGGCAGCGGTGTCGGCGAAATTACGGCAGTGGTGGTGCGTTATTATGGCGGCGTCTTATTGGGAACTGGTGGGCTGGTGAAAGCCTACGGTGGCGGTGTCCAGCAGGCGCTTAATCAACTCGCGACAACCCGCAAAATGCCGTTAACCGAATATACTTTGTGGTGTGATTACGCACAGTTGAGTGGAGTCGAAATGTTGCTTGAGCAATTTGAGGGGAAAATTGTTGCGAGCGAGTATCAAGCTACCGTGTATCTGCGGGTGGCGCTTCCTCACAGCAGACTGGACACATTTTCGGCAAGGCTCGCTGATTTTAGCCGTGGCACATTGCAATTGTTAAAAACTGAAGAATAATCCCCATCTGATTTTCTGAACACCTAAGGAAGCGGCAGAGATGCATTTTCGCGCCATAACCCGAATCGTTGGACTGCTGGTCATCCTCTTTTCCGGAACGATGATCTTACCTGGACTGGTAGCCCTTATTTACCGTGATGGCGCGGGCCGTGCATTCACGCAGACCTTCTTCGTCGCACTGGTGATTGGCTCCATTCTTTGGTGGCCGAACCGCCGCGAGAAAGGGGAGTTGAAATCCCGCGAAGGGTTTTTGATCGTCGTGCTGTTCTGGACGGTGTTGGGGAGCGTGGGTGCGCTGCCTTTCGTCTTTGCCGAAAGCCCGAATCTGACGGTGACGGATGCTTTTTTTGAATCCTTTTCAGGCCTGACAACGACCGGGGCGACCACGTTGGTTGGGCTGGATTCATTGCCGCACGCGATTCTCTTCTATCGCCAGATGTTGCAATGGTTCGGCGGGATGGGAATCATCGTGCTGGCGGTGGCCATCCTGCCAATTCTGGGTGTGGGGGGGATGCAGCTCTATCGCGCCGAGATGCCGGGACCGCTGAAAGATAACAAAATGCGCCCGCGTATTGCTGAGACGGCGAAAACCCTGTGGCTTATTTATGTGTTGCTTACGGTCGCCTGCGCGCTGGCGCTATGGTTTGCCGGAATGCCAGCTTTTGACGCCATTGGACATAGCTTTTCCACCATCGCGATTGGTGGTTTTTCCACGCATGATGCCAGCATTGGCTATTTCAACAGTTCCACTATCAATACCATCATTGCTGTCTTCTTGCTGATTTCCGGGTGTAACTACGGTCTGCACTTCTCGTTGCTGAGCGGGCGTAGCCTGAAAGTTTACTGGCGCGATCCGGAATTCAGAATGTTCATCGGCGTACAACTGACGCTGGTGGTCATCTGCACTGTGGTGCTGTGGTTCCATAATATCTACAGCTCGGCGTTGACAACGATTAATCAGGCTTTCTTCCAGGTGGTCTCTATGGCGACCACGGCCGGGTTTACGACCGACAGTATCTCCCGCTGGCCGCTTTTCTTGCCGGTATTGTTGCTCTGTTCTGCTTTTATCGGCGGCTGCGCTGGTTCTACGGGCGGTGGTCTGAAGGTGATCCGCATTCTGCTGCTGTTTAAGCAAGGCAACCGCGAACTGAAAAGACTGGTGCATCCGAATGCGGTGTACAGCATTAAGTTGGGGAATCGTGCATTGCCGGAACGTATTCTTGAAGCTGTATGGGGCTTCTTCTCCGCTTATGCGCTGGTATTTATCGTCAGTATGCTGGCAATCATCGCCACGGGGGTTGATGATTTTTCTGCATTTGCCTCTGTGGTTGCGACACTCAATAACCTTGGACCGGGGCTGGGCGTGGTAGCGGATAATTTTGCCAGCATGAATCCGGTCGCCAAGTGGGTGCTCATCGCAAATATGCTGTTTGGTCGTCTGGAGGTCTTCACGCTGCTGGTACTGTTTACCCCAACCTTCTGGCGCGAATAATGGAGTGTGACGTGAAAACATTAATTCTTTTCTCGACCCGGGATGGGCAAACGCGGGAGATTGCTTCTTATCTGTCTTCCGAGCTTAACGAGCTTGGTGTCTGCGCGGATGTGGTTAACCTGAATCGCACACAAGAGATTGACTGGAGTAAATATGAGCGGGTGGTCATTGGTGCGTCCATCCGCTATGGGCACTTTCATCCGGCGTTGGCCAATTTTGTGAAAAAACACCTCTCACAATTAAACGAGCTGCCGGGGGCCTTCTTCTCCGTCAACCTGGTCGCGCGCAAACCGGAGAAAAGCTCGCCGCAAACGAACAACTATACGCGTAAGTTTTTGCTGTCGTCGCCCTGGCAGCCGGATCGCTGCGCTGTATTTGCCGGTGCGCTGCGTTACCCGCACTACCGATGGTATGATCGACTGATGATCCAACTGATTATGAAGATGACGGGAGGTGAAACGGATAGACGTAAAGAAGTTGTCTATACCGACTGGCAGCAGGTGGCGAAGTTTGCCCGTGAAATAGCTCAGTTAAACAGCAAATTGGGCGTTTAATGGGCGCTGAGCCTGAAAAATGAGCGAACGATAATTTTTTTGAATTTTATGCTTGTCAGCCGGAATTATCTCCCTATAATGCGCCTCCACTGACACGGCACAACGGCAAACACACCGGCCTGTCAGGTGAAGAAATCTGAAAATAATCAGTTG
>Ga0316613_10000158_pt1 | contig 79735 bp, 56 predicted proteins | sample OWC_soil_day10_C_2_FD_207647 | JGI IMG/M metagenome (GOLD analysis project Ga0316613, IMG submission 207647) | Wetland soil microbial communities from Old Woman Creek delta, Ohio, United States - OWC_soil_day10_CT_b | ecosystem: Environmental > Terrestrial > Soil > Wetlands | place: USA: Ohio...
GTCTTCATCAGCTTGGTACGTGCCAACGCCGATGGACAAATCGGTTTCCTTAGTGATCTGAGACGAATGAACGTAGCCATCACCCGTGCCCGCATGAAACTCGTTATCTTAGGCGATGCTTCTACATTGGGCACGCACACCTTCTACAAGAAATTGTTTGAGTATATTGAGAGAGAAGGGAAAATTAAAAATGCATGAAATAAAGAGGGTGAATGTCTAGAAATTCATCCACCCTCTTAATGTCCGAAATTAAAAAATGCCTAATTACCCTACCGTCTAATTTTACTATTGCTTTATCATAAATGGTTCTTGCAAATACAAATAGGTACCATACATCGTACTTGAGGAAGGTGGAGAAGCTTTAAATACATACATGTAAATCTCATCAACAACATAACCAGACCAAGACCCATTATCAGCAAAAACAATCGCATTATCCATTGTCGATGGAGATGCCTCAAACTCTACAGAACTACTCCAACTGAGATAACCAGACGATGAGCTACCAAGACATAGATAAATAGGATAAGACGCTGACCCATAAGTACCTGTTTGCTGCCCAGCACTAAGAATAATGCATCCGTTATCAAAAGTATAATTCACTGAAAAAAAGCCAGCAATGCTTCCAATAAGAGTACTTTCATCAGTACCGAGGGCAATTGTTGCAGAATATGCTTTAAGAGTGCCTGAAGCATTATAACCATAAATTCGCCATGTACCAATATAATCATTTATAGATGCCTGCGTCACAGCAATTGAATCAGTTATATTTCCTAAAGCATAACGTAAGTAGCCTTTTCGCGGCACACCTGTTGAATTTTTAGCAACAAATACCTTCACGCTATCTCCCTGCACAGAATAAGAGATCCAAGCTGTAGAAGGTTCAAATGCAACAGGTATATTTGATTTGAACTTAATAGCCAAAGAATCAGCCACGTCCGTTCCAAATTTTAAATCACCTGCATCTTTAGATACAGAAACACCATATTGCGTAACAGCAATAATAGTAGATTTTGTTCCAGCCTTAATTGTGACATAGGTAGAACGACCAGTCAAATTGGGATTTTCTCCAGCAGATATAGTTACAATACTTCCTGAAACTGAAATAGTTAACCAACTATCAGCAGCAATAGCTTCTAATGCCTGATCAGCAACAACCGTAATAGTTCCACTACCTCCTGCCGCCGGCAAATCTGTCTGAGCAACTTCTTGAACTACTAACTCATTATCAGCCACATCCAATCCACCCTCGTCGTCACATCCGATGAAAGTCAAAAAACAGACAAACAGAACTAAAACCACATTGGCTATTTTTCTTATTGTTCTCATAATACAATCTTTTTTAATTATCTTTTACGGCTCCATTTATATATGGGAATTGATAAGTTCCTCCCGAGTATGCACCAATATAATCATCGGCAGAATCAAACAGATATAAGATATAAGAATTTACGGTATAATTAGACCACACACCATTATCACTGAATGACAGTGTTAAAGGACTTGTAGACGTTATTTTAGATTCCATACCAATACCTTCAGTCTGAGTAAGATAACCAGCTTCTGCATCCCACGGACATAGTTTAACTATGTACCCATCATATTCACCGACAGTTTGTGTTGTAATAGAAATCTTGTCATCAGCACTATTGTAAGTAGCCACAAATGGAAATGGCAATTCAGGCCCACTTACAATAAATGACTGGCCCGGAGTCTTTTCAGAAACAAGCATAGAGTATAAAGTTCCGTTTATATCAACAGACCATGTCCCAAGATATTTCTTATATTCAGGAGAGATGTAGACTTTAAAACTTCCCAGAGTACCATCAGTTGCTTTTCCCGAAAAGATGGTATCAGTAGCATTCCATGTTAGCGACTCAAAAGAATGCCCTGCAATATTAACCGGAGTATAAAAGGTGATTCCTGTAGGTGAATAAATAAACCCAGGCGTAGACACAACAGAGTCACCCACTTCAACAGATATTACATGCCAGCTATCCGAAAATGATAGTTTAACGTTCTTATTATCCACAACTCCTTTATAATCAACATATGGGTTCTCACTCTCTATCTGAACAATGCTATTCAAATAGGTTTCCCAATCTGTCGATTCGGCCATAGGGGTCATTACCATTTTATTAGCCCACTTTTTCCCCTTCAACACAATAGAATCTGCAGATGCACTCATTATCACAAACTCAAAATCCCCCTGATATCCATCTAAAGAGCCGAATGATGGTGAACCAAAAAAATGAAGAATAGGATTGTAAGTATTAAAACTAAGTACCGGCCCCTGATCACTAACTAGAGCATACGACGAGCGATACACCGCATCCGGCGAAGCTATTTCTGAAGCAGCAGTAACTTTTCCGTCGGCAAATGAAACAATCATATTATACCCTCCATAAGAGTATCCTGTACCGGCATAGTACTTTAGGAGCCAGCCATTTTTGGGCGCTTGCAGAATATCGCTACAATTAGCCAAGGTTTCGGACATTCTTTCAGAAGCCGATTTATCGAACACCTCTTCTTCATCGTTAGCACAAGATTGAAAGCCACATGCCAGAAAGAAGCTTAGTAATGCATATATTATTTTCTTCATTATTTTTTTACTTTAAGGTTTCCAAATCAAGATTTCCAATTTCGCTCTGACGTCTTTGAACAACATCGCGCAACTCATCCAGATCAATATTCCAGGACTCTTTCATATATGTTTTAACAATGGCAAACTTTTGCAATATGATTGCCTTTCCTGTATCACCTGCAGCATCAAGTATAGCCTGCCATTGAGCTTTTGAATATGTTACATATATTGAAAGATTCTCTACAAAGTCTTCATTCGGCTCACTTTGAGCATAAGGACTCACAAAACCACGTTGATATGCTTCCTCATCAGAATACAAATACCAATCATCGCTAACATAAGAAGCTTCGGATATTAACTTAAAACTAACATCATAAGATTTCTTTTGATTTAAAATATGCCCAAATTCATGGTGCATCGTTTTAAAATAATAATAGTTAAGAATCTCAGGATCTTCAATCCAACTCTGCGTTAAATTATTTACAAGATAAAGTGTGATTTTCAACCCACCTTCTGCTGTACCTAATACAATTGTTCCATTTGAATTATAAGCTGCTGAGCCTACAAGATAAATGATACGAGGTACATAAGTTTTAGTAAAAGTAACACCGGCCACTTCATCGTAAGACTCGAGCCAGAGGTGCTTTATTATAACAGCAAGTTTTGCAGCTTTAGCTGAATCTGCAGGCACTAAGTTGTAGTCCATATCAGATTCAATGTCTTCCATTTTATACTTAAAATCTATATTATATGGGTAAGTATAATTCTTCAGCAACCACTGTTCCAAAGAATCCCTAACAACCGGCGTAGTATCAAAAATACTATCGGAGCTTAGCTCATCACCCGATTCACAGCTAGTGATCGAAAAAAGGAGAGTAAGCACTAATATTCCAAAAAATATCTTTTTCATCATAATGACTTATTTATTTAATTTTCATCTTGGGTTAGCAGTAATACCGGCAGTAATTACGTCTTGCGGCAATTGAATAGCTCGACGAGGATCATTCACGACAAGTGAATCGGTTACTTCGCCGACTTTCATATTAGCATTCATTGTACGACGATAAATAACAATGCCATAACGCTTTAGATCTTGCCAACGTAAACCTTCATGCAAGGTAATCAACCTTCTGAGCTGAAGAATGCACTGTAAAAGAGGTTCCTGAGTCTCCACCTCAATAGTAAAATCGGTATTAAATTTTTTCTTCACAGTTGGACTCGTAGGAGTATAATAATCAATGGCCGAGTAATAAGCCTTTATCTCATCTAATGTAATTCCATTAATTGACGAAAAAGCACTAAGCAAAGTATTGATATCCCCAACAGCTTTAGCATATTCTTTCTTTAAAGCATAAGCTTCTGACCTACAAAGCAAAGTTTCCTCAGCATTAAACACTGAATAAACAGAGTGCGCATTGCCAATGCCACTTGAATAGTCTGTGTATTCAAAGTAATAGCCGATTTTACGAATAATTATTTTAGGTAAACTTGAATTGCTAAACGCACTGTAGTAAAGGACTGATTTATTCTGTCCCCAAGGGCCAGAAGCACCTATCGTTTCATTATTAGAAATATAAGAGCCATGCGCATAACGATTACCGGTTGAATAATTTCCCCCAATAGCTCCCCACAAAGAATAAACACTTTGCAATAAGAAATTTGCCTGAACGTCAGAATCGACATAAGCATTCGGTCTAATTTGAGAGTTTTGAGATAACTGATTCCATGAATACCAATCTCTTAATACACTAGCAGGAGATTCTCCTAAAGCTTTAGTAGCATAAGCTATTGCCTTATCATATTTCTGATAATACAGATTAAATCTCGCCGCAAAAGCATATGCTGCCTTTTTATTGAAATGGTAAGAGGGTACAGAATAAGAGGCATCATCTATTAGTGGCAACGCTTCTTCAATATCGGCATTTATTTTACTATATAATTCAGCTAAAGTACTCCTTTCGTATAAGGGAGAAACAGTCGTTTCAGGTTCTGTAGGATAAGGAAGTCCAAGTTTACTACTAGCAGTCAACTCCGAATAAGCATCACAAAAGATATTGGCAAGCATAAAATCAGCATACGCTCTGCACATTAAGGCTTCACCTTTTTCGGCTTGCAATGTGGAAGTATTCCCTAACTCCACAATCGCATCCAATGCTATATTAGCCGTGGAGAGAGCTGTATAATAACCTTCCCAAAGGCTTTGAGGAGTTTCGTCATCACTAACCTCAGTTATATCATCCCATTGATAAGCCTGCATCTGAAATTTATCGTATGTCAAGTAATTGTTGGCCATATTATCTGTATTATCAGAAGCCATCTCAAATAGCATATTCGGGTTTTTTGAAGAATAAGCCGACACTAACAGCTGCCCTACTTTATCTTCAGTATCAATCTCTGTTCTATTGTCCGGCAAAGTGTCCAAATAGTCATCGCAGGAGCCAAGCAAAGCAACCATGCATAATAAAACGCCGCTATATATATTTTTCATATTCATAAACTATTATATTAAAATCCTAACTTAAGTGTAAACGTAAATTGTTTAGGAACAGGAGCAGCAACACCTCCTGACCGGAAAAACTCAGGATCTTGTCCATTCAATTTAGAATCAGCATAAATCAAAAACAGATTAGTTGCCTGCAATTTTAAAGACAAATCTGTCACTTTAGTTCCCTTTAACCAATTCTGAGGGAAATCGTATGCCAAAGAGATCTCTTTCATTCTTACGAAATCTCCCTTTGCAACCCGTATATCTGAATAATTATATGCGTTGTACGCAACGTCCAAAGATGGATAGCTTAAATATTGACGCCTGCTTGCAAGAACAGGCACATTGGTATAATTTTCATCTCCCGGAATTTCCCAACGATTTTTAAACTCTTTAGTCATTGAAGTTAAGTCATTGTATCTTGCGTCAAATACATCATTCAGACGAACGACATTTCCGAAAGAGTATGTTACAAATACATTCAGTTTCATATTTTTATACGAAAATATATTGCCCATACTACCTGTTATAGTAGGATCTGTGGGGCCTTCATATTTCAAAAAACTGAGTTTATTACGTTCCTGAAAATTAATATCCGTAATGGTCAAATTAGCAGACTCGTTAGTAAAAGTAGGTAAGCCATCTTCAGTTAATCCTTGAAAAGGTATTGAAAACAAGCTTCTAACAGGATAGCCTTTCATCGCAAATCCATTACCTTTAACCAGATCAATGACCTGGGCCTGAGACATCAAATCAGTAACAGTATTCTTTGTATGTGAAAAAATGAAATTCGTAGACCATTTAAAGTCATGGGATACAATATTCTTTGTTGAAACCGTAAATTCTTCTCCATTTGAACGCATTGAAGCAGTATTCGCATATCGAACAACATCACCCGTTGTACCAGTTGTTACCGTAGGTCCTATTAGATCAAAATTATCTCGCTTATACCAATCGAAAGCAACATTAATACGATTATTTAAAAAGCCTGCGTCAAAACCAAGATTTAACTCATGTTTTTTCTCATAAGTTAATTCACTATTCTCTGATTCATCTTTATATAAACCTGATTCTTTTACACTAGAGAATGGACGATATGGGTTATATGCTTTTATAATTACTGTAGAATTGGCATACTCACGAGGACCTCTATCTGCTGTTAAGCTATAAGATGCCTTAATGGTCAGATGTGATAATGTTGGTTCCAGTGAGTTAAAAAAGGTTTCTTCATGCACATTCCATGAACCAGCCAGATTCCAAGTTGGCAACCAACGAGATGAACGAGCCTTACCTAATCCATTAGTACCTTCATAACGATAAGTTCCATTAAAGGTATATTTTCCTCTGTATGAGTAAGTTGCATTACCAAAAAAAGCTGTATTTCTAACCTTGGTATGACTTAATGAATAATAATCTGTGCCATCCTCAATTCCCTTCTTAAAAAACTCATACACATAGAATGGTATTTCTCCTTTAGAATATTGCATACCCCAACCATTAAAATAGCTCTTCTCGCGGTCAGTGCTATTCAATTCCATTCCACCAAAAAGATTCAATATATGTACTCCATTAAAAATATGATTCCAACTAGCTGTTGTTCGGAAATCATATCCATTCATGCGATTATCCGTTCTTTTATAGATACCTCCATTAGGCAATATAGAAATAGGTAGCGCATAAGGATTATCGGGATCTGTGTACAATAGTGGATTTTCATCACGAATGGTACTAGTGCCCATTGCCCTGTATGCTTCAGCTTGATTTGAATCATCCAATATATTATGTTCCTGAGAGGTTGCAGAATATTTAACTGCCCCTAGCATACTCAATTCCAATTCAGGTATAACCTTCCATCTCAGTTCACCTTGGAATCTAAGATCTGATACGTTTAAGTCAATATAATTAGATTCCAGTTCGTGCAAGATATTAAATGGAGCATAATTATTTGTATAGTAAACAGATGGATCCAACGCACGAGAAGAATTTAAAGCATATGAGTACGGATTTATATCAAAATCCCTTTTCACTTTGCCTGAAACAACATCCACGTCCTGACTAAGTGTACCGGGCGCTTTTTGCTTACGATACGAAGCAGCAGCAATCATATTGAACGTGACATTATCTAAGACCCTATAGTTTGCATTCAAATTGGCAGTATATCGATTTACCTCACTTTCTTTATACCAACCCGGATCAATCATTGCACTCAATGATGCATAGTAACTCGCTTTCTCATTTCCAGATGAAATACTTACTGAATGATTCTGCGTCACATTTTCATTAAATAATTCTTTAAACCAATTCGTATTTCTCATTTCCGCACTTTTTAGATAGCCATTTTGGCTCTCTACGTCGTTCCGTAATAAAAACTGACCAGTAGCTTCATCGTACGTATTCATCAATTCGTACATTTTACCATAAACACCACTCTCAGCATAATTAGCTATTTCGGCATAATTTAGCCAGCCTTTCTCTTTCATCTCCTTATAAATTCCCATTTGGTCCTGAGAATTTAAGATATTAAAGTTCCGATAGCTAGGTATCAGGCGATAGGTCAATTCACTAGTATAATTTATATGGCTCTGCCCTGCCTTACCTTTTTTTGTGGTAACAACAATTACTCCAGCCATAGCTCTCGCACCATAGATAGAAGTAGCACTACCGTCTTTCAATATTTGAAAGCTTTCTATATCATCGGAATTCAACCCGGCTATAGCTGATCCAATAAGCGTTTCAGCATCTCCGGAAGAAAGATCATCGGCACTTACTTCACTCACGTCTTCCATAATCACACCATCAATAACCCAAAGCGGTTTAGAACTACCATATATAGATGTAGCACCACGCACTCTAATTTTAGGAGCGGTACCAAAAGTTCCTGAAACATTCTGCACAGAAACTCCAGCAGAGCGGCCTTCCAGTGAACGGCTAATATCAGGAATACCATTAAGCATGGCATCACTAGCATTTAACTTATCTGTTGCCCCAGTAAACAAACGTTTGTCCATACGAGACATACCAGTTACAACAATTCCCTCGAGGATCTCTGTCGTGCTTTTCATTCTCACCCTCATCCCGTTCTGAGCTTTTACCTCCTGACGTTCATATCCAATGTATGTTATAATCAAAACTTTGCCCGTGGCTACGGTTAAAGAAAATCGTCCATCGACATCAGTAGTCGTGCCAGTAGCTGTACCTTTCACCAATATCGAAGCCCCTATGACCGGTTCCCCGGTCTCGTCAATAATACTACCTTTTATAGGTTTTAACTGAGCAAATACAACGATGCTCAGAAACATACAAAATAATGTAATTCCCGTTTTTTTCATAAGCGATATTATTAAAAAAAGTAATTAATATTATAGGATTATATCCTAATAATATTTCATAAAATTATAATAAACAATTGCAATTGTATACTATGCAAAAATATAACATATAATAATTAAAAGCAAAAAATAAAAATGATATTAGCCATTTAATCTTAAAATAAATGAATTTTATAGTTTATAGAGCAAAAAGAATCATTATTGATAGAATATAAAGCTTAATTTATTTAATTTTAAATATTTATATAAAACAGACACTATACTGTTTAATATCAAAAGGAAATAATATAATGCAATATTATATCAATTTTAATTAAAAATAGAAATAATATAATGATATAGATAAATAATAGCACGCATAAAAGCAACATATATTAAACATAATTATTAGACTAAATATATGTCTATAATCATATATATAAGTAAAATAAGAATTCTTAATACAATGCTAATTATCTCCTGTTGATCATGTACATCTTAAACATCTATTATTTCTTATTTTATTAAAATTGCCATAACGCTTATTCGCATTATTCAAATATTTACAGCATGTATTTTTAACTAATAAATATTGATATAATACGCTGTATCAAGAGGTCAATGAATGAGATATTTATGAAAGATAAAGATGAGAAGTGATAAGCGACTGCCAACAGAGTGTAAATACGTTTAATTAGGATAGAATATATTATGCAATAATATATCTCAATGCAACATTACGTTATAAATCATCTTCATGACATACATTATGCCCTATAATGATTGACGAATCAAAAGCCTAAATATTCTTAGTAAAAGAAAGCCATTAAAAGACTTTCTTCATTCCCGGTATTAATCTAAGCAAATGAGACATTATAAAGCAACATGGAATGCCTATAAGCAGAACTAAAGCAAGCTTTCCTAAAGGTGAAACGGAGAGTTGCTCAACTAAGAAAGTACAGCATACTACCACCATTGGGTGAATAATGTAAGCAGTGTAACTATTACCGGAAAGAATGAGAATAAACTTATTCGGCCTATTGAAATACTTTTTAGAAAAGGCCAATAGAAAATAACTAATACCCACACACATCACCGGTTCCCACATAGCATAAAACAGAGCTGACAGATTAAGCCCTCCAAGGAAAGGGGTAACATTTTCTGTCCTTGTTGCAATCATTAGCATAGGAATGCAGATAAGCGAAAGGGTAAACCAAGGGGTAGCTCCTTTCAGAATTAATTGTTCCATCCAATTACGGCGACAAGCGATAATACCTACAAGATACATGCCAATATAAAGAGAGAAAAAACCAAACTGCAAGCCAAAAAAAGATGTACCGACCGGATAAACCATTCGTATCAGATAGGCTGCAAGGCCTGTCACAATCATGAACAAGAATATCCCTGTTGTTGAGGGTAATTTATCAGGAAGCAATTTAGATAAAGTGCCGGCAAAGAAACGACGATAAAGAGCATAAACCGTTTCAATGAACAGAAGCGTCAACACAAACCACATTGGGCCAGGCTCTGCATAGTGCATATCCATCATCCAAACGAAACTCACCCAAGAAGCGTCGGTCTTATCTAAATAAAGATGTATCCAATAAACAAGAGTGGGATGAATCAATGTAGTATAAACCAAAAGCGGAATTCCTAATCTAACCAAACGTTCTTTTAGAAAACGGGCAAAGCCCTTTTTATCATACGAAATTGGCATAAAAAGTGCCGAGATAAAAAAGAAAAGGCTCATAAAGTAGGACTGATCAATCGACATAAAGAGAGACAATACATATTGAGTTGCTCCCGAGGTAGGCGTTTGACTAACATAATACCAGCCTCCGGAACCGCCAAATGCAATAGCCGAGTGATGGAAAAAGACTAATACTGTGAGGAAGATTCGCAATAAATCGATGTAATATGCTCTTTTCATACTCTTATATATTAGTAGATATTTAAATATAAGACGTACAAGATAGAAAAACATTGCATACAAACCCCAAAAAGGGATGCCCCAACGGACACCCCCCTAGTATTTAGAATTGCCAGACAATCAATTAATTGTTTTCCGGACGCAGCTTACGAACAACAGCACCTGTTCTCCACATTTCACTTTCGCGAAGTTGACGAAGTTCTTCATCCAACTTCTCACGGTAATCCGGTTGAGAGTTAGAATCAATAGAGCGTTGTGCTTCGTTTCCTACTTTTACTTCGTGATACAGTTTTTCGAATACTGGTTTTGATGCATCGTGAAATGGTCCCATCCAATCAAGAGCGCCACGCTGAGCTGTAGTAGAGCAGTTCGCATACATCCAATCCATACCGTTCTTTGCAAAAAGAGGCATCAACGATTGAGTCAATTCTTCTACTGTTTCGTTGAATGCTTCAGAAGGGGTATGTCCGTTCTCACGCAATGTTTCATATTGAGCAAGCAACAATCCTTGAATAGCACCCATCAATGTACCACGTTCTCCTGTAAGGTCTGAATAAACCTCACGCTTGAAAGTCGTTTCGAACAAGTAGCCTGAACCAACACCGATACCCAATGCAACAACACGATCCCATGCATGGCCGGTTGCATCTTGGAAGATGGCATAAGAAGAGTTCAACCCACGGCCTTCGAGGAACATCGTACGAAGAGAAGTACCCGAACCTTTAGGAGCTATCAGGATAACATCTACATCAGCAGGAGGAACGATACCTGTACGTTCTTTGTATGTGATACCAAAGCCATGAGAGAAATAAAGTGCTTTCCCGGCTGTCAGGTTTTCTTTTACTGTTGGCCATACTTCAATCTGGGCAGCATCCGAAAGCAGGTATTGGATAATTGTTGCACGTTGACAAGCTTCGGCAATATCGAAAAGAGTTTCGCCTGGTACCCAACCATCGGCTACAGCTTTCTCCCAAGTTTTACCACCTTTGCGTTGCCCTACGATCACATTAAATCCATTATCGCGCAAGTTCAGCGACTGGCCCGGACCTTGTACACCGTAACCGATAACGGCAATAACCTCATCTTTCAATACTTCACGCGCTTTTTCTAACGGAAATTCTTCGCGTGTTACCACATTTTCGGTAACCCCGCCAAAATTCATTTGTGCCATTTTGTTTTTAATTTTTAAGCCTCTTCCGTGGTAACGGAAAGACGACTGATTGTTAATATATAATTTAAACTTTTACTCAAATATTACTTTCGAACGACAAAAAACTTCCTGTTCGTTCTTCTTCACTTCCAGATGATACTCTCCTTCAGCAACCTTTTGTTTGATGAACGATAACTCATCACCGTAATAACTCTCGGTCACATAAGCCATTTCGAAACGACGAATACGCTTCATCTTATACATTTCAAGAGGAAACAGATCGAGGATATGCTCTATGTAGCGAATGCTATTAACATGTCCATTAATATCGATATCACTATATTTAGCAACTAAAGTCGAAGTAATCTCTTGTGTGTCAACCTTAATGCGCGAAGGCTTTTCTATCGGACAAGGTTCTTCGCAGATATAATCAACAATACCTCCTCCATGCAAAGCCAACAGATCAGCCGGTTTACGAGTAGCAAGGTTGATCATCGCCCACACCGAACGGGCATAGCCTATCTTCTTTCCATCCTTATTAATAATAGCAAAGTTACGATCAGTAAAGAGGCGATAGATATTCTCCACCCACGTCTGAATCGTAAATTCCTCATACTGATAAGGCATTTCATCCAGTTCGATAGCCAGACGGGATAGTACCCAAGTGTAATTATCTTCGTTCAGAGAGGCCATACCAAAACCACGGTCAGTAGAATGAAATCCGGCACAATTCAGCAAGTGATTGCCCAGTACCCCCATTGTCAGTCTACCATTAAAATCAACATGAAAAGGTTCCGCTACAAAATGATATGTTCCTATCTTACTATCTTCGTCACTCATTCCTCACAGTTTTTTTTGCATCGGATATGCTTCTCTTCTCTTTCAGTTAAGTATTCACTAAGCTTCTCCACACAACTTTTGGTGATGGCAATGCGCCCCGAACGAACGAATTGTAATATACCAATTTCTGTCAAATCATCGTAAAGTGACTGCGTTTCCTCTGTGGTACCCGACTTCTGAATGACCAGAAAGGTAGAGTTCACTTCAATAATGCGCGCATTATGCCTACTTACGATGTATTCTATTTGATTACTTTCCAGCAACTCCTGCGTAGGAACTTTATAGAGTGCAATCTCCCTATAAAAGATTTCATCATCGGTAAAGTAATGAGCCTGTACCACATCAATACGTTTTTCTATCTGCTTAGTAACCTTCTGAATCGTATCTTCATCAGTAGATAGCGTAATAGTATATTTGTGAATACCTTTTATAGAAGATGCTGAAACATTCAAGCTCTCTATGTTCAACTGTCGACGGGTAAATATAGTCGTAATCTGATTTAGAATACCAGCGATATTCTCCGAATAAACGTTGAGGGTATATAATGTTTTATCCATAATCTCTTTTTATTAACCTAACAACATATTTGTCACAGTATCCCCGGCAGGTATCATAGGATATACCATACCATCTTTTTTTACCGCTACTTCCAAAAGGAACGATCCGGGGGTAGTGAGCATTTCTTCGATAGCTCCCGATAAATCAGCACGTTGCAACACTTTGCGTCCTTTAATGCCGTATGCTGCTGCAATCATAATAAAATCGGGATTTATCATTGGAGTATTTGAGTATCTTTCCTCGAAGAAAAGTTCTTGCCATTGACGCACCATGCCGAGAAAATCATTATTCAACAGAATGATCTTCACATTAATGCCTGTCTCCATAATGGTACCGAATTCCTGTATGGTCATTTGCAAACCGCCATCACCACAGAACAAACAAACCGTTCTACCGGGTGCACCAAATGCTGCACCAATAGCTGCAGGCAAACCAAAGCCCATTGTGCCAAGACCGCCCGAAGTGACCATACTTCTTTTCTTTGTAAAGCGAAAATAGCGTGCTGCTACCATTTGGTTTTGACCTACATCGGTCACAAGTACGGCTTCATTATTAGTCGCCTTAGTCACCTCGTTCACCACTTCGCCCATGGTTATCGGGCCTTCTATCGGGTTGAGCTCCTTTTCTATAACCTGATTATATTCTTTTTCTTCGTGCTCCTTAAAGCTATCCCGCCATTCGCGATGCGTATTCTTCTTGAGGAGTTTTGTGATAGCAGTAAGCGTTTCTTTACAATCACCCAGCACTGCAACATCCGTCTTCACATTCTTATCTACTTCCACAGGATCAATATCAAAGTGGATAATCTTAGCTTGCTTGGCATACGTTTTAAGATTGCCCGTCACACGGTCATCAAAACGCATCCCGATAGCAATCAACACATCGCATTCATTCGTCTTGATATTTGGTGCAAGATTACCATGCATACCTAGCATTCCTTTGTTGAGCGGATGTCCTGAGGCCAACGCCGAAAGCCCTAATAAAGTGCATCCGGCAGGTATATCTGCTTTTTCAAGGAAATCAAGTAGTTCCTCTTGCGCTTCTCCTAACTCGACCCCTTGCCCCACAAGAGCCAATGGCTTTTTAGCCGAATTTATAATTTCCGCAGCTTGCGCTATGGCATCCATATCCACTTCAGGGGCAGGCACATAACTACGAATATAATCTAATTTGCAAGGTATATACTCTACCTTTTCAAACTGCGCATTCTTAGCAAAGTCAAGTACCACCGGTCCCGGTCTTCCACTACGAGCAATGTAAAAGGCACGGGCTACCGCCCAAGGAATATCTTCGGCGCGACGTATCTGATAACTCCACTTTGTGATAGGTTGAGTGATACTCACTAAGTCTATTTCCTGAAAGGCATCGCTACCAAGCAAAGAGGCCACTACCTGTCCGGCGATAACAACCATGGGGGTACTATCCAATATAGCGTCTCCGATTCCGGTTACTGCATTCGTTGCTCCCGGCCCGCTGGTTACCAAACAAACGCCCACTTCTCCCGATACTCTGGCATATCCTTGTGCGGCATGCGTAGCACCTTGTTCATGACGAACAAGCACATGATTCAGTTTTTCTTTATAATCGTATAAACAATCGTAAACTGGCATAATAGCTCCACCAGGATAGCCAAAAACAGTTTTTACTCCTTCGTGAATCAACGAGCGAATTAATGCTTCCGATCCGGTTATGAGTTGTTTTTCCATTGTCTTATGTATTTCTTTTGTTCGTACTATATGTTAATCAATCAAGCGAACCGCCCCCTTATCAGCAGAACTAACCATACTTGCATAAGCCTTCAAGCTCTTGGGTACATTCCGTTCACGGGTGACGGGTGTCATTGGGCGTGCAGCCAGTTCTTCATCCGTCAGCTTCACATTGATTGTTCTCTCGGGTATATTGATTTCAATAATATCTCCATTTTGAATTTTACCGATGTTTCCTCCGGCTGCTGCCTCTGGAGAAACATGACCAATACTCAGTCCGGATGTCCCTCCACTAAAACGTCCATCAGTGATAAGCGCACATTCCTTGCCTAAATGGCGGGACTTAATATAAGAGGTGGGATAAAGCATTTCTTGCATACCCGGTCCTCCCTTAGGTCCTTCGTGAGTGATGACGACCACATCTCCACTGACGACCTTTCCTCCCAGAATTCCCTCACAAGCAGCATCTTGTGAATCGAACACTTTAGCCGGACCGGTAAATCGCCAGATGCTTTCGTCTACACCCGCTGTCTTCACCACACATCCATCTTGAGCGATATTTCCTTTCAGTATAGCCAGTCCACCATCTTTAGAATAAGCATGTTCCACATCGCGAATGCAACCTGTAGCTCTGTCAGTGTCTAACTCTTTATAATAAACATCTTGCGAGCCAAGCACCAGATTAAATCTGCCTGCCGCCGCACTCTTATATTTCTTTATAGCCTCATCGGATACATTCGGACTGGTAATGCTATATTTATCAATCGCTTCAGCCAGCGTCATACCATCTATACGATTCACATTCGTTTCAATGAATCCGCCCTTAGCCAGTTCACTCATAATAGCCATAATACCTCCGGCACGATTAACGTCCTGAATATGATATTTCTGAGTATTTGGAGCCACCTTGCACAAGCATGGACTTTTGCGTGAAAGCATATCAATGTCATCCATCGTAAAGTCAACCTCACCTTCGTGAGCTATCGCCAGTAAATGGAGTACTGTATTTGTTGAACCTCCCATGGCAATATCCAGCGTCATTGCATTCAAGAAAGAGGCACGAGTAGCAATACTTCTGGGTAATACCCTTTCATCGCCTTCATCATAATATTTCAACGTATTTTCTACAATCAGCTTCGCAGCATCTTTAAACAACTGCGCCCTATTGGCATGCGTAGCCACAATGGTTCCGTTACCCGGAAGTGCCAAACCAATTGCTTCGTTGAGGCAGTTCATCGAATTGGCAGTGAACATTCCCGAGCAGCAACCACACGTTGGGCAAGCACTTTGTTCAATCTTTGCCACTTCAGCATCGCTCACATTTTCGTCGGCCGACTTAACCATGGCATCAACCAAATCAAGATGCTGTCCGTCAAGCTCTCCGGCCTCCATCGGTCCACCAGAAACAAAAACCGTCGGTATATTCAGCCTCATGGCAGCCATTAACATTCCGGGAGTAATCTTATCACAATTGCTGATGCACACCATGGCATCAGCTTTGTGACCGTTCACCATATACTCCACACTATCAGCAATGATATCTCTCGAAGGAAGAGAATAAAGCATACCGTCGTGCCCCATGGCAATGCCATCATCAATAGCAATCGTATTAAATTCAGCAGCAAAACAGCCTAGTTTTTCAATTTCGGCTTTCACCTGCTGTCCGATATCATGCAAATGCACATGACCCGGCACAAATTGCGTAAATGAATTGACTATAGCGATAATTGGTTTTCCCAATTGTTCTTTCTTCATACCGTTGGCTGCCCATAATGCCCGGGCACCCGCCATGCGGCGACCTTGCGTACTAAACGAACTGCGTAATTGCTTTTTCATTGTTTTTATTCCTTTAGTTATAATTAAAAAGCCTCTCTCACACAGTGAGAAAGGCTCCAATTAATATCTCTATTGTACGAATATACATACACAAACCTTCCTCACGCTCTTGATGGGACCACCACGACGCTAATAATATTCAGCAGAGACAGGTTTATAGATGTATTTCTATTCATAATTCAACGCTTATTTTTCTAAATCGTGCTGCAAAGGTAACGGCTTTTTCATTATCTCCAAACAAATCGAAGAAAAAAAACGTTCATTAATAAATAATCGTAAGGAAACGAGGTCGTAAATCCCTAGTTTATCACATAATAGTTTCAAATGAAACTATTCGTAGGATAGATGAATAAATATATAATAGAACAAAGAAAGAGCTTAATAATCTGAAATTAAAGCTCTTATATTCTAAGTGAGAATTAAATTATTTATATCTTTGCAGCCCGTATAATACGGGTATTATTAACTACATATTAAAAACAAGAAATGGAAACGGTAGCAAACAAGTATATCACTGTAGCATATGAGTTGTACGTTACAGAAGATGGAGAAAGAGACCTGGTAGAAAAAGCAACAGCCGAACGCCCATTCCAGTTTATTACGGGATTGGGAACTACATTGGAAGCTTTCGAAGATCAAATTAGAGACCTCGCCGTAGGAGAGAAATTCGAGTTCACCATTCCTTTCGCAGAAGGTTACGGCGAATATGACGAAGAGCATGTACTTGATCTACCAAGACAAATCTTTGAAATAGACGGTCATTTCGATTCTGAGAGAATTTATGAAGGAAACGTAGTTCCTTTGATGGATTCTGAAGGTCACCGTATAAACGGAACTGTTGTGGAAGTGAAAGACGACACTGTAGTGATGGACATGAATCATCCCTTGGCCGGAGACGATTTGACCTTTATTGGTGAAGTAATTGAAAACCGTGCAGCAACCAATGCCGAAATTGAAGGTATGGTTAACATGATGAGCGGTGAAGGCGGTGGATGCAGCTGCGGTAGTGATGGTTGTGGCAGCGATAGCTGTGGCGACGGAGGATGCGGCTGTGGTAGCGGTGAGAAAGAGAAAGAAGAAGCTTGTGGTTGTGGTGGAAATTGCGGATGCGGTGGACACTAAACGCTTTACATTATAATATAAAGAAAATGCAGCAATGAGATATTTGCTGCATTTTTTTTGTATCTCAATGACCTACCTCTGATTATTTCTAAATTATATACAAATAAGCGTATAAAAAGAGAAGATATAATTTCAGCATGTTGAATGTCCGAGATCAGCGTGTTGAAAACGTACATTCAACACGCTGATCTCGGACATTCAACAAACCCCTCTCACAAAGCCTGTAGAAGGGTCTCTTAAAAGTCAACAAAAAATCGTCTATAAGCCCTTTTTTAGCGAAGAATAACGCACCAATTTCAGAAACTGAATTAGCTTTTATGCGTCATAATATCAAGAACTAGTTTGTCGGTCTCATTCATTCCCTGAGAACCGATAAGGGTCAGATTACGAATACTACGATCTACATCCTGGTCGATAATACCTTCTACTGAGGTCACACATTTATTTTCCATCGCCATCATAGCAGAAAGTACCGCAGTAGAAACACCACTAGCCACTTTCAGAGCGCAACTAGGCTTAGCTCCATCGCAAATCATACCTGTAAGATTGGCTATCATGTTCTGTACCGAAAAAGCAACTTGACGGAAATCCCCTCCCATCAACCAAGTAATGCCACAACTTGAACCGGTAGCCGCTACCACACAACCACACAAAGCAGAAAGTCGTCCAAGGCTTTGCTTGATATAGATCACCGTAAGATGGCTCATCATCAATGCACGAATCAACTCTTCTTCTGATTTATTGTTTTCTTCAGCATAGATAACCACCGGAAGTGTGGCTGATATACCTTGATTACCACTACCAGAGTTACTCATGACAGGAACCATCGCACCTCCCATACGGGCATCACAAGCACCGGAAGTATAAGAGAGGATATGAGACAGTGTTCCATCGCCTAGCATCTGCCGTTCTTTATTGCCTCGAAGCATTCTACCCAGTGAGTGACCATAATTTCCTTTGAAAGAGCTCTCAGCCGCTGCCTTATTCAGACGGGCAGTCTGAAGAATGAAACGTATCTCATCTATCGGAGCTGTCACTGCAAAATCATAAACCTTGAGAAGAGTAAGATTCAAAGAAGCTTCTTCATCAGCTTCATCTCCGGCAGATTGCTTATTGAGCAAGACTTCTTCACCACGAGAAACAAATATAAAAGAGGTGTGTCCTCCGGATATCACCGCTCTTGCACTCTCTCCGGCAGCTTCACAAATTGCTTCAATGTACAGCTTCTCGGTAATATCTTCTTTCAGTGAAATATGGATCCGCTTTTCATCAATGAACCGCTTACCTTCTTCTACAGCCTCAGGACTACTATCCCTCAATACCTCCAGTTGATATTCCGATTTTCCAATCAATGCGCCCAAAGCAACAGCGATAGGCAGGCCAATCATACCCGTACCGGGTATCCCCACTCCCATAGCGTTCTTCAGAATATTAGCACTTAAAATAACAGTTATCTTTTCAGGTCTACAGCCCAGCGTTTCTGCAGCCTTAGCCACGCACAAAGCCACAGCAATAGGTTCTGTACACCCAATGGCCGGAACAACTTCCAACTTTACTAGGTCTATTATCTTTTCTCTTTCCTCTTGTGTCATTTGGATATTGGTCTATTTCTTGCAAAAATAGATAATATAGTCTATCTGCACAAAAAACTACCTGATAATAAATAAGATACGGCCCAGATTTCTTTCACAGGAACCTGAGCCGCAACAAACCAATTAACCTAAATACTCAAACGATCTGTAATGAAAAAAATGATTCTAAGCTGTTAATTCAATTCTTGTTCATCTATTTAATGTGATACGTTCAAATCTGATTTTCCTCTTAATGGATTTTCTTCTATTCCCCATTTATCTGCTGTTTTTTTCAAGCGAACGATCTTCAACAGATTATCCGAAGGCAAACATAAAAGTCCTTCTACTTCATTTGCATCTGCTGCATAAACTTTAAGATCGATCTTTGACCAATCCATCTTGTCAGTACTTTGTGCTAAAGCAATATGTGGAATCACAGCACCATCTCGCACCAATATCACCGCAGGTATATGACCGGCTTCAATGATGTTCCAACCGGAAGAGTAGATCTTCTTACTTTGATAATCAATCCATTTACCACCCGGAAGGTATACGTTTCGTTTAGTGCCGTGCTCCAACATAGGGGCTACCAAGAGATCATGTCCAAACATATATTCATCTTCTACGCCCCAGACAGCAGGATCGTTCGGAAATTCAATGCAAAGAGCACGAACCATTGGTAGCCCTTGTTCTGTACACTGTTTGGCTTGAGCATACACATAAGGCATCAGTTTATACTTCATTTCAGCACTCTCACGGAAAGCCTTCACGAAAGAGTCGTTATAGAGCCACGGCTCTTTGGGAGGCGCACCGTGTGCCCTACTGTGTGAAGTAAGGAAACCAAACGGCAACCAGCGCCGATAAAGCTCTTCGGGTGATTTCTGCACAAAGCCCCCTATATCATGGCTCCAGAAGCTAAAGCCACTCAATCCCAGAGAAAGCCCACCTCGAATAGTACCAAGCATACCGATATCGGTATTAGCGGCATCACCACCCCAATGCAACGGATAACGTTGCGAACCGGCCCAAGCACTGCGAGCCCAGATAATGTTTTCTCCCTTGATCTGCTTCGTAATATCGGCCACGGCTTTGTTATAACGCAAAGGATAGAGATTGTGCTCATACAAGCCCCCCTTGCCCGAAGCATAAAAACCGTTAAGCGGTGCTGCTTCTCCGAAGTCCACTTTAATTGCGCCAACACCCATCGAAAGCAATCCTGACAACTTTTCTTGATACCAGCTGACGGTTTGCGGATTCGAGAAGTCGAGCACCGCATCTTCATAGGGAAGTCCGCCATTAGCATTCTTCACCTCTAAACCCTTATCTATAATCTCTCGAAAATATTTGTTTTTCGGGGTAAAATAAGTCAGCTGCCACAAAGAGATGTGAAAACCATCTGCCAGCAAATCTTTTACCATTTTCTGCGGATTAGAGAAACGGCTGGGAGCAAATACATAGTCGCATTGCCAGTCGGTTTCGAACCATCCGGTATCAAAATGAATTACATCGGCAGGAATCTTATATTTTCTCAGATTCTTTGCCACATCATATCCTTCTTTCTCACTAAAATAAGTAATCCTGCTCATCCAGGTACCAAAACTCCATAGCGGAGGCATAGGCGATTTCCCGGTAAGCTCGGTATATTCATTCAATATCTCTTTCGGTTCTCCGAAAAAGACAAATAGATCCAACGCTTCATCAGCCATAAACAGTTTATTGAGTCCGATGTAAGTAGAGCCAAAGTCGCAGGTTACAGGAGCCGACGTATGCATAAACATGCCATAGCCACGGCTACTTAAAAAGAATGGAATAGGTTTGTACATCTGATCCGTTTCAGGTCCTTGCGGATCGCTAACAAACAAGTTTACTTTCTGCCCTACTTTATTTAAAGAAGTAAACGATTCACCACAACCCACAATTTTCTCTCCCGGAGAGAGAGTAAATACCGGATTGATGCTCCGTGAATTGTCAGCACCCCGTTTGATGAAATTGAACGGCAAACTCTTCACCTGCGTGGAATCATTGTCAGCCCACCGCCACGTATCAGTAAGACGTCGACCATTCGCGTCCAATAAGATGATGCGCCATGGATTCTCCTCAATAATAATACTACCAAAAGCACTCTTATATTGATGCGCTCCTTTCAATGCAGTGTATTTCCAACTCGCATCACTACCGGGTGCTTTCACCAACATCAATGAAGCAGCCTCTTTTATCCCCACCGGAGTGGTAAGCATACGAATGCGCAATGTACGGGGAGTAATAAAATCAAGGACGAATTTTAATTGAGGATTATTCTCATAGGCCGAAGCAGGGAAATCGAGCATCTGTAAATCTTGTGGCAATACAGTATTGGTATTGAAAGCCTGACGGGTATAAAGTGTTTTACGCCTCCACTTAATGGTACCTTGAGCAGTTTCAGGATCAAAAGCGGAAAGTTTATCGGCAAAGAAAAAAAGATTGGTAAAATCACCAAAATCCGTGCTCATATCTCTCGCCTGATTCATAAGGTAAGAGGCACAACCATTGATTTGCATTTGAGCACTCATCTGCAAGGGCAGACAAACAAGAAGTACAAGTATTTTGATCGTATTACGGTTCATAGTATCTATTTTAAAGATCGTAGGTTTAAGGATGCGATAAAAGTAGAACAAATACCTCATTCTCACAGTCACGAGATGTTTTATTATAAGGGCTAAAATGTTGCATTTGTTCCTTTTCTTTCTCTAAATAAGATAATTGAAGTGCAACAAAGTTTATAAAAACTAAAAGTTTTAGCTTATTCCTAAAAATCCAACGACCCAATTGCCAAAAAGTTTGTTATATTTGCATAGATAACCATTAAAACAGCAGCAATCATGTTCAACTCATTTGGTAATATTCTCAGATTAACCAGTTTCGGCGAATCGCACGGTAAAGGTATCGGTGGAGTCATTGATGGATTTCCGGCAGGTATCCGTATCGACATGGACTTTGTACAAAAAGAACTTAACCGACGTCGCCCGGGACAGTCTGCCATCACAACTTCTCGCAAGGAGACAGACGAAGTGGAGTTTCTTTCCGGAATCTTCGAGGGGAAATCAACAGGATGTCCCATCGGTTTCATCGTTTGGAATCAGAACCAGCATTCCAATGACTATGATAACATGAAGGAACTTTACCGTCCCTCGCATGCTGACTATACCTACAATGTGAAATATGGCATCCGTGACCATCGTGGAGGCGGACGTTCTTCTGCCCGCGAAACCATATCACGCGTAGTGGGTGGTGCTCTGGCAAAACTGGCATTGAATCAACTGGGCATTCACATTACCGCATTCACTTCGCAAGTGGGTCCTATCAGATTAGAAAAGAATTATAAGGATTATAATCTGGATACCATTGAAGATAATCCGGTGAGATGCCCCGACCAAGAGAAAGCTCAAGAGATGCAAGAGCTAATATCTAAAATAAAAGGAGAAGGAGACACGATAGGTGGTGTGGTTACTTGTGTCATTAAAGGATGCCCTATCGGTTTAGGACAACCTGTTTTCGGCAAGTTGCACGCAGCGCTGGCCAATGCAATGATGAGCATCAATGCCGCCAAAGCTTTTGAGTATGGCGACGGATTTCAGGGATTGAAACAAAGAGGGTCTGAGCAAAACGATGTCTTCTTCAATAACAATGGCATGATTGATACACGCACCAATCACTCGGGAGGTATGCAAGGAGGCATCAGTAACGGTCAGGATATCTTCTTTCGGGTTGCCTTCAAACCTGTAGCTACCGTATTGATGGAACAACATACTGTAAACGTTGACGGAATAGACACTACGCTCAAAGCTAAAGGTCGACATGATCCTTGTGTTTTACCTCGGGCAGTACCTATTGTTGAGGCCATGGCAGCATTGACCATCCTCGACTTCTACCTGATAGACAGAACGACACAATTATAATTATCCTACTGAAATAGACGAAATGAGTAAAATACAAACCTATATACAAGAGAACGAAACAAAAATAATAGATGACCTGTTCAGCCTCATCCGTATCCCCAGCATTAGTGCACTGCCTGAACATAAAGACGACATGATGGCTTGTGCGCAACGATGGAGACAGTTGCTATTGGAAGCCGGAGCAGACGAAGCGATGGTTATGCCTTCAGCAGGCAATCCTATACTCTTTGCACAAAAGAGGATGAATCCGGAAGCCCAAACAATACTAATCTATGCACATTATGACGTGATGCCTGCCGAACCATTGGATCTTTGGGAAAGCTACCCATTTGAACCGGAAATCAGAGACGAACACATCTGGGCACGTGGTGCCGACGATGATAAAGGCCAATCATTCATTCAGGTGAAAGCTTTTGAATACCTGGTGAAGAACGACCTGCTAAAGAATAATGTAAAATTCATCTTTGAGGGTGAAGAAGAAATTGGTTCGCCTAGTTTGGAGGCTTTTTGCGAAGAACACAAAGAATTACTGAGAGCGGATATTATTTTGGTAAGCGACACAAGTATGCTGGGCGCCGACCTACCATCACTCACTACAGGACTTCGCGGACTGGCTTATTGGGAGATTGAAGTAACGGGACCTAACCGTGATCTGCACTCAGGCCATTTTGGCGGAGCAGTAGCCAATCCGATCAATACCCTTTGCGGAATGATTAGCAGCGTGGTAGATGCTGATGGGCGCATTACAATACCCGGTTTTTATGACGATGTAGAAGAAGTTCCGCAAGCAGAGCGAGAGATGATTGCGCACATCCCCTTTGACGAAGAGAAGTACAAAACAGCTATCGGTGTTAAGGCACTCTTCGGCGAGAAAGGATATTCTACATTAGAGCGTAATAGCTGTCGACCTTCTTTCGATGTATGCGGCATTTGGGGTGGATACACAGGTGAGGGTTCTAAAACAGTATTACCCTCTAAGGCTTATGCCAAAGTATCTTGTCGCTTAGTAGCTCATCAGGATCATCATAAGATCTCGGATCTGTTTACCAAGTATATTCATAGCATCGCCCCCGAAAGTGTACAAGTAAAAGTAACTCCGATGCACGGTGGACAAGGGTATGTGTGCCCCATTTCATTGCCGGCTTATCAAGCAGCACAGAAAGGATTTGAAATCGCTTTCGGAAAAAAGCCTTTGGCTGTTCGTCGTGGAGGGAGTATCCCCATCATCTCTACTTTCGAACAAGTATTGGGACTCAAAACCATATTGATGGGCTTTGGACTGGAATCTAACGCCATTCACTCACCTAATGAAAACCTTCCTCTGGATATTTTCCGTAAAGGCATTGAAGCAGTAGTAGAATTCCATTTGGCTTATCAAGGGTAAACATTAAAATACGAATAAAAGCGGCTGCTCTTTGTATGAAGGGCAGCCGCTTTATTATGAATCAATCAAGCATCAAATGGCTAATTACTTTTAAATTTATTCTGATGCCGCAGCGCATATTTTACTAATAGGATCAAAACAGGAACTTCCACTAACGGACCAATAACCGCAGCAAAAGCTACTCCCGAGTTTATTCCGAAAACAGCAATAGCAACCGCTATAGCCAATTCAAAATTATTCCCGGATGCTGTGAAAGCTACAGAGGCTGTCTTAGCATAACCTGCTCCTACCTTCCGAGTAAGCCAGAAAGAGAGGAAAAACATAATTCCAAAGTAGATGATAAGTGGTATGGCTATGAGCAACACATCATACGGAAGCTTCACGATATATTCCCCTTTATAGGAGAACATTACCACAATAGTAAAGAGCAGAGCGATCAATGTTATCGGACTAATCTTAGGAATAAACTTATTATAATACCAATCTTTACCTTTGGCCCTAACAAGAATGATCTGACTAAGGAATCCCGCAATAAAAGGAATGCCCAAATAGATAAAAACACTCTGCGCTATCGTCCCCATGGTGATGCTACTAACATCCTCAGTTATTGGCAAACCTAACCATGCAGGAAAGACCGACAAGAACAAGTATGCGTAAACTGAAAAAAACAAAACCTGAAAAATACTATTAAAGGCAACCAGACCGGCAGCATACTCTGTACTTCCTTTGGCTAAATCATTCCAGACAAGTACCATTGCAATGCAACGAGCAAGACCAATCATGATCAGCCCATACATATACTCGGGATAATTATGAAGAAAGATAATGCCCAATATAAACATTAACACAGGTCCAACAACCCAATTTAAGATAAGGGACATTGTGAGAATCTTCCTATCGGTGAAAACTTTGCCCAACTCTTCATACTTCACTTTGGCCAAAGGCGGATACATCATTAATATAAGCCCAATAGCCAAAGGAACATTCGTAGTACCAGACTCAAATTGATCCCAAAAACCCGCAACTCCCGGATAAAGATATCCGATGGCTACTCCAATAAACATTGCAGCAAAAATCCACAACGTCAGGTAACGATCTAAAAAAGCTAACTTTTTCATTTATACTAAAGTTTAATTATCCAATTAGGAACAACACCCTCTGCCACAACAAGCGCCCGAAGACTCAGAAGATTGAAGTTCTAATTGATAAAAATTAAAGAAACCTTCTTTTATTTCATCCCGAACACGCTCAAACTCGCTCCAGATAAACTCTGGCGTACCCTCTGCATGGGAGGGATCATCAAACCCGATATGCAACCTTCTATTTACTTTGCCCGAAAACATTGGGCAACTTTCTTTCGCACCACCACAAACAGTGATTACATAATCCCATTCCTGATCCAGATACTCATTTACACTTGTGGGAGTATGGTCACTAATATCTATCCCAACCTCCTTCATCGCCTTAACAGCCAATGGATTCACTTGCTTCGCAATTTCCGTTCCGGCAGAATAGACTTCCAACGTTTTATCAAAAGATTGCAAAAAACCATGAGCCATCTGGCTACGGCAACTATTACCTGTACACAATATCAAAACTTTCATACTATACTCTATTTAATTTGTTCACAACAATTCTCAGGGTCACTAATTTCGCCCATAAATACATCTAATAATTCTTTAAACTCCTGTATCTTCTCTGTGTTCAAACAGTAGAAGGTTTTCACTCCTTCTGAGTGACAGATCACTAACTCTGCATTTCTCAACTCCATCAAGTGCTGATTAACCGTAGTCCTACTTAGAGGTAATTCATCTGCAAAATCACCGGTTATACACGTTTTGGTTTCTGCCAAGTACTTAAGAATAGCCAAACGAGCCGGATGAGCCAATGCCTTAAATAACTCCGCACTGGCCTGGAGTTCGATTTCAAATAGTTGACTTTTAGCTTGTACCATATTGTCTGTTAATTAGTTATGTCGCAAATATACGTCATTAAAATAATAAAACGTATAATTACGTCATTTGTTTTATGCCGGCTAAACAAATATTGACGTAGTTTCTTTGGTAAGAAGAAACTTTATTGCAATTTTGTCTTCAGAATAAAGAAAGAGCAAACAGAAAGAAGAAATCGTATGAAAAACAAAGCAATACAGGCTATCGGACTAATGTCCGGCACATCTCTGGATGGATTGGATGTGTGCTGCTGCACCTTTAGCAAAAAAGAAGAGAAGTGGAACTTCAACATTGATTGTGCCAAAGGATACTCCTACTCCAAAGAGCTAAAACAAAAATTGGGAACAGGGGCGCAACAGATGAATGCTTTGGAATTTATCACTTTTCATAGTAGCTACGGAAAATTTCTAGGTGAACGCGTCAACGAGTTTATGACTGAGTTCAAGGTAAGACCGGATATTATAGCTTCTCATGGACATACCATCTTTCACGAACCGAAAAAGAAAATCATGTTTCAAATTGGCGATGGTGCCGCCATTGCTGCCGAAACTCGAATTCCTACTGTCTCTGACTTCCGCCGCCTCGACATTATGCTTGGTGGACAAGGTGCACCGCTCGTTCCTGTAGGCGACCGCTTGCTTTTTGCCGACTACGACTATTGTCTCAACATCGGAGGTTTCTCAAATATTTCCTTCGAGAAAAATGGAGATCGCATCGCATTCGACATCAGTCCTGTGAACTATGTGATCAATCACTATTGCCGCCAAATAGGTTTAGAGTTTGATCGTGACGGAAAGATAGCGCGCAAAGGTAATATCCATCAATCATTACTTGATGAACTCAACGACATGGAGTTTTATCATCAGGACGGACCTAAATCACTTGGCCGCGAATGGGTAGAGACATTGATTTATCCTATGCTCAAACAACACAATCTACCCTTAGAAGATATGCTTCGCACATTTTACGAACATGCTGCCTTTCAGATTTCAAGAATAGTAAAGGGTGGAAAGCTACTCATTACCGGAGGTGGTGCTTTCAATCTATTTCTAGTGGAACGCATTCAGGCATTATGCCCTTGTGAAATAGTCATTCCCGACAAGCAAATTATTGAATACAAAGAAGCGTTGATATTTGCTTTCCTAGGTACCTTGTACATGTGCGACGAGCCAAGTTGCCTCGCTTCGGTAACCGGAGCCCCAGTAGATAACATTGGAGGAATGCTGTTTAAAGTGTAATTTCATATCTTAAACAGCATCTAAATATCCCGATCAGTATCAACTACTTTCATCTGAGAGGTGCTTATAGTTATCAATTTGTATATCATACTTATTGACTAATAGCCCCATTACCCGGCGAGTTATACCCAGCTCTTCCGCCGACTTCGTTATATTCCCTCTCATTAAAATAAGCGTATCGATAATCATTTGTTTTTCAACTCTCTCCATCACATTATTCAACGTACCTTTACTTACAGTATCAGATGAAACACCCGTTTGCAGTGTGGGTGGAAGATTATATGAATGAATAACATTATCGGTAGTGAGTATCATTGAACGTTCTATCACATTTTCAAGCTCACGGATATTGCCCGGCCACGAATACATCATCAACATATCCAATGCCCCACCCGTAATGCGTTTTACATTATTTCCATCACGTTTATTCAACTTTGCAATAAAATGATCAATCAATATAGGTATGTCGGTACAATGTTCACGCAGTGCCGGAACATAAATAGGGAATACATTGATCCGATAATAGAAATCTTCGCGAAACAATTTCTGCTTTATCATTTCCTCTAAATTACGATTAGTAGCCGTAATAATGCGCACATCTATGTCAATCGTGTGATTACCTCCTATACGCTCTATCTGGCGTTGTTGTATCGCTCTCAATAATTTAACCTGAATGGAAAGTGGTAAGTCACCTATTTCATCAAGAAAGATCGTTCCTCTATTTGCCATCTCAAAACGCCCGATGTGTGATGTCGTCGCTCCCGTAAACGACCCCTTCTCATGACCAAACAGTTCACTCTCTATCAAGTTTTCAGGTAATGCAGAGCAATTTACTTTTATGAAAGGTTTCGACATTCGATCACTAGCATTGTGTATCGCTTCAGCTATCAATTCTTTCCCTACGCCGCTTTCTCCCCTTATAATCACTGTACTGTTGGTGGGTGCCACTCGCTCTATAATTCCATATAGATCATTCATCAACGAAGAATTCCCAATGATGTTATCAGGTTTAAAAGCTTTACCACCACTCTTCAGGCGTATATTTTCTCTACGTAATTCCTCGATTTCTTCAATCTGCTGACGTCGTATTGAAACATTTTTAGCTATCAGCAGACCGACAATATTTAAGAATTTCACTTCCGGTGAGAAATCTACTGTATCAACATGGCTTTTATGTATACTGAGTGTGCCTGTTATTTCATTTTCAATAATAATAGGGACACAGAGAAAAGCCATCAACTGATTCGTATCCTTTTTCCGAACTCCTGTTTTATTAAGAAATTTCGAATTGTTTGTTATGTCTTTTATTACAATAGGTTTCTCACATTGAACCACTTCTCCAATGACTCCTTCACCAATCTTATATACTCCCCGACTTTTCTCCTCCTCCGTCAAACCAAATGCAGCGCTAATCATTATTTTATCATAATTCCGATCAATAATGGTTATCATGCTATACTGGGCATTTAGAAATTTGCACAATTCCCCTAGCAACAATTCCAAATCTTTATAAAGATCCTGACTGTGGCTTATCCTATTACTAATATTTACAAGGAATGTTAGATCTGTCTCGGCATAACAATTCCTTTTTATCCTTTCACAAAGCATAGCTAACCCTCCTATTCAATCTTTTCAACCCTATCGTTATTGATACAAACAATAACGCACAAACATACTAAAATAATAAGATAATAGAAACTAATTCGGCATTAATATAATCATATTTATTCTAAATAAAGTAACATAATATCTTTTTGCTCCTACGCCAGAAGCAAAATATTAGTAAACAAGAAGGAAGCATTCATCCCCGAAAAGATTATCCGCACCCCTGTCTATCGCCATGACAAGTAGAGCCACATTTAAAAGGCTCAGTTTTACACAAAGAGATTACGGGTTCCTTAGAATACGCAATATCTAGCCCCGTATCTATCAAACCTTTCATTTGTATGACTCTTATTCCATTGTTTTGTAAAGTTGTAATAGGCATTGGGCCTACGCCACTGACCAATACACTTTGACAATCAAACAAGACTTTCTTACATAAATCAATCCATTTACTATCACACTCATTTGCAAAAGATATTTTTCTCTTCTCAACAAATCGATATCCGTTTTCAGTTTGTTCATATATCCATAGTTCGTCCGCTTCCCCTAAATGCAAGCCAATATTCAAGCCGTCGTGTGTAGCAACAGCAACCCTTGTCTTCCAACCATCTTTATTGATTGCCATCGTGGAAAATTGTCTGACCATATGCATTGCTTCCACATTATCATGCCCAAGTAAGCCGGCAGCATCCGCCCTACAACGAGCACAATGTCCCATTGGTTTTATATATTTGGATATTTGAGCTTTGATGCGCATCATCATCTCCTTTGATGGCTCTTCTATATTCTCAAAGAGCGTATTTGCAGTGGGATACATAGGAATACAATTCATTGTATCGGCACCCATTGAAGCAACTTTCATCGCAAGCTCTTCCATCTCCTGATCGTTTATACCAGGAATTACGACAGAATTTATCTTTACTATAATATCCCTTTCTTTCAACTTCTTGATGCAATGTAGTTGCCTGCCAAGTAAAATCCGTGCAGCATCCAGGCCTTTATATATTTTATTTCCATCGCGCACCCACGAATATATTTTAGCCAACGTCTTCACGTTGAAAGAATTGATTGTTAACGTAACGTGAGAAACATGAAGTTGGGATATCCGATCAATATAAGGAGCCAGATCAAGTCCGTTACTCGACAAACAAAAAATCATATCCGGAAACTCTTTTTCGATCAATTCTATTGTTGCCAATGTTTCATTGGGATTGGCAAAAGGATCGCCCGGACCGGCAATGCCGACTACACTAAGGTTATTTAATTTGGCTTTTAAGGCTTTAAAATAATAAGACGCCTGAATAGGCATCAAAACAGAACTCGTTACTCCCGGGCGGCTTTCATTGCAACAATCGTATAAGCGATTACAATAATTACATTGTATATTACATTTGGGAGCTACCGGTAAATGAACCCGTGCCTGACTATGTTTAGCTTCCTCATTGAAGCACGGATGTAATGACAAGTCTTTCATTCTTTCATTTATTTTTGGATTGAACCATTTATCGGACGTACAAAAGCATGGCAATATTCATCTTTCCGCTCTTCAGTTGATACACATAGGCCCAAAACATAAAGTTCTTTATCAAACCATTTTGGAATATGCATACAGATAATCTCCAACTCCCTGAATGATGTATTTTGAAGAAACGGAAGTAAGATCTCTTTCGAGTTCAGAGAAGCGTCTTTTGCCTGCACTTTCACCAGATTAATCTGATAACATCCTTTCAAAGAGTCACCCACCGAAATGGGGTCAAAGCTATCTTTTTTCTGCCTACTAAGTTCGATCCGTTTTATAGCTTCTATTATTTCCGTATTAAGCGTTTTTCTTATATCATTAAGAAAAGGAACGGGAGAACCTTGTATCGCAAAAAGACGTATATGCAATTCTTCTTCAAATATGGCATTAAATATACCCATTCTGCGTTTTGCAACAAAAGCTTTACAGCCGACTAGTTCAGGAGCTATCATATAGATGTTTTCCCTTACATCCGCAAGATTCATTCCCTCATTTATGTAAAGAGGAACTTTATAGATAGATTGCCAGTCTGAATTTTGGTTCTCATAAATAACAACAATTCCCGACGAATCGAAAGATAATGTATTCCCATTCGTATCTACAAAAATGGCTATTTTCATACCTATTCCTCTTTTTAAATCAAGAGTGTTTACACTCCGTATTTTTTTCCTTTGATAGAATCAATCCGAATGCGAATGACAGCCGTTGCATTGAGGTTTCCTTTAGGAAATTCAAATTTCTTATCCGTGAATAATGCTACAATCTTATTGAGTAGCTGTTTTTTTTCTTCTTCAGATTCAACAAATTCGGCTTTTCCAAACCCAATGACCGTACGATGTTTGGCTTCAAAGTCGCAAGCCATGTCACTTTCTACAACACCATTATCAATAGAAACTTCAAAGCAAACATTATTATTCTTTTTTAGAATCTCAATTTTAGTACCAGCCTTTGCGGAATGAAAATAAAGAGATGTTCCATCATAAGTGAAAAATACCGGAACGAGAAAAGGCATATTGTCATCCGAAAGTGCAAGATGCATCACTTTCGCCAAGCCCAAGATTTCATCAATCTCTGTCCTATCTGTTATCTCGCGCTCTTTACGTCTCATTGCTCCATGTGGATGTGACGGCATATTATTTTGCATAACTAATTTGTTAATTTTACATCAATTACATTCCGCATATTGCTCTACGCATTTCAAGGCATTCCGTACGGATAGAAGTTTTTCCTGATCGAACAGTTTCTCCACTTCTTTGCACATTCGCAATGTTCTTACAGCATCAGCTTCAACTGGCGTTCCATGAAAATAATCATCTAAAAAACAAATACCAAAAATTCGATCCAGTGATTTGATTTCCTTGCTTAGTTCTTTAGGCACTTCAATTAATTTATCCACCGTTATCATCAGTGAGATGAAGTTGTGATTCATTGGTTCCTCTCCGTAAAGTTCACAGAGAGCAACCAAATATCTTTCGAGTGCCACAGAAGCTATATTGAAAACCAAACTGAACGCCTGTGTGCTATCTTGAAATTGCAATGCACGTTTATAATAAGCCTGCGCATCCTTATAGTCATCCTCGAAAAGCGATTCAACTCCGTAATCATATTCTATATGTTCCATGTTTCATATTCCTTTCTTTATTACCAGACATTCAACACCCACTCTTTATTGTGCTTATATTCCATATCGGTGAATATAGCATTTGCCATTTGTTCGGCAAGCCAGATTGCTCCAGCGTATCCCACAACGGGATGACGAAAATATCCTGCACGATCATAAACAGGAAAGCCAACCCTTACCATTGGGATATTATTATCAATAGCAATATAGCGTCCTTTTGAATGACCTAAAATAAGATCTAGTTCCAGACCTTCATTTTTTATGCGGTTTTCCAACTCCCAGAGATCAGCATTGGTTATTATTTCCATGTCAAAACTCACCCCTTCTTTTAATGCAAGAATGCGAGGATCTTTAGCATAGCTTAAGTTATCATCACCAAACAATAGAAGTACAGGTTCCATTTCTAAGTCAATACAAAACTCGGCAAGACCAATCACAAGGTCAGCACTTCCGTAAATGGCAACCTTTTTACCGGCTAGAAACATGTGAGACACATCAGCGAGAGCGTCAATGGCAATACCTCTTTTTATTACAAGAGACTCGGGAATAGATTTTCCTGTCATCTTTTTCACATTTTGTAGAAAAGAATCCGTATTGCGTATACCGATTGGCGTTGGCCCAATGATAGCAGGCACATCAAACTCAGATTCGAGATATTGAGCTGCTTTTGCTCCTTCATATCTATTTAATGCGATTGATCCTATAGCATTTGCAGTACTGCGGAGATCGTCTATCGTAGTTTCACCGTGTGACACATGATTACCGTCCGGCATCAATGGAGAATCAAATGTTTCTATTTCAAAAAGAACAGTTGCATCAACGTCCATTTCAGACAATAGAGCTTTTAGTTCTGTTACATCTCCCGGATCTACCCAGCCCGTGAACAGATTAATTTTACCATTTGTTCGCGACTCTTTCTTGGCAAAATAGCGAATAAAATCCCTCACTGCTACATCATACCCGCTAATCATACTTCCCACAAAACTCGGCGTATGAATAGGAATAAGGTGCACTTCACGTCCAGCATACTTCTCTTTCAGCAGTCCACTATTTAGTTTTAGAACCACCCCGTCAACGTCATCACCGATAATTTCGGTAGAGCAGGTGGTAATGATCGGAATTATTTTCACATGTGGATAACGCATCAATAGTACATCCACACCTTGTTCCACACGATTCAAAGCACCAAACACTGCGGCATCCTCATGTACTGAAGAAGAAGCAAGTTCAAAACTCTCTTTGAAGTGCTGAGAAAAGATCAAACGAACAAACATGACACACCCCTGACCTCCATGCACAAGTCCGATACAATCTTTTATACCAATACTTGCAAACTGGGCACCTGCCGGTTGGCAAGTAAATATCGGATTAATTATCCCAACACGATCCTTGGGTTTTAATTCACAACTCATAATTGTTATTTTTAAATTTTACAAAAAAATGATAAGACAAGTGATTATTATCAATATTGCTCTTTGACAAGTTCAACATTCAAAGAGCCCTTAATCATCGTATAATCCATTTTATCTTTCAACATTTGCATTATGACAATAATATCTTCTTTATTTGTTTCTTCTACCCATGGGAAATATCTTTTGAACGCTCCAGCCAAAGACATTGCTTCGCTCCAATAATATCTGTCCGCAATACCCTCATCATCATGAGCATTTTCGCCACATAGCAACTGCTTTGTCTTGCTTAATATACGCTCATTTTGTACTTCTCTGTCCCAGCCACGTGAATTATATTGCCAAAGACAATGTTTACTAATGTACCATTCTAACTGAGCCATTTTCTCTTCTGCAATATTCTTATCCATACTGATAATAGCTTTAAAATTCAACATCAATCACTTTGTTTTTTCTCAATTTTTCGACCGGAACTTGTCTCAACTTTCCTGTTTCAGGATCTGGAAACAAATAAATATTTTCTTCTATTTTCTTCCTTATTTCCGGTATCGGATCATACTTGCTTGTACATTTTCTCAAAACCATGGAGTTTTTGACCTCATCGCTTAAATTCACATCAGAGAATAACTGCTGTGTCTCAAAAGATTTATCGATAGGGATTTCATCTTTACTGATATCGAGAAGTGAAAGTTTATGAATGGGAGAATAAACACAATTATAAATATCTCTTGCCAAACGAACCCAGCCTTCATACCCTTTATACGGTCCGTTATGATAACCATGAACATTAAGATAGGGCACACGAATTTTTTTAGCTACTTCACCCGGTCGTTTACCGGTCATTATTAAATCAGGTTTCAGTCTGTACATCGCTTCAAGAGACTCCAACTCATTGGGATCATCAATAGCTAAAACACCTGGTTCACAACGAGAAATTCCTTTTTCCATATCCCCCTGATGGCCGAATTTAGTATAAACAGATACCACTTCAATTCCCATTTCTTTGTGTAACATGTGAGACCAGTGCCATAGTTTAGAACCACCCGGCCATAAACACATTTTGACTCCTTTCAAACGAGCAGCATACCAATCCAATTCCGGTTTCCAACGGGCAGTTTCTTCTGCAATAATTTCTCGCGCTTTGTCTTCGATGCCAAAGAAATAACCTATTTTCAATAATGAATCTGAGAGTGCCTCAAATCCAAACCCATCTATATCCATGCGAGGGATTCCATATCTTACGCGTAATTCATCACAAATATATTCTGAAGAACGAGCACATTCCAGAACATTTAATTGAGCGCGATGCATTCCTCTAAGATCATCAAAATGAGTATTCCCTGTGAATGTAGATAAGATTTGAATACCCATACGGTAAAAATAATCTTTCATTATTTCCTGATCGCCTTGAATGTTGTATTCACCCACATAATTGATTACATATTTACTGTAAATCTCAGGTTCTCCGGTTCCCACCATCTGAGATAACCATGCAATATTTATTTTGTGGTGACCACCGGATTGACTTGGCCCCCCAAAACCGGGAGAGTTGCAAACAAACACCTTAACATCGGGCATCTCCTCCATAACTTCGTCCGCAATAGCATTTATGTCATCGCCGATAAGTGCCGAAGCGCAAGTCTGATAGACGGACATTCTTTTGATTTCAGGAAATGCTTTGAAAGCCTCAATTATGTTTTTTTTCAGCATTTTCTCTGCTCCAAAAACAACATTAGCCTCTTTCATATCAGTAGCAAAAGTATATTTCAACTGAAAATTCCCATCATCGCTGATATAACGTTTGGTTTGCCACGTGTCATAAGTACATCCTACCGGCCCATGACTAATATGAATCACATCTTTCATTGGCGTACCAATCACATGCTTCGCACCACAATAGGCGCATCCTCTTTCCGTAATCGTTCCAGGGATTGTATTCAAATATCCTAATGGAAGAGCATCGGTTAATTCTTCTCCCGGCAATTTATCGACTGCATGATGCAATCGTTCCGGGATACATTCACTGCATTCAAATTGATGATATGGCATAATTTTGTTTTTTAGTTATGAACTATTTCTTGTTACAGTGCGGCATCGCCACTTTCATTTGTCCTTACCCTTATGGCGTTATCGGTTGGAGAAACAAATATTTTTCCGTCGCCAATGAAACCAGTATAATTGGATTTAATAATTGCTTCTACTATTATGTCAACGTTTTCATCTACGGCAGTAATGACCAGCATGCGTTTAGGAACAAATTTCATCCCATGAGTATTAGCTTTCGCTAAGACTTCCGGATGGACATCAATGCCGGCTAATACAGTATTAATTCCACGTTGATGCCCCCTTCCCAAGACTGGAATTGCAGTAACAGAAGAAACATTAAGCTCATCAAGTATCTTCTTGGTATCGTTCATTTTACTGGGACGAATGAATGCTATAATCTCTTTCATATCTTTACTATTTATAATTCTTTAGATCCTGTGCGCACCGTTCGTACCTGTTCAACAGGTGATATAAATATCTTTCCATCACCTTCATTCCCTGTGTATGCTTTATATCGGATAACCTTAATTACTTCATCCACTGATTCGTCTTCCACAACTATAATAATCAAAGTCTTCGGAATCTCATCATAGTGCATATTTCCAACAGTTATACCTTTTTGTTTTCCTCGACCAAAAACGGGCATCTTAGTCATGGAAGAAAAACCCGCTTCATCAAGGGCATCGGATACTATATCAGCACATTCCGGACGTACTATTGCTCTGATCATTTTCATATTGATTCGTCTTTATTAAATTTATAATTTGACTAATTTGGGTTTAGCTAATTTTATTCGCCAATACCATATTTAACAACCATAGATTCAAGCTCTGGCATCGTAAGTGGTTTAGGAATCACAAAGTCATCATTAGCTATGATTTTACGAGCCAGTTCACTGTATTCATGTGCTTGATTGCAGGTTTCATCATATTCAATCACTGTCTTCTTGTTAAATTCAGCTTTCTGAACAATATTATCACGAGGTACAAAGTGAATCATATGAGTGCCAATGGCAGCAGCAAATTCTTCTATAAATTCTTTTTCCCTGTCCACCTTACGACTGTTGCAAATAAGCCCTCCTAAGCGTACACCACTTTGTTTCGCGTATTTCACTAGTCCTTTGCAAATATTATTAGCAGCATAAACAGCCATCATTTCACCAGAACAAACAATATACACTTCTTGGGCTTTCCCATCGCGAATTGGCATAGCAAATCCACCACAAACCACATCACCCAATACATCGTAAAACACATAGTTCAAATTTTCCGTGTAGGCTCCTTGATGTTCCATCAAATCAATCGCTGTGATTACACCACGACCGGCACATCCTACTCCCGGCTCGGGACCACCGGATTCACAACAACGAATGCCACCAAAACCAGTACTTACAACTTTGTCCGAAGTAACCGATTCCGCACCATCGTCACGCAAAGTATCCATAATTGTTTTTTGATTCATTCCACCCAGAATCATACGTGTTGAATCCGCTTTTGGGTCACACCCATGTATAAATACTTGTTGGTTGTGGAAATAAGCCATTGCGGCAGCAGTGTTTTGTTGTGTAGTAGATTTTCCAATACCACCTTTTCCATAGAAAGCAATCTTTTTCATAATGATAATTATTAATTGTTTATACCTTGAAACCAGAATTACCTAGACAACAAAGATGCCAAAACAAAAAACATTCAAAAATGGAGAAGTGGTTTACACGCTGAAAAGCCTATAAGAAGGAGAGAATTTGACTTTCTTTTTTAGAAGATATTTTTTATTCGGAGAAGAATAGGATCTCTTTTCACGCTCTATTCTGAACGCATAGGAACGATATTTTCGCTGAGATGCACCTAATGGAACAGCATTAAACAAAAAACATCCTGATCATTTGACTGCCTACAAGGATAGTGGATTATTCCTCCACCAAAACGATAAAAAAGAAGTCAAAACCAGTTCACCAACGCACCATACATCCACCACAATCGCCATATAAGCATCATTTTATTGCATAAATAAACATCAAGGCAATAAAATAACACATTTTATATCCAAAATACTTTCTTTTTGAAAAAGATCCATATCTTTGCGCCACCGGTATTATTAATATTCGTTTCAATAAGTTAAACTTAAGGTAAAAGCAAAGCGTATGAAAGAGAAAATTTGGCTATGGATAGTCTGTCTTTTAATGAACACAGGTATGGTAATGGCTCAGAAGTCAACGGTTTCAGGAACAGTCTTTTCTGAAGATGACAACGAACCGATTGTGGGAGCATCAATATTAGTAAAAGGTACCTCACTCGGTACAATAACCGATTTAGAAGGTAGATTTACAATTCCGAACGTACCAAACACAGCTAAGATACTGAAGATATCATATATAGGTATGAAATCGGCAGAAGTTTCCATCAAACCAGGAATGAAAATAATGCTAAAATCCGATTCTGAGATGTTGGATGAAGTTATGGTTGTAGCTTACGGTACTGCAAAAAAGAGCAGTTATTCAGGTTCTGCTTCATTAGTAAAAGCAGATGCGATCAAAGATTTACCTACAACAAGTTTTGAAAATGCACTCAATGGTAAAGTTGCAGGTTTACAAATCACTAATTCCTCTGGTCAGGCAGGCTCGGCTGCAAGTGTTCGCATCCGTGGTAACGGTTCGATGAATGCTAGTAATGAGCCACTATATGTAGTAGATGGTGTACCTGTCGTTTCAGGCGATGTTGGCCAGATGGGCGACTATACTAATACCACCAACAATGTAATGAACTCACTCAATCCCGGAGATATTGAGTCCATTTCCGTACTGAAAGATGCTGCTGCCTCTTCACTTTATGGTTCGCGTGCTGCCAATGGTGTCATTCTTATCACTACTAAAAAGGGGAAAGAAGGAAAACCTGTAGTTGGCCTTAAAACATCAATAGGTTTCACTCCAAGCTGGGCTACTGACAATTACGAACCTGCCAGTACGCAAGAACAGGTAGACATGCTTTATATGGTATTCCATGATTATCGCACCTCTAACGGATATACCGAAGCGGCTGCCAATACATATGCTTTAAGCCAGCTAAATAAAAAATTCAATAAACATGGTTACTCGTTCAGTACCACAGGAACAGGCCTTTATGAAACTGTTGCCATCTCCGACTATGATAATTCCGGACGTGCCGGTAAATATTACGATTGGGAAGATGCCTATTTCCGCACTGCAGTCTATCAAACTTATGACCTTTCGGTAAGTGGAGCTACTCCTACCACCAATTATTATAGTTCTTTTTCTTATACCAAAGATGAAGGACGCTTAAAGGTGAACAACTTCGATCGCATATCCGGACGTGTAAATCTTTCTCAGAAAGTTGGCAAGTTCTTCGAATTTGCAACTAATGTGAATGTGGCTAGAACAACAAAAGAAGGCTACAACGATACACGTAGCACAGGTGACAATTACTATATGCAGACCCGCAACCTGTTGTGGGGGCTTTACTGGCCTACTGATTATAAAACAGGTGCAGAGTGGACAACGCGTTATGGCAGCTATGCCTATAACGGACTTTATTACGATAAAGAATGGGAAAATGAATCTATCAATTCTCGCCTTTCTGCTACCGAGACACTAACCTTGCATCTACTTCCGGGCTTGGACGTACATTCCATTTTCTCTTATGATAATACCGCCGTGAAAGATCATATCTACTACAGCGCCAATCATTATAGTGGTTCGGCCACTAGCGGAACTGTAAGCGAGATGCGCACCACTTACGAAAAAATGGTATCTTCTACCACCGCTAATTATAACGTTACATTCGGTACTCATACCATTGGAGCATTAGTCGGCTTTGAAGCAGAGAAAAACACCTCTGATTATGTACGCGCCACTGGCGATAATCTGGCAACAAGTGGACTACACACCGTTTCTACCGCAGGAACACAATCTTCTGCAGGATATAATTGGGGCAACTCTATGGTTTCTATCCTCTCAAAACTGGATTACAACTATAACCAACGCTACTATGCCTCAGCTTCGTTTCGGCGTGATGGGTCTTCGCGCCTAGACCCAGACTCCCGATGGGGAAACTTCTGGTCCATTGCTGGTTCATGGAGACTCTCCAATGAAGCATTCCTGAAAAACACCCCCGTCATCAGCGACCTTCGCCTCCGCACCTCTTATGGTGTGAATGGCACACTACCTAGTAGCAATTACGGTTACATGAATCTAATGGGCTATACGGCTAAATATATGGGAAATCCCGGTGGAACGCTAAATACAATTGCCAGTAAAAATCTCTCTTGGGAGACAAGCTATACAACAAATATCGGTTTGGATTTTGGTTTGTTCGACCAACGTTTAAGAGGAACAGTAGAATACTTTAACCGTGATTCCAAAGATTTGTTGCAAGACGTGCCCATTTCGAGTGTCATTGGTTTCAGTTCTACCTTGAGCAATATTGGTCAGATCAACAACAAAGGCATAGAAGTTGAATTGTCCGGTGATATTATTCGCAATAAGAGTGGTTGGAATTGGAACGCATCCATCAACGCAGCTTTCATCAAATCAAAAGTGACGAAACTTTATAATGGGGCCGATATTATCTGGAAAGACCCCACAGGTGGTGATGAACGTGCACAATATATTTATCGCGAAGGCGAATCCACCTTGGCTTTTTATGGCTACGAATGGGCGGGCGTTGACAAAACCAATGGTAAAAGCGTCTATTACGTGAATGATGCGACTAATTCTAAAACCGGTGATTTTGAATACAACGGACGAGGAGCAACCTATGACTATAGCAATGCCAATTACAAGATTCTTGGTGATGCCATGCCTACTATAAGTGGTGGTTTCAATACCAATGTTTCTTACAAAGGCATTGACTTAAGCCTGAATTTTATTTATAAAATAGGTGGGAAATTGTATGACGGCGCTTACAAAGATGTAGCCGATGACGGTTATTATTGGGAACGAATTCGCGCCAAAAGTTATTACAAAAATATGTGGACAGAAAACAATCCTAATGGCACGCAACCAAAACTAGATGGAAACGACCTGATAGATGCGATGCAATATAGTTCCCGTCATTTGTGCGATGCCAGCTTCCTGCGCCTAAAGAGTCTGTCATTAGGTTACACCCTCCCTAAAGATCTTCTCCGCAAAACAATGATTAACGATACTCGCGTGTTCTTTAATGCAAGTAATCTCTGGACCATATCTAAATATAAGGAAGCCGATCCGGAAGTAAACCAATATGGCACACGTGGTTGGGAAACTCCAATAGGGAAAACGTTTGTATTCGGTATTGAATTGAAATTTTAATTAGGAGGAGGACAATAAAATGAAACATTCCATATATTCAATCGTATTTGTGATTATCAGTGCATTGGCACTGTCGTCTTGTGATGACTTTCTAAATATGCAACCCGGAAATTCGGGCGATGCAGAAGATGCTATTACTACACCCAGTGACGCAAAAGTAGTAATAAACGGAATCATGAGTTCCATGACTTCCTCCGATTATTATGGGCGTAACTTTTTCATGTATGGTGACGCAAAAGGTGGCGATTTGACTATTTATTCTGCCGGCCGTGGTTTAGATGGATTATACTCATTCAACCACTCCGCTACTAGCGGCAGCTTTTCAGGTTTCTGGACTACAGGTTATAATTGCATCATGCAAATCAACAATTTGCTTGAAAACATAGAAAAATTAGAGACAGCAGGCACTACCGGCTTCGATTCTTACAAAGGACAAGCTCTGACATTGCGAGCACTTGTTTATTTCGACTTAGTTCGTCTTTATGGCCTTCCTTACAATTATGACAAGACCTCTTACGGCGTACCAATTACAACATCGACATTGGAAAGTGATGCACAACTTACTCGCTCCACAGTAGAAGAAAATTACGAACAAATACTTGCTGATTTGGAAGCCGGCCAAACTTTGTTGGCATCGGATAAGTCTTTGCAGAAAGGATACATCGGATATTATGCCAATATTGCCATTCAAGCACGTGTCAAACTCTACATGGAAGATTATGACGGTGCATTAAGTGCAGCAGAGGAAATCATTAAAAGCAGTAAATACGAACTGTACGAACCTTCAGAATGGGTAGCTTCATGGAGCACACAGTTTGGTTCAGAGTCCATCTTTGAGCTGGGAATCTACCCAAGTGAATCGGATCTAGGTACTAGCTCCTTAGGTTTCTATCTCATGCAATATAAACAGCGTTCAGGAGCTTCCGGTTATTTCTTGGCAAGTAATTACTACCTGGCCCGCTTGAATGAAGATGAAACAGATGTTCGCTGGGGAGTTATGGATAATGACGAATATTGGTACGATAATAAAGTGGAACGCAAAGGCGCCTGTTACAAATATATGGGTGGTATTATCCAATCTGATGAAACGTTCCCCGGTGACGGCAAAGAAACGGAGACGGCTGTCAATATCAAAATCATCCGCCTTTCTGAAGTCTATCTAATAGCCTCAGAAGCTGCTTTGCATGCCACAACACCTGACAAAGATCTGGCAGTATATTATCTAAATGAAATTCGCAAACGTGCTCCTAAGTTAGATTCTGCCACAACTGCCACTATTACGGACGATATGATTTTGGAAGAGCGTAGCAAGGAACTCTTCTGTGAAGGACAACGTTTCTTCGATATGATTCGCATGAACAAAACAATTGAGTTCAATGATGACTTTCAAGATATACCGATTAGCAAGCGAACAAAGACCATTGACCGCACATTCGGCAAGATAGTTCTGCCTATTTCTCAGGACGAAATCAATGCTAATTCGGCACTGAAAGACCAACAAAATACAGCGTATAAATAATAAGAGTGTCACATCATCTATTTTAATTAAAGGAACATCCCCTGACTCTAAAGCATTTTCTAAAAAGAAAAAGTTTAAAGATCAGGGGATATCTTATTTTAGAGAATTAATCCAATCCACTTAAAAGTTTTGTTCAATTCTATATCTATTATTTCAGAATATGCTAAGTTCTTATTTAATTAAAGCCGCCTTTTCTTTATTATCATTTGCTAAGTAAGCATTGACAAGACTTTCGCGTGCATTTTTGCTATGAGCAAAAGGCATATAATTATATTCAAATATTTTAATAGCTCCCTCTATATTGCCAATAGATAATGCATATTTACCAATATTGTCAACCAACACCTCATCAGGCACAAAAGAATGTCCAAGCCTGACAGAAAGTTTTTTGTAATATTCCGGTATAAGGTCTGGAGTTTCAGGAATCTTTTTAACAGGCAACTCTATTCCTTGAAAAAGATTCCTTAATGCATCAAATATGGCAGGCACAATGACCGTGCCATGATCTTCATTCTCATAATATTTCCATGCTGCATTCAATTTATTATTTGGAGCAGAAGGGAGTACTATCGTACAGAAATCTCTAATGGTTGCCGAATGTTTCTGTTCATCATTGGGTTTGTCCTGATTCTTCGCCATAGCTACATATAAAGACTTATTGGAGAAGTTTCGGCTCTCCCATACAGATTCGGCCTCTTTATATACTTTTCGACTATCCCACCACAAACTGGGGTCTAAAGCTATATAAGCATTAAACGCATCCGCATGATGCAATAGCGTATTTATGGTAAACAAACCACCGAAAGAATGCCCTATTAAAATATTATATCCATTAGTACGATAAGTCGAATCTATTTTACTTTTGAGTTCATGAAGTAAAAAAGAAGTAAAAAGCTCCGATCCGCCACTATTAGTAAACATTTCTTTCCCATTATGCTTTAGATAAGCTTTGGAAGGCGTTAGGTCCCGAGTTCGGTCTGTATTGGGTATCCCCACTATAATACATTGAGGCATATTATTATACATTCCTTTAGTAAAAGCCTGTTGAATGGCCACAAGAGTAGTAAAATTAGTGTCACCGTCGAGCAGAAAAATAACAGGATAGCTTGCTTTTCCATAAGCATTATTATCGTACTCAGGAGGAAGGTAAACCCAATATGACCTCTTTTCTTTTAGAATACTTGAATATATTGAGTACTTATTACCGATTGAGATACTTTCTTGTCCCAATAATAAAGAGGGAAGAATGAGAAATAGAACAAACAGATATTTTTTCATTTAGTCGAAATAATAAGAAAGAGATGTCAAGCACCTGCCTATTTAGAATATTAATCCTAACAAACCGGTACCTTGACACATCTTCCAATCCTTTTTTTAGAAATGATAAGTCATATTAGCTAAGAATTGTCTTGGAGCCTGCGTCTCTGCATAGCTATCGACCAACCAATAATGCTTATCAGTCAGGTTATTGATCTTCGCACCAATTCTGAAGTTCGAATATTCATAGAACAGAGTTGCATCCAACTTACCATAACCGGAAGCTTCATATTTATTCTGCGAATCCAAGTAACTACTGCTGGCAAAGTTACCCCCTAAGCCAATTCCAAACCCCTTCAGAGCACCAGACATTAGTTTATGACTAATCCAAAAATTTCCTAAATGTTTGGGAGTAGCCATATCTCTTTTACCTTCAGCTCCTCCTTTAGTAAACTCATTATCATTATAAGCATAACCCAGAATGATGTGCATACCCGGAGTTGGATTGGCTATTATGTCCATTTCAACCCCCTTGCTAAACTGTGTACCATCTTGTACACTATAACTGGTTACAGCCGATCCGGTGGATGCGGTTACCGAACGAAGTCGATCTTCAACCTTAATATGATATACGCTAATGGTACTGTTTAGCTTGCGATTGAACAATTCCAATTTCAACCCACCTTCCCATTGAAATGCATGCTCAGGCTTGAAAGCCATGATATCTCCAGCTTCATTGTAAGCACCCGGAGATTTATTCTGGAATCCATTCATGTAATTAGCAAAAACAGACATCTTATCTTTAAGAACTTGATATACTACACCAAATTTGGGTGACCAAGCCGTCTGCATATAATTATTCTCTACATCATCAAAACGATCAAGACGAAGACTAGCCATCAAATCCAAACGCTCTGTCACATTGAAAACATCCGAAAAATAGGTGCTATACGTGCGGGTAAAACGCCTAGTATTCCTTGTCTGATTAGGACTTGCCATCTTTAAGTTATATTTATCTAGATAGATAGGCACAGCAGCTCCGTGAATAGCAATATTGCCGGTTGTAGTACTTAATCCCTTATCATAGCTAGTCACAATTGATCGTGTATCAATAGTTGTCAGTCTGGTGTAATCCATCCCTATCAGCACTCTATTTCGGAATTGTCCCAAATAGAAATCACCATTAAAGTTTTGTTGCACCTGTTGAGTCGTGAATACACTTGGAATATGCATCATGCGCCGAGATAAACTATCTGTAGAAGTCACATCCAAAAAAATGTAATTTGCATCATTGTCGGTCCGTGCATAAGAAACCAACGTCTGCGAAGTCCATTTATCAGAAATCTTATATTTAGCCTCAGCAAAAATATTCAAAACTTCAGCTTTACTTGTTACATCATTAGACGCAAAAGATTTATTCCAATCCCAATTGAGTTCATCTAAATTCTTTATATCAACCCCACTCAAGTTAACATAAGAAGTCGTACGATTCGATTTGAAATATTCCGCATCGACCGTAAACGAGAGGCGATCTGTTGCGTTAAATGTAAAAGTCGGAGCCAGCATAAAGGTTTTGTTTATGCCATAGTCTTTAAAACTATTTTCTTTATGCAAAGCTGTATTTACTCTGAATAAAGCTTTCCCTTCTTTATCCAGAGGAGTATTATAATCTGCCGTCATACGTCCTAATCCCCATGCACCGGCAGAAAAGCCTATTTCGCCTCCTTTTTCGCCGTATGCTCTTTTAGTGACACGATTAATAAGCCCGCCATACGAAATGAGAGTTGTCCCGAATAATGTACCTGATGGACCTTTAATCACTTCAATACTTTCTAAATTGGCCGGATCGGACAATGACACAAAGTTAGTTGCCATACCATTACGTATAGAACCTGCTCCATCAGCACCCGCAAAACCACGCAAGCGCATAGCCATACCCGTTCCGCCTGAGCCTACCCCGAGCGTTGCAGCTGTAACACCAGGCGAAGTAGTCAGAACGTTGCGAAAATCAACCGCGATCTGTTCATTCAGAAGTTCTTTAGGAACAACAGTATAGGCCTGTGGATTCTCCAGATTTTTAATAGGCATACGCGCCACGAAATCCGACTTCTTTTGGGCAAATTTCTTAATCATACCATCTACCACCACTTCATCCAGCATTTGTGCCGATGCATCGATAGTGATAATACCCATATCAGTAGTTTTGCCCAATGTTACAACCACCTTTTTCTCTATTGGTTGGCTGCCCATATAAGAAAATTGAACAACATAGTCACCCGCGTTTATATTAAACGAGAATTCACCTTTGCTGTTAGTATAGCCTCCCTTGTTCTTTTCTTTAACGCTTACAGCAACGGCTTCTAATTCTGTTCTATCTGCTGCCGCAATTACTTTTCCTGTAATCGTGCCAGTCTGTCCATAACTATAAATAGAACAAAATGATAAAAACAAAGGTAAATAAAACAGTCTTGAGAATCTTCTTCTTTTCTTCATTGATGAAATGTTTATGTGTTTGAAATTCGTTAAATAAGATTTCGCAAAGATATAGAAGCTTATTGCTGAGTACAATCGCCATAAATAATCATAATGAAGAGTGAAATACCTATAATGCGTGATTTGTTTTGCCGGTTTTGGCTCAATAACTTATTCTCACTCCTGCAAAATAGCTACGAGGCGCTGCAGGTCCATAGATATAATCAGAATCCCGTTTTCTACCTTTATCAAAATCTTCTTGATAAGCATCAAACAAGTTTTGAACGCCAGCATTGAGTTGTAAAACAGTAGATTTATAAATACTAAAATCATAAGATGCCTTAAAACCTAAGTCTAGAAAATCACGAGTCTTTACAGCCACATCGTTTGCCACATAACCGGCCAGATGCTTTACAAGCATCGATCCGGTATAAGTACCCGAAAATGCAATATTCAAAGCTTTCACAGGAGTGTAGGTCGCTGTGAAGTAGCCGTAAATATTGGGCGTACGAAATATTTTCTTCTCGGCAAGAGCCGTGCTACTCCATTTTTCGGGTTCATCATATCGGCTTCGCTGCAGAGTAGCGCCAGCCTGCAACTGCAACAATGACAAATAAGCCAGCTTACCTTCAATTGTGAATCCCATCACTTTAGCGCCCGAACCGTTGCGACGCTGTTTGATTAAAACCCCGTCACGATATTCATCTGTATCCTCAATTACAAATACATCTAAAAGCTGGGTATAGAAACCCTCCAATAAGAAATTAGCCTGAAAAGCTCCAAATCGATGATATATATCCGCTGATGCGCTAAAACTTTGTGATTTTTCCTCTTTCAAATTGGGAGCACGCTCTATCATTGAAACAGTTCCCCCTACATTTGCTACATGCAAATCTTCGTCGAAGGCTTGCGGAGCACGAAAGCCCGAAGAATAGCTCAATCGTAAGTTCATATTTTCCGTGGGATTAAAGCGAAGATTGGCTCTGGGGTTAATGATTACATGATCCATTAAGTTATGTTTATCTAAACGTGCGCCAACAAGAATACTCCACTTTTCATTCTTCCACTCATTCTGTAGAAAAGCACTATTTATATTCACTGTTTGTTTGGTGTAGCGGTTGTATCCCCACATATTGTCTTCGAGTGCATCCCGACTATACTCTACTCCCGTAGTCAGATCAGAAGGCATAAAAAGAAAATTATTAAAACTATATACGTACTGAGAACCGGCCATAAAAGTCAAATCCGTAGTCTTCCCATACGCATTCGGATCTTGACCACCCCCATAATAACTATCACGATCAGTATGTTGGGCAGATGAGAAGAAGCTCAGCCGATACTTCTCATTAGGCGAAGATAAGTCGAATTTCACTCCTCCTCCATTAATAGAATGTTCCAATTGCTCGGCTATGTTAGCTTCGTGAGGAGGGCGATTCAGCATATCGCCGCCACGGCGAAACTCCTGCATATGGTGATATTCAAAAGTAAGCTTCGAATACGTACTCGTTTTAAAATATGAACGTAAGCCAACCGTTTGGTTTTTCAATTTTGGCATCTCGGTATACCCGTCTCCATCATCGTCATAACTTGATCGGGCGCGGTTTTGACCAAAGACATAAAGCCCTGCCCGTTGATCATCTGTCACTAACGAGGCATTGATTGAAGTGTTGTTATCGAAAGAGGAAGTCCCACCGATGGAAGTAAACGTATGAGTCAGTTGTCCCGAATTTCTAAGGGGCTCTTTAGTAATAATATTAATGGTACCTGCTATAGCCGAAGAACCAAACAGGGCAGAACCACCCCCACGCATTACTTCTACACGTTCTATCATGTTGGCTGGTATCTGTTCAAGACCATAAATTCCGGAAAGAGCACTAAATATGGGACGGGAGTCTATTAATATCTGCGTATAAGGACCATCAAGACCATTCATGCGTACTTGTTGAAAACCGCAATTTTGGCAATTGGTCTCTACTCTGACACCCGGCTGAAAATTGAGCCCTTGTGAAAGTGTTGAAGAATTAGTCGTTTCAAACATCTTGAGATCAAGCACATTGACCAAAGTAGGAGCCATGCGACGAGTTGTTTCACTGCGATTGGCTGAAATCACAACTCCGTCAAGCGCCACCAAATCCTCTTCTATTTCAAAATCTTCTTCAAGCGTATGTCCCTTCTTCAGAGTAACATTTCGTCGAACAGTTTTGTATCCCACCGAAGTAACTTCAAGTATAAAACGGCCCTCGGGAAGATTCTTAAGAAAATAATGCCCCGTGGCGTCTGTCACAATACCAATGGTGGTCCCTTTCAAGGCAATGGTGATATAGGGCAGATGTTCTTTAGAATTCTTATTTAGCACGTGCCCGATGATATTTGCATCCGACTTCTTTAATTCAGGGTAATCGACATTTTCTGCTTGTGCAGACAGCAATGGCCAGCACAAACAAGCTATAGAGAAAATCAAAGCTTTCATTTATTCGTTATTTAAGGATGAATAGAAAACGCACAATATCTCCACCGGAACGCACAACAGATGTATTCCTAACGATGTTCGATCAGAAAAATCTTAGAGAACAAACATTCCATAAAAAATAAGATATGTGCAATAAAAAAGAGTGTCAATAGAAATTATTGACACAAATAAGACTTAACGAATAGTGAAAGGAGGAGCACGAAGTGAGATACAACCAGTATACCAAGAGATTGGTCTTGACGCATCCGGATCAATTTGAAAGACAGAAAGTAAAATCGGAGTAAACAGCAATAGGAAAGAAAATAAGATTGCTGTAGTAATCACCACATGAGACAAGTGATGTATCAGCTGAAACTCCGCAGTAGAATGAGTATGTTCTACATCTTTATTAAAAGGGTGCGAATGTACAATTGTAACTCCATTCACCACATGAGAGTGAACAAAGAGACTTACCATGCCTATATACGAGATAAACAAGACAGGCAAGAAACATTTTAAGAGCTTTATATACAATTGTTTCATTCCATAAATAAACGTCAAAGGTATTGCATTGGTTCACACAATGCATGTCTTCCTCTCGATCTTATTTTGAAGGCAAAGTTTCCTTACTATAAACCTTTAGTTTCAACGTATTGAAACTAAAGGTTTATAGTAAGGAAACTTTTTGTTTTTAAGCACGAAAACAAAAGTTTTATAGTATAAAAATATGATGAAACTGTACTTCCCTGGAAATAATGTAGTGAAATAGAATTATCCGAATGACGAGAGAAAACTTCTCCTATATTGAGCAGGCGTGGTATCTAGTATTTTGATAAACTGACGACGCATATTATCTGCATTTTTCAATCCACACTGAGAAGCAACCTCATCCAACGAGAATTGTGTCTCTACTAAATACTGACAAGCATAATCCACCCTTAGTTTATCAATATATTTTGCAGGAGTAATACGCAATTCACGGGCAAATACTCTGGCGAAATTACGCGGGCTCATTGCCACATATTCGGCTAATGCTTCTATCCTCAAATCTTCATTAAAATGATTAAGCAACCATTCACAAACTCTGCGCATGGACAGATTATTGATGTTCTGACAGTCCAGAGGAGTCGTAAACTGGGCCTGATTTCCGGGACGCTTAAGGAATAAGACCATCCATCGGGCAACGTACAAAGCAAAAGATTTGCCATAATCTTCCTCTACCAAAGCCAATGCTAAGTCCATTCCGGAACTAATTCCTCCCGCGGTGTATATATTTCCGTCTTTACTAAAAATGCGCGCTATTTTCACTTTAACCAAAGGATACATCTTGGCTAAGTCTTCACTTTTTGCCCAATGCGTAGTCACCTCTTTACCATCCAGCAAACCTGCTTCGGCCAAGAAAAAAGCAGCAGAACATATCGAACAGATTCGACGAACACTCTCGGATTGTTTCTTTAACCATCCAATCAGTTCCTGATTCATCTCGTAATCTTGCAGCTTTGGAAGTGCTGAAAGAATTAAAGTATCAATCGGATAATTAATTGCCTTGTAGCTACCTTCCGATAAAATAGACAAACCTCCGGAAGTAGTTATCATCTTTCTGTTCTCCGCTGAAACGACATGGGTTTGATACTTGAAGTTCACGATCTCTTTTATCGTCTCAAACTTGTCTATTGCTTTATCAAAGACCTCTAACGGTCCGGCAATATTCAACAGCGTTGAATTCTCAGGAGCTAATATAACAATATGCCTTACCTCATATTCCTTTTGCATAATACAACAATTATTAAAGATATATCTTAAACATACGAATGATCCTAAAGTGGCAGGAATTGCCTGTTTTTTGTCCTTGCAGACAATTATTTATTCCGCTAACTTTGCAGTACTAACAAGAGAGAGAAATAAAATGTTTAATTATGAAAACAACAATTATGAAAACAATTAAAGTTGGTATTAACGGCTTCGGCCGTATCGGACGTTTAGTTCTTCGTGCTGCTCAAGACAGAGAAGACATCCAGATCGTTGGCATCAATGACCTCCTCGACATAGAGTATATTTCTTATATGCTACGCCATGATACCATCCATGGAAAGTTTGATGGCAGTGTGGAAATTCAAGATGGCAAACTGATCGTCAACGGAAACAGCATACGGATTACAGCAGAAAGAGATCCGGCTAACCTGAATTGGAAAGAGGTAGAAGCAGAATACATTGTCGAGTCTACGGGTCTGTTCTTAACCAAAGAAAAAGCGCAAGGACACATTACAGCCGGAGCTAAATATGTAGTTATGTCCGGACCATCCAAAGACGACACACCAATGTTCGTTCCGGGTGTTAACGACGATAAATACATCAAAGGAACACAAATCGTATCAAATGCATCCTGCACCACCAATTGCGTCGCACTTGTTGCCAAAGTTTTAAATGATAAATTTGGAATACTCGAGGCATTAATGACCACGATACACTCTACCACAGCAACACAAAAGACCGTTGACGGACCATCCATGAAAGATTGGAGAGGTGGACGTGCTGCATCAGGAAACATCATACCATCTACTACCGGTGCAGCAAAAGCTGTCGGCAAAGTCATTCCTGAGTTGAATGGAAAGTTAACCGGCATGTCCTTCCGCGTTCCCACACTAGATGTTTCTGTAGTTGACCTCACCGCACGCCTAGCCCAAGAAACCACTTATGCAGAAATCTGCAAAGCGATGAAAGAAGCTTCTGAAGGCCCACTAAAAGGATATCTGGAATACAGCAATGAAGATCTTGTTTCTTCGGATCTTATCGGTAATTCTCACACAGCCATCTTTGACGAAAAAGCCGGAATCCAACTAAGTCCGACTTTCGTGAAAGTTGTAGCCTGGTATGATAATGAATGGGGTTTCTCTTGCAAAGTGCTGAATTCAATAGCAACAATGAGTAAAATCAACGGATAAAAACCAACATTATGATATGAAGGAAGGGCTGAACTTACAAAAGTTCAGCCCTTTTTCATACTAGAATTAAATTTATCGGACTCTAATAATTTTATATTGAATCTATCTGCACTAGTATATCGTGATAATGATATATCGTGCCCTTATCATTAATTGTTGGTAAAGCCTTAGAGATTTTGCTTTTTAATAACATCAAATGTGCCCTTAAAACTCCTGTGAGAGGACTATTTGCTGCATTGTTTCCCACAATAGTTGATAAACAACTGACGTATTTTTGCTGCAAAGCCATATGATAGTTACTAACCGATTTTCCCTGCAAAAGCTCACTCCAAATTCCTGTGTCCAAATCAGCCAGGAAATTTCGTAATGTATAGGTTTTATTACCGTACAATAGCGTTGCATTTTGCAAGTTGATTATTTTTTGAGGATTTAATAAATTGCCCAACACATCATCTGCTATAAGTTTTGTTAGTGGTTCTGATGTAGGAGTCCAAACCTGATCTAACACGACACTGGGTTGAATCCAAACGGGTTCTTGGCAAAACACTTCTTTATTTAAATAAGCCATCGCTTCCTGTTGCTTCTTTTTCGGAATAAGATAGAACACTTTTGTAGTATCACCTACTGTTGTATTATTATAATAGCCTTTTCCAATTGTATTAACTACATGTTGATGATACATAAAAAGTTGAGATAACAGAGCAGAGTAACTTCGCCTCAACCCGTTACCTGCATGTAGGCCAAACTGATCAGTTGGCATTTTCGACCATTCAGGCAAATGCTCAAGGATTCTTTTTAGATTTTTAATGCCATACGAATTTGCCACCATCACATTGTCGCTTAAATCTTCATTCTGACAACGCGAGTCAGCAATCCCAAAGAAACCTTGTTCTCCATAATACAATCTGGGATTTGCTTTCAAACTGTCCGTAACCAAATTGAACAACATTTTGGCTTCAGTACGGGTATCCTTAATATCGGGATACACTTTATACCCCCACTCAATTGCCCACTTATCATAGTCACCAATTCTTGGAAAAATTCCTTTTTCGGTAATTCCATCTTCCGGTTGTGCTACATAATTAAAACGTGCATAATCCATAATTGAAGGGGTGTGACCATGTTCCTCAACCCACTTTTTATCACGCAGCTTTTCAACAGGAATAACAGATGAAGACCCAAAATTATGTTTTAAGCCCAATGTGTGTCCAATTTCGTGTGATGAGACAAATCGGATCAATTCTCCCATCAATTCTGTGCTAAATTCTTGATGATGAGCTCTTTCATCAATTGCACCGGCTTGTGTAAGATACCAATCATGCAAAAGAGTCATAATATTATGATACCAAGTGACATGAGAAGCAATAATTTCTCCACTTCGAGGATCCATAATTGCTGGACCTGCAGCATTTGCCATTAATGACGGCTTGTATACAATGACACTGTAACGAGAATCATTTATATTCCAAGTCGAGTCATTCTCTGGAACTTCAATAGCTCTTATGGCATTTTTAAAACCTGCTTTTTCAAAAGCTGCTTGCCAATCGTTCACACCAGCTATTAAATAAGGAACCCATACTTTAGGTGTAGTCGGATCGATATAGAAAGTTATTGGTTTTATTGGTTCTACAAGTTCTCCACGTTTGTATTTTTCTATATCTTCCGGTTTTGGTTCTAATCTCCAACGCATAATCTTAAGCACCAACTCAGCACGTTGCGGATCGATGTCAAAATCAAAATTAAAAGGTGTAAAATAGCCTATTCTTTGATCATTGTAACGTTCCCTCATCGGTGTCGAAGGCAACAATAAAAATGAAGTGTTGAGTATCACAGTCATTGTACTGTCTTTTGTACCAACATTATAGGTTTTTAGTCCCTGTATTTCAGTATTTCTCGGATAGGAATATATTTTATCGATATAGGACTTATCTGCCTGAAAAACTTTTTCCGTACTAAATCTACCAGAAATAAGATCAGAATTACCTGAGATGAAATCGGTAACATCAATAATAGAAGAATTGCCCTCAGCACCAAAAGCTTTTATATCGAACGACATTATCACGCCCTGAATATTATTTTTCTCAAAGCCCCGTTTTAACCCATTCTCGGTAGAGTCTATTGATCGCTCATCTTGAAGAAAAGTCTGAATATTAATTTTTTGCCCACGCCCTTTATTGAATGTGATAGTATATTCACCGAGTTCTTCTCCTGAATATCCTTCTTCTTCTTTATTCATGGCAGCAGAAGACTGTAAAATACGATTCAAGATCAATACCGGCTGGTTTAATACAGAATCTTTTATCTCAAAATAATACCGATTATCTAAGCTATATACATTAATCAATCCCTTGTAAACTTTTGCTTTAGAAGTTATCAGCTTATTAAAAGGCACAGGACCACTCTCTGCGAGTGGAAAAGAAGGCGATGACATTGAAGATATTGCTTGCGCAAACAATGCAGAAGGCAAGAACAATAAGATTAAAAGACGAAAGAAAATTCTTTTATGTAACATGACTGGATTTCAATTTATTGGTTTAATATTGAACATACTCTTTTTTCCAAAAGTGCGTGCCTTCCTGAATACTTTTCCGACCCTGTGGAACTTGCAGATTAATTGGAGCAGGAATTGCCCTTTTAGGATCTGTTAATTTATCTATTTGTGCCAATATATCCCGATAATGATCCTTCGAACTTTGATCCTTAATTAATTTGATAGAATTGATTACTCTTTGTTTCAAATCAATCAGATGACCTCGCGAAGTTGAAATTGCCGAAGTGTTAGAAATATCTCGTGGAGTATCAATAATAGTAGCCATAGCAGTTATGTACATTTTTTGTAATACCATGTGATAGCTACTTACCTTTTGAAGTGTTCTTAATTCAGGCCATATACACCCATCAAGATCAATCAAGTACGATACAAGCGTGTAGCTCTTGTTTTCTCCAAATCGTTCCGCTGTTGAATTTATACTTTTTAGTCGTTTCAAATCAAGTAACGAATTAAGCATATCTGTTCCAACATTGTACATGTAATTATTATAAGGAAGATCGACCGAAAGGTTTACTAAAGCATCAGTTGCTATCCATTGGGGAGCCTTGTTAAATAATTCGGATTTTAAAAATGCCATTGATTTCTTCTGTTGATCTATAGACACAGGTTTGTACACCTTTTCATTTGATTCCGCACCATGAGGATTGTAATAGTAAGTACCAAAAATGCTGGCAACATTCTTTAAACAGGCTTCAAATTGACCGATAAGAAGACTGAAAGTGCCACCAAATTGCCCCCCCTTAGCGTCATATAACTTATCCGATTGCGCTGTCCATTGAGGAAAATGAAAAGCAATATTCTTTAGATTTTTAATACCCAAATAGCTGGCTTCAATGACATTATCTCCTAAGTTATCCGACAGATTTCGAGGGTCTGAAACAAATTCGTTTTTTTTAGGTGCTGCACCATAATATAATCCAGGATTTGCACGCAAACTATCGGCAATCATTTTTCTCAGGTAATCACGTTCTTCTATCGGATTATTTATCTTTGGGAGACATTTATAGCCAAAAGAGATAGCCCATTTATCATATTCGCCAACACGTGCTATAATTCCATCCTTAGTTATTCTATCTTCTGGTTGAGCTACATAATTAAACAGTGTGCCCTGCATAATAGACGGACTAATTCCGTGCTTTGCAACCCATTCCTTATCTCTTAACTTTGCAATAGGAACTACTGATGATGCACCGGCATTTTCTAGAAGTCCCAATGAATTACCGACATGAACAGAAACTGCAACACGAAGCAACTCACCCATCAATTCAGTACTATATTCTACACTTCTGGCTCTTTCATCAATAGCGGCAGCTTGTATCATATATGTATCATGCAATAAAGACAGAATATTATGGTTTATTTGTATGTTAGCCTGTAAAATTTCGCCACTTCGGGGATCAGTTATCAGATTATGAAATATCCCGCTTACCATTGACGGAGCATAAACAATCGTATTAAATCTTCCGTCTTTTGCATTCCAGCAAGTATCATTCATTGTGGCTTCTTTGGCATAAATCGCATTTTTAAAACCGGCTTGTTCTAACGCAGGTTGCCAATCATTTACGGCCTTAATAATATAAGGCACCCATTTTTTAGGGGTAGTAGGGTCAATATAAAAAACAATGGGCCTAACCGGTTCTACAAGTTCGTCTCTTAAATAACGCTCCATATCTTCCGCTTTGGGTTCTAAACGCCATCGGGTAATTCTTTCAATAATTTTAGCTCTTTGACCATCCTGATCAAAATCTGTTCGCAATTGAGAATTATACCCAATTCTTTCATCAGAATACCGGACACGCATAGGAACTTGAGGCAACAAAACAAAAGAAGTGTTGATCTTAGTTGTGAGAACTGACTGATTGACAATGTACGTCTTTATTCCTGAAACTTCAATATTCGTAGGGAAAGCTTCTATCGTATCAATATAAGAGCGATCGGCTTGAAATGCTGTAGCCTTGAACAGTTCTTTTACATCCCCTGAAATTATAGCTAAATCGCTATTTAGATAATCGGTCACATCTATTACAGTCGTATTTTTGCCATAAGCTTTAATATTAAATGCAGATAAAACAGGTTGGAAATCATTCATTTTTAATGATCGATACAATCCGTTTTCAGAACTATCGTTAGCTATTTCATCATATATCAGACGTTTAATAAACAACTTATCATTTGGTCCTTTAGAAAAACAAATTTGCATATTTCCCAAGATTTTACCGGCAAAACCTTCAGGATCCCTTTGAAATAAAGCTGGCCCCTTTTCAATACGACTGATTACCTGAAAATCACGATTTAAAATTGAATCCGGAATCTCAAAATAATATTTATTACTTACTTTAGTAATAGTAAAAGCACCTTTGAAAGACTTAGCATCAGCGGTAATAACTTTGTCGTATGACTGAAGTCCATCTAAGCCTTTTAAACTATCGGATTTAATTGTATTTTTACTACCTTCTTTCTTCTTAGAAGTTTTTATATTTAGCGAAAAAATATTGGTAACTCCAAAAGCCAATAATAGACTCATTAAAACTACCGAGCGACATTTAAAAATGTTCATACAATGAATAATGTTTTAGAAAAAACACGCAACACAACGTTACGTGTTTTTTAGTTTTAATTATATTGATAGAAAATTAGACAAACTCAATAACCGTCATTCTGTGTTAATTGAGGTGCTTTTTCTATTTCAGACAGAGGTATAGGGTATAATACTGCTGTTGATTTCCATGTATCAGGCTTTAGTGCACCTATAACAGCATCCGCACGATTAGTCCGTTTTAAATCAAACCATCTGTTACCATATTCCAGAAAAAGCTCGACACGTCTCTCTTGTTCTATATCGGTAAGACATTGCTCTTTGTCTATATTATCATCAAGAGAGGTAAGAGCGGCCCTTGTCCTTATAACATTTATATCTGATACCGAACCTGTGATATTGTTTTGCTGTGCTCTGGCCTCCGCACGTATCAGGTATTGCTCGGACAATCTTAATACAATAGAATATTCTAAAGGATCAGAAGCTCCTTCATAATCTTTATATTTAGCTCCATAGTAATACGTCGTTCCTTCATATATAAAAGAACCCATCCATGCTGTTTTTCTCACGTCTCCTGTTTCAAAAGCATTAGCAAGAGACGAAGTCAAAACATAATATAAACTATTATATTCACTGCCATAGTAATAATAATACTGTTCCTTTGTCACCCAATGCCCACTCGCTGTTTGAAGGTTTATAGCAAAAATACTTTCTTCGCTATCTTTTAAGAACACATTGCCTATTTCCGATGTTGAGAGTAGCTTATATAAGCTACTGGTATTAATAACTTCAGTAGCTTTTTCTTCGGCATTTGCGTAATCATCCATATATAAATAGACTCTTGCCAATAATGCGGTAGCCGCACTTTTATTCGGTTTATCCCTCTTATCATCATAATTGCTATAATTAGCCGGAAGACTGGCTTCTGCATCAATTAAGTCTGAAACAATTTGTGCATATACATCAGCAGTAGAGGCTCTGCTCAAAGCATTATTGGTCTTTACATCAGTAGTTACAGTAAGCGGCACCGGACCAAACATGTTGACTAGATAAAATAAATTTAATGCTCGCACAAATTTGGCTTGTGCTACAAATTGTGTTTTTATCGAGTCACTCATACCTGTTGATTCTGTCGCATTCTCGATGATATTGTTAGCCTGATATATCGTTTCATAGAAACCTGTCCAGAGATCAGCAGCGCCGTAATCTGATGAGGTTAAAACATTAGTTCCAAAATCGGTAAAAGGATAATCAGCATCACTGCCATTCGTTTCATCAGCGGAGAGGCTACAACCATATCCTATATTTTGTACCGCAGAAGTACTTACCATACTACTATACATTCCTACCAAAGCAGCACTTGCACTTGCATCGGAACTAAACACTTCAGAAGCCAGCACCTCTGTTTTTGGAGGATCTACTTCCAGCAGACTGTTACATCCCATAAATAACAGTGCCATCATCAACTGTAAAGAACCGATATATATATTCTTATATGAAATAAAGTTATTCCTTTTCATAATAGTACTAATTATTAATTAAAATGAAAATTGTAGTCCGCCAACAATAACCATTAGCGGCGGAACAGAATTCGCACCTGTTTCAGGATCTATGCCGGCATATGTTTTGCCAGAGAGAGTAAACCTGAACAAATTTTGCCCTTGTGCATAAATCCGCATATTTGCAAGTTTCATACGTTTGGCCATCTTATCCGGCAAGTTGTATGAAAATGACACATTCGTCAATCTTCCATATGAAAGTTTCTGCAACGCCGCATCAGATTCTTTAAACAGATTGAAATCGCTAGACCAGGTAGATGTAGTGAAAAGTTTCTCTACGCCTAAGTCACGCATTGCCTTAACAACAGCGGTTGGGTAATTAGACAATGTTCCTGGAGCAGCATTAAGAGACGAAAAGATACCAAGATCCTTGGCGCCGAAAGTAAAACGAGCAGAAAAATCTAATTGAAAGTTCTTATATTTAAAGGTGCTAGAAAGCCCTCCGTACATATCTGGATATGCTTTCCCTTTATATTGCAAATCCCCTACACCTGTATTATCCCCTATCGCCGTAGTTATTGTCCCATCATTGTCTACATCTTCATAAGTAGGCATTCCATCTTCATCCGTTCCTGTATAGTGCAACAAATAGAGAGCCGTTGTAGGCCTTCCGATAACAAAAGTGGATGCGTAAGAGGACGAACTCAATCCTGGAAATGAAATGAGCTTATTTTCCGGAAAAGTGACATTGGCAGAAGTGGTCCATGTGAAATTTCTCGTCTTTACATTAGTGCTGGTTAGTGTAATCTCCAAGCCGGTGTTTTGTACCAATGCATTAAGATTGGCTGTATAGCTAGAGAAACCTGTTTGTGCGGCCAATGGATATTCTAACAATTGATTACCTGCCCTATTACTGAAATAAGCAAAATTTAACAATAAACGATCTTTGAAAAAGCCAAGGTCTGTAGCTATTTCAAACTTTTTCGAAGTCGCCCATTGATAATCAGGATTAGCGACTCTTGCTGGTGATAAACCCGAAGATCCTGAATAGTAACTGGAATTAGTTCCTGAATAAGTCGACAGGTAAGCATAATTTTGAACATTGTCACTTCCAACTACTCCATAGCTACTTCTAATTTTACCAAAACTAAACCATTTTGGTTTACGAGCAAAAAACGGTTCACTCGTAAATATCCACGCTAATCCCAGAGATCCAAAGTTGGCGTATAGATTATTAGGACCAAATTTGGAAGAACCATCACGTCTGAAATTAGCATTAAAAATATACCGTTCTTTGTAGATATAATTTAGATTTCCAAAAAGAGAAACATATTTATAAGCATTGTAGCCATTATGAAGAATATAATCGGTGGCCATAGACAAATCCCCCATATATAAATCGGATGAAAAGCCTGAAGCGATAATGTAAAAAGGTTGTTCATTAACCGTTTCTTGATAAGTTGCTCCCAACAAAGCGGTTAAATTGCCATCACCGAGTAATGTATTATAATTCAATTGTGGTTCAATAACCAAATTTTTAGCGTTGGATTCGGCATAAGTTGCAGTGCGGGAAGCCACCAAAGACGTTGATTCAGGATTAGCTGAAGTACTTGGATTTAAATTGTTTTGATTGGATTGAGTCCTATTATATCCAGCATTAATTGAGATATTAAGTTTGTGAGTTAGGGCATAACTTAAATTGATGCTTGTATTTAATGAATTCATTTTATTCTGATAACTTGAATTCAAAGCTGCTAATGGGTTTGATATGTTTGGTATGCTTTTAGACCACCAGTATAAAGATCCATCCGTGTTATACAAAGGAAAATTTGGAGGCAAAGAATATGCATATTCATAAAATCCGGCACTTGCCAAATTGCTGATACTAGTACCCATCATAATAGATAGCGATGCTTTAAATTTCTCGTCTGGACTGGTATAGCCGGAACTAAAATGAAAACCATAACTGTTTGAAGAACGATTGTCATCAAAAACAGAAGCATTGCGAGAATAATTTCCTGAAAGCATAAAGGTTGATCCATGACTACCTCCTGATACCGAGACGCCACCTGAGTAAGATCTGGCCGGGCTACCAATCAATATCTTCTTGAAATTTTTACCTTCGGTCTGACTCCAAAGTGTCAAATCAGGAGCATTACTTGTTGTCGGAGTTTTGTCATCGTTCGCAAAAGCTTCTTTTCTTAGCGCCAGATAGTCACTAAGACCAAGCGCTTCCATACTAGTATTCATAATACTGACACCGGAACTTAAGCTAACAGATAAAACAGGTTTTCCTATGTTTCCTTTCTTCGTTTTGATTAGAATAACACCATTTGCTCCACGTGATCCATAAAGAGCAGTTGCGTTAGCATCTCTCAATATTTCAATACTTTCAATATCACTCGGGTTAATTGTAGCTAAAGGGCTACCATTTCCGCTACCATTTGGCCCCTGTAGGTAGAAATAAGATCCTGATTTACTTTCACTTGATGCTAATTGATTAATCGCTGCACCTGGAAAAGCAATGCCATCAACAATATAAAGAGGAACATTTTTTAGCACATTGGTATTTGAGCTACTCCCATCAAGGGAATTTTCCCCACGAATCTCTACATTAATATCCGATCCGTGCAAACCACTAGTTTGATTAACAATCAAACCTGCCACTTTTCCTTGTAAAGCCTGCATCACATTTTGAACAGGCTGTTTACTAATATCTTTACTTGTGATTTTTGCAGAAGATCCGGTAGTATAGCGACTGCTTGTAGTCAAACCATAAGCAACCACCTCTACTTCATCAAGTTTATTTGTTCTCTCACTCAATGATATAGTACCAATATTTGACCTGCCAGCAACCGGCACCTCCGTTTTTTCGTATCCAATAAAAGATATGACTATCACATCAGAAGCGGCTACTCCCGATAGTGTAAAAGTACCATTAGGTTTCACTAAAACGCCATTAGCCGACCCTTTTATATAAACCGTAGCTCCCGGAAGTGCTGAAGCATCTTCTGCACTACGTACAGCTCCTTTTAATTCATAGGTGTTTTCGGCAGAATTCCCACGAATATTCGTAGAGTTCTCCGAATCTTTGCTTAACACGACTGTTTTATTGACGATTGTAAAGACAAGTCCTTTATTATACAAACAGGCAGCTAAAGCTTGTCCTATACTTACATTTTTTACCTGCACATCAATATAATACTTTTTCAAATCAAGATCTCCGGTAACAAAGACAAAGCCGGATTGCTTCTTGATTGACTGAAGCACTTTCGTTAGTTGTTCGTGCTTGTAGTTAAGACTTATATTATCGCCAGATTGAGCTTTTACTGATTGGAGCGACAAAAACAATAACAAAGTCAACGCTATTAACTTAAAAAAGGGATGGAATATTTCCCGTCCTTTTTTAATACCTAAAATTGATTGATTACTATGATAGTTCATTTAATTGGGTGTTTGGATTAGTAATATTTACGCTCTCTCGTACCTAAAATTTATAAAATTCCATTTAGAGGGCACAGCCTCTAATCGAACTTGCGGTTTCCATCTCATTTGCTGCTGGTAAAAAAAATGTTTCATAAAGTGGACATTGTATATTAATAAATTGTTTGATTATTAGCTTTTTATAGTAAGTTTATTCCCTTCGAGTTCGAAATCAACTCCTAATCTTTTCAAGATGATGAGTATTTGCGCACCATTCATATTTCTATAAATTTCACCATTGATCGTTTTAGATGGAATAGTCCCCTCATATTCTATCTCAAGATCGTACCAACGTGCTATTTGTTTTAGCACTACCGATAATTGCACATCTTCGAAATGGAATAAATCACTTCTCCAAGCCAGTTCCGATTCAAAATTAGCCGATTGCACTGCTATGCTATTATTACCATCATAGGTCAAGGCCTTTTGTCCGGGAGTTATAATGACTTCACTTTCATTGTTCCTAACTTTTACACTACCCTCTACCAGAGTCACGGTAGTAAATACTTCGTCTGTATAAGCATTTACATTAAATGAAGTTCCAATATCTTCAATTATCTGATTTTTGACTTGCACTCTGAATGGCGACTGACTATTATGGACAACTTCAAAATAAGCTTCACCTGTAAGCTTAACGAGCCGTTCCGAACCGCCAAACGCCTCGGGGTATTGAAGAGTGGAACCGGCATTGAGAAACACCTTGGTACCATCTGATAAGACCAGAGCGAATTTATTTCCATTCGGGATTGTAAGTGTATTGTATGCTACTCGTTGATCAACATGATGGCGAATATTCTTATATTGCAATAAACCATCAGAGTAGTATGAAATCTGGGCAAGGCTATCCTCATCCATATTAGTTAAGACATGATTTCCAAATTCTATTTTTTTCCCATCTGCCAGAGTCAGAATGGCTCCATTTGTTCCCGGCGCTATAACAACCTGCTCAATATTAAAGCTGGCAGACTTTTGGAATAAGTAAAAGCTAAACCCACCCAAAATAATTAAAATAGAAGCAGCCACAGATGCGATACGAAGATAAAGCCTCTTTTTATTCTTCCAAGGCTCATTCGGCATTGCATTTAATTTGCTTTCCAGTACATGAGATAAAATTTGATTTGATTTGTCATCAGACAAACTGTGGGGCGATGCATTATCATCCCAAATTCGGTTCAATTCATCTTTAAGAGATTTATCATCTTGCTGATTAACAATACGTGCAAGCTCCTTTTCCTCTTCAAGTGTGCATTTACCTGTAACATAAAGGTGTAGTAAATGACTCAATTTCTTCTTTTCCATTTTGTCGACTTTATAAATAAAGGGATATCATTATGCCGCAAATTTGCGTTATTGATATCTTTTTATTGTTTACTTCATCTATATGACGACAGAAAAGAGAGTAGCACCTAGCCGTTCCCCAATTATTATTCAATTAAACGCCAAAAAGTACTCTAATGAATATAATAAGATGAAAACAGAAATTTCGGGATAATGTTTCGTCAGATATATGCGCATATTGATTAAAGCTTGGCGCATATGGTTTTGTGAAGTTGAGACTGAAAGATGAAGTTTTTTTGCAATTTCTTCATGCGACAAACCTTGCATACGATGCAGAATAAATATTTTCCGTTGTTGTGAAGACAAGCTATCTATAGCTTCATCTATTAATTGTTCGAGTTCTTTGTTAATGAGTAAATCAGCAGGATTAGGAGCATAGAGATCTTCTTCAGGATTGAGCAAATCGGTGAAAAATAAGATTTCTCTTGATTTCTTCCTTAATTGATCAACCGCATAATTTTGTGCCATACGATATACATAGGCATTGACATTTTCTATTTCTGAGAATCCCTCCCATGCTTGCCATATTTTCATGAAAATATCTTGTACTAAATCCTCTGATTTAGCTTCTGAGCGGGTGATTCCAAGCAAAAAACTATACAATTTATCTTTATAAGCAAAGAAAAGAGATTTAAACGCTTCTTCATCTCTCTCTCTCTTATGTAAGAGTAAACCCAGATCATCACTTTGACCGTTTTTTTCTTCCATTTAGATAATAATAATTAAGATGAACAATACAAAGATGCAAAAAAGAATCAATTATTAGCTTAAAATAACAGCTTTCTTTATATTTTGATTAAAAAAACGCATAAATGGAGGGAATCTTTTCTTAGTGAATAGATCATGCCTCACAAAAAAAATCAGTAAATTGTTTTGCTTGCTAATAACGCCCTTGTAATTTCTATCGAAGAAAAAATTTAGCAATCCTTATAAGAGCAACAACCTTTATTCCCTCTGATCCATTCTTCTACAGCTATTAAAAAGACTCTACGCTCACTAAAAACACTGTTTCTATTTAAAGAAGATATCATGGACAAAAGAATGAAAAGGATTTGAAACATATTCGTAACATACATTATCTATATTTGTCACAAATTGTAGAATTACAATATGAACAAAAAAAAAGCCATCCCTAGTATAGATCGAGATTTGAGCTGGATGTATTTCAATCGCCGCATCTTATCCGAAGCGATGAAGCCACATGTTCCTTTACTTGAAAGATTATCATTCTTAGGCATCTATTCCAATAATCTGGATGAATTTTTCCGTGTACGTATGGCAACACTTAGCCGCATTGCAGAATATGAGGATAAAAGTCTTCGTCTGGAGCGCGAACATGCCAAATTCTTGATTAAGCAAATACATCATTTGAATAGCAAGTATTCCATAGAATATGAATCGGCCATTAAGGAAGTTACTTCCCGTTTGCGTGAGGAAAATATTTATTTGCTCAATGAAGATGAACTGGACATTGAACAGCAAATTTTTGTGCGACACTTCTTCCGTCGGCAATTGAGTGGCTTTATCAGCCCGATATGGTTTTCTGCCGTGAAGCAGTTGGCGGAGGCTACGGATGAAAATATCTATCTTGCAATAAAAATGCAGGTTAAAAAGAACAGTGAGGAGAGCGAAAAGAAGAAAAGTGTTCCTATCAAGGTACGCCGACCTGAGTACGCATTAATAGAACTACCAGTTTCGGCATGCGGCCGTTTTGTACGTTTGCCTGAGAGCAAAGGGGGAAGTTCATTGATGTACTTGGATGACATTATTCGTTTTTGTCTCCCGATGATTTTCTCCGGCATGGGCTATAATCACTTCGAGGCATACGCTTTCAAGTTTACCAAAGATGCCGAGATGGAGATTGATAATGACTTGCGTAACGGGAGGTTGCAAAAGATTTCGAAAGCAGTGAAAAGCCGTAAGAGAGGAGAGGCGCTTCGGGTAATATATGATGGTAAAATGCCACGAGATTTATTAAGTCGTATCATGAAGCGTCTGAATCTGGACAAATCGGACACGATGCAGAGTGGCGGACGCTATCATAATCATAAAGATCTGATGTCTTTCCCTGATTGCGAACGGAAAGACCTGAAATATCCTGCATGGGTGCCTATCCTAAAACCTGAATTGAAAGGAGGCGAGAGTCTGCTAAGGTTGATTCAGAAGCAAGACCGCTATATCCATGTCCCCTATCATCATTTTGATTATTATATCCGCATGTTGCAGGAAGCTGCTATCAGCAAAGAGGTAAGGAGTATCAAGACAACGCTGTATCGCCTAGCTAAAGAGTCAAAGGTGGTCAAGGCATTGATTTGTGCTGCGCTCAACGGTAAAAAAGTAACGGTAGTCATCGAATTGCTGGCTCGTTTTGATGAAGCTTCGAATATAAGCTGGTCCAAGAAGATGCAGGATGCGGGTATTCAGGTGCTTTTCGGACTGGAAGGGGTGAAAGTACACTCTAAGATTACTCATATAGGTACGAAAAGTGGCGGAGATATCGCATGTATCAGTACGGGCAATTTTCATGAAGGAAATGCTTCAATATATACGGATTATTTGTTAATGACCGCTATGCCCAGTGTGGTGCGAGACGTGAATAATGTATTCAATTTCATTGAGAAACCTTATCTGTCTCAACGATTCAAGGAATTGCTGGTGTCTCCTAATGACATGAAGAAACGTTTCCTTACCTTGATCAGCGACGAAATAAAGAATAAAAAAGCGGGACTGCCGGCATATATCCGTGTGAAAGTGAATCATGTAACAGATGATGCTATCATAGAGAAACTTTACGAAGCTTCGAAGGCCGGCGTACCTGTTGAGCTCTTGGTGCGGGGCAACTGTACTCTGCTGACGGGCATTCCGGGGTTAAGCGACACAATACGGATCAATGGCATTATTGATCGCTATCTGGAACATGCCCGCATTTTTATCTTTGCTGCAGGCGGAGAGAATAAAACGTTTATTGGTTCGGCAGACTGGATGCAACGCAATCTTGATAATAGAGTGGAAGTGGTCACTCCTGTTTATGATCCGCTGATTAAGGAAGATCTGCAAAAAGTGTTTGACTTCGGCTTCCGTGATACGTGTCAGGGTTGTGTGGTGGATGGTACGGGAGAAAACCGCCCATGGACAAGGGTAGATGGAAACAACCTGCCGTTTCGTTCTCAAGAGGAGTTATATAATGATTATAAATTAAAAGAGTAGAGGAGAAAAATTATGGCGGATACATGTTATGCTGCGATTGACATTGGCTCTAACGCAGTGCGTTTGTTGATAAAGAGAGTGAAGTCCGATGAAACACAGATGAGTAAGAAATTCTCTAAGGTGTTATTGCTACGAGTGCCGCTGCGCTTAGGTTTTGATGTTTTTTCATTAGGAGAGCTCTCCGAAGGTAAGTCGACAAAGTTACTACGTTTGATGAAAGCTTTCAGACAGTTGATGAAGATTTATGAAGTGACGGATTACCGGGCTTGCGCCACTTCGGCTATGAGGGAGGCAACCAATGGTAAGTCTGTTATCAAGAAGATTCAGAAGGCTACAGGACTTGAGATTGAGATTATCGATGGACAGGAAGAAGCTCAACTAATTTATAAGTACCATCTTGAAAGTTCTACAGAAAATTTGGGCAATTATGTTTATGTAGATGTGGGCGGTGGCAGCACGGAGATCAATTTGCAGATTGACGGGGAACTGAAACAGTCACTTTCTTATAATGTAGGTACGGTAAGAATGTTGAGAAATGCTGTTGAGGAAGGCATCTGGGAACAAATGAAAGATGACCTTAGCCGGTTGACTACAGGGCTGGATCATGTGAATATCATTGGTTCTGGCGGCAACATCAACCGATTGTATCGCTTGGTGAGCAAAAAAGACAAGAAGAAGTTAAGAATGCCTGTGAGTTCTTTAAAGGCTATGTGTGATCAACTAACCCTTTTAACACCAGAGGAACGTATGGAAGCATTCAATTTAAAGGCAGATCGCGCAGATGTGATTGTGCCGGCTGCCGAGATTTTTCTTGCCATTGCCGAGGTGATAAGGGCGGAATACATCCATGTGCCTGTGATTGGTCTGGCAGATGGTATGATCGACGAGTTGTATGAGAAACATAATGATGTTTCTACTCCTATCAAGTAATTCATTCCATCAAGCTGCTACAACTCTTACTGTAGCAGCTTGATGGAATTGTAATATTAACCAATTCTAGCTTTGTTGTAGCCTTTATATGTTTAATGTTACTTATAAGAAGCTTTATTCCGCCAACTACAACATTTATACCGCCAACTACTTTGTTTGTTCCGCCACCTTCCATATTTATTCCACCAACTACTTTGTTTCTTCTCTCTATTTTTTGCCCAAACACTTAATCTTAGCAAATAAATGTATCAATATTATTAATGTAACCATAAAGTATATTCGGATTGAACTAAGATAAATGGAGGAAACTAATATATGAATGTAAACGTATAAAGGTTATTAGTACATTTGTCTCATTAAAAAAAGTATTATGGAAACAGATTTAGAAAAGTTACTAGATTTAAGCGAATTAGCCTCTGATGAAGAAGTGAAAAATAGATTCGAACAATTGGCGACAATATTATTCGAAAACCACCATATCCAAAAAGGAGATGTCCTATATGATTTCCTGGAGATAGAATTTTATTATTATAGTAGAGAGCATATAGATATTATCACATATCCACGAACTGCAAATGCCGGAGAATGGTTTTTTCACATGAGTGGAGTGGATATAACATTTAAAAGCAAAAGCGAATACCGAAAAGAGCCAAACAGCAAAGTAGCTGAAGGAGATTTCTTTGGTGGCATTCTTATCCGAAGCCTACAAAGACACGAAAAAGGTATTAGCAAGATCATTACAGGTCCATATAACTGTATGGATGATTTATTTGATAAGTTTAACGCATTGGATATTCCACAAAATTTCCCCTGTGTTGTTCGAAATGAATTTATCGGCATGAGTGTTCTTAAAACAACTCGTTGGATTCCGCCCTTTAATACAAATAATGATGAAGATAATAATAAAAAATACGAAATCTTCAAAAGTCGATATTCTGATAATATAAATAGAGATGAGTATCTGAAAGCCAACTTTATATCAAAAGAATACCGCTATTACAAAGGAGGCATTGGGAAAGAGATAAAGTCATACAAAGCAAGCCCTTGGAGATGAATGAATTTGCGTAATGCGACTTTGGAGCCTGTTTCTCTAATTAAATTTATTCCACCTGTAAGCGCATTTACATATCTTCACGCAACTAATAATCTTACGAGTCACTAATTGTATTCAGGTATTTGATCTGTTGCACGCCCTGAACTACTCATTCATATCTTCTATCTTTTAAGGGAGTATGTCCCAAATAAATCTTTCTTTTCAAACATTTCGGTAACTGACTTTTCCAAAGGAGTACGCTTAATAATGGCATTTTCTTTCCAGAAAGAAGGATTGTACTCTTGGTTGGCTACCTCTTCCAATAAATTGCTCTTTTTATGAATTCTTTTTGTACTATCTTTCATCTCAGTCCCCACGTTATACATAATAGAATGAATATCCATACTTCCGAATTTTTGTACAAAGTAATGCATATCGACTATCACAGACTCAACAAAGGAAGCCCCTCCCATTGTTTTATAATTAATTTCGAAATGTGTTTTAACATCATCTAATCGTTTCTTCTCATCCGTTTCATAATTAGTTAATGTAATAATATTATTTAAGACATCACCGACAAAACGCTTCAGCTCTAAAGTGGAAGAATCAATGAATGCGTCACCTTTTATAATTGGATTCATAATTCCTTTTCGTGGCTCAAAACTAATTTTATAAATGGTAGAAGCATCATTGGGGTTGTACAGAATATCATAATCAACCGTATAATATTTATCATAGTCTTTAAACAAAGGTTGTATATATGTATCGTTCTTTATCTTAATTTTTTTGCTCAATATAACTGGACGAAGCTGGGATTGATAAAAGAAGTTTTTAAAATGCATATATTTATGCACGGAGTCACTTGGCAGATCGGCATAACGACCCGTTATCAATTCTATATTTAGGATGCTAAGATGTGGCTTTGCATTTAAAAACGCTTCAAGGATTTCATTGCAGACAGAATTAGTTTTAGTAATCTGCCTATAAAAAAAGGAGTTCGTTATCTTTCCAAATGTATCATTATCTTTCTTATATTTATCATGAACTCGCATTAAGAATTCATGTATATCTATTGGCTTTACTACTATTTCATTCAAATTGACGACCAAAGGTCTCAGTGAAATGGTAGCAGGAGCATTTGAGGCTTTTATGTTTCGTGTTTCATAACCGACATAAGAAATACGTAGCATATCTGTAGGTAAAGCAGTAATTGAAAACTCACCTTCTTGATTGGATATTGTGCCATGATCCGTACCTATATATATTGTTGCATACATAAGGGGAATCTTTATCTGTTCATCTACGACCAAAGAGTTAGTCGTGATTTGTTGCGCAAAAGCATTTATTACATAAATAAGCAACACTCCCAAAGATATAAGTTTTTTCATTTTGTCTCCTGTTATCTTTACTTAAGTAGGATTCAAATATAAGAAGTATTTTAATATAACTAAGCTTGCACCAAAAAATATAACGCAATACTTATTATTATGCTCAGCAAACATTATGTTCGCACAGCATAATAATAAGCAGTAGTGATCGATTATTGTCGGAGTTGAAAGCCAAAGCCGAAAAGTTACCATTTGCGAAGAATCATATCATAGTGGCGAAATTATTTCTAAAGCATCAGCCTTCAGGCGACACAAAAGAAACACTATTGCCGAAAGATATAATTCATCGATAAAAGACATTGGCTATTAGAGTCAAAATCAGAACTACTTGCCACCTTATTTTAGTGGAAGCTTGATTTCGCCAAATTGAATACCGCCACCCTGCAATCAACGAGGTTCAGTCATTCAGTTTATTTCTCACTTTCCTTTTTAAGTAGTTCAAGCCACTTTTGCATTCCGGTTTCTAAACTTTTATTAAATGGCTTTTTGAATAGTCCAGCTAAAAGTCCTTCCATGCTTTCTTCAACTTCAACTTTTGTTTGTCCATTTTCGGTTGTGAGTTTCCAGTTATGAATGGCAAGCATTCCGAAAGATTTTCCAGTCCAACCAATATATTCGAATTCATCAATTATTTGGATTGTTGAATGAATTTTTGCACCACCTGATTGCCAGTCGAAAGTTGTGGTTGGTTTTAATGGCCCATTTAATTTTGCTTTTGTAATGTCGGCTTGCCAGTTTGCCCATTTGTCTATGTTGGTTAGAATTGACCAGACTTTTTCCGGAGTTGAATTAATCAAAATTGTTTTGCTGCACTTTACAGGTGCGTTGTTATTGATACTTTTCATTTTAGAACAGTTTTGTGCAATTGAACTTACTGATACAGTTAGACCAAATGCGATTATTAAAATTGAATTAGAAAGCATTGTCGTTATAGCTTTTCATTAACGACACAAAGGTCAGCACAAAGTCAGCTCCTGCTCCTGACAAAAATCAAGAAATCAACTAGATATTTCTTTTCGTAATCGACTCAATGTTTCAGGTGTCACTCCTAACATAGAAGCTAAATAATGCAATGATAGTTAATTAAACAATTTTTTATTGAAAAGTTGAATATATCTTTCTTTTCAGCCTAATAGGTTTAATCAAAACAAAGTTAATGAATTTCCCACATAAGCTTCCTATCACCATATAAAATATTTGCAAATGCAGATCAAAACAAGTCTACTAGAATGAGCATAAGAAGAGAAACAAACGTTTTATCATATTTTTCTTCCTCAAACACTTGACTTTGCCAAGTAAATGTATTACTTTTGTAAGTGTAATCATAAAGTAGTTTGAGATTAAACTACGGTAAACGGGGGAAGCAACAACTTCCCCCGTTTTTTGTTTTTATTGGGTGAAAATTAGCCGAAAAAAGGGTGAAAAGTGGGCAAGAGAACGGTTCAGTTGGGTAATCTGCCGGTTTCTCTTGCTCCAAGAGACGGTTGCTCTTTGGTAATATGCTTATTTGTTATCGGAATAACTCCTAATGAAAAAGATATTTCGTCTATATGTTACCGCGATAACTCCTTTTTGTCTTTGGGACATGCCTCCTCCGTTAATTGTGTATAATTCGTCTCTTGACAAAAAGGAGCTTACGAGAGGCTTTTTGTCAAGTTTCAAGAAGACCGTCCAGAAGCCTTGTGAGAGGGGTTTGTAGACCATACTACTTCAGCGTGTTGAACGTCCGTTTTCAACACGCTGAACTCGGACATTCTACACGCTGAAGTAGTATGGTCTGTTTGAAAAGGTCTATTTGTATAGATTAATTAAAAAGCTTTTCTGAAGGAACAACCGCTTTTCCACTCGGAACAGCCGTAAGCGGTTTTGCCTTTAATGATGGTGCCTCTGCCACAAAGGGGACAGGGTTGCCCTACCAACGGGTCAGCAGTAGGGATGCTCACCGGGGTGGATTGCGCATTCTCAGCAGGCGACTTCGCAACTTCGGGCTTTTCTTTTTTCTCTTTCGGAGCAGTTGCTTTACGCTCTCGCTTCTTCGGCTCTTTTTTCTCTTCCGTTGCCACTACTGCTTCTTGAATGGTGATGCGCCGATTGGTATTATCGGTAAGCACACTCAGCACTACGTCCGATACCATCTGTTTGAGTTCCTCGAGAAACAGGTGGGCATCGTAGGTTTTCTTCTCTATCTCACGAAGTTTCTTTTCCCAAATACCTGTCAGCTCGGCCGACTTAAGTAGTTCTTCGTGAATAATCTGTATCAACTCCACGCCGGTGGGGGTGGCAATGAGGTTCTTGCGTTCTTTGCGAACATAGTTTCGCTTGAAAAGGGTTTCGATAATAGCGGCACGGGTAGACGGGCGACCGATGCCATTCTCTTTCAATGCATCACGTAGCTCGTCATTATCCACAAGCTTACCTGCCGTCTCCATGGCACGTAGCAGGGTTGCTTCAGTAAACGCTTTAGGCGGTTGTGTCCACTTCTCGTTCAAGTCCGGCACATGGGGGCCGCTCTCGCCCTTTACAAATAGCGGAAGTACTCTTTCTTCGTCATCGCCTTCTTTCTCTTCCACCTGCTCTTTGGCAAACACCACTCGCCAACCAGGTTCCAGAATCTGCCTGCCGGTAACTTTAAACTCTATCTTGTCCACTTCGCCCAATACGGTAGTGGTGGAGATTTTACAATCGGGATAGAACACTGCGATAAAACGACGGGCGATGAGATCGAACACACGTCGCTCCATGTCGGTAAGATTTTGAGGATACACTCCCGTAGGGATGATGGCATGGTGATCGGTCACCTTCGCATTATCGAATACTTTCTTTGATTTCAAAAGCTTGGTACCTTCCAACGGAGCAGTGAGCACGGAATAGTCTCTCAAGTTTTTTAAGATAGCGGGACATTTTGGATACATGTCGTCGGTCAGATAGGTGGTGTCTACACGCGGATAGGTGGTTACCTTCTTCTCGTAGAGTGACTGTATCTGTTTCAGTGTTTCATCGGCGGAATAAGCAAACTTCTTGTTGCATTCTACCTGAAGGGAGGTGAGGTCGAACAGGCGGGGTGCATACTCCAGTCCTTTCTTGGCAGAGACGTCGGTCACCACGAAATCGGATTGCTTCACTGTTTCCAGAAACTCCAACCCCTCTTCTTTAGTGGTGAACTTACCTTTTGTGGCCGAGAAAGTGGTTTCACGATAAACCGTTTTCAACTCCCAGTAAGGTTCGGGCTTAAAGTTCTCTATCTCGAGTTGACGGTTGACGATGAGTGCCAGCGTAGGTGTTTGTACCCGACCGATGGAAAGCACCTGTTTGCCCTGTCCGTATTTAATGGTATAAAGGCGGGTGGCATTCATGCCCAGCGTCCAGTCGCCAATGGCGCGAGACAATCCAGCTTCGTAGAGTGGTTGAAACTCCGACTGATCTTTCAGTTTGGCAAATCCTTCTTTGATCGATTCCTCTGTCAAGGAAGAGATCCACAGGCGTTTCACCGGACAACGGACTCCGGCCTTTTGCATCACCCAGCGTTGAATCAACTCTCCTTCTTGCCCGGCATCACCGCAGTTGATAATTTCATCTGCCGCCTGCATCAACTTCTCTATGATATGGAATTGCTTCTCGTAAGTAGGATTGCTAATCAGTTTGATGCCGAAGCGTGGCGGAATCATTGGCAAGCTGCTCAGGCTCCATGACTTCCAGGCCGGACTATACTCATGCGGTTCCTTCAGGGTGCACAAATGGCCGAATGTCCAGGTCACCTGGTATCCGTTACCTTCCATATATCCATCTTTTCTGGTTCGAGCTCCGAGTATATCGGCTATATCACGTGCCACAGAGGGCTTTTCGGCAATGCAAACTATCATTTTAATTCTTTTGTTTAGGCAAAGGTAGGGAAAAAGCAGGAAAGAGAGGTAACGTACGGGCATAAAAAAAGGAGTCACGCCTGACTCCAACCTTTGTTAACCTTAAATCTAATACTATGAAAAACACAGTGCAAATATACGGAGTTTTTTGATATCTGCAAGGACTGTGTGCGAAAACATGTGTTTTATAACATAGTTTAATATTTGGAAAGCATTTTAATAAAATTAATGCAGCTCATTGATGGACGGTTGAGGATTCAATAGATCGAGTGCCTCAGCGTCACTCATGTCATAATGATAGAACTTGTGGAAGAATTCCTTCGTAACAGCAAGCATATCCACCTTATATATAGTAGGATACAGTAAATGTGAAAGCCAAATGTAACCGATCAGACGATTGATGCCCGGCGGACGGTCTATCCATCCAAACGGACGCCAGGGAACCTGATACAACAGATTCTGTTTTACGGCTTTGAGTTGGGCCCACATGGGGTTACTGCGGATAAACTTATAAGAGTCTAAGCCGTCAAAATTGCCCGACCAAACCAATACTATATCGGGATTCCATGCATAAACTTGTTCCATCGACACGCCGGACATCCCTTTGTCGGGCAACAAATCGACAGTAGCTACATTCTTGGCACCTACCAGATCGATCAACAAGCTATGGACAGAACCGGACGGATCGGTCTTCAGCCCTTTCATCCCTTCGGCATAATAGACTCGTTTCTTGTCTTTCTCGGCAATACCGCGAGCTTTGACGGGAATTGAATCGATGTAAGTCTCAATAAAGCCGATAAGTTCCTTTGCCTTCTCCGGTTTATTGAGCACCTTTCCCATAAAAGCCAGAATCTCTTTGTATTTATTGATGTCCATGTCGAGCAGGATGACCGGTATCTGTATCTTGGCCTGCAACGCATTGACTGCCTCGATATTCTTTTTCGTAAGCTCTTGAGAGTAGATGACTACATCCGGCTTCAGACGAATAATTTCTTCCGAACCTCCTTCTATGGCGTAAGGTTTGTTTTCGTAGAAGGATTTCTTGAGAAACTTCTTCTCGGATTCATTGTAATTGAACACTCTGTTCACTGTCATGGCTGTGTCAAAGGCATAGAACATTTGAACAGAATGCCGGTCAACAAATACAGAACGAATGTGCTGAGGGATCTCTACTTTTCTTCCCGCCATGTCTGTTATCGTCCGGGTGCTGCCGGCCTCCTCCTTGCCTGCCTTATTGCGGCAGGCTGAAAGGAGGCAAACAAACAGAACAAGTAAACATATCGCTGATTTTTCTATTTTATTCATCGAACAATCTTTTTAGAAGTTATAGACTACGGATGTGAAGAAGGTGCGTCCCTCTCGCGGGTAGTTCTGTGCTATGGAGTAGTTTCGGTCGAAGAGGTTTCTTGAGCCTATTTCGCAAGCCAGCCCTTTCCATATCTGCGAATGTATCTTTGCATTCATCACCATGTATCCGGGTACTGTAGTACCGGTGCTGGTTACGTATCTTTTGCTATTTACTTCTGTATCGAAATGGAAGTAAGCATCCCAAGAAGATAGTTTGTATTTGCCGTAAGCAATAAACTTATGATCGGGAACGCCAACAAACTTCACTGTCTTATCTTCTTTATTCTCCCGATGAATGTAGCTATAGTTACCTCCTATTGTGAGATTCTTTACTGCTTCCCAGCCAAAAGAAAGTTCATAGCCCTGGAAGACGGCTTTACCCACATTCCGATTCTGATAGATAGGGTCGCCACTATCTTGCGTGCCAACGGTTATCTGATAGATAGCATCGTCTACATTGTTGCGAAACAGAGATGCCTGGTACTGAAACTTATCGGTGATCTTTCCTTCGTAAGTGATGTCGAATATCCAACTGAACTCGGAAGCGAGGTCGGGGTTGGGCTCTTGAGAACCAAATTTGCTGGAGTAGCGATCTTTCTGCGAAGCAAAGTGCGACTTGCGAGAGGCAGAGACTGTTATATCGTGCCCCTTGGCTACATGCAGAATGGTAGCCAGCTGATAGTTGAAAGCGTCATCGGAACCTGTGGGAAAGTCATACAACACATTTTTATCTCCCGTGAGGTAGTGCGTACCATATTCCTGCGCCTTGCTATTGCTACGGGAGTTATAGCTGAGACCTGCCACTGCGGTGATGTATGTATTAAAGGTATACGTATCTTCGAGTCCTGCCGAAATGGTATTATCCAGATACTTTTGTATGGGTTCTCCGGTCACAGCAGTCTGACCGCTTGTCTCATTGGCCGCAATGTCTCCGTTATGTTCTTTGTGCGAATCGTACTTCTCGTGAAAAGCGAATTGAAGCACATTGTTCTTGATAGATTCGTTGGATAGATTGAAGGATCCGCCCAATGAGTAATCATCATAAATGCTGTGAAAAGCCTTTTTGGTATTCTGCAACAAGTAAGTCTTGTCATCAAACTGATCCATGATGTTATAGTAATTGTCATAGAAAGCAGTAATCTTCATGTTTGTGGCAAGACCCAGATAGGTGTTGGACTTGAAATAAACACTCTTCTTATCATACTTGGGATAATCTCTGTACTGTCCTCCCAAAATGGATGGCGAAATGTTTTTCTCTGCATTCTGAATGATAAAGCTCACGGAATATTCATCCGTGGCATTGGGAGTATAGCCAACCTTTGCACTAACCTTGAGGTCTTTTGCCGCAGAGTGCTCTCTCCGCCCTCCGTCTTCATAGTCGGTAGGTGTGAACTTGTCAGAGAGTGACATGAATTTCGTATCAAGGAAAGAGAAACTTCCCAGAAAATAAAAGTTCTTCATGCGGGAACCAATGTTTATTCCGGTATTGTATCCATTCAGGCCTTCCTTGCTGAACTTCATTCCCGAGATGCCATCTATCTCAAGTTTCTTTGCCGGCTTACGCGACACTAAATTAATGGCTCCACCCATCGTGTTGGGCCCATAAAGAACAGAGGTAAAGGCTTTCGACACACTGATCTGAGCCAAGTCGAAAGTGGTAAACCGTGTGATGTCTACATTCCCGTCATAGGGTACATAAATGGGCACTCCATCATAAAAGATGGGAGTCTGGAGCATACTGAATCCTCGTAAATAAAGTGCTCCTTCATTTCGGGCTCCGGTTTCGGAGATGGTTAAGCCGGGAATCAGATTCACCGCATCCGTGAGGTTATCTCTGTTGAACTCACGCATCTGCACCATATCCAGTTTATCAGGAGCGGATGATTTGGTGGTTTTACCAATCACCTCTACTGCTCCTAGCGTATATACTCTGGATACAGAATCTTCGGGTGCATCCTTCTCGGCTTGGGCATAAATCATGGAACATAAGCTAAGGGCACCAATGAATGCTAAACGTCTTTTCATACTCGTCTTTTTTAGAAATTTAGAATAATAAAACCAATACCTATAAGTAAGACCGTTATACCAATGAAAGATAACGGATTATAAAAAAGGGATTCTTTCCTATCGGGCAAGAATCTTAACGTACTTGCCTATGAAGAACACGAACGGCGCAAGCATCTCTCTCTTGTCTATCACCTCAAAAACCGTTTCTAATGTAGCACAGGCACAATCTTCATGCGACAATGAGATCATGGAAGCAATGACCACCGGCATATCGGCTGGTACCCCCTCTTCTTCGAATACACGGAAGATCTCCTTTAGATTGTCATAAGCCATGTACAAAGCCAAAGTTGTTCCGTGTTTAAAGAGTTTAGAGAGGTCACGAAAATGGGCGAAGTCGTCATCGATGTGATCTCCAATAGCATAAACAATGCTATTACTCTCGAATTTCTCTGTGATAGGAATGGCAAAGATACTTGCAGCGGCAGCGGCGGCAGTTAAACCGGGAACCATCTCAAAAGGAATCTCCATTTCTTTCAGTCGGGCACAGTCCACCCCACCGCCATTAAACATCATGGCATCACCGGCTTTCAGTCTTACTACTTTTTTGCCTTCATGATACAACTGCTCCACAATCTTAAGCAGATCCACCGGCTCCTCTTCTCCCTCCGGATGTTTGTCTATAAAGCGCACTTCTGCTTGTGGCCCCGCCTCTGCAAGTATGTGAACAGCAGGCAGGCAATCATACAAAATACAGTCGGCTTCATTCAATCTTCGTTTTGCGTCTACTGTGAGATAATCAGGGCCTCCGGGGCCTGTGCCGACAATCGACACCGGATAGTAATTTCCAAATGCTTCTTTCATGTTCTTTTGTTTTTAAATAAAATGAATATAATGTGTTGTTAAATCTCGGGAATACATATCTTGCGAGACAGCATTGCGCTTTGGGTCAATGCATGAATGCGAATATCCGCTCCATAAATCTCTTTTAAAAGTTCCTCGGTAATCACCTCCTTACAATCGCCCTGTACCATCACTGTCTGCTCTTGTACCACAGCCACTTTAGCATCACACATAAAGGCGTGATCGGGCGAATGTGTGGCCATCAAAATACCCAGTGATTCGTCCTTCAATTCATTGACCTGCCTGATAATCTTTATCTGATTACCAAAATCAAGGCTCGAGGTAGGTTCGTCCATAACCAGAAACGAAGGCTGTTGTGCCAATGCTCTGGCTACAATGACCATTTGTTGCTCTCCCCCGCTTAACTGCGTAAAGATCCGTTTACGCAGGTGAATAATGTTGAGTTTGTCTAAGCACCATTCGGCTATGGCTTTGTCTTCTTTGCCGGGAGAAGCAAACGGTTTCAGGTGGGAGGTTCGTCCAAACAAAACGACGTCCATCACCGTAAAAGGAAAAGGTAATGACCGGGCTTGGGGCACATAGGCTACCTTACGGGCAAACTGAGTGCGATCCCAAGAAGACAGGTTTCTGCCATCCAGCAAAATCTCTCCCGATTGCAAAGGCAACAAACCGAGCAGGGTGCGAAACAAGGTGGTTTTGCCCGAACCGTTTCGTCCCAGAACACAAATCGTTTCGCCCGTATGGAGTTCCATATTGACGTTTTGAAGAATCATCGTTCGATGATAACCCAGAGATGCATTTTTAATTTCTAATTTCATCATTTACCATGTATGTTTAGAGGATAAACGCAAAAGAATGAGGAACATGGGTGCTCCAATAAGTGAGGTGATAATGCCCAGCGGTATCTCCAATGAGGAGACAGAGCGTGACAGGTCATCAACAATCAGCATAAAGACACCTCCCACCAGAAAGGATGCAGGCAACAGCACTTTATGATTAGGGCCTACCAGAAAACGGGCAAAATGAGGAATGATCAATCCCACCCAACCAATAAGCCCTGTGATACTCACTGCTGAAGCTGTAATAAGTGACGCACAAGCAATAACGATGACACGCAATCGAGCAGCATTCACTCCCAACGCCCGTGCTTCTTCGTCTCCAAAGGAGAGCACATTGAGTCTCCACGATGAGAGTAGCAATGGTATCAATGCCAAACCAATAAACGGAAATACGGCTTTCAGTTCTGTCAGGGTAACTTCCGCTAAACTACCCATCAACCAAAAGGTAATATCGGGCAGTTTATATTCACTATCAGCGATGTATTTCATCAATGAAATCATGGCGCTAAACATGGAACCGACAATCATGCCCGAAAGCACCAACATAAGAATACGATCATGAGTACCACCCATTATCTTGCTGACGGATAACGCTATGCAAACAGAAACAATGCCCATGATGAATGCCATGCTCTGGATGCCAACCAGACCAAAGGAAAGCAAAATAGCTAGCGAAGCTCCGAAACCGGCACCCGAACTAACCCCCAAGATATCCGGACTGACCATTGGATTTCGGAAAATACCTTGATAAGCAGCACCCGAAACAGACAAGGATCCTCCCACGAGCACCGCTCCCAAGATACGCGGCAAGCGTATCTCACTCAGAAGCAAAGGCAGATTCGCATCGCTATACTTCCCCGTGAAAAGATAACTCACGATATCCGCCACGGGTACAAAGTATCTCCCTATTGAAAAGGAGAGAAGAACAGTAAATAGCAGAAGCACGCTCAAGCCCAGTAGAATTGTTGCCCCCGTTGCACAACCATTGCTCCTGAAATAACATCCACAAACGTTTCTTCTCCAATTTAATATCATAAACCGTATTATATATGTAGTCTTGTTTTATTGATAAAGCAAACGCAAAAAACAGACCAAAAGGAAAAAACATTGAAGTTA
>Ga0316613_10000160_pt1 | contig 78955 bp, 60 predicted proteins | sample OWC_soil_day10_C_2_FD_207647 | JGI IMG/M metagenome (GOLD analysis project Ga0316613, IMG submission 207647) | Wetland soil microbial communities from Old Woman Creek delta, Ohio, United States - OWC_soil_day10_CT_b | ecosystem: Environmental > Terrestrial > Soil > Wetlands | place: USA: Ohio...
CTTTTAAACGCCCCGTACTTTCCTGTTCGTTCTCTTTTTATATCATCCCAACATGTGAAAGATCTCTTCTTCTGAATCCATTAAGGAAGCGTTTTCCTTAAAAGCGAGTGCAAAGATACAACCACAAACAATACAATCCAAATATTGCAGGAGGTTTTTTGCTCTATTTTTGTCAAAAAAATCTATCACTCTGACAAACAAAGAGTAATAGATTGATGAAAAACGGATGATTGGAATACACAAATGCAACTTGGGTTGGATGAAGCTACAGAATTGCTATTTTGAATCTAATTTCTGATTTTGGTCTGTCTGAAGGATCGGTGGCAACTTTTTGAATTTTGTCCACGACATCCAACCCTTCCACGACTTCGCCAAATACGGTGTATTCGCCATCCAAATGTGGCGTGCCGCCTATTGTCCGGTAAATATCTCGCTGCTCTTTGGTCAATAATATTTTGTCTTTGAGTAAAATGGCTTCTTTTTTGGCTTGCTCGATGAAAGAATCACGAAGGGCATTCAACTCGGAACTGTTTCGCGAACGATAAAGTTCCTTGATTTTTTCTTGGTTTTCAGATTGAAGCCGGTGAAGAATATTCTGAACCAGACGTTCGTATTTTTGCTTTTCAATCAAGTCCAACGCAGATCCATTGAATATTTTTCCCGTTACAATATAAAATTGAGTGGGAGATGAGGCCTTCGCTGGATTCACGTCGTCTCCTTCACGGGCTGCTGCCAAGGCTCCTTTTTTGTGAAAATGAGTTGGATAAACAAATTCTGAATCAATTCGATAGTCGTATTTGGTTTTGAACTCTTTTGCTTTTAGCGAATCTTTAAGAGTGGATGGGTCACCCCCTTGGATCATAAAATCTCTGATTACCCGATGAAACAATACCCCGCCAAAAGCATCGTCTTTTACTGCTTTAAGAAAATTGTCCCGATGCAGAGGCGTGTCGTTATATAATTTCACTTTTATTTTGCCATAATCGGTATCAATCGAAACATAAATTTCTTTTTGAGGGCTTGCGTTCAAATTTGTCATAATGGTCATAATGATAATATAGTGTAAAGATTAATATAAATGATAGATGAATAGTATCCATAGACATATTGGCATTAACTATGGGATCGAATTTAAACAAAAGCACAAACTTACATAAAAATACGATTTTGTGACAAATAGTAAACTCCAAAAAAGAGAAAATCCATGAATTTTTATTCATATAAAAGTGATAATAAATTCACTTAAAATAAAATAGGACTTTCAAATAGGAAAAGATAAAGTTTTTATTAAAAAACATATCAACATAAATATCAACAATTTACGAATCAAAAGTAAAAAATATATGTTAAAAATGCATTAATTGTAACTTTTTGACATCAATCTGATTATATTTGCGATATATAGGTATATAGATCCGGGGTCTATCGCCCAAATGATTAGCAAAAAGAGATATTTAGCGATATTGTGCTAACCAAACAACGAATAACATATGTATGATTTATTAGTAAAACAGAGAGATACTGTCAACAAGTGGATGGATCGATTTGGCGTAAGATTCGGTATTTACAAAAATGGCACTTTTAAAGAACAACTTTTTCCGTTTGACCCAATCCCGAGGATCATATCGAATTCCGATTGGGCAGAACTCGACGAAGGGTTGCGGCAACGCGTAAAAGCATTGAATTTGTTTTTATACGACATTTATCACGACAAAAACATAGTGAAGGACGGCGTAATTCCACCCGAGTTTATTTATTCTTCATCCGGATATTTACCACAATGTGAAGGTATTACACCCATAAAGAATGTGTATTCCCACATTTCGGGGATAGATTTGGTTCAGGCCAAAGACGGGACATGGTATGTATTGGAGGACAACCTTCGGATTCCGTCAGGGGCATCTTATCCGATGATTGCACGCAACATCACGAGGAAAGCGTCTCCTGAAACGTTCCAGAATAATAAAATCTTTGACAACAGGCATTATTCCTCGCTTTTAAGAAAAACGATGGATTATGTGAACGTTGACAATGGGCTAGAGGTGATTTTGACCCCCGGAAGGTACAATTCGGCCTATTTCGAACACTCCTATCTGGCTGAAAAAGCAGGGGTCTTGCTGGCTTATGCCGACGATTTGATTGTGGAGAACAATATGGTTTACTACAAAGGCTTGTTTGACAAAAAAGACAAGGTGGGAGTCATCTATAGGCGCATCTCTGATGAATATTTGGACCCGCTTGTTTTCGAAAGCACCTCTTTGCTTGGTGTTCCCAATTTATTTCAAGCCTATGCTGCCGGAAATGTTGCGATCATCAATGCGTTTGGAAATGGCCTGGCGGACGACAAAGGGATTTATTACTTTGTACCCAAAATGGTGGAATATTATTTGGGCGAGAAAGCAATCATGAAGAACGCCCCAACTTACCTGCCCTATTTTGAACAAGACAAGAGATTTGTCCTTGACAACCTGCATCGTTTGGTGATCAAAGATGTGGCAGAAGCGGGAGGATATGGCGTGATGTTCGGGAAAGACATGGATGCGGCCAAATTGGAAGAATTAAAAGAGCTGATAAAAAAGGAACCACGCAGATGGATCGCACAAGAAGTGATTGATTTCATTGATTTGGAAATTATCGAAGGGGACGAGACCGTTTCAAGGAAATCCGACTTGCGGGTGTTTGTACTAAGCGGCGAAGACACCGTGGTGTGGCCCAGCGGACTTACCCGATACACGCGAAATCCCGACTCTTTCATTGTGAATTCGTCACAAGGGGGAGGATTCAAAGACACATGGGTATTAAAAAAGTAATAACAAATTTAACATTAGCATAGTATGGTTTCACTAAAAGCAAACAACGCAATATCGGTAATAAAGGCTAACCGCCTTTTTTGGATGGGAAGATATGCCGAGCGCGTGTATTTGGCCCTTCATTTGCTTCGCCGGCATTACGACTTGATGATTGACGAAGATGGGGATGCCTACAAAACGTTTTGCATCAAAATGGGGATTGAAGACAAATATAATTCACCCGAGCATTTTATTGCAAGTTACCTTTACGATTTGAGCAATGCTGATTCGGTTATCAATATGCTCGAAAGTGTAAATGACAACGCCATCCTTTTGAGGGAAGAAATCAAAAGTGAAACCCTGTCATACATCCAAATGGCGATTAACTATATGAAAAACAGTAAAGAACAATCGAGAGGGTTGGGCAGCCTTCAATATATTACCGATTGCATATTGGCCTTTTGGGGTTCGGCTGACGAAAGAATTTGCACGGCGAATGTGAGAAAGACAATTTTCTTTGGTAAATTTGCCGAATCTTCCGACATCCTAATCCGGTTTGAGTATCCTCTTGAACGGATCATTGGGTTGTTGGAGAGGATTAAAGGGTGCATTGATTGCGGTTTGGAAATGTACAATGAAGCACAATTAAAAGCATACGAAAGCCAATTGTATGCAGACAGTTACAAGGACATCAAAACATTATCTTATCTGAATGCGATTTTCAGTGCATAAGGATGTAAAGAACAGGAATGCCAAAACTTAGATATATTTACAAAGCCAAAATAACTTTTTCTGAAAGAATCCGTTCTCACAGTTATCTATTGCGATTGCTCCCTTTCGGCAATGAAGCTCAACGTATTGTGGAAAGCCATTATCATATATTTCCTCGTGGAGTAATAAACAAAAGCGAAGATGTTTTCGGTAATAAAATTCTCACAGGTTATATCGACGAATTTCACAATACCTTTGAGTTTTCGTCTCAAGGAGTGCTGGAGACATATCCCTATATTATTCACGAAGAGTTAAACCCCATCTATAGATTTGTATCTAGATTCACGAAGCCTTCCGATAAACTGCTTCAAGTGAATCAGGAATTGGACTTCACGCGAGATTTAGATAACCATGAAAAAGCAAAATTCATTTCTGATAAAATAAATTCGCTTATCACCTACGAAGGAGGTGTGACGGGAATTGGCACAAGCGCCGAAGAAGCTTTGTCGCTTGGCAAAGGGGTTTGTCAGGATTATGCGCATATCATGATATCTTTGTGCCGCCTAAATGATATTCCAGCGAGATATGTTGCAGGGTTCATCGAAGGAGAAGGATTCAGCCACGCATGGGTGGAATACTATGAAGACGGGGCTTGGCATGGCTACGACCCAACACACAATGTGAAAATAGCTATCAATTACATCAAAATCGCACAAGGAAGGGACTACGGGGATTGCGCCATCGACAAAGGTGTTTTTCGAGGCGTTGCATTTCAAAACTTAGAGGTAATTGTAAAAGTAGAACATAGATAACGATGATTAAGACTATCATTTCGGACGGGTTGCCCATCGATGAACAGCTGCTTATCCGAAAGCAAACATTAGAAAACGGAAGTGGAAAAAAGCGAATATGCATCGTAACCGGAATACATGGAGACGAGCTGGAAGGGCAATATGTCTGCTACGAACTTATCCGCCGTTTGCGAGAGAATATCGGCATGCTGAACGGCACGGTGGATGTCTATCCTGCATTGAATCCATTGGGTGTCGATTCTGTTACCCGCGGCATTCCAACGTTTGATTTGGATATGAACCGCATTTTTCCGGGAGAAATACAAGGACACCAAATAGAAAACACGGCCTACCGGATCATCCAGGATCTGAAAGGCGCAGATATGGTGCTCGACATCCATGCCAGTAACATTTTCTTGCGGGAAATGCCACAAGCCCGCATCAATGCGAAAATGTCTGAAAAGTTGATTCCATCAGCGCAACTGCTGAATATCGACTTCATCTGGATTCATGATGCGGCCACAGTGCTTGAATCGACCCTCGCCCACACGCTCAATTCTCTGAAAACACCTACCATAGTCGTCGAAATGGGCATTGGGATGCGCATTACCCGCGAATACGGAGACCGTCTGGTCGATGGCATTTTCAACATGATGTACAAGATGAAAATGCTCAATAAATACAAACCTGTGGCAGAAATTACAAATCCGATCGTATCCACCACGGGCGAAGTATGCTTTCTCAACGCAGACTGCTCGGGAGTGATTCTTCCGCAAGTGAAGCATTCCGACTGGGTGGGAAAAGGTGAATTGCTTTGCCAAATCGTTGACCCGCTCGAAGGAAAGGTGCTTCAAGACGTACTATCTCCTGTGGACGGCCTGCTGTTCACGCTTCGAACCTACCCGGTTGTGTATGAAGGCTCATTGATCGCACGCATTTTTTCAGAAAAACCAAACCCATGAAACAAGAGATATTATTTCGGATGAAGTCACCCTACCGTGACGAATTTAAAATTCGCGGGTTTCGCTTTGGAGAGGGGGAAAAATCGGTTGCCATTGTTGGGGCCATGAGAGGAGACGAGGTACAACAGCAATTTATCTGCTCTCAGATCGTTAAAAACTTGATTGAACTTGAAAATGACGGCAAAATTAATCCGGGCCACGAGATTTTGGTGATTCCATCGGCAAACCATTTTTCGATGAACATAGACAAGCGTTTTTGGGCTATGGATAACACCGACGTCAACCGCATGTTTCCCGGGTACGGCAAAGGAGAAACCACGCAACGGATAGCTTCCGTCATTTTTGACAATGTTCGGGGATATAAATATGGCATCCAATTGGCAAGTTTTTATATGCCGGGCAGTTTTATCCCGCATGTGAGCATGATGGAAACAGGCTTCCACAATGAAAAATTGGCTCAAAAATTCGGATTGCCTTATGTTCTGCTACGCAAGCCCAAATCGTTTGACACGGGAGTACTGAATTACAACTGGCAGATATTTGAAACCGATGCATTTTCATTATACGCAGGACAAACCGACACCATTGACAAAGACATAGCCAAGGAAGCGTGGACTGCCGTCCTCCGCTTTTTAAAAAACATGAAGATCATTGAAAAGCCTATGCATGAAGGATACCACTCCTTCGTATTGAAAGATAGGGATCTTATAACCATCTCATCAGACGAAGCCGGGATTCTATATCAGATAAAGCATTCTGGTGAAAGCATCAAAAAAGGAGGTGTTTTAGCAAAAATACTCGACCCTTTCACCGGTGCCGTTCGCAGTGTGATTACTTCTCCCGCCGATGGCACAATATTTTTTTCCCATCACCGACCTCTAGTACACCAAAATACCATCATGTTTAAGATTGCGAAAGTATAACAAATAAACGAGGCTGAATCAAACGAATCATTGATCCAGCCTCGTTTTCTTTTAGGATAAACACAAATTTGGTCATCCAGCATGTTTGCTTTATTTTCTTTTCAACAAAACAATGACAGTTTTGAACTATTTGCTTTCAAATAGTATTTTATATATATATTTGCAAATGCGAGGAGTAATGTAGTATTCAAACACACAAAATCTATAATCTAAAGCTGATAACCCAAAATGACACCTCATTTCTTGAAACGAAGAGGTAAAATCTTGCAGATAATAGCTACTTGATTATGTAATTTTTTCACCGTGTTCAGAAAAGGCTTTATTATAACGACAAGTAATTCTGATACCTCTAAATTGATACTGCCCTTCTCTTTTTAACAATTTTGAATCATAACGTAGCCATAAGATGAAAACGTTTACAGTGTCGTTTTCAAAAAAACAAAGGGCGTTTTTGGAGGAACAGAGCAAATTTTTTCCCTCGGAAACAGTATAATGCTACAGGAAAAAGAATTACCAACATGCTATTGAATAAATATCAAAGATCGGAACTAAATTTCGACCTAAAATTTTTATATGAATCAACCACTCCTGGAATATCATTACATGTGTCCTAAAAAAGCATTCTCCCACACGGTACTTTTGTCGATTGTCGTTTGGCTGGCAACGTTGATCTCATGCAATCAAAACAAAAGTCACGAATCAAATACAAAGCCGAACGATAGCATCGAGTATAATCGATTAATTCAGAAGGTTGATACATTGACTAGCCAATACAAACTTGATTCTGCCTATTCTATTCTTTTGAAAATTCATGAATGGGCCTTGAAGTCGAACGATTCGATTCTTATTGCCCGTTCGCTAGTCCAACTGGGCAATGTAAATAGGTCGAACGTAAAAATGATTATCGCCGAAAAGCATCTGGATGAGGCAATCGCGATTCTCAGGCGTCACAACAAGCCGGAACTGCTGGCGGAAGCTTTGGGAAATGCAGGATTGGTAAAACAATTACAGGCTGATTATCAAACATCCCAGCAACTATTGTTTGAATCCCTCAAAATAGCCGAGGCTCACAAAAACTTTGAACGAATGTCCCTGCTGCTTAATCTGATTGGTTCAAATCTTGATATCACGGGGAATAAATCTCAGGCAATATCTTATTTTCAACGGGCTTTTCACCTTGCCGAAAGATATAATTTCGAAAAAGCCAAATGCTCCATTTATACAAATTTGGGAGTCGCTTATAGGCACAACCATCCCGACAGTGCCAAATATTATTACCTGAAGGTGATAAACTCACACTCCTTGCCAAAAGACGATCTAAGACGGATACAAGCAGTGTTTAATCTAGGAAACGTCTATCTTGATGAAGGAAATTATAACAAGGCGATGTTGGCTTACCAGCAAGTTCAGAGTTTTTCGATTCAGCAAAAATTCCAAGAAGGCATTGCAATAAGCGTAAATGGCATTGCAAGTGTTTATGCAAGGCAGGGTAGAATCATGGAAGCCATAAAGCTACTGAACGAAGCGATCCGGCATTTTCAAGAAACAGGCAACATGTCCATCATTGTGCAATTAAAACAAAACATTATTGAATACTACCGAAAACAAAGCAACTACAAGGAGATTGACAAGCTATATTCGAGCATCATGCAGTTGCAGGATTCATTGATGAATGCCAATAGGCAAGCAAACATTCAGACTTTGGAATTTTTCTACCAAAACAAGAAAAAGGAATTAGAAAACAGACAACTTGCCACAGAACTCCGCTTCGCAAGGTTGAGCGGGGTCTTTTGGTCGGTTATCTTCCTTGTCGTTTCCTGTTGCTCGGGAGGAATGTTGCTTTACTATAAAAAGAATCTGAAGGAGAAAAACCAAAGCCTAAAAGATTTGGAAGAATGGGTTAGGGTCCAAGAAAAGCTACGCCAGTCGAAGGCCCAACAGTCCCAAATATTGGAAAAGCAAATAGAAGAAAAACAGCAGGAACTTTCCATGCTGTCACGACAACTAAAATTATTGCAAGATGAAATAGTAATATCGCCCAAAGGAAGCAATACTGCAACTAAAAACACAATATCCCCAATAGAAGAAACCACGCCCCAGAAAGGGAAAAATTATTGGGAAAACCTGACTATGAAATTCAATATCATCTACCCGGGATTCACCGATAAACTGATTTCAAGCTACCCAAATCTTAACAGCAACGATATCCAATTTTGCTTATTGATAAAACTAAACTTACCAATCAAAGACATTGCAAATATCCTTAATGTCTCTCAGTATAGCTTGTATAAACGGAAATCCCGTTTGGCGGAAAAGATCAAACTATATGGCGAAGAAAGAGATTTGTATTCCGCCATACAGAATATAAAGTAAATAATGACCTGATATTTTGGACAAAAGTTGACATATGGATAAATAAAAATCTTATTATTAGATACTTATATAATGAGTACAACTCGAGCTATTTTTATTTCGTAAACAGAACCATAATTTTGTATTGATATCAGCTGCCAATCAGGAAAAATATAGATATAATCCCCTTTCACTGTTCCGTTTTTTTTGCTCTTGCTAATGATAGACGAGGTCGCGCGGGGGATAGGATATCAACCCCATAAAAACAAAAGTCCTTAAAGCATTTGTTTCGCCACTTGTCAATCTAATCATAAGTAAACTAAAACGTAAAAACTGTAAAAATCACATCAGCTGATTTTTATTGTTCAAATATGTTTAAAAAAAACTATGGTAAAGATCTCGAATAAATGATCAAATTAATCATCTTTTATAAGTTTATCAAAATGAATGTTTTAAGTTTTTTCTCGTCAAAAAATAGAAAATTTTATTGGAAACTTTCTATTAAATATAGAACGACACCTTGGTTCGTTTATAATTTGGCCCACGGCAAACCAACTAAGAACCCTAAAGGGAGAAAAATTCTCAAAGAATTGTTAGAAAAGGGGATCATTAAAGACATCAACCTAGCTTGAAAACAGGCAACCCAAAACTTTCTTAAACTCAAAAGAAATATCCTTAATTCAAATGATGAGCCATTAAGAAATAGAACCAGATTTCTATGTATTTTTGTCCTAAGCAATCGACAAACCATTTGAATGAAAAAGATAGAGTCATTTTCCGAAAATATATTTTTCACATCCGATTTACATTTCGGACACGACGGCATTATTCAATTTGCTAGACGGCCATTCAGCAACAGCATTGAAATGGACGAATGCCTGATCCGAAATTGGAACGACACGATTCCCGAAAACGGCTTGGTTTTTGTTTTGGGAGACATCGGATTCGCCCCAGCTAAAAGAATCCGTGAAATATTCGAGCAATTAAACGGCAAGAAAATCCTGATTCGAGGCAACCACGACTGCAATTATACCGACAAACTACTGAAGACCCTTTTTGACGAAATACACGATCTGCTCTATATCCGCATTCGGGATGAGCTTACTTCTCGATACACCTACATCGTGATGAGCCACTATCCAATGCTCGACTGGCAGAGTTCTTTCCGTGGTTCGTGGCAACTATTTGGGCACTTACACACCCGCAATATCCCTGAGTTCGGCACATTCAAAACGCACTTGTTTGACAAACAATACGATGTGGGAGTTGACAACAACCTATTTCGGCCAGTCTCATTTCATGAGCTAAAGCAAATTATTGCAAGGCAAGGCAAAGACACAGACTTCAAGCAGACCAATTATTATTAATCAAGCAGGAATTACCACCCCAAACCAATTCGCAGAGAATTCCATCCTCAATAGATTAATTGGCAGTCGTTTGAGCATGATATCCAACCATTCCTGAATAAAAACAAGTAGCAGCCAAACCTTGGTGTAGAAATTAATACTCCTCGGCGCAATCAAACGTATCGGTTTTTTGTGACGGGAGTATCCCAATTTTTATTATCTTCGCTTGCAAACCTACGATCTCGCTATTTTGTTCAGACTATAAATACATCTTTAAAACTTTATTTTATGGCTCTAGGAAAGAAGAAAAACTTCGTACTCGATACGAACGTCGTACTACACGATTTTCGTTGCCTCGACAACTTTGAGGACAACGACATCTACATCCCCATCACGGTTTTGGAAGAATTGGATAAATTCAAGAGAGGCAATGAACAGATAAATTACAACGCCCGCGAATTTCTCCGACAGCTCGACACCATCACCGACGACAACCTCTTCACCAAAGGGGCAGAATTGAATTCTGGGAAGGGTAAGCTTTATGTGGTGGTCAGTCCCAAATACCCCGCCCGGATGGAAGAGGCGTTTCCCGAACGCATCCCTGACCACCGGATTCTTGCTGCGGTGATAGAGGTGGTGGAAAAGCATCCGAAAATGAAAACTGTTTTTGTCACCAAAGATATTAACCTGAGGATGAAAGCTCGATCGATGGGACTTCTTTCGGAAGATTACATAAACGACAAAGTTCCCAATGTGTTTTTATTTGAAAAACAACATCACCAACTAGATAATATTGATGCTGAGCTAATTGATAAAATCCACACAACGCCCGATGGTCTTGATTTCGAGGGATTTAGTTTTGACTCGGTCGTCAATCCGAATGACTGTATGGTATTGAAAAGCCAACGGAATTCCGTATTGGCACGCTACAACCCTTTCACAAAGAAGATCGTGAAAGTGGAGAAGCAAGTATGCTCTGGCATTCAGCCACGCAATGCGGAGCAAGCTTTTGCCTTCGAAGTCCTGACCGATCCAGACATCAAATTAGTCGCTATCACAGGAAAAGCAGGGACGGGAAAAACTCTTTTGGCACTGGCTGCCGCATTGAAACAACATGAGATCTACGACCAAGTGCTTTTGGCTCGTCCGATTGTCGCATTGGCGAATAGAGATTTAGGGTATTTGCCTGGTGATGAGCAACAAAAAATCGCTCCTTACATGCAGCCTTTGTTTGACAATCTCACCGTGATTAAAAACCAATTGACATACGGAAGCGCTGAATACCGCAATATCGAAGAAATGCAGAAAAGCAAGAAATTGGAAATAGAAGCTTTGGCCTACATTCGTGGACGAAGCCTTTCGGAAACATTTTGCATCGTGGACGAAGCACAGAACCTAACTCCCCATGAAATAAAAACCATCATCACTCGCGCCGGGGAAGGAACCAAAATGGTTTTCACGGGCGACTTGCAGCAAATCGATTCACCTTACCTCGACGCTCAGTCAAACGGCTTGGCATATGCCATCGACAAGATGACTGGGCAAGATCTGTTCGCCCATGTCAATTTGGTGAAAGGTGAACGCAGCAAGCTGTCGGAATTGGCGAGCAATTTGTTGTAAATTTTCGTTTTCACCTAGTATTCTTTCAGCGGAATATCCCCGATAAACCAGTGGATTTTGCATGGAGAGCCAAAATGAAAACAGAGAAAGGACGCAGAGAGGTTCACATAAGATTATTCTCGTAAAAAAAAGCAGCGCTGAACAATTCAGCGCTGCTTTTTTGAGTTGTCTCACCAGGATTCGAACCTAGACAGACAGTACCAAAAACTGTCGTGCTACCATTACACCATGAGACAATCCTATACTTTCTTTCAAAAGCGATACAAAAGTAGTGCTATATTTTGAAATTTCAAAATTTTCGTTTCACTTTTTTCATTTCGCAATAAGCAAGAAATAATTTTTCTTGCCGCGTTGTGCCAAAATATACTTACCATCAATCAGATAAGAAGCATCAATGATGTCGTCGGCATTTTCCACTTTTGCTTTATTTATCTGCACGCCTCCCGCTTGAACGGTTTTCCGGAGTTCTCCTTTCGATGGAAAAACAGGTGCTGTCTCGGCAAGCAGATCAGCCGCCTTGATTCCTGCCGATAATTCCTCTTTTGAAATTTCGAATTGAGGAACGCCTTCAAACACTTGGAGCAAGGTTTCTTCATCGATGTTCTTCAAAATGTCCGAAGCTTGGTTGCTAAATAAGATTTCGGAAGCTTCCACGGCTTTGTTGTAGTCTTCTTCGGAATGCACCATCACTGTCACCTCTTTTGCCAAACGCTTTTGCAGCGGGCGCAAGTGAGGAGCGGATTCCTGTTCGGCAACGAGGCCACCGATTTCTTCCTTGTCCAGCGCAGTGAAGATCTTGATGTATTTTTCGGCATCGGCATCGCTCACATTCAACCAAAACTGATAGAATTTGTAAGGGGAAGTGTATTTTTTGTCCAACCAGATGTTGCCTGATTCGGTTTTCCCGAATTTTCCACCATCGGCTTTCGTTATCAATGGACACACCAAAGCGAAAGCTTCACCGCCCGTTTTGCGGCGGATAAGCTCCGTTCCCGTCGTGATGTTTCCCCATTGGTCGGAACCGCCCATTTGCAAGCGGCATCCTTTTTCCTGATATAAATGAAGAAAATCGTATCCTTGCAACAATTGGTATGAAAATTCGGTGAACGACATTCCTTCGGCCGATTCGCCATTCAGGCGTTTCTTCACCGAATCCTTGGCCATCATATAATTGACGGTAAGGTGTTTGCCTATGTCCCGGATGAAATTCAGGAAAGAATAATCCTTCATCCAGTCGTAGTTGTTCACCAGCAAAGCTGCGTTGGGATTGTCGGAATCAAAATCGAGAAATTTAGCCAATTGTGCCTTGATTGCATTCTGGTTGTGGCGCAAAGCCTCCTCATTCAGCAAATTACGTTCGGCAGATTTGCCCGAAGGGTCGCCGATCATCCCGGTAGCACCTCCGATAAGCGCGATGGGACGATGGCCGGCACGTTGCAAGTGCTTCAACATCATCACCCCCACCAAATGGCCTATATGCAATGAATCAGCCGTGGGGTCGATACCGACATAACCAGAGGTCATCTCTTTCTGGAGCTGCTCTTCTGTTCCCGGCATCAGGTCGTGAATCATACCACGCCATCTAAGTTCTTCTACAAAATTCATCTTTCGTTATGTTGTATGTATTTATTTTTCAACAAGGTTTGCAAATGTAGCAAAAAAGGAATTTTCTGCCAAAATTACTTGCCTCCGAACGAAAAACTCACCGGGTAATAAGCGGGAGACGTGATGGGCGTATTGCCGATCAGGAAGGTGGGCTTCAGTTGCAGGGTGATTTTTGATAAATCCCCTGAAATTCCTGCCAAATTTTTGGCTATTTTGAACACCGCATCTTTTGAATTGTTTTTTATCAATGTCGCCAAATCTACGCCGATGGTCAATGGCAGAACGGATGTTGCACCTCCGGCTACATTCAGCGACTGATCCAACCTGCCGTTCGTGAATTCAATGTCGTCGATGCTGATGATGTATTGAAGGCCATTGAGCAGTGCAGCCGACGAGTTCGGGTTTTTCACATTGATGTTCAATGTCATATTCAATGGAATGGAAGTTGCTGTGCCTGTCAGGATGGAGGTCAATTTAAGGATGTTGATAGCCGACAGGCTGGGCTGGTTGAGATTTATTCCAGACAAAGTGAGGTTGCCCATCGACCGGTAAGAATACTCGCATTTGGTCATGTTATAAGCCCCAACAGCTTGCTGAGCCACGTTACAGCTTGTCATTAGGGAAACAATCGCCAACATCGAAATCAAAATTTTCTTCATAAAAAGTTGTTTTTAAAGTGTTAAGTATAAGCCAAATTGTTTTGTTTAGCTCATTTAAGGATTTATAATCATTTTATTGTCACCATCGTTGCACCAAAGCCATATTCGCGAAAAGAGGCATCTTGGATGTAAACTGATTTGTACTTTTTGTTCAGTTCTTCGTAGATCGCTTTCTTAAGCACTCCATCTCCTTTGCCGTGAATGAATACAATCTTTTGCCCCTTGTTTTTGAGGTTATCCACCATGATCTCGTTGAACTTTGCCAATTGATAATGCAGCATGTCGCTGGAGGAAAGCCCCCTCAGGTTGTCAAGCAATTGCTCAATGTGCAAGTCAACCTCAAGAATTGCAGTATCTTTCTTATGTATCGGTTGGATACGAGGACGGCGCTTTTCTTCTTTTTCATACAAGGCTTGTTTGATTTCTTCGGCAGAAATCACGATTTCCCGTTCAGCTAAATCTCTTCGAATAAGCGGATAAACCAATGCATTCTCGTCGAAATAATCATTTTCCCGGAAACTGTGCAGCTTGTAGAATTTCACTGTATCGATAGTTAATTCCACTGAATATGGATTTTTGAATTTAAAAGGCTTGTCTTTTTTGTAAGCAATGAATTGAATGCACACTTTTTCCAAATCGTTCAGGCTGCTTTTGTCGAACTCATCCATGAAAACCTTCGTGTTTGGCTCCACCTGTCCTTGGCTGCGAAGCTGCCAACCATTCTCTCCTCGAGACAAATAGCTGTAGGAGAGAAAATAATTGCTGTCGTTTACCAAGTATGCTTCATACGAAGTGGAACTCAATTTTTTCTCTTCAACGGGCAAAAAGGCCAGCACTGCCGTGATGGATTCCCCTTCGGGTGTTTCTTCAACCACCACCTCGGTCATCTCCTTCCGGGGTGTCTCGCCATAAGCGGACTGGGGTGTTGGCTTAGGCAACTCCACATCGACCACCGATTCAATCACAACGCATTCGCGAGCCAGCACTGGCACATCAAAGCCGTCTTCGTCTTCCACCACGATGATGTCTTTTCCCCGTTTTTCTTTTATTATGCCACCGCCCACGGAATTGAGGAAGCGCACTTTATCTCCTATTTTCATTTTTTTTAATTGCTGATTTTTGCTTTTTTCCGGTTGAATGCAAAATCTATTTTTTTGCTATTTTTCAACGACTCGAAATCAAGGGCATCTCCACTTAAATCTCATTATTTCAACTTCCATCAAGTTCATTTCTCGACAAAGTTCACTAATTTTGCCGGATAAAAAAAAACATTCGATGAATTTATCCAATCCGGGGCAAATCCATATGGAAGAGTACAACTATTCTTTGCCCGACGAACGCATTGCCACTTATCCTCTTGAGAAAAGAGATTCGTCCAAACTGCTTCTATATAAAGACCATACAATTTCGGAAGATACCTTTTCATCCCTTCCCGATCATTTACCTGCAGATAGTTTGCTGGTGTTTAATAACACAAAAGTGATTCAGGCACGAATGCACTTCAAGAAGGAAACCGGAGCACAAATTGAAATATTCTGCCTCGATCCGGCCGAGCCACACGATTACGCCCTTATTTTCCAGCAAACAGAACGTTGCTCGTGGCATTGTTTGGTGGGAAATCTGAAAAAATGGAAATCCGGCGAACTTCGCAAAGAAGTATCCGCAAAAGGTATTAGCACGACGCTCACGGTACGCCGCACACAAAGCAACGGCGAACATCACATCATAGAATTTTCGTGGGACAGCCCCGCGTTCACCTTTGCCGACCTGCTGGATGCGACAGGCGAATTGCCAATTCCGCCTTATTTGAAACGTGATACCGAAGAGGCAGACAAGGATACATACCAAACCGTTTATTCCAAAATCAAAGGTTCGGTGGCTGCTCCCACAGCAGGGCTGCATTTCACGCCGGAAGTCCTCGCTGATTTAGAAGCCAAAGGCTTTGGGCGCACAGAAGTGACCTTGCATGTAGGAGCAGGCACATTCAAGCCGGTGAAAACCCAAACTATTGCCGAACACGAGATGCACAGCGAGTTTATTTCGGTGGAACGCAGAACGATTGAGGCCTTGCAGAAGCATAAAGGACAAGTGATTGCGGTGGGAACAACCTCGGTGCGCACCATCGAAAGCTTGTATTACATCGGCGAAAATTTAGGGCGTAATGCAAATACCGACCTCAAAGTGGATCAATGGCAGCCTTATCAAGACGGATCAAACCTGTTGGAAAAGAAAATGGCTTTGCAGAATATCCTCAATCATCTTGACAAAAACAACCTGAACCGATTGCTTGCCGACACACAAATTATCATTGCCCCGGGCTATGAATTCAAAATAGTGGACGGAATCGTCACCAATTTCCATCAACCGAAAAGCACCTTGTTGCTCTTGGTTTCTGCCTTAGTGAAAGGCGACTGGCGACGGATTTACGATTATGCGCTTGCGCACAACTTCCGCTTTTTGAGTTACGGCGACAGTTCGTTGCTGATGAAAGGTTGAACAGATTTTTTCGCCTTAGTAAGCCTCACGATCATCCATTCTGTTGCAGATATTCCAAAATAGTCTCTATTGGAGCATCCTTCAACAACACTTTTTTTTCTTTATCGAGGAGGTAGAATGTTGGAAATGCGCGTAAATCATATGGCTGTTTTTCGGTGAAATAACCGTCAGGGTCGTATCCGTTTACCCAATCTTGGGAACATTCGGGCAAACGCTGAAGCCACAACTGCTTATCATCTTGAGGATAAAAAGCCAATACTGTGATAACGGAACTCTCTATCAAATTGTGAAGCAACCCAGATTGCCGCATGAAAGCTTTCGTCTCAATACAGGTATGGCAATCAGGCTCATAGAAAAACAGCAGGGTGTATTTCCCTTTCAACTCTTTCATCCACATCCGTTTTCCGGATTCAAGGGTAAATCGAAAATCGGCAGCCTGCATCCCTGTCCGGTTCTTTAGGGCTTGTTTTAGATTAAAAGCTGCATTGCTAGTGATGACCTCATCCACTTTTGGCAACTTCATGATGCTTTTGCAGGTGGAGATATACAAATCCTCATTTCTGACAGGGGAATTGGGATCGTTTAAATACCTATCCAGCGTTTTCCAAAAGTAGGAATACATTTTGAGTTCGACAGATGCTTTTTTGAATGCAAGGATAATAGCGCTATCTCTCAAGTTATTTGAAACTTTAGGTAATAAAGCGATGAAATCTATGATACACTGTTCTCCCACATCGGGCAAGTGTATCAGCGTTGTGTCTTTGAAATCGAAATTGTCAAAGTAGTGCAAGGCCAAAAAGGCATCTCTATCCGACGGAGATGTTAACATCATAGGTGCTTTGGGCAAAATAAACAGTTTTTTATTAGTTCCAGATTCATCAGAATTGTTTTCCTTCTTCTTTACACAAGAAAATAGTGCTACAACAACAAGCAATGCAAATGAAAAATTGAAAAGTCGGTTCATGTTAAAAGGAAAATTAAAATTTCAATTTGTGTTTTATCCTTCAAAGATAGAAAAACAATTTTAATGGAAGAACCTCCTTGCTTATGTAAAAAAAATACGAACTGCTATGCAACATAGCAATTCGTATTTCATCCAACAAAACAATAACAAACCAGTAAACAAAACTATTTTCGAGAATAACGGTAATCTTTCAGGATTTCTTGTAAACGTTTTCGAGCAAAGAAAATCCGGCTTTTTACTGTCCCGATCGGCAAACCCAACTTTTGCGCAATTTCTTCATATTTATATCCCGACACATGCATGGAGAATGGAATCTTGTATTCGTCTGTAAAGCTGTTGATTGCTTTATTAATTTCTCCAATGGAATATGCCCCTTCGGGAGTGTCAAACCCTGAATCCTGTGGAGTGTTGATGTAATATAAATTATCTGTTTGGTCAATAATCGTTTGGCTACGAACAATCCTTCTATAATTGTTCACAAAGATGTTGTGCATGATGGTGAACACCCAACCCTTGAAGTTGACATTTTCATAATACTTTTCTTTATTATCCAATGCCCTCAAGGTGGTCTCTTGCAATAAATCTTTTGCTTCATCGCGATTGGTGGTCAATGTCAATGCGAAGTTCATCATATTGTTCTGTAAGTCGATTAGCTTACCTTCAAATCCATTATTTTTATTTTTCGTTTCCATAAGCTTTTATATTACAATAAAGTTATTGTATTCCTTACATCTTTAGTTAAAACATGCAACTTTTTTTATTGTTACAACAAATATAGGAAAATATATATGGAATCCAAAGGAATATAGTTAAATTTTCAAACAAACAAATCCTTTTCTGGGTCAAACAAACACATTTTATTGTTTTTCAATTAGATAATATGGCTTACACACTCATTTCAACCTTAAAATGTAATATAAAAATTATTTATATTGATCTTCTAGATATTTTCAAATCCAAAGGCTGACACAATTTTTTTCTAACCGACAAAATGTCGTATTTAAGAATAAGCAAAGGGTTTGGCATTTTTTTTGCAAGGCAATAAGAGAAAATATTATTTTAGATATAAGTGATTTTAAAATCAAAACAATAAAATTATGGCACAAAAAGGTCACATTGGGGTGACATCAGAGAACATCTTCCCCATTATCAAGAAGTTTTTGTATAGCGATCACGAGATTTTTCTTCGCGAATTAGTGTCAAATGCCGTGGATGCAACCCAAAAGATCAAGACTTTGGGTTCTGTGGGCGAATATAAGGGAGAACTTGGCGATTTGACAGTGCAGGTGAAAGTGGATGAACCTGCCGGCACGATCACTATCTCTGACAAAGGGCTCGGCATGACTGCCGAAGAAATCGACAAATACATCAACCAGATCGCATTTTCATCGGCCAATGAATTTTTGGACAAATATAAAGACGATGCGAACGCCATTATCGGGCATTTCGGTTTGGGATTTTATTCCGCATTTATGGTTGCCAAAAAAGTGGAAATTATTACTAAGTCTTACAAAGAGGGTGCGCAAGCCGTGAAGTGGTATTCGGATGGTGTAAATCCTGAATACACGATCGAAGACGCTGACAAAGCAGAGAGAGGGACCGATATTATATTGCATATCGATGAGGAGAACAAAAATTTCCTTGAAAAAGCAGAACTTACCCGTTTGTTGAACAAATACTGCAAGTTCCTTCCAATTCCAGTGGCTTTTGGCAAAAAAACGGAATGGAAAGACGGCAAATCTATTGAAACGGAGGAAGACAACGTTATCAATGAAACAGCTCCAGCTTGGACTCTTAAGCCTGCCGACCTGAAAGAAGAAGACTACAAAAAATTCTACCAGGCATTGTATCCATACTCGGATGAGCCTTTGTTCTGGATACACCTGAATGTGGATTACCCATTCAAGTTGACTGGTATTCTCTATTTCCCGAAAATCAAAAACAATGTGGAAGTTCAAAAGAACAAGATCCAGTTGTACTGCAACCAGGTGTTCGTCACGGACTCCGTGGAAGGCATTGTTCCTGAATTTTTGACCCTGCTTCACGGTGTGATCGATTCTCCGGACATTCCGCTCAACGTGTCGCGCTCGTACTTGCAAAGCGACCAAAACGTGAAGAAAATATCTTCCCACATCACTAAGAAAGTGGCCGACCGCTTGGAGGAAATATTCAAAAGCGACCGCACCCAATTTGAAGAAAAATGGGATAGCTTGAAATTGTTCGTGGAATATGGCATGTTGACTGACGATAAATTCTACGACCGTGCCGCCAAATTTTCTTTATTGAAAAATACGGAAGGCAAATTTTTCACGTTTGCCGACTACAAGACCCTCATTGAATCGAACCAAACCGACAAAGAGGGCAACCTAATTTATCTCTACACCAGCAACAAGGACGAACAATACACTTACATCCAAGAGGCTCAGGCGAAAGGTTACGATGTCTTGCAGTTGGACGGACAACTGGACGCTCATCTTGCCGGCTTGCTGGAACGTAAATTCGAAAAAAGCCGCTTTGTGCGTGTGGATAGCGACACGGTCAACAACCTTATCCCGAAAGAGGAGGAAGCCAAAGTCGATTTGTCCGATGCGCAAAAAGAATCGTTGGAGGAAGCCTTCAAATCGCAATTGCCAACAGTTGAAAAGGTTGAATTTACAGTTGCCCTCAAGGCTTTGGGCGAAAACGGACAGCCGTTGCAGATCACACAAAACGAATTTATGCGCCGCATGAAAGAGATGTCGGCCATGCAACCTGGATTTGCTTTGTACGGAGACATGCCGGAAAATTTCAATTTGACGGTGAATGCCGACCACCCATTGGTGAAAAAAGTGCTGGCCGATGTGGATGGCAAAACCAAAGAAGAAGCAGCAAGCTTTGCAGCACAGCAACCCGTTGTTCGTCAGCTGATCGACTTGGCTTTGTTATCAAACGGAATGCTGAAGGGCGAAGGGCTTGCCAATTTCGTGAAACGGAGCATCGAGCTGATTTAATAAAAAGTACAATGATTGCATCAGATTGGGGCTGTCCGAGAAATTGGGCAGCCTCAGTTTTTTTGCCACAGGCTTCTTCTTTTTTCTCATTTTTACTGATAAATCACTAATTTTGGTTTTTCAAATCAATGGATAAATTCTATCACATGTAGTATTATCTCTCCTAATCAATTATTCCCCGACTTTTATGAAGTATAGATTCTTTCTTTCAATCTCTCTTATCTTGCTATCAATGAACACATTTTCGCAAGAGGAACTTCCTCTTTCGTTGGAAGACCTTATTCCCGGAGGAGAAACTTATTCCAAGTTCCGCCCGCAGCTACCTCGAGGATTGGCTTTCTACGGCGACCGAATTATTTACACCAAAGGCGATTCGGCGTTTGTGGTGGGAGAAAGAGGAAAAGATGCCGTGTTGCTCAGTGTGAACTCCTTGAATGAGGGCTTTGGCGAAGAAAAATTCAAAAGCCTTCCCCGTATATCGTTTCCATATGCCGGACAATCGATTGCCCGCTTGGACTACAAAGGCGACCTCTATCTGTACGACATCGTTGCAAAAAAACAAATTGCAACCTTCCTTATAACAAAAGAGGCCGAGAACAATGATTTCTCCGTGCAGTCGAAAACATTGGCCTATACGAAAGACAACAATTTGTTTGTGATGGCAAAAGATGGTAAAGAAATTCCCGTGACAACGGAAAGCAATCCCGGCATCGTTTCCGGACAGTCGGTTCACCGAAATGAATTTGGCATCAAGAAAGGAACATTCTGGTCGCCCAAAGGAAACCTTCTTGCTTTCTACCGGATGGATGAAACGATGGTGACGGATTATCCCTTGGTGGACGCTTCGGCAAGGGTAGCTGAGGTGAAAAACATCAAATATCCCATGGCCGGAATGAAAAGCCATCAGGTAACGATTGGAGTTTTCAACCCAGTCAGTAAGCAAACTGTCTTTCTGAAAACAGGCACTGCGAAGGAAAAATACCTGACCAACATTGCGTGGAGTTCCGATGAAAAAAGCATTTATGTAGCCGAGCTCAACCGCGGGCAGGATACCTTGCAAATGAAACGTTATGATGCGTCAACGGGAAAATTGGAGGCTACTTTGTTTACAGAAACTCACCCGAAATATGTGGAGCCTGAAAATCCGGTCTTTTTCTTGAAAAATAATCCGAACCAATTTCTGTGGCTTAGCCGCAGGGATGGTTACGAACATTTTTACCTGTATGATATTCAGGGAAAACTTATCAAACAATTGACTTCAGGAAAATGGGAAGTTAGCTCTATTGTTGGCATGGATCATAAGGGGGAAAATGTATTATATACGTCCAATGAAGCCTCTCCCATCGAAAGTCATCTCTACAAAGTGAATTTGAAAACAGGCAAACGAACACAGCTTACCCAAGAAAAAGGGGTGCACGCAGTACAATTGAGTTTGAGTGGAAAAGCGGTTCTGGATGTGTATTCCTCGCAATACAATCCGGGGAAAGTGGCGGAAATAAATGTGGCAAAAGCTTCAGTGCGAATTTTTAATGTGGCCAAAGATCCTTTTAAAAATATGACCTTACCCGAAATTGGGTTAGGTAAGTTGAAAGCAAAGGATGGCACAACGGACTTGTATTACCGCTTGGTGAAACCCTTGAATTTTGATCCGTCGAAGAAATATCCGGTAGTGGTGTATGTATATGGAGGCCCGCACTCCCAATTAGTAACCGACACTTGGCAGGGACAAGCCCGTGGATGGGACATCTACATGGCGGAAAAAGGATACCTCGTCTTCACGTTGGATAACCGTGGCACCTCGAACCGAGGATTGGACTTTGAGAACATCACCCATCGCCATTTAGGTGTGGTGGAGACAGAAGACCAGATGACTGGCGTGGATTATCTGAAATCATTGCCTTATGTGGATGCGGAAAGAATTGGCGTTCACGGTTGGAGCTTTGGTGGATTCATGACCCTCAACCTAATGCTTCGCCATCCCGAAACATTCAAAGTGGGTGTTGCTGGTGGCCCTGTCACCGATTGGAAATACTACGAAATCATGTATGGAGAGCGTTATATGGATCGTCCTCAAGAAAATTCTGAAGGGTACGAAGAATCAAATATGGTGGAAAAAGCGGGCAACCTCAAAGGCCGTTTGCTGATTATCCACGGCGACCAAGATCCAACCGTTGTGCCACAGCACAGCATTCAATTCCTGCGTTCTTCTGTGGCTCACGGCACGCATCCCGATTTTTTCCTTTATCCAGGCCATGAGCACAATGTGCAAGGCCTCGACCGGGTACACCTCCACGAACATATCACCCGATATTTTGATGATTTTTTGAACTGAAACTGAAAAAGGATGTTATATAAGTCAACGTGAATATTGAAATGGGAAAATAAATCACATGTCATAGTTGCGAAAATATAACATATAAATTATTAGTAAGTTACATGGAAAGGGTGAAAAAACCTGAATGGTTGAAAATCAAACTTGGCGGCGGCCAGGGATATTCGTTTACAAATAAATTGATTCTTGAAAACAATCTGCATACAATCTGCGTCAGCGGACGATGCCCGAATCTAGGTCATTGCTGGAACATGAAGACGGCGACGTTTATGGTACTTGGAGACATTTGCACCCGTTCGTGTAAATTTTGCGCCACCAAGTCTGGCAGGCCGTTGCCCGTGGATGAATCCGAGATTGCAAAAGTTGCCAACAGTATCAAACTGATGGAACTAAGATATTGTGTCATCACCTCCGTGGACAGGGACGACCTGCCCGATCAAGGTGCAAACTTTTGGGCAAAGCTTATCTCTGAAGTGAAAAAAGAGAATCCCAACACGAAAGTCGAGGTATTGATTCCCGATTTCGATGCGAAGGAAGAATTATTGGACATTGTCTTGGAGTCCCAACCGGATATTTTGGGTCACAACATGGAAACCGTGAAACGGCTGACACCTCAGGTTCGCAGCCGCGCCCGCTACGAACGAAGCCTCGAAGTGCAAAGATATGCTGCCAGCAAAGGATTTTTTACCAAATCGGGCATCATGCTCGGATTGGGCGAAACGGAAAGCGAGGTGATCGAATTGATGCAGGATTTGCGTGGTGCGGGATGCCAGCTATTGACCATCGGCCAATACTTGCAGCCGACCAAGAAACACCTGCCCGTGCAGGAATATATCCATCCCGACCAATTCGCAAAATACAAAGCTTTCGGACTTGAACTTGGTTTCAAATTTGTAGAAAGCGGCCCCTTGGTTCGTTCGTCTTACATGGCAGAAACCACCTTCAATCAAATTGTACAATAACATGATACGCTTTACGGATTGGGGTGTGATTGATTACAAGCAAGCGTGGGATCGGCAAACCGAGATCTTCACCGAATTGATCTATGCAAAAAAAAGCCCCGGCTATCTGGATATTGCCGACCAACGGCAGCAAGTAATTTTCTGTGAACACCCGCATGTATATACATTGGGTGCCCACGGAGATACTTCCAATATGCTTATTCAAGATGAGCGGCTCAAATCATTGGGAGCCACCTTCTATAAAACGGATAGGGGTGGCGACATCACCTACCATGGTTATGGGCAGATTGTGGTGTATCCTATTGTTGATCTCGAAGTTTTGAATTTGTCGTTAAAGCAGTACGTGCATTGTTTGGAAGAAGCGGTTATCCAGACGCTTCTTCGCTATGGGTTAAAGGCCGAACGAGCAAAAGGAGCAACAGGTGTGTGGTTTGAGTACGAAACTCCTTCTGCTCGCAAAATATGTGCAGTGGGCGTTCGTGCCTCGCATTTTGTCACCATGCACGGAATCGCTTTCAATGTCGCGACCAATCTTGATTATTTCAGCTACATCAATCCGTGTGGGTTTGTTGACAAAGGAGTAACTTCTTTGGAGAAAGAATTGGGCAAACCGATCGACATCGAAGAGGTGAAAGCCATCCTTAAAGAAGAATTGGCGAGATTGCTACATCGGTAACCCTTTATTCTTCCTTTACTTTTATCTCGTAAGTGACTGGGATTGCCTTCAAAAACAGGCCGATGACACCGCAATACTTATCGAAGGAAAGCTCCACGATGCGTTGCAGTTTGGGCAACGGCAAGTCTTTTCCGGTAAATTCATACACCAATTTTATCTCCGTGTAGTATTTCGGATCTTCGTCGCGGGCATTTCCCGATACGTGGATTTTCAGGTCGCTCACCTCGATGCGCATTTTGCGCAGCAGGCTCACAATATCCATTCCCGAACAGTCGGCAGCAGCTACCAGCAATAATTTCTTGGGACGTGGCCCGGCATTGTCTCCACCGTCTTCCACGGCTGTGTCGATCACGATCGTATGTCCGTCCAGCTCGGTTTCGAAGCGGTTTTTGCCTTTCCAGATGGAGGTTATGTTGTGTTCCATAATGTTGATGTTTTTTGTTGAGGTATGTTTATGGAAAAACAAGTGGTTTATTGTTTTTGTTCGGAAGGCTTTACCACTTCTTTTTCTTGCAACAAATCCTCCCTCGACTTACTCATCGTCACCAGATACACCCCTCCAAAAATAAGGACTGCCGCCAATAGCTTTTCGAAAGTGAATGTATCCATTCCCATCCAGATGGCCACAAAAGAGGCGATCAGCGGCTGGAGGTTGTTGTAGGCGGATATGGTAGTGGGGCGGATCCGTTTTTGTGCCAACGGAATCATCATAAAGGTCAAGAAAGTGGCTCCAAAAAGGATGAAGGCTAACATCCAGTAGCCTGTGCTTTCTCCCGCTACAAAGACCGGCGATGTGACGGTGGCTTTCCATGTGAAGGGTAGCAATGCGATCGTAGCAAAGCTAAACATCCATTTCATGATCGTAAGTGGGGAATATTTTAAGGAAAGTGGCTTGGTGATTACCAAGTAAAACGCATAGAAAAATTGCGAAGCCACAATGGAGATGTTGCCGATTGCGTTCCCCGAATTGCCTCCAGCCATCAAATGTTTTCCCTGAAAAACCAACCAGACTGCCCCCAATGCGCCTAGAAGAATGCCTCCGGCCTTCTTGAAAGTAATCGGTTCCTTGAGGATGACTGCCGCAATCAGCATCGCAAACAAGGGGGTGCTCGTGGTGATGATCGAAGCGTCCACCGGTGATGTCTGCTCCAAGCCAAAGGCAAACAACCCTTGGTTGAGAATCGTGCCGCTCAACCCGCCCACTAAAAGAATCATGACATCTTTCCTCGTCAGCTTTTCCCGAGGAAAGAAGAACGACACCAGCCAAAAAGCCACCGCTGCGAATGTGACCCGTACTGTTGTCAAAGCAAACGGTGTCATGTAGTGATGGAGGTAGAGTTCTTTGGTGACAGGGATGTTGAGGCCAAAGATGGTCATCACAAAAAGCATGATTAAATTGCCTTGCAGCTTGGGCGAAAGTTTCATTTGCAGTTGATTTGTTTATTAGCCTAAGGGCAAATCTGCCATTACAATGCCAGCATTCGGCTGACGTATTTTCCAATGATATCGAATTCGAGATTTACCACACTTCCCGGTTTGATTTGATGGAAATTGGTGAATTCATACGTGTATGGAATGATGGCCACCTGGAAGGTGTTGTCCGTCGGGTTGCAAACCGTTAGGCTTACCCCGTTCACCGTCACCGAACCTTTGTCCACCGTGAGGTATCCTTTTTGTGCCATTTCCTTGCTGAATGGGTATTCGAACGTGAAATACCAGCTGCCATTTGCTTCTTCCACATTGGTGCAGGTCGCAGTTTGATCCACATGGCCTTGCACGATATGTCCATCCAACCGTCCGTTCATCAGCATGCTTCTTTCAAGGTTCACTTTGTCACCGATCTTCAATAAGCCAAGATTCGACCGGTCTAAAGTTTCCTGAATGGCGGTAACGGTGTATGTGCCTGCCGTTTTTTCAACCACAGTGAGGCAAACCCCATTGTGGGCAACGCTCTGGTCGATTTTCAATTCGTTTACAAACGAACAACTCATCGTGATGTGCAGGTTGCCTTCTTCTCTTTTCAGTTCTACAACTTTTGCAGCCTCTTCTATAATTCCAGAAAACATATTTTCTCGTTTTATTTAGGTTTTATTTTTTTACAAAGTTAGGAAATTATACCAATTCTCCTGCCGCAACAACACAGATTATCGAGAAGGGAGTAGTTGCTTGCGAGGCTATGTTTTTGTAAAGCAAGAAAAAAGCGTATCTTTGCGCTGGATTTCAGTCCTTGATTTGTTACACCCTCGAACCGATTTATTCTGGTGAATATGCGACTGCTTTTATCACTATCCTTGCTCTTATGGGCATTCTGTGTGTCTGCTCAAGATTATGATCAGACTTGCTACTTTGGTTTCAGCTTTGAAATCAGCAGTAACAATGCCTGGGGGTATGGTGAGCCTGTGATTACACAAGTGGATCCGTATTCGAATGCGGCACAAGCGGGTTTGAAACAGGGTGACATAATCATGGAAGTGAATGGCAAAGCCACTTATCTCCGGCACTATGATTTGATTGCATCTTGGATTTTTGATAATAGTTCGCGTGAAGTGAAGTTTACAATTCGCAACTTGAACAATAGCTTCAAAGAAGTATCAGTCTCACGCTATTGCCGGAATTCGGATGCCATAACGGAAGACGAATTGGCTGATTGGTACTCATTATATAGTGTGGAAGGCAACAACGCGAGGCATTTCAGCCTGCCGATGAAAGTGCAGGCCTACTCGGAGGTGGACTTCACGGATTATTACACATACGATTTTATTTTTAAAGAAAAAACTACTGAAATTGACGATTACATCGTTCATCAAATTGAAAAAGGTCTGAATCAAAGAGGGTTGACACGTGACCTGAAGGATCCTGACATATTGATACAAATTTATTATTCGTATGAACCGAATAAGAATTACATCCCTGATCCTCTCGCCGACTCAAAACTTGGAGAAATGCGATACGATGTCGATTTACAACGAATGGTGTGCGTGCCAGTGGATTCGGCAAAGAATGGGCCAACGGCAAACTACATCAAAGGATCTGTAAATTTTGGTTTTCAGTTTTTCGAAAAAAAATACATCCATCCCGGGCAATTGACCCAAATATGGGATGTTGAATTGCAGGAATATCTCGTGGGAGGTAATTCACTGCAAGACTATTGTCAGATGCATGTCCCGCTGATGATTGCGGCTTATCCGTATCAATCTCCGACCAGCACGATGAAGTATTCTGTGGATTTCAAGGAGTATAATTACACGGGGATAAGCTTCAACCGACAGGATCTGTCCACTGTCGAGAACGTGGATCAGAATTCCCCGGCTTTTGTAGCTGGCCTTCGACAAGGAGACCGAGTGTTGAGTGTGAATGGAATTCCGTTTGCCCATTCGGCATTCGATTCAAAAAGTGCTTATGCTGATTTTGTGGGCGAAACAATGGCTTTCAGGGATATCTCTGTTGGTTTCTACAACGACAAGGTGAAAGATTATTCTTATCCTTGGTATATTGGTTCTTATGGGAAAATTACCAAAGAATTTAAGAAAAGGCGTTATGCGGCAGGTTTTTCCTACCTCTTTGGCTTCGAAAGGTATGTAAATTCCAAACCTTCTTCAGAACTGACTTTCGTAGTTGAACGACGGGGGAAATCATTTACCTTCAAGGTGCTTCCGGAGAAGCGAAAGTCTGCAAACTTAGTAAATAGTAATTAAAAATATTTTCGGGGGAAGTTTCCCAAGTGTTATTATATTGGTTGATAAAAAAGAAATGATTACAGTTTCAAATTTAGGAATTCAGTTTGGTAAAAGAGTGTTGTTTCAGGACGTAAATCTAAAGTTTACGAGTGGAAATTGTTATGGGATCATTGGTGCCAACGGTGCCGGGAAATCTACCCTTCTTAAAATCTTAAGTGGCGAAAAAGATCCCACCCAAGGCTCGTTCACATTAGGTTCGGGCGAACGCTTGTCGGTGCTTTCGCAGGATCACTTTGCTTTCGATTCGCAAACAGTACTCGACACCGTGATGCAAGGCCACACAGTGCTTTGGGATATTATTCAAGAAAAAAACATCTTGTATGCGAAAGAGGATTTCAGCGATGCGGATGGAATCCGTGCTTCGGAATTGGAGGAAAAATTCGCAGAAATGGAAGGCTGGAATGCAGAAAATGATGCTGCAAGTTTGTTGGACGGGTTAGGTGTGCCTAACGATTTGCACGACCAGTTGATGGGAGACCTGAGCGGCAAGCAAAAAGTGAGGGTGCTGCTTGCCCGTGCATTGTTTGGTAATCCCGACAACTTGTTGCTTGATGAGCCAACCAATGACTTGGACATCGACACCGTGATGTGGCTTGAAAATTACCTCGCTAATTTCGAAAATACCGTATTGGTGGTTTCGCACGACCGTCACTTTTTAGACTCGGTTTGTACGCACACCGTGGACATCGATTTCGGAAAAGTGAACCTCTTTGCAGGCAACTACTCTTTCTGGTACGAATCGAGCCAGTTGGCTTTGCGTCAGCAACAACAGCAAAACAAGAAAGCCGAAGAGAAGAAAAAAGAGTTGGAGGAATTTATCCGTCGATTTAGCGCCAATGTGGCTAAATCGAAACAAACCACCAGCCGCAAAAAGATGATCGAAAAGCTCAACATCGAGGAGATCAAACCCTCTTTGCGCCGCTATCCGGGAATTATTTTCTCCCCGGACCGCGATCCTGGAAACAAAATTCTCGAAGTAAACGGGCTAAGTAAATCCGTCGAGGGAAAAGTCTTGTTCAACAACGTGAGTTTCAATGTAGAAAAAGGGGATAAAATCATTTTTCTTTCCAAGGACCCTCGTGCCATGACAGCTTTCTTCGAGATCATTAACGAAGCAGCAACGCCAGACAAAGGTACTTTCAGTTGGGGGCAGACCATCACTCCGGCTTACCTTCCTTTGGACAACAGCGTTTTCTTTCAAGATGAACTGAATCTTGTGGATTGGTTGTCTCAATTTTCGGACGACACAAGTGAAATCTATGTCAAAGGATTTCTTGGAAGAATGCTTTTCTCGGGAGAAGAGGTGTTGAAAAAGACGAAAGTGCTTTCGGGAGGAGAGAAAATGCGCTGCATGATTGCCCGCATGATGCTCCGTAGTGCGAATTCCCTCGTGCTGGATTCGCCCACAAACCACCTTGATTTGGAATCGATCCAGGCATTCAACAACACTTTGGTAGCATTCAAAGGGAATGTTTTGATGGCTTCGCATGACCACGAATTCATCCAGACGGTGTGCAACCGCATCATCGAGTTGACTCCAAATGGAGCGATTGACAAACTGATGGATTACGACGACTACATCACTTCGGACGACATCAAGAAACTGAAGGAGAAGATGTATTAATCCCTGATGCGAGACAAGGGCGATAAGGGAAAAAATTAGATATATAGTAAAAGATCGTTGCCGAAATAATCTGGCAACGATCTTTGTTTTTTGCCGCCGTTTGTCATTTTTTCATCCACATGGGCTTCGCCTTTTCTATTTCTTTTTGAACCGGACAATCTGCGTCGTGAGCCCCTTCGAGGTAGCCGATGCTCATCAGAAATTCGCCCACAATTTCCCCTCCTGTGAATTTGAAGGTTTTTTTAAACAGCTTCACCCATTCCGTTTTGGAAAGTGGGTGGTGGTGTTCGAGCCATTTTTCGAATGAACCGAATTCCGCTTGTAATTTCAAAATCGTTTTCGCATTTTCAATTGCCGCATTCACTTTCAACTTGTTGCGGATAATTCCGGCATCATTGAGCAGGCGTTCTGTATCCGTTTCGGAATAGTTTGCAATCTTTTGGATGTTGAAATGGTCGTATGCCAAACGGAAGGAGGGCTCTTTTTTCAAAATGGTTTCCCAACTGAGTCCGGCTTGGTTGATTTCAAGGATTAGCCGGCCGAAAAGTTCGTTGTCGTCGTGGATGGGAAATCCATAGAACTTGTCGTGATAATTCTTGTGCAAGTTTTTTTTCTCTTCGGGAGTAATGGTCGGGATGTAGGTGCAATAGGACATAATATAGAGTTTTTATCATTCTTAATCAAGTATGAATTCTTCGCCGGGAGCAGGGATTTCAATGTTCGAGAAACCCTCTTTTTCGAGAATCCCTTTGTACACTTGTTGCACATCGTAATCGCCGTGAACCAAAAAAGTTTTTTTCACTTGTTTAGCATCTTGGCAGGAAAGAAATTGTTTCATTTCGCTATAATCGCCGTGTCCAGAAAACGATTCAATCTTCTCTATCCGGGCATTCACTTGGTGATATTCCCCGAAGATGGAAATGTAGCTCAAGCCGGGTTGCTGAATGCGTGCGCCAAGAGATGTTGGCGAACAATAGCCCACGATAAGGATCGTGTTGTTGGGATTGGAAATATTATTGGCCACGTGATGCTTTATTCGCCCGGCCTCCATCATCCCCGATGATGAAATGATGATACAAGGGCCTTCTTTTTCAACGAGCTGCTTGGACTCCTCCACTTTTTTGATGTAATACAAGCTATTGAATCCAAATGGGTCGTCGTCGTATTTTAATACTTTTTTCACTTCTTTGTTCATGCACTCTGTGTGCATTCGGAACACGTCAGTGGCATTCACCGAAAGCGGACTGTCCACATACACATCTATGCGGGGAAGTTTTCCGGCATTGTAGAAATTGTTTAGTACGAAAACAATCTCTTGGGTGCGTCCGATTGCAAAGGAAGGAATTATCAATTTGCCTTTTCGCTCGACACACGTTTCGGTGATGATGCGTAACAGGTCTTCTTCCGACTCTATTTGAGGTGCGTGCAAACGGTCGCCATAAGTTGACTCAGTGATGAGGTAATCGCATTGAGGAAACGGCATGGGTGGATGGATAATGCGGTTGTGCGGACGGCCAATATCGCCTGTGTATGCAAGGCGAATGACTTTGTCACCCTCCTTTATTTCCAGATTCACCACGCCACCACCCAGTATGTGGCCTGTGTTGGTGAATTTGACGTTGACACTGTCTTCTCTTTTTTTGCCCGTGATGTAAAAACGCCGGTTATAGGCCACGCCAATAAACAATTCCATGCAAGCTTCTGCATCTTCAACAGTGTAAAGAGCTTCAACAGTAGATTTTCCCTGTTTGATCCTCTTTTTATTGAACCATTCTATATCAGTCTCCTGTATGTGGCCGCTGTCGGCCAGCATAATCGAGCAGAGGTCGCGGGTGGCGTTGGTGCAAATAATAGAGCCACGAAACCCATTTTTATACAGATATGGAATCAATCCCGAGTGATCGATATGGGCATGCGACAGGATCAAGTAATCGATGGTGGAAGGATCGAAGCCTAATTCACGGTTTTTACTGTCTGTTTCCAACCCTTTTCCCTGAAACATGCCACAGTCGAGAAGAATTTTTATTCCGTCGTTGCATGTGATTAAGTGTTTGCTGCCTGTAACTTCGCGCGCAGCACCGATAAATTGGATTTTCATAAGGTTAATTTTGTTTGTTAGGCGGCATGGAATAAGTCATAAATTTAGGTTTATGACCTATCAAAGATAAAGTTTTTTATGTGTCCGATAAAATAAGTGATCGAAATAATTTGTCGTTGCGACAGCTGGCTCTCAACAAAGTGCCAGTTCTAACCTTGTTGGCATGCAGTCTTCCCCACATGGGCACAAGGTAACTTGTTCACTAGTTCAATTGTATTTTGCAAGATTTTATATTTTCGTGATGGAATGTCTGTGTAAAAACAAGAAGAAGTGTATATAAACAAAAAATGGATACACCTTGTATCCCTTCTGCTTTTCGTTCAAAATGGATAACCCATTTTGAACGCATCAAATAACCTAATCAAACCTAAAAAAAACAATCTAAATTTACCTAATTGGGATGATACCCACTAAATAACCAAAATTTCAATCTTCTTACCTAAATAAACCTGAATGATCTAAATCTCTCATTGATTCATGATGCAAAAATAAGCACTGTTTTTTATATAGCAAAATATTTTTGAGAAAAAATATGTTGTTTAACATGATTTTTCTATTTTGGTATCGACTATTCGTTTTTTAATATATCACCTGAGCATATAAGAAAGAACTATTTTATTTATTGTCAATGATATACGCATGAATCAGCCTATGGCCAGACAGGGTCTAAACTTGAGGAAGTGTTTCGTTGCTGGTATTTCAAATCTTGCAACATTGACGATTTCACGCGAAACACCACAAGATAACTTTTGTAGGGGCCAATTGGGATGAAAGATGCGGTGAGGCTGAAACAATGCAAGTCGCGTGTGAGATTGCAGGTCATATACGAGAACTTGCTGTCGTCGAAGTCATAACTCGTGCTGAAGGAGAAGCTCCAGTTCTTGGTTGGCTGAATGCTTCCACTCAAGCCAAGATTGTGGGTCAATTTATATTTGTATTCACATTTCACCGCATCAAAGCGGCTAGTATTGTAGGCGTAGTTGAATGAATAATTCATCGATAGATTCCATTTCACTTCATTCTGAAGGTAGCCATCCTTGTCGTATGATCCTTCATCCTTTTTCTTGCCATTGAGAAGGCTTTGGCTTCCGTTGGAAATCGAATCTGAATTGCTCGGGGCTACTTGCCCGCTCTTGTCGTCTTTTTTTGCATTGGGATTTGCATCAGTCCCTTTATCCACCTTTTTACCAAACCATTTTTTAAAGGTATCCTGGTTGATGGATGGAGAAATTGAATAGCCAGTATTCATCAGTCGTCCGATAGCTCCAGTTTTAGTCACACGCAACCTGTCAACTCGCTGAAGAGCTGTACCTGCAGTATTCACTTTATAGGTATAGGGATCAAATGTGGCATTCAGGTTTACTGTCAATGATTTACTTAATTTCAAGCGCGTGTTGGTACTTATGTTGCTCCATTTGAATTCGGAGGCTAACATGTTATAACTAGTACTTGTGGAAAAATTATCAATCAAACTGATGATTTTTGTTCCCGTAGAATCTTTATCGGATTTCACTTTCATTTCCAAATTGTTCTGGAAACTGAAATTCATGCTTCCTGTTTTACCGGTTGATGGTGGGCTATAGACGTTTCCGCTATAGGGACTATAGTAGTAAGTTTTCAGATCACCATTGCCGTCATAATATTGATAAGACTCATAAAAGCCATACGATTTAGCACCAAAATTAGGGGCATAGGAGAATGAGATGCTGGGGGTGAATACGTGGCGTATTTTTCGGATGTATTTTTCGCCAAACAAAGGCGTGAACATTCCATATAGTTTTGTTTGCAAACTAACGGAAGTGCTGTATTTATAAGTCCGGAAGAAACCGTAAACGGTGTCCAATGGCACCAATTCCTCCTCCTCAAAGTCATAAGCCTTATATGACTTGTGCGTGTGCCATTGCTCCTCGTAAGAAATAGAGGGTGTGATGCTGATGTAGTTGAACAAATTGAAAGAAGCGCCAATAGGCACGCTGTGGCGCGCACCGTTTTTCCAATCTTTCACCAGATTGGATTTGAAGAGTGTATCTTCTCTCGTGCTGATGCTATTGCTGAAGGAGCCAGAATAGCTCAGGTAGATTTTTTCGTACCACCGTTCTGATCCGACTACGTTTTTTCTTTTGAAAGGGTATATCCGGCTCATTGTGATCGACAAATTGGGCAGGGTTACAGCTACTGTTGAGTCGGATGAGCGTTGTGAGATCTGCATGGAGGCGGAAAGACTCCATTTCGAATTGGGGAATGTTTGCGACAAGCTCACCGAAGAGCTTTTGGCATTGGATGTGTAGTCGGATGTTGTCGTCGAATACAGGCTGTTATGATTGTAGGAACTGGTTTGAAAGTTCACGCTTGCCGACAACTGCCTGTAAGCGTTGGCTTTGGCATCCTGGGTGTGTGTCCATTTGATGCTAAAATCTTTAGAAACGGAATAGCTGGATGGAATTTCCTTGTCCCCTGTTTTTTTTACCAAGTAGTTGCCAGTAAATGATCCCGAATATTTATAGCGTTTCTTATATGTTGATTGGGCATTCATACCCCATGATCCTTTTGTATAGATGTCGCCCGTAAGTGCCAAATCCACATTGTCGTTGAATGCAAAATAGTAACCACCGTCTGTCAACCCGAATCCCCGCTCCAATTCGTCCGCATAAGAAGGGAAAATGATACCGGAAGAATATTTGCTGGTAAACGGAAAGAAGCCAAATGGAATGGCGAGCGGAAGGGGGACATCTGCGACAACCAAGTATGCAGGTCCAGTGACCACGTCTTTTTGGGGCCTTACTTTTGCTTTTGTCAAATTTAAGTAGAAATGAGGGTGGTCATGGTCGTCACAAGTGGTATATTTGCCATCGCACATGAAGAATGAGCCGTCGTCGTTTTTCTTTGCTTTCTCTGCCACAATATAGCCTTCTCCTTGCTGGGTAACTACATGCGTTATATATCCCTTTTTCGTCTTGAAATTATACTTGATTGTTTTTGCTTCGTATTTGTCATTCTCTCCTTGGGAAAATTCGGGGTATCCAAATTCTTTTCCCAAAGAATCCAGGCCATATTTTGCCCAAACAATGCTGCTGTCCATGTTTGTGGTCAGGTATTCCCCCTTAAGGCTTAAATCTTTGTATTTCACTTGTGCACTTCCATACAAATAAGCCCAATTTCCCTCGGTGAACACAATGGAATCTTTTGCGGTGTAATCTACCATTGCATCCAAAGCTTGCCGTTTCGTTCGGGTGCTGTCTTTGGCTATGGAGTCATTTGGGATGGAATCGCTGGAGGATTTGGTACGTTGGTTATTATTCGCTGCGTGTTGTGATGATGGAGTTTGGTTACTCTGCTTCCTCGCATTTTCGTTTGTTTGAGTTCCAGTATTTCCCGAATTTTGATTTTCAAGAGGTAACGCTACTCCTGCTACTGTCATCAAGAGAAATAATGCCAAAATTGGATATGTTCCTATACGGGAATGTTTCATCTGAATCAAAGTACAATAATTGTAGCTGCTTTTGGCTGCAAAGCTAACTATTTTTGAAGACTATCTCAATATATGGGAGCTATTTTAATGCCGAATATCTGTTTGCTTAAGAAATAATAAGGATTTGCAGGATATTTGTTGAACGGTTAAGTGGAAATGAAGAATCCGAACAACAAAACTATTTTCACTAGTGAGCAAGAAATGAATTTTCCGATCCAACGGATAAAAGCTAATGCCCATAGATCAATTCTACGGGCAAATAACAAAAGATAACACTAAAACAACCTAAATACCTTAACGCTCTATTCTGAAAGGATTCAAATCAAGGCTTGTCTTTTCGCCTCCAATAAGCTCTGAAAGCAACAAGCCAGTAGCGGGGGCGAGCGTAACCCCCATCATGGAATGGCCTGTGCCTACAAATACGTTTGAATAATCTTTGAGTTTGCCGATAAATGGCAGACCGTCGAATGAGCAAGGGCGGTGACCCTGCCAGATTTCCGAGTCATTTACCTTCATCCTTGTTTGTGCTGGATAAAATTCGCCTACTGCTTTTATAATTTGCTGCACACGGGCATGACGTATTTTCATGTCGCCAAAGCCGACTTCCATCCCGCCGCCAAACTGTGTCAGCCCATTTCCGAGCGGAGTGACCGCCACATTGGCATCCGACAAAAGGGCGGGATAATGAATAGGAGCATTGACTTTTATCTTGAAGCTGTAGCCCTTTCCCGGTTGAACGGGTACACGCACATCAAGTTTTTTTAGCACTGGCAAACTCCAGATGCCAGCAGAAACAACTATTTCATCGAAAGGAATAGTTCCTTTCGAAGTTACTACCGCAGTGGCTTTCACTCCATCTGAAAGAATATCAGTTACTTCGCACTCGGTCAATAGCTCAACACCGGCCCTCGGCAATGCTTTTTGCAAAGCTTGCATCAAAGCCGCAGGGTTCAGGTGGTCGTCGGAATGGTAATGCACACCGCCCGAAACCAGTGGAACTGCATCTGGTTCAAGCTTATGAACGTCTGCAGCTGAAAGGTCTGTGACGTTCAATCCTGCTTTTCGCGCAATTTCCGCCTCGTGCCTCAACTCTTCGCCCACTTTCTCCAACTTGTAAAGCATCAGCAAACCTTGCTGCCAAAAAGGAAAATCCAGTTCGTTGCTCTTTTTCAAGTCTTCATACAAACTTTTGCTCAGCAAGCTGAGATTTTTCAAGATGGGGATTGATTTCTCCACATGTTCGTTGGCTGCAGCGCCTAAAAACCGCATGTACCAGTGAATTAAATCTGGAGAAGGAAACATGCGGGCAGCAACCGGTGAACTCGCTTTGAACATGTTTTTCAACCCTTTACGTAACATTTCGGGCGACGCAAATGGAATAACGTGACTTGGCACAATGAGTCCGGCATTGCCGTACGAACAACCATCCGTCATGTCTGTTCGTTCTATCACTGTCACATCGGCACCTTTTTTTTGCAAATACCAAGCCGTGAAAAGCCCGACAGCACCGCCTCCAACTACAACTATTTTGCTCATGACAAAAAAATACTGAATTACAGGGTCATTACTATATCAATGATGATGATCGAATCACTGAAGCACTCGGTCTCATGGTCACGGTTAGATTACCTGAAAACCATGCGCATAGGGATCGTCTTCGTCGTCGATAAATATATTGTTGAAGCCCGTGATTTTCGCCCAACCTTCCACACTTGGGATAATGGCATCGAAATCACCTACCTTCGTCAGATCTTCCACACGGCCGATAAATTGACTTCCAATGATGCTTTCATGAATGAATTGGTCGCCTTTTCCCAATTTTCCGCGAGCTACCAATTGAGCCAAGCGCGCAGATGTCCCTGTGCCACAAGGAGATCGATCGATAGCTTTGTCGCCATAGAACACTGCATTACGCCCATTCGCTTCCGGCGAAAGGGTCGCACCCGTCCATTGGATATGGCTGACACCTGAAATCAAGGGATTTTCGGGGTGTTGGAAACTAAAATGTTCGTTGATAAGCTTACGCAGAGGACGACTAAATGCGATTAATTCGTCTGCCGTGTAATGTTCAAGTCCTTTGAAATTTTCCTGGGGATCCACGATGGCGTAATAATTGCCACCGTAGGCTACGTCAAATTTGATGCATCCAAGGGGTGGAAAATCAATTTCCAAATCGCGTCCGGCCAGATAGGAGGCAATGTTGGTGAGTCGAACCGACTTCACTTTTTTGCCTTCCATCGTATATTTCACGCGGATAAGTCCTGCTGGGGCTTCCATCCGCACTTCGCCTGGAACTTTCGGGGTAATCAATCCTTGTTCGATGGCCACAGTAATCGTGCCGATGGTGCCATGCCCGCACATCGGCAAACAACCACTGGTTTCGATGAACAAAACGCCGACATCGTTGGCCGGATTCACTGGTGGATAAAGAATGCTTCCCGACATCATGTCGTGACCGCGCGGTTCAAACATCAAGCCTTTGCGAATCCAATCATACTCTTTCAGAAAATGCAACCTCCGTTCGAACATGCTATTTCCGTCTAGCCAAGGACCGCCACCGGCAACCACTCTCACCGGATTGCCGCAAGTGTGCGCATCTATGCAAAAAAAAGTTTTTGAAGCCATAACCGTTTATCGTTTAATGGGTTCTTGAGATAACTGGCCGTTGATTCGGCGCCATATCTTCAGCGGATTTGCATCTTTCAATTCGTCTGGCAAATACGCATCGGGAGCATCCTGAAAAGCTACCGGACGGACAAAACGTTTGATGGCATCCACCCCAACGGAAGTGAAACGGCCATCGGTAGTGGAAGGGTAAGGCCCTCCGTGTTGCATCGCATAGCAAACTTCCACGCCAGTAGGCACACCGTTGAAAATCAATCGGCCCACCACTTCCTGTATCGTTTTGATAGCCGTTGCGTATTTCTCTACATCTGCATTCGTGGCAAGTACAGAGGCAGTAAGCTGTCCATCGAATGCAGCCAATACTTTTTCAAGTTCATCGGCTCCGCTACAAACAATCAGCAAGGAGAATGGACCAAAAATCTCTTCCGCAATTTCAGGGTGTTGGATAAAGTCCGAACCGGCCACCCGTGCCACTGCCGGACGTCCTTTCAGCGAGCTGCCTTCGGTGTCTGACTCGGCCAATTTTTCCACTTGAGTTTTTGTGAAAATCTGCTCGGTGCGGGTCGTATAATTTTTATATATATTGTTGTGCAACATGGCTTGCGGCACCAACTTTTTAATTTCTTCCGCCAAAGCAGCCTGAAACGATGAAGCGGCTTCCGATTCCACCACCACCATCACACCCGGATTGGTGCAAAATTGCCCAGCCCCCATATTGAGAGAAGAAGCCATCGTTGCGGCCAACTGCGCAGGTGCCGATAGCAATTTTTCAGGAAGAAGAATCACCGGATTCACGCTACCCATTTCGGCAAACACGGGGATGGGTTCTTTTCGTTTCTGAGACAGTTCATACAAACTTTTGCCCCCGAAAAACGAACCAGTGAAAGCCACTGACTTCACCTCTGGATGCAGCACCAATGTTTCGCCTACCGAAAATTCGATGGCATTCAACGATGAAAATACGCCATCGGGCATTCCTGTTTTTTTCGCTGCGTCAGCAATGGCACCAGCCACCAATTCGTTTGTTCCGGCATGATAGGGATGCACTTTCACAATCACCGGATTACCGGCCGCTAACGCAGATGCAGTGTCTCCACCCGCTGTGGAAAATGCCAATGGAAAATTACTTGCCGTAAACACCACAACTGGTCCTACGGGTAGCAACATCTTGCGGATGTCGGGTCGTGGCGCAGGCACCCTATCAGGCAAAGCTGTGTCGATCGTGGCTTCAGCCCAATGTCCATCTTCGAGAAGAGAAGCAAAGAGACGCAATTGCCCCGTTGTCCGACTTCTTTCGCCTGTAATACGTCCTTCGGGAAGCCCTGATTCGGCACAAGCACGTTCAATCAATTCTGCTCCTAAAGCCTCTATTTCATCGGCAATGGTGCGCAAGAAAGATGCTTTTTCGAGGCCCGATTTGGTTTTATACACCGCATAGGCAGCTTTCGCCTTTGCTACAGCACACTCTACTTCTTCGGCATTGGCTTGTACAAAACTTCCGGGCAACACTTCGCCAGCCGGGGAGCTATAGGTGTGAAACGTGGTCTCACCCTTGGCCGACAGCTCAAAACCAAGTATATTTTTACCGTGTATCATACCAATTTTAATTAAAGAAGAAAAGAACGCAAACACGTACAGTACATGAAAGCCACAAGAAAATCCGTAAAAACGAACTGGCTATGCGATCGCTCTTGTAACCGTCCGGACGTTTACGTCCTTTTGAAAAAAACAGATCGGAAATTTGTTATTCTGCCTATTATAGATTCAAGTAATCGGGCAATTCGGGACGCACAGCCAAAGCCGTGTTCAGAATGTTGAGAATGCGCTCGCGCTCGGTTCCTTGAAGAGGCAAACGAGGCAAGCGGACGATTTCGTTTCCCAAGCCAGTAAGCGACTCCGCCAACTTGATATTTTGAACCAATTTAGTGGACACGTCCAGCTCAAGCACAGGCAAGAACCAACGGTAGATTTCAAGTGCTTCCTGGATTCTGCCAGCTTTGATCAATCGGTAAATAGCCACCGTTTCGCGGGGGAAGGCGCAAACCAATCCGGCTACCCATCCGTCGGCACCCATCAAGATACTTTCCATACCCAAGGTATCGACACCTGTGAAGACAGCAAAACGATTGCCGAACGCATTTTTCATGCGGGTAACGTTCGAAATGTCGCGGGTAGATTCTTTTACAGCTTGGATAGTAGGCAAATCTTCCAATTGACGGAACATATCGGGAGAAATCCAGATTTTATAATCGGCAGGATTGTTGTAAAGGATAATCGGCAAATCAGTAGCTTGGGCTACTGTGCGCAAGAACAAGACTGTTTCGTGGTCGTCTGAAGTGTAACGCATTGGAGGCAAAAGCATTAATCCGTCGGCTCCGTTGTCGCGTGCGCTGATAGCAGCAGCAACAGCCAATTTGGTAGTTGATTCGGCCACATTCATCAATGTAGGAATTCTTCCAGCTATTTTGGCTACCGTGTGTTTCAGCAAAGCATCTTTGTCTTCTTGAGTCAATGTGCTTGCTTCACCCAAAGAACCAGCCAAAATGATACCATCTACGCCGGCTTCGATTTGAGCATTCAAATTGATGTCAAATGCCTCGAAATCTAATTCATCATCGGCTGTAAATTTGGTTGTGACTGCGGGAAAAACCCCTTTCCATTCGAATTTCATCTTGATTCTTTTTATTTATAATTGAACATCTTTTTTGAAGGAAACATTTCGTATGAAATGATACGACAAAATTAGGGAAACACCAAATACCTCTATACTTCGATTCTTACCCAAAAACAATACAATCTTATCTTATTTATTAGACATTCTTTCTTTAAGAAGGGATATTTCATACTATTTTGTTAATTTAGCAGAAAATATCCCTCTTATTAGATACGATAAAAAAGATGAAGCGATGAAAATATTGCCTTTTAAAATAGCAAAACCGGTGAATGAATCTTTTTGGATTCAACGGGAAGACTTGGTCCACATGTACGACATCCTGCACCAGCACGACGAGATGCAAATAACTCTCATCCGGGAAGGCACGGGAACCCTCATTGCCGGAAACCGAGTTTGCGAATTTGTAGCAGGAGATATTTTTGTGTTTGGCTACAAGCTTCCGCACGCTTTTCGCAACGACCCGGCCTACTATCACCCCGAAAATGGTTTGGTGGCTCGCTCCACTTCCGTCTATTTTGAATGGAATGTACCCGGACAAACCTTTTGGAATCTACCCGAGAATAGATTGCTGACGGAATTTGCGGCAAAAACAGAGCGAGGCATCTTTTTTCCGGCAAATACCCATTGGCAATTAGCTTCCGATATTGAAAAACTGGCTGAAGTGACCGAGATAGACCGCCTTATTCTCTTGCTTTCAGTGCTGAAACAATTGGCGCTGTCTCCCAATGCGGTGATGCTCTCCACGGAAGGCGCTTATAGCAAGCTGAATGAAAACGACGAGAAAAGATTGGATGCTGTCTATCGATTCACGATGAACGAATTCCACCGCACCATCAACCTTGACGAGATAGCCGGTATCGCCAACATGACGGTGAATTCCTTTTGCCGCTATTTCAAGACACGTACCCGCAAGTCTTACCTGGATTTCCTTACGGAATACCGCATCGGGCAAGCTTGCAAAATGCTGCAACAAGAGGAAATGAGCATTGCCGACATTGCCTTCCATGTGGGATTTGGGAATTTGTCTAATTTCAACCGGAAATTTAAGGAAATAAATGGTTGCACGCCGAGGGAATTCAGGATGAAGCAAGAGAAATAGGAATTATTCTATCCGATAAATTTTATAAGCTATTTTAGGATTGTAGCTATTCACGATTCCCCCTATCCAATTTTACCAGACTTTTGTAAATTGTACTTATGATATGATATTTGCAAGTTTTCAAGAATTGTTGAGCCTCCTCTTAAAAAAACAATAAAATGGAATCTGCTGTATTTGTGGGCAACGACGAGCGCTTGTTCTGTCAACGGTCTAAGGATCGCAGCAGGGCAACCGCCGAACTATACCGCCAACTTGGATTGGCATCTTATGAGGCGATAGAAGCGTTTGTGGAATGCAAACCATTCTGATGTCAACAAAGCAATAGTAAGGATCAACATTCTTTTGTTTATTAATCAGATAGGGGATACGCTTTGAACCTATAATAAAAGTACATATTTAGTATTTCTTTTACCGTTTTCTGTTGTTATGTGCGTTAGTAGTCATCTTCTGCCGATCAGAAAACGGCTATGTTTTATATATCTTCTTCTCAAATAATGCAGTAAAGATTTATAATTCTTTTTCACCATGATCGTAAATAATGCACGTTTCTTGATTTAAATTCACATTGTTTGTGGAAATAATGTGAATTTTGGCTGGTATGGATAATTGCAATTTTTTTTCAAAACAATAAACCAAATGGTCAATTACCTTAAAAAAATGATTCATTTCATAATCAACAAAGGAGCAACGGACTAGAAATAGTTAAAATTCAGGCCGATGAACGGGTGCTGTTCAAAATTCCTCCTTTTCTATTCAAATTTCACCCTTGGTGTCTATAACATACCCTATTTTTGGACAAGGATATTAATCATTAATTTAACTTTAAATTATGGGTAGAACACATTTATTATGTCTATTTATTTTGATGGTAGGTAGCATTTCCAGTTTTGCGCAAAAAAGCATCACAGGAAAAATAGTCGACGAAAAAGGTGAGCCATTAATCGGTGTCACCGTTTTGGTGAAAGGAACTACAGATGGTGTCACAAGTGATGCGGAGGGAAAATATTCAGTGGCGGTTGCTGAGGGAAGCACGCTGTCTTTTTCATACATTGGTTATTTATTAAAAGAAGTAAAAGTGGCTTCCCAAAGAGTGATCAATGTGGTTTTGTCGGAAGACAACAAGACATTGGATGAAGTAGTTGTTGTGGGCTACGGCAGCATGACCCGCAAGGATGTTACCAGTTCAATAACTACATTGAAAGCCGACAAGCTTAACACCGGAGTCTATACCGATCCCGGGCAGATGTTGCAAGGCAAGGTTCCCGGATTGACAGTCGTTCAGAGCAGTGATCCTACATCAGGAACAGCCTCTATCTCTCTTCGTGGTGCGTCTTCCCTGCGTACAGGGGAAGCGATGGAACCCTATTATGTTATTGACGGCATTCCGGGTATGTCCTTGAATCTTATAGCTCCAGATGACATTGAATCAATTGATGTGCTTCGCGATGCCTCTGCGACTGCTATTTACGGATCCAAGGCTGCCAATGGCGTGATTGTTATCACGACAAAGAAAGGAAGCAAAACTGACCGTTCGTCTGTTTCATACAGTGGCTATGTCGGGTTCGACAAGATAGCCAAACGTCTTGACATGATGTCAGCTAGTGATTTGCTTGCTTATGCAGCGGATAACGATATTACACTTCCCAATGATGAGGGTTACAATACGAATTGGAACGACGAAGTACTTCGCACGGCAGTCAGCCAGAGTCATAATGTTTCTATTAACGGAGGAGGCGAACGTTCCAGCTTCAATGCAAGCTTGGGCTATTTGAATAAGGAAGGTATTGTGCTCGGTACTCAATTTGAACGAATTTCAGGTCGTGCTTATGCGCAAACAAAATGTCTGAATGATCGTTTGACATTGGCCATCAATGTTAATGCCGCCCAGAGCAAAGGTAAGAATGTTTCATCAAGCATAGATGGTGAAAGTGTATTTGACGCGATGAACTATTATTCACCCTTGTTGCCTACAAAGAATGAAGACGGCACGTGGTATAATTACACCTCGGTAAGCCAATACTACAACCCGCTGTCGATGATCTATGAGGACACGTACGAAACCATCAAGAAAGTCCTTCAAGGGACGGGTAAGGCCACCTTGCAAATCAACAAGGATTTGATGTGGAACTTGAATCTTTCCTACGAAAACGAGCAAATCAACTACAATAATTACAATACGACACAATCCCAGATCGTTACCACCAATGGGCAGGCTTACCGCGGGACGCTTGAAAATAAGAAGAAGGTGCTGGAAACTTATTTTAATTATGACCACACATTTGCCAATGTCCACAAATTAGGTTTGATGGCGGGTTATTCCTACGAGCAAACAGACAATAACGACGGCTTTGGCCTTACGGTTTATGATTTCTATAGCGATGCCACTTCATACTACAATCTTTCTTATGCCAACAAGATGGACATGAGTGGTATTACGGCTTACGCATTGGAGACTCTACGCATGATCTCGTTCTATGGTCGTCTGAATTATTCGTTCGACAGCAAGTATCTGTTTCAGGCCACTGTCCGCCGCGACGGTTCTTCGGCTTTCGGTAGGAACAATCGATGGGGTACTTTCCCTTCAGCATCTGTTGCATGGCGTATGGGCGAAGAGAAATTCATCAAAGACCTGAACCTATTTGATGATTTGAAATTCCGTGTAGGATATGGCGTCAGCGGTAACTCCTTGGGATTTGGCGCTTTCCAGGCAGTTCAAACTTATGGTCCTTCCGGATGGTTTACCTATACCGACGCAGATGGGAATTCCAGCCTTTACCGCACAATAGCTGCCCAGTCAAATGCAAATCCTAATTTGAAATGGGAACGAACTTCAATGCTCAATGTTGGTCTTGATTTTGCTTTCTTTGGGGGACGTCTAGGCGGCACTTTCGAATATTACAACAAACGCACGAGTGACTTGATTTATTCATATAATGTGTCAACAACCCGCTATCCTTATAGCACTATGTATGCAAATGTGGGTGATATCGACAATAAAGGTGTCGAATTCACAATCAACGCCACTCCTATCAGAACAAGGAAATTCTCTTGGGATGCAAGTTTGAATATCTCACATAACAAAAATAATGTGAAGAGCATATCCAACAGTGATTATTCTGTGGACTATATTGCAACAGGCGACCCCGAAATTGCCGGTTATTCATCGAACGGACAAGTAGAACGCATTATGGAAGGTCATCCACTTGGCACTTTCTATACTTATGAATGGGCTGGTTACAACTCAGACGGTGTATCAGTATTCTACGAACATGATGCGACAACTGGTGAGCGCACTGGTGAAACGACAAAAGACCCGGTTGATGCGGACCGAACTATCACAGGCTCTGCTCAGCCTAAGTTGACTTTGGGCTGGACAAACAACTTCAGGTATAAGAATTGGAGTCTCGACATGTTCTTCACAGGTGTTTTTGGCAATAAGATTTATAATGCAACTCGCGAACAATATAGTAATGTAAGCTTTGTCACCGAAGGCAGAAATGTGCTGAAATCAGTTGCCACAGAACAAAAGGCAACGGATGTTCAGTCGCAAGCTCCTTCAGACCGTTGGTTGGAAAATGGTGATTATTTCCGTTTGTCAACGCTTTCTTTAGGTTATTCATTCGGGAAGTTGGGTAATTGGGTTAATTCACTCAAGGTGTATGCAACCTGCAATAACTTGTTTACACTTACCGGATATTCCGGTCGTGACCCTGAAATTACTCTTGGAGGCTTGGATCCGGGAATTGATAGACGTACTAGCTATTATCCTCGTACTCGCACACTTATGTTAGGTGTAAATGTTAATTTCTAATCATCTAAAAATTGAACTTACAATGAAGAGCTATATCAAAAATACCTTACTTGCAGGTCTGCTGTTAGCATCAGCAACAGCTTGTACCGATTTGAACGTAGATATCAAATCTACCTACACTTCTTATCCGACTTCCGAAATTGCAACTGAAGCAAAGCTGGCGGATTTATACTATGGGTTCCGGGGTGCTTTGGGACGTCGTTATACGGAAGCGGCATGGTTGTCTTCCGACGAATTTGCCGCGGTCACTTATGGTGGCAACTGGTATGACGCCGGCAATTATGTCCACTCCACGCTTCACATGACTAATCCGGATGATGCACATATTGATTGGTATGGTGATATCACAGGGGTCATCACCAAGTGCAATCAGGCTATCGTAGATCTTGGAGGTGACGAGGCCGCCGATGAGGCTATCGCGGAAGTCTTGGCAATGCGTGCTTTCTATCATTTCATCCTTATGGATATGTTTGGAAATACCCCGGTTTTGGACCATGTTCTTGATAGCGACGAGGCTATCGACCGTTCTCCGCGTGCTGATGTGGCAGCCTTTATTGAAGACGACCTGCTTCGTGCCATTAATTCAGGCGGTTTGTCCGAAACTGTCGATGCTTCGACTTATGGAAAACCAACCAAATGGATGGCCGAGGCCCTGCTTGTAAAACTGTATCTGAATTGGGTTGTTTACACCACCAGCGATGTTGCCGATTATGAACCCACTTTGACCAACTCCAAGCTTGATGATGCGGTGAGCTACTGTGATGACATAATCAATAGTGGTAATTTCGATTTGAGCGATAGCTATCGCGACAAGTTCATGCCGGATAACGGTTACCAGATCAAGGATTTCATCTATGCAATGCCTTATGACAATTCGACAGCGACAGGCATGACATACGCCCGGTTTCAATACTGGCCTAAATTCAACAATGATGGGGCAGACGGCACCGGTTTGCTAGGCGTAACGATTTCGAAGAATGCCGGTGGTATTTTCACAGTTACCCCGGAAGCGGCCGATCGTTTCTCTCTGGAAGGAGACGACCGCAATGATATCATTTTGAAAGACTCGCTTTATACTTATAACATTTCAACCTTTGCTAAGACCACGACGCCTTATCTGTACAACGAGCAGCGCGTGGTGCTTACCAAAGATGTTACTTTACTTACAGCTCAAGATTCCTCCATGAACGTCGGGGATAACTTCACGGGTTGGAATCAGGGTTACCGTTGCATCAAGTGGGCCATTCAGGCCGCCGATTACGACACCTATAGCCGTAACCAAAGTAACGACGTGCCTGTTTTCCGGTATGCGGATATTCTGCTGATGAAGGCTGAAGCTATTCTTCGCGGTGCAACGGCTACCAATGGCGACACTCCCATGAGTTTGTTCAACCAGATTCGCAGTTATGTCAATGCTCCTACAATAACCACATCACCTACTTTGCAAGATATTCTAGACGAACGTGGACGTGAGTTCTTTAGTGAGATGTGGCGTCGCAACGACTTGATCCGTTTTGGTCAGTTCGAAAATGACTGGGGTTTGAAACATGTTGTAAATCCGAATGCCGCAACAGAGACATGGCGCCGTATATTTCCAATTCCAACAAGTGTTATGAACTCTAACACCAATTGGACACAAAACACCGGATACTAAGTAAATAGAGGTAAGGCCATCGTGCCGTGTTCTTGGGGAGAAGGTAATAAATTGTCTTATTGCTATACGTGTAAAGATATTCATCCTTCTCCCCATTTTCTATGCTTGATCTTGGCTCTACTTTTAACTCTATGAACAACAGGAAGTGCTTTTTCTTATTTTTTTTGTGTTGCTTGTGTAATAGAACGACTTCGCAGGAGTTGTTAAAACAATATGTCGATACCCGTGTGGGAACAGCCGCAAGCATAACCCAAACAGCAGGCAAGTTCGGCAAGCACTCAGAAGAATATGGGCAGACTTTGCCCGCTGTGCTGGTACCTCATGGAATGAACTTCTGGACACCGCAGACACAGGATACTGAACAAAAATGCATTGCTCCATATTACTACAGGGATAGCAAATTGCAGGGATTCCGCAATTCGCACTGGATTGTGGGAGGATGCACACAGGATTATGGCAGCATGACTTTGATGACGGTTTCGGGAGAATTGAAAACTGCTCCCGCAGAAAGGGCTTCCACCTTTTCCCACGAAAAGGAAACGGCAACTCCTTCATATTATTCGGCTTATCTGGAAGATTATCACACACAGGCAGAAATGACCGCCCAATCCCGTTCTGCTTTGTTTCGTTTTACTTATGATGAAGGGGGAATGGCTTATCTGATAGTCAATCCCAATAGCGATCAAGGGGAAGGGTATATAGAAATAGATTTGGAGAAACGTGAGATTAGGGGATACAATCCGGCTCACCGTATTTATCAAGGGTGGGGCAGGCCCACCGGATTTAGAGGCTATTTTGTTGTACGGTTCGAAAAAGAGCCCTCAACCTATGGCGTTTATCAGGATAGCCTGATTTATTCAAAACAGAGATCAATTGGGAAAAAATATAATATCGGTGCTTTTATCGGCTTCAAGGTTGCTGCGCATGAAAAAGTGACGGTGAAAGCAGGTTCATCTTTTACGAACATGGAAGGTGCCTCGAATAATCTGGATGCGGAGATTCCTCATTGGAACTTCGATCAGTGCAGAAAGCAACTTGAACAATGCTGGGAACAACAGCTATCTAAAATAAGAGTAGAAGGTGGCAGTAGGGAAGAAAAGGAGAAATTCTACGGAGCTTTATACCGGTCGTCATTTTTGCCCAGGGTATTCAATGATGTGGATGGCCGTTATCCTTCTTTTGCAAAAGGCACGCCAATACGTAAGATGGAGAATGGTGATTATTACGATGATTTTAGCATCTGGGACACCTATCGTGCTTTGCATCCTCTGTTGACAATAATTGATCCGGAACGCGAAGGCGAGATGGTCCGGTCGTTGATTGAAAAATATAAGCAAGGCGGGTGGTTGCCTATTTTTCCCTGTTGGAACAGTTACACGGCCGCCATGATTGGCGATCATGCCATTTCGGTTATTGGAGATGCTTATATAAAAGGTATAAAAGGGTTTGATATAAAGACCGCATATGAAGCAATGCGCAAAAATGCATTTCAATCGCCGGCTTCGTCCGAAGATTATAAAAACGGTATGGGCCGCAGGGCCTTGGCTTCTTATTTGAAGTACGGGTATATTCCGTTGGAAGACTCCGTGCCGGAAGCATTTCATACGAACGAGCAGGTTTCCCGTACATTGGAATATGCGTATGATGATTACGTGTTGGCGCAAGTGGCCAAGCAACTTGGGGAGATTTCAGATTATAAGTTGCTTGCTAAGCGTGCAAAGAACTGGCAAAATGTGATTGACCAACGAACCGGATACGCCCAGGGAAGGCATGCCGACGGCACATTCCTTGATGCTGACAATGCATTTGGCTTCGCACGGTTCATTACGGAAGGGGCGCCTTGTCACTACACGTGGTATGTTCCGCAGGATGTGCAAGGATTGGTTGAATGGATGGGAGGCAAGAATAAGTTTGTAAGCAAGCTCGATTCCATGTTTAGCGAATTGCGCTACTGGCATGGTAATGAGCCTTGCCATCAGATAGCATACTTATACAATTATGTGGGTATGCCCTGGAAAACCCAAAAGCAGGTTCGCCATATCCGCAACACAGAATATGTGAATGCTCCGGGAGGATTGTCGGGTAATGACGATGCCGGCCAGATGTCTGCCTGGTATGTGTTTTCTGCAATCGGTTTTTATCCTGTTTGTCCCGGAAATCCATATTACGTAATTGGCTCTCCTGCATTTGAAAAGACGACTATCCGCCTTGAAAGCGGTAAAAAGTTTGTCGTGAAAGCTCATGGAGTCTCATCCGGGAACATTTATATCCAGTCGGCTACGTTGAATGGAAAAAGATTCGAAAATAGTTACATAGCTCATAAGCAGGTGCTTGAGGGTGGAATCCTTGAATTTGTGATGGGGGCTGTCCCGAATAAAAGCTGGGCTGTGAAAAAGGAGAATTGGCCGCAATCCATTCTGGAATAAAGAGCATATGGTTGATGAAGAAATATATTTGCATAATAATCTTTTTGCTATTTACCATCCCTACTGTATGGGGCCGGGATTACAATATTGTAACTCACGGGAAAGCGATCCCTGATGGTAAAACGCTGAATACTATAATTATTCAGCAAGTGATAGACCTGTTAGGCAAAAAAGGAGGCGGGAGAATTGTTTTTCCGAGAGGTGTTTATCTTACCGGCTGTTTGCAATTGAACTCGGGCATTGAGTTGTATCTCGAAAAAGATGCAGTTCTATTGGGAAGCACGAATCCTGACGATTATTATCCTTTAAATAAAGATGAAAATACAACGGAAAAAAGCGATAACTCAAAGCTGGCTTTGATTCTTGGGAACAAGGTGAAAAACATTGCCATAAGCGGTGAAGGTACAATCGATGGACAGGGACTGGCTTTAGCTCTGAATATAGATAGCTTGCATAATGCCGGAGCGCGCATAGACCCCAATTATAACGTTCGAAGAATGCGCCCGAACGAGACCGCTCGTCCAAAGCTGTTTTTTCTGTACGGGTGCGAGAATATATCTGTTACAGGATTGCATCTGACGAACAGTGCTTGTTGGGGCATCACGTTTGATCTTTGTTCTGATTTATCGATAGACCAGGTTTCGATGACAAACAGAGCCTATTGGAACAACGATGGAATTGACATAACGGATTGCCGCAGGGTAAAGATTACCCGCTGCAATATAAATTCCGCAGACGATGGCATTTGCCTGAAGTCCTACCATCCGAATGCCTGCAACGACAGCATTTATATTGCCGATTGCGAGGTGCGCAGCAGTGCTAGCGCCATTAAATTCGGAACAGCTTCCTGGGGAGGTTTTAAGAATATTACGATCGACAACATTCGTGTGCTCGACACCTTTCGTTCGGCTATTGCAATTGAGTCTGTTGACGGAGGTGATATTGAAAATGTTAAAGTGAGCCGGATTACGGCCAAGAATACAGGGAATGCTATTTTTATCCGTTTGGGGCATAGGGCCGGCGGACGTGTCGGAACAATAAAGAATATATCTATCAAGGACATGTACGTGGAAATCCCGTTTGGCAGGCCCGACATCAACTACGATCTGCGTGGGCCGGAGGTAGATTTTTTCCACAATCCGTTTCCCTCGTCTATCACAGGCATACCCGGCCATTGCATAGAAGACGTTCGTCTCGAAAATATTGAAATAACTTGTCCGGGAAGGGCAACCAAAGGAATGGCTTACATTCCATTGAGCCGTTTGGATCAAGTTCCCGAGCAGATCGATAAATACCCGGAATTCAGCATGTTCGGCGAGCTGCCTTCGTGGGGGCTATATATCCGTCACGCCAAGGATATTACATTGAAAAACGTCACACTGAAATTGTCCGAACCAGATTATCGCCCGGCTATCATAATGGACGATGTAGCGGGCGAATCACTTGAACGGGTATTTCTCCCATTAGATAAAAAAGAACAAATTATAAGAGTTAACAACTAATGAACAGAATATGATGAGACTAAAGCTTTTGGCGGCCCTTTTAGGAATAGGGCTTATGACATCCTGCCACACTGGCAAAACAAGAGATTTCAACATTTGCGACTATGGGGCAAAAGCAGACAGCCTCACGGATAATGCCAAAGCCATACAGAAGGCGATAAACGCATGCAACGAAGCTGGTGGAGGACGGGTGATCGTTCCTGGCGGAGGAGTATATATAACAGGACCTTTCACCGTAGCTTCTTTTGTGGAGCTTCATGTGGAGGCCAATGCAACCCTGCTGGCGAGTCCGGATGAAAAACTATACACCAAAAGCGCCTTCGGGGAAAACAAGGGGGAAGGGATGATGTGGATCAGCGGAGAAAACATCAAACAATTCGCCATCTCCGGACAAGGGAAAATAGACGGAAACAGCATCGCCTTCATGGGCAAAGAGCTGAGCGATTCCTACGAATTGAAGCCCGTCCACGAATTTGACCCGCGCCCGCATCTCTTGACGTTGATCAAGGGGGAGAATATCCGGATCAAGGATGTGACCATCTGCAATTCGGCCTATTGGGCCGTGCATCTGGTTGGATGCAACGACGTGTCCATAGACGGGATCAGCTTGCTCAACAACCTGAAAGTGCGCAATGGAGACGGCATCGACATCGACCATTCCCGCAATGTCAGGATAAGCAATTGCCACATCGAATCGGGAGATGATTGCATATGCCTCAAAAACAGAAGGGAATATGCCGAGTACGGGCCTTGTGAAAATGTCACGGTCACCAATTGCGTGATGACTTCTCGCTCGTGTGCCATCAAGATCGGATCGGAAAATATGGACCGCATCAGCCACGTGGTCTTCGACAATTGCATCATCAAGGATAGCAACAGGGGAATCGGCATTCAAAACCGGGACGAAGGGGTAGTGGAAAATATTGTTTTTTCCAATATATTTGTAGATTGTAAACTCTATTCGGACGTATGGTGGGGAAAATCGGAGCCGATTTATATCACCGCCTACGTTCGCAAAGGGGGAGACCATAAGGATGCCGGGTGGCGTTTTCCCAAAGGAATGGCCGATTACAACGTGGGAGTTGTCTCGAACATCTATTTCAGCAACATCAAATGCGAAAGCGAAAATGGTGTTTTCGTCGGAGCCGACCATAGCGACAGGATACAGAATCTCTATTTCGACCAAGTGGATATGCTGATCTGCAAACGGACTAATTTCGAAGGCGGCATATATGACAAGCGTCCATGCAACGGGGATGAATTCATCAAAGGAAAAACGTATGGCTTCTATTTAGAAAATGCAACCAATGTGAAAATTCGGAATTCCTCTGTACGCTGGGGAGATACCCGCCCCGCCTACTTTGCTTCAACCTATTTTCAAAAAGGGGTAGAAGGACTTGATCTTGTAAATTTCAAATAACCAATCCGATGAAAAGATACCTGCTTTCTAGTTTGTTTTTGATTTCCATGAGCATCCACACATGGGCAGCACCTCATGCCCAGCCCAAAAAGAAAGACAAGTGGCAAATAGCAGTTATCTCGGATCCTCATATTCAGGATACAACCCATTTGCGGAGCATGGACGACCAGTTGCATTCCACCCGGCTATTCAACGAAAACTACTTTGCTTTCATCGCAGCATTGAACGATGCGGCAGCCAAGCAGATCCGCTGGGTATTGCTATCCGGGGACATGACCGACAATGGCCAACAACTAAATATTCAATTGCTTCACCGGATCCTTGCCGACTACTCGGCAAGGTATGGGATGCACTTTTTTGCCATGACCGGAAATCACGACCCCTCCCGTCCGTTCACAACCAACGACTCGCTTGGGGAAATGAAATGCTGGGGATACCAGGAGATCATGGACGAGCTTTCGGATGCGGGATTCTATCCGCGAAAGGAATACATCTATTGGGAGTCGCCTTTCAGCTCTTATACTTACACAAACTATTCCTACGATTTGGCTATCGCTGAATCGGGAACTACCAAAAGAAATTATTCTTGGAAAAACTTAAAGCCGCACATCCCGGATGCGAGCTATCTCGTGGAACCTGTCAAAGGGCTTTGGCTTCTGGCACTCGATGCCTCCGTGTATCTTCCGCAAAAGGTCGTTGGAGATTCCATCTTTTCGTTCGGGGGTGCAAGGGTGGGGTACACCCAGATTTTTCAAGAGAAACCCTATTTGCTTCCCTGGATCCAAAAAGTTACGCAAGAAGCAAAAAGGCAACACAAGACACTCATCGCGTTCAGCCATTACCCGATGCTCGATTACAACCACGGTGCCACCGGATATATCCGGAAAATGGCTGCCCCGGGAGGATTTGACCTCGAACGCCTACCTTCGCCCGGAATTGCCGACACCTTGGCAGATGCGGGAATCAGCTTGCATTTTGGCGGGCATATCCATCTCAACGACGAGGCTGTTCACGTCTCCAAAAAGGGAAACCGGTTGACCAACATACAGGTGCCTTCGACCGCAGGCTATATCCCTGCCTATAAAGTGGTCAACATCGAGAATGGGAAAGTAAGCGCAATAGAAACAGTGGTTCTCGATTCTGTGCCTTCTTTCAATCATTTTTTCGGAAAATATCAACTGGAACACGATTCGCTGGTATCGATAGGAAAGAAGCTTGTTTGGGACAACGCTATCCTCACTTCGACAAATTACAAACAATTTTGTGCTTTTCATTTGAAAGAGCTGGTTCGCCTGCGCTATGTGAATGATTTCATCCCGATAGTGAGGGAGAAATTCATTGCGATGACAGCCAATGAATTATTCAAATCAGTAGGAATAACATGCAGCAAAACAATGGATTGGAATGGAATGGACTTGCTGGTGGATTTCTTCAAACTGCGTTTCGGAGGTAAATTGGGAAAAAAGGAGATACAAGACTCTCGATTAAAGGAATATCAGTACCTGATGAAGCAGGCAATGACCATAGAGCCTAAGACCGAGTTAGAAAAATTTCTACACGATTTTTCCAATGCCTTCACTTTGTTACTAACAGACGAATAACCTGATGAAAACTTTCATTCGATTCATACTAGCAACTGCACTATGCGCATCCAATTTTCCGATGCTTTGTAGTCAACAAGCTGACAACTGGGGGCAGTACGTCGATCCCAGAATCGGCTCCGAGGGTTTGGGGCGGGTCTTCGTAGGCCCTTCCGCCCCTTTCGGCATGGTGAAGCCGGGACCCGATTGCAGTTGCAAACCAAACAGCGGCTGGCTTCCGATGCCCGAAGCTGTCACCGGATTCTCACAAGTGCATGTGAGTGGCACAGGAGGAGGCCCCAAATACGGTAACATATTGATACAAGCTTTTTGTGGCGAGTTGTCAGCAACATCCCACGAGGCTCATCGCGAGTACGAAAAGATGGAGCTAGGGTATTATGAAACAAGCTTTCAGGAGAATGGGATCAAAGTGCGACTAACCACTTCCGAACGGGCATCTTTCTACCAGTTTCATTACCCGGCCTCTTCAAGCAGGGCCTTGATGATAGATGCCGGATTTTTCCTGGGGGAGAATAAAATTCCGGATGCCCGGGAGGCACAACAATTTGTCGGTTCCGAAATTGAAATTATTTCTGATACCGAAATCCGCGGATACAGCCGTATTCGGGGAGGCTGGAACAACGGAAAGGCATACACTGTTTATTTTTATGCTGTTGCCGATCGACCTTTTGTGAAAACACGTACATGGAAAGGCGATGCAATGTCCGATGTGTTGAAATCCCAGTTTGATGAAGGGGTAAAGACGGGAGCATTGGTGGCATTCGGACAAGAGAATCAGGCTACTACGATTCAATTCAAAGTGGGAATCTCCTTTCTCAGTTCCCTCAAGGCTCAAGCGAATGTGCAACAAGATATTCCCCACTGGAATTTCTCGGGTCAATTGTCGGCCCTACGTGCCAAATGGGAAACCTTTTTCGGGCGAATTGCCTTGCAAGGGAATGCTTCTGCCGCGCAAAAAAGGATGTTCTACACCGCAATTTATCACACACTGCTGATGCCCGTAGATTGTTCGGGCGAAAACCCACTGTGGACAGACCCTGTTCCTTATTACGATGACTTTTATGCCATTTGGGACACCTATCGTACTTCCAGCCCGTTGATCACATTGCTCAATCCCCAACGGCAGACAGACATCGTGAACTCCCTGGTCAACATATACAAAAGGGATGGGTACATGCCCGATGCACGCAGCGGCAACAGCAACGGACGAACCCAAGGTGGATCGAATGCCGAAGCGGTGATTGCCGACGCATATGTGAAAGGGTTGAAAGGGATCGATTATCCTTTGGCTTTACAGGCCATGATCAAGGATGCAACCGTTCCGCCGGGAGGCAACGAGGAGCAAGAGGGGCGTGGCGGGCTCATCGAATACAACAAACTCGGCTATGTCCCCTACGGCATAGACCGGGCAGGCAATAGGACAGTGGAATATGCCTACAACGATTACAACATTGCCACTCTGGCAAAAGGCCTGGGTAGGGAAGATCTCCATCGGGAATACATCCGCAAAGCCAATAATTGGAAAAACCTATGGCGGGACGACTGCCGGCAGGATGGTGTCCGCGGATTCATTATGCCTCGCTCCGCCGATGGGGTATGGCTCGATTCGCTCCCTTTCGGTAAATCGAAGGTGCAACACCCCACTTTTGTTTACAAACCAGATACCCGTGAATCTCCTTGGTATGTGGCTTGGTGGAGCGCCTTCTTCTACGAAGGCATTTCTTGGGAATATTCCCTGAGCATACCACACGACATCCCGGGACTGGTTGAGAAGTGTGGTGGAAAAGAGGCTTTCAGGAAACGCTTGGATGTGTTTTTTGACAAAGGGTATTACAACGTAAACAACGAACCTTCTTTCCTGACGCCTTGCCTCTATCATTGGATTGGAAGGCCAGACCTGAGTTCATCGCGGATTCGGGAAATAGTGAAACAGAATTACAGCGATCTACCGGGCGGGCTACCGGGAAATGACGATTCTGGAGCCATGTCTTCTTGGCTTGCCTTCCACATGTTGGGGCTTTATCCGAATGCCGGCCAATCTTATTACCTCATAAACGCTCCTTTGCTCAGTGAATACACGATCGATATCTCCAGGGAGAAAAAATTCAACGTTCAAGCCTTGGACTTATCCGAAACCAATCGCTTTGTCCAGAGTGCTACTTTGAATGGGGTGAAAATAGAGCGGGCATGGCTGGAACATGCGGAATTGGTGAACGGAGGCACTCTGATTTTGAGAATGGGAAACAAACCGTCCGATTGGGGAACACGCATATTGCCTCCATCGAATTAAGGAAAGCAAATTATGAAAAGAAAAGTCAGGATCCTAGGAGTTTTAGTATTTCTTTGCACGATGGTTGCGGGGCAGACTGCCCTGCTGGATGGAAAGTTTGTATTTACGATGCACCAGCAAACGAGGTCCTATCAGGTGAAGATCGTTGAGGAGGGTGACAGCGTGCATGTCCACTGGAAAATCTACCACAACTTTCATTGGCAAGCTGGCAAGTATGCGATGGGAAAAACATCGATAGAAAATGGAGATGCCTTGAGCTGGCTACAGCCAGTAGATGGGAGAATTGAAAATCTCAAGAAGAATGAAACATTTGGATTTGTTTCCCGCCAGGCCTTGAAAGATTTGCATGCCAAAGGATGGTTTCTCTACAATCAAACGGTCTATCGATTGAATACTCAAAATGCTGAAAAGCAGACATTCAGAGGTATGACCCTTGTTGCTGTTATTGCTGATATTGACTCCACGCAAATGTGGATAGTGGACAACGAAAGTTTGCCCTTGATCGCCCGATTGTCCAACAATCCGTTGGGAATCGATTGGGTGGTTGAATAAATGAATATTTAATACTATTTATATAATGATGAAAAGATATATCACCTTGGTTTTGATCAGCCTGTTTTCTTCGGCTGTGTTTGCTAATCCCATCGCGGATATGCTGGAACGGATTGATCCGGGAGCATCCAAAAAGTTTGCAATAGAAGTAGCCAAAGACGGGAACAAAGATTATTTCGAATTATCACAAAAAGGGAAACGAGTCTTGATCCGAGGGAACAATTATGTCAGCATTTCGGTAGGGATCAATTGGTATTTGAAATACTATGCAGGCATACACTTGTCTTGGAACGGAATGACTGCAAAATTACCTGAAGTGTTGCCCGCAATCCCTAAAAAAGAACGCCACAGCACCGATTTGAAGCTGCGTTATGATTTCAACTATTGCACCTTTTCCTATTCCATGGCTTTTTGGGATTGGGATCGTTGGCAAAAAGAGATCGACTGGATGGCGTTGCACGGCATCAATTTGCCTCTGAACGTGATCGGAGAAGAATGCATCTGGAATAATATGCTGAAAAAGCTCGGATACAACAAGGATGATATTGGCAGCTTCATTGCCGGCCCGGCTTTCCTGGCTTGGTGGGAGATGAACAACCTCGAAGGTTGGGGTGGTCCCAACCCGGATTCTTGGTACAAGCAGCAGGAAGCACTTCAAAAGAAGATATTGCTCCGGATGAAAGAATTTGGAATAGAACCGGTATTTCCCGGTTATTCAGGGATGATGCCGCACAATGCAAAAGAAAAGCTGGGATTAGAAGTGGCTGATGCCAAATTGTGGAACGGATACAAACGTCCCACTTTCTTGTTGCCAACCGATAGCCGGTTCGAGGAAATTGCTTCGCTCTATTACAAAGAACAGGAAGCTCTTTTCGGAAAGGCCAATTATTATTCCATGGATCCATTCCACGAAGCCGAAGGAATGGACAAGATAGATTTCGATGCAGCTGGAAAAGCCATCATGCAAGCGATGAAAAAAGTGAATCCAAAAGCAGTTTGGGTGATTCAGGGTTGGACAGAAAATCCCCGTGAAGAAGTAATTCAAAACCTCCGGCAAGGAGACTTGCTGATTCTCGACCTGTTCAGCGAATGCCGGCCAATGTGGGGCATGAAACCATCGCTGTGGTACCGTGAGAAAGGTTATGGAAAACACAATTGGCTATTCTGCATGCTTGAAAACTTTGGCGCAAAAGTGGGGATTCACGGAAGGATGGATCAGTTGCTCGAAAATTTTTATGAAACCAGAACCAATCCTTTGGCTGCACAGATGAAAGGGATCGGCCTCACCATGGAAGGGATAGAAAACAACCCGATGATGTTTGAACTCATGACTGAATTGCCTTGGCGAGAAGCACAAGTAACCAAAGAGAGCTGGCTGAAAGAATATTTGTTTGCCCGATACGGAAAAAAGGACGAAACCATTGAAAAAGCGTGGGGCATTCTGGCAAATAGCATCCTGAACTGTCCTCGTGGCAACAACCAACAAGGAACACTGGAATCGATCCTTTGCGCACGCCCTTCGCTCAATACGTTTCAGACATCGAGCTGGGCAAAGCTCGAAAACTATTACGACCCGGTGACAACCCGCGATGCTGCCGAACTGATGCTTGGCGTGGCAGACAAATACAGGGGAAACAACAACTTCGAATACGACCTGGTGGACATCGTGCGGCAGTCGATTGCCGACCATGCCCGCGAAGTGTACAACCACACGGTGGCCGACTTCAAATGTTTCCACAGGGAAGGGTTTGAAAAAGGATCCAGGAAGTTTCTCGACCTCATCCTCTTGCAAGACAAACTCCTCGGCACCCGGAAAGAATTCCGTGTAGGCAACTGGATTCAACAAGCACGCAGCTTGGGAAACAACGACGAGGAGAAGAACCTTTACGAATGGAACGCACGTGTGCAAATCACTACTTGGGGAAATCGTGTCTCGGCAGACGATGGAGGGCTGCGCGACTATGCACACAAGGAATGGAACGGCATTCTGAAGGATTTCTACTACAAACGCTGGGACGCTTACTGGAAAACGTTGAATGATGTCTTTGACCGCAAACCATTAGTCACACTGGATTATTACGCCATGGAAGAGCCTTGGACGAGGGCGACAAATCCGTATTCCGCAGAACCGGAAGGGGACTGTGTGGAAACTGCCAAAGCCGTATATGCAGAAGCTTTCAGTAAATATTAATCTCAACGACCACATAGAAACGATAAAATATGGAGATAGCTGAAAAAAAGCAACGCTTATTGTCGCTGGATGTCTTGCGGGGACTAACAGTGGCGGGCATGATCTTGGTAAATAATGGAGGCCCAGCGTCCTATGCCCCTTTGCGGCACGCGGCATGGAATGGCTTGACAATCGCCGACCTGGTGTTTCCATTTTTCTTATTCATGGTGGGAATCTCCACTTACATTTCACTCCAAAAATTCGAGTTCAAAAGCTCCGCCTCCACCGTTAGGAAGATTCTGAAAAGGACCCTCATCATTTTGTTGCTTGGTTGGGGGCTCTATTGGTTCGAAAGTTGTTTGAAAGGAGATTTTTTCCCATTTGACCACCTTCGCATACCTGGCGTTCTGCAACGGATAGCTTTGTGCTACGGCATTGTTTCTTTGCTGGCTATAAGTGTGAATCACAAACGGTTTCCGTGGCTCATTAGTGTGCTGCTGGTGGGATATGCCATCGTGTTGCTGGTGGGCAACGGATATGTGTGTGATACCACTAACATATTGTCAATCATAGATAAAGGTCTGCTGGGTGAAGCGCATGTCTATCACAAGAGTCCTGTGGATCCAGAAGGCTTATTGGGGATACTCCCATCCATTGCCCACACGCTGATTGGTTTTTGGTGTGGGAAACTGCTGATGCAATTCAAACGCTTGGATGAAAAAATGCTGCACATTTTCTTGTTTGGGTTCATCCTGATGGCAATTGGGCTTGCACTTTCTTACGGCTTGCCTTTCAACAAACGCATTTGGTCTCCCAGCTTTGTGCTTTTCACTTGCGGTTTATGCACCAGCCTTTTGGCATTCCTGATCTACGTCATCGATTTCAAGGGAAATACGCAGTGGACATCGTTCTTCATCGTGTTTGGAGTCAACCCGCTATTCATCTATATTCTGAGCGAAATTTTGGCGGCAGTTTTCAACGAATACCGGGTTTCAAAAGTTGCCTGCGAAATGATTGCAAGCGCGATTCCCGATCCCTATTTTTCATCTTTGATGTATGCCTTTTCTTTTGTGCTGCTCAACTGGTTGGTGGGATACCCGCTTTATAAAAAGAAGATATACATCAAAATTTAAGGCATACCACTTGGCTAAAATAAAAAAATAGAAATTCACAGGCATGCACAAAATATGGGATTAGAGAGATTGCAAATAATTATCCATGCGGAAGACATTCGTACCCTTGGTTATTATTCATATAGGATGGGTGTTAAAAGCAAACCTAAAACGTCATACATTTGCAATGTAATAGAATTATGATTCTTATTAGCACTGCTTTTTGCAGTTTTCTTTTTAATATAACAGCTAAATATATATCTTCGTAACAATTATGTTATCCAAGTAAGATAACTGATATCTATGAAAAGAAATGAAGATTGCAAATGTATAAAATTCAGAAATCCAGTCCGGCGAACGATTTTTTTGTGGATAAGCATATGGGGGCTAATAACATCAACTGTAGCCCAGGTTTCATTTAAGAGCATTGTTGAGCATTACAATTTTTCGGCCATCACGATCAACGACGGCCTTCCGCACAACTACATTGACAACATCTACAAAGATAGCCAAGGATTTCTTTGGCTATGCACCCACAACGGGCTGTCTCGTTTCGATGGGACTAATTTTGTCAATTACAACATATCATCGGAAGGGATAAGGTTGCGGTCTAATTTTGTAAACGGAGTGTGTGAAGATGAATTTCACCGGTTGTGGATTGCCTCGGAAGCTGGTCTGGATCTCTTGAATTTGAAAACTGGACGATTCGAATCCATCGATTATTCGGTGTTCCAAAGCGAGGATTTATCTAAAATTCCCGTACTATTTCTATTGAAAGACAGAAAAGGGAATCTATGGATAGCTACCCAAACAAATCTTTACCAGATCCAGTTGGGTAAGGATGGGAAAATAAAAAGATCAGCCTTGCTTTTCTCCACTTATGACAAGCATTCTGCACCTATCACGGCGTTGGGCGAGGTGGGAAACGAAGTATGGGTGGGATACGACCGCAATGTTTACAAAGTGGAAACAGCAGGAAAAAACAAAATGTCTCTTCGCCCCATATTTGACAAAACAATTTTCGATGAGCAGAGCCGAATTCATTGTTTCTGCGTCTATAACAAAGAAATATGGATTGGAACCAACAGGGGATTGTATCGCTACAATCAGAAGAGCTATCAGCACAAACACTACACGCCCAACGACGAAAAAGCTTATTCCTTGACTGAAAGTTACATCACAGGACTTGCTGTGACGGCAAACAATGAACTGGTGATTTCAAGTCTCAAAGGAATCAATTTTTACAATCCCAAGAGCGACAACTTTGTGCAAATGGAATCTGCCGGAGAATTTTCGGGCAGCAGCATCAATTTCAATTTGATGAATTGCCTGCTTGCAGACGGAGCAATTCTGTGGATTGGCACAGAGCTCAATGGCCTGATCAAAATGGTGCAGCGTAATCTGAATATCGAATTGCTCACTTACGGGCTAAACCAAGCCGAAAACCGGGGAACGACTCCTGTTGGCTGCGTTTTCGAAGACACTAACGGCAATTTATGGATCAGCAATATTGGAAAGGGGGTGGGTGTTAAAATTCATGGAAGCGATTCTTTCATCCGTATTTACCAAGATTTCAAAAATCCGAACTCTTTGAGCCACAACTCGGTCAACGACATCAAAGAAGATGATCGAAACCAATTATGGTTTGCTACTTGGGGGGGAGGTCTAAACAGCCTGAAGATGGATCGTTTGATATCACCAACCTTTACTCGCTACAACGTGGGGAATAGCTCCCTCAAAAGTGATTTTATAGGTTCTTTGTGCTTTGATAATTTGAATTTGGGCATGTGGGTGGGCACGGCCGAAGGCTTATCTTTTTTTGACCTGCAAAAACAAACCTTTACTAACCTTGCTCTTCCAACAGACAGGTTGCCAAACAATTCGCTCGTGGGAATGCTGATTGATCGGAAACAACGGTTGTGGATAGGGACGCACCACGGATTGATTGTACTCGATTTGTATTCGTTTGCCAGAAACCGCAAAGACATCCGGTATCATTATTTTGAATACAAGCTGGACGATCCCGGCAGCAAATTGATCGAAAAAATATCTTGCATCTGCGAAGCTGCCGATGGAACCATCTGGTTGGGAAGCAATGGATATGGACTTTATAAGATCAGTTCGGACAGAATTTCTTCCGAAAACTTCCAGAACATGACCGTTAAAGACGGATTGCCCGACAACACCATCTACGGCATTGTGGAAGATCTGCAGCACCGCTTATGGATCAGCACAAACAAGGGCCTCTCTTGCCTGAATGTGAAATCGGGGCATTTTGCCAATTATTATGAACAAGACGGATTGCCTTCCGACCAATTTTATTGGAATTCCTACTGCCGTTCGCGGGAAGGGATGATCTATTTTGGAGGACTGAATGGCGCCATCGGTCTGAAAGGAGTAAACCGTGTGGCCCGCAAGCATCTCCGGATTGTGTTTACGCAATTGATTGTACAGAACAATATCATCAGGCAAGGAGGGAATGGTTATCTCAGCCAAAGCATCTCATGGGCTAAAGAGGTCCATTTGCACGAACGCGACAAGTCATTCTCAGTCGAATTCACCGCCTTGGACTTTGAAAATCCTGAAAAGTATAAGTATTTTTATCGCTTGAAAGGGTTTGATGACAGATGGATTGAATGTGACCCGAAGCATCATTATGCTAGTTATACCAACTTGAAATCGGGTCACTATGCGCTGCAGGTCAAAGTCCAATCACTTATGAACAGCGAAGATGAGCAGACAGCCGAATTGGCGATCTTTGTGGCTCCTTTCTTCTACAAGACTTGGTGGTTTTATTTAATTGTGCTACTCGTTGTTGCTCTTTTATTCTACGCCTATTTACAGTGGAAGATTTCGACCTACAAACAGCAAAAAACAATTTTGACGGAAAAAGTGAAGGAGCGGACTGTGGCCTTGGAGGAAAAGATGGAAGCACTCTCTAGGCAGAACAACCTGCTGGTGGAGCAAAAAGAGCAATTGATTGAGCTATCGGAAAAAATACAAGAGATCACTGCTGATAAAATTTCATTTTTCACGAACATCACCCACGAATTCCGTACGCCCATCACTCTGATATTAGGACCTATATCCCGCGCCTTGAAATTGAGCCAGAACCCATCGGTGATCGAACAGCTACGCATTGTGGACCGAAATTCGAAATCGCTATTGGGATTGGTAAACCAACTCCTCGATTTTCGAAAAGTAGAATCGGGACACATCTCGGTGGCGAAGAAAATGCACAACCTACATGCGTTTATAGACGAAAACATAGCCCTGTTCCAAGCATTCAGTGGAGAACGAAACATTGAAATCAGGTGCTACACTCGATTGAAAAAAGTATATTATTGTTATGATGAAGGATGGATACAGAAAGTGCTGGTGAATTTGATATCGAATGCTTTGAAATTCACACCCGATGGTGGAAAAATCTCATTTTATGCTTGTTCGATTGCAGATGGACAGCAACAGGAAAAACTCTACTTGTCGGTTTCCGACACGGGTATAGGAATACAACCGAACGATTTGGAGAAAATTTTCGACCGTTTTTACCAATCTGCAAATATTGTCCAACATCCGATCATTGGGCAAAGTGGAACAGGCATCGGGCTATATCTCTGCAAACGGATTATCGAAGAGCATGGAGGACGTATTTTCGCCTTGAACAATAAGAAATCAGGCTCTTCTGTCAGAATCGTGATGCCTGTGCCAACAGAGAATCCTGATGAAGTGTATCATCCGGACAATATATCAGATTATTTGTTTTCGATTCCCCAACCATCAGAATATGAAATTATTGATGCTGAATCTGTTGCTTCGAGTACAAGCAAGAAAACAATTTTGATCGTGGACGACAACCGGGATATGAGAACCTACGTCCGTTCCGTCTTGTCCGTTGAATACCATGTGCTTGAAGCGGGTGGTGGAGAAGAGGCGTTGAAATGCCTGAACCAGCACAACGTCGATTTCATTGTAACCGACTTGATGATGCCCGTCATGGACGGCTTGGAATTTTCTAAACGGGTGAAAGAAAACATTAGTATCTCGCATATTCCAATACTCATATTAACTGCAAAAATTTCCGATGACGTGAAGTTGGAAAGCTTCAAGATTGGAGTGGATGAATATATGCAAAAACCTCTCAACGAAGAATTGTTATTGGTGAGGATCCATAATATATTCAGCATCAGGCAAAACAATCAACAGGAATTTGCTATGCAAATGGATCCTGCCTTGTTGAATATGGACGAAGAGTCCAACGATAACAGATTTCTCAACCGTGCTATGCAAGTTTTGGAAAAAGAATACAAGGATGCAGGTTTTGATGTGAATGCTTTTTCGGAAGCGATGAACATGAGCAAAACCTTGCTCAATCAAAAATTGCAGAACATCGTGGGGCAATCCACAGGAAAATTTATTGGGAATTACAGGTTGAAGAAAGCTCGCGACCTGATCCTGATAAATAAGCTAAGCAAAAATATGAATATTTCCGAAATAGCCTTTGAAATAGGGTTCAGCGATCCGAAATATTTTTCCCGGTGTTTTCAAAAAAAATATGGAATGCTGCCCAGCACATTGATCCTTGGAGGAAATTCCGAGAGTCCTCCGGAATAAGGAAAACAGGTGTAAAAGATGGAAAGGGTGGGCATTTATTCTGGCAATGGGCTGAAACTTCAAAATATTCTAATGGGAATCATGCTCCCGCTATCTGCAATCCTGCTTCTTTAAAAATCATTTCAGCCTTCTTCACCTCCTCTGGGCTGGGTGGAGGAACGTCTTTCAGTTCATAGCTTTTTCCAAGTTCTTCCCATTTATGTGTTGCCATCTGATGGAAAGGCAACACATCCACTCGTTCCACGTTCTTGAATTGGGAGGTGTAGGCTGCCCAGTTTCGAAGATCTGTTTCATCATCTGAAAAACCTGGGACCAACACATAGCGGAGCCAAACAGGCTTATTTATCTCATGCAGATATTCCATGAATTCCAACGTGGGTCTCAACGCTTGCGAAGTCAGCCGCTTGTATTTTTCCGGATCAATATGCTTGATGTCCAACAACACTAGGTCAGTGTGATCCAATGTTTGCTTTACGTGTTCGTTGAAAATGAAGCCGCAAGTATCCACGGCTGTGTGCATCCCCTTTTCCTTGCATAGCTTGAAAAAATGGCTCAGGAATTCAGCTTGAAGCATGGGTTCGCCACCCGAAACAGTGATCCTGCCTTTAACAAAAGCACGCACTTTCTCCACTTCCTCCACGGCTTCTTCCGCCGTAAGTTCGTATTTGTGGTGGTGCAAATCCCAAGTGTCCACATTGTGGCAGTAGAGGCAACGCATCAAGCAGCCTTGGGTGAAAAAGACAAAACGAATGCCTGGCCCGTCTTTCGTGCCAAATGATTCGAATGAATGAAAATATCCTTTTTTTGTTTCCATCTGATGAATGAAAAACGAGCCACGAACTACCCGTGTAGCCGTGACTCGTAAATATATTTAGTTGTTATTGGCTTAGAATACGGTCGTAATAGTACGGTTTATCACGTCTTCTTGCTGCTCACGGGTCAATTTCACAAAGTTAACTGCATAGCCAGACACACGGATTGTCAACTGTGGGTAGTTTTCAGGATGATTCATCGCATCGATTAGCAAATCCCTATTGAAAACATTCACATTCAGGTGATGGCCGGTCTTGTTGAAATATCCATCCAATAAACCGGAAAGGTTTGATGCTTTTTCATCGCGGCTCTTTCCAAGAGTGTCCGGAGTGATGGCAAAGGTATAAGAAATTCCGTCATTGGCGTGTTCGAAAGGCAATTTTGCGACTGAAGAAAGAGAAGCCACAGCACCTTTTGTGTCGCGTCCGTGCATAGGGTTGGCGCCCGGAGCAAAAGGAGTGCCTGCGCGACGGCCGTCGGGCGTGTTTCCTGTTTTTTTGCCGTAAACCACATTCGACGTGATAGTCAACACCGATTGTGTCGGTATTGCATTCTTATACATCTTGTGCCGGCGAATTTTGTTCATGAACAATTCCACGACTTTCACGGCAAACTCGTCTGTTTTTTCATCGTTGTTTCCGAAAGGCACGTAGTCTTTTTCAATCACATAGTCGATGGCATCGCCGTCCTGATCGCGGATGATGCGTACACGGCCATATTTGATGGCTGCAAAAGAGTCTGCGATAATAGACAAGCCGGAAATGCCGAATGCTTGTGTGCGGCGTACATCCACATCGTGCAAAGCCATTTCAAGTGCTTCGTACGAATATTTATCGTGCATGTAGTGGATGATATTCAACGATTTTACGTATGTTTCGGATAGCCAATCCAACATCTTGTCGAATTTTTCCCACACTTCGTTGAATTCGAGGTAGTCACCTGTCACACGTTCGAAAACCGTAGGGGTTACCTGTGCTTTTGTTTTTTCGTCTTTTCCTCCGTTGATTGCATACAATAGCGCCTTTGGAAGGTTGGCGCGTGCGCCGAAGAATTGCATTTGTTTTCCAATCTCCATGGGTGAAACGCAGCAAGCGATGCCGTAGTCGTCTCCCAATTGTGGACGCATGATGTCGTCGTTCTCGTATTGAAGGGAAGAGGTGTCGATAGAAACCTTTGAGCAGTAGTTTTTCCAATTTTCAGGAAGGCTTTCGCTCCAAAGTACGGTCAGGTTTGGTTCGGGAGCCGGTCCGAGGTTATACAAGGTGTGCAACATGCGGTAGCTGTTTCTTGTGACCATCGACTTTCCGCTGTTAGCCATGCCACCCAATGATTCTGTCACCCAAACTGGGTCGCCAGAGAATAGCTCATCGTATTCCGGAGTACGCAAGAAACGGACAATGCGCAATTTCATGACGAAATGGTCGATCATTTCTTGGGCTTGTTCTTCGGTGATGATGCCGTTTTGCAAATCCCTTTCGATATAGATGTCCAGGAATGTAGTCACACGGCCAAGGCTCATGGCTGCACCGTTTTGATCTTTGATGGCGGCCAAGTAGGCGAAATAAGTCCATTGTATTGCCTTTTGGGCAGAATCTGCGGGTTGTGAAATGTCGAAACCATAAGAAGCCGCCATCCGTTTGAGTGCTTTCAATGCACTGATTTGTTGGCTCAGTTCCTCACGGAGACGAATCACATCGTCTGTCAATTCGTCCGGATCACAAGCCTTGAAGCGAGCTTCGCGTTCCACGATCAATCGGTCAACGCCATACAAGGCCACGCGGCGGTAGTCACCGATGATGCGGCCACGTCCGTAGGCATCGGGCAAACCAGTGATGATGCCGTTGCTTCTAGCATTTCTGATGCTTTGGGTGTAGGCTGCGAACACACCTTCGTTATGGGTTCTTCTGTATTTTGTGAAAATTTCTTTTGTAACGGGATCCAATTCATAACCATACTCCTGAAGGCTTTGTTCCACCATACGAAGTCCTCCGTTGGGGAATATTCCTCTTTTCAAAGGCTTGTCGGTCTGTACACCTACTATTTTTTCTAACGATCGATCGATGTAGCCCGGGCCGTAAGCATCTACTTGTGACGGAATCTTAGTCTCCGCATCATAGACGCCTTTTCTCTTTTCTTCGACAAACATTTCCGAGAGTTTTGCCCAAAGCGTGTCCGTTGCTTCAGTGGGGCCGCTCAAAAACGATTCATCTCCAGTGTATTCAGTGTAGTTTTGGACAATGAAATCATTTATGTTGATCTCATCTTTCCATCTTTGACCTTTAAAGCCTTTGTAAGCCTCCATTATTCATTAAAATTTAAATGGTTTGTAACTTTAGCGATGTAATTAATTGGTAATGCAAAGATACGAATTATTCTTTAAATTGCTAACTCGAAATAGCAATATAGATAAAAATAATATGCTGAAGAGCATGATTTATTTGTGTGCAATGATAATTCGTTAATAATATGTTATTTCTACACAAACTGATTTGAAATTTGGTTAACAGTTTCTGGTAATTGCTACTTGTCTCATTTTTTATAAAATCAGGCATTCTTACTTGGAATGCTATATAAATTTATTTTTGATTTTTCGAGTCGGAATTACGCAAAATTCCTAGAAGTTCTGAATTTTTCTTTGTGAACTCAGCGTGGTATTGAAATCTGTTTTTCCATATGTGCAGCGTATCCATGAATTAAAACAGTCTTTCCTCGAAATCAAAATAGATCTACAACATAACCACCCCTTTTATTGTAGCCACTTCCTGATAGTAATTGATAATCTCATCCGCATTTTTGGCTAATAGCTTAACGGTGGCACTTGTGTATTTTCCATTGCTGCTGTCTCTTGATGAAAAGCTAGCATTCGAATTTTCAAAAATAGCGTGTAGCATCGCAATATTGCTTTGCTCTGCCGGGACAATAAATTTGAAAATATAATTGGTGGGAAAAGAGTGGGCTTGGTTCAGCTTCTCTTTAAATTTTCGATAAAAATCTGTTTGGCTCTGATTATCGTTACTTTCAAATATTTCAATTTTTTCTTCCATATATTCAATTTATCGAATTAAGTCAAATACTGAGCCAATGTTTCAAAGCTGGCAATTTGTCAGATAAGCTTTCTCCATTTTTTTATTCCTTGAATGGTATCCGGAAGCTGCATCCCGATTTCCATTCAGAACAGCCATAAGCCGTTTTTCCTTTGATCACCTTTCCTTTACCACACAACGGGCATATTTCAGGAATAGATTCTACTGCTGCAGCGGGTTTCGGTGTTTTTTCTGCTGGCGTTTCTTTTCTTTCCCTTGGCTTGCGGGGTTTCGATTCTTTGGGTTTGCTTTCCTTTTTACTTTCGGCTTTTTCGTCGGGTTTGGGCGTTTCGATGGCGATGGCTTTTCCCCACTCACTTTTCACGCGTACCACGATGTCGTTCACCATTTGCTTCAGTTCGTCCAGAAACTGTTTGGTGTCGTACTGCTTGCTTTCTATCTGGCGAAGTTTTTTTTCCCAGATTCCGGTCAATTCAGCCGATTTCAGCAAATCGTATTGAATGGTTTGAATGAGTTGGACACCCGTCTGAGTTGCATAAAGGGATTTTCGTTCCTTGCGGATATAATTGCGCTTGAACAAGGTTTCGATGATATTTGCCCGGGTCGAAGGGCGACCGATTCCGTTTTCCTTGAGTGCATCCCGCAATTCTTCGTCGTCCACCAACTTTCCCGCAGTCTCCATTGCCCGCAACAAAGTGGCTTCGGTATGATATTTCGGCGGTTGCGTCCATTTTTCAGACAAGGCGGGTTCGTGTGGCCCCGATTCGCCGATAGAAAATTCTGGTAAAATGGCTTCCTCGTCTTTGTCGTTGTCTTCTTCTTCGTTCTGGTTGGCTTTTGTATCAAACACGACACGCCAGCCAGGTTCGAGTATTTGTTTTCCAGTAGCTTTGAATTCCACTTTGGCGGCTTCCCCAAGAATCGTGGTAGTGGAAATCTTGCAATTCGGATAAAAGGCGGCAATAAACCGGCGGGTGACCAGGTCGTACACCTTCCGTTCGGCTTCGGTGATGTTATTGGCACGCACTCCGGTGGGAATAATGGCGTGGTGGTCGGTCACCTTGCTGTTGTCGAATACTTTTCTCGATTTCAGGATTTTTTTTTCGGCCAAGATGGGTGCAGTCCAGCTTTCATATCCAGCCAAGCCTTTCAGTATATTTGGTACTTTTGGGTAAATGTCGTCGCTCAAAAAAGTGGTGTCCACACGAGGATAAGTGGTCAGCTTTTTTTCGTAAAGCGACTGGATGGTTTTTAGCGTGTCTTCTGCCGACAGCGAGAATTTCTTGTTGCATTCCACTTGCAACGATGTCAAGTCGAACAAGCGTGGAGGGAGTTCGTCCCCTTTTTTTGTCGTAACATCCGTTACTTCAAACAACGAATGGATGATTGTTTCGAGAAACTGTGTGCCTTCTTCAACGGATGTAAACCTCCCTTTCGTTGCCGAGAATAGCGTATTTCGATAAACTGTTTTCAGCTCCCAATAAGCTTCCGGTTTGAAATTCTCGATTTCCAATTGGCGGTTTACAATCAGTGCTAGGGTAGGGGTCTGTACCCTTCCGATGGAAAGCACCGACCTGTTTTGTCCGTATTTGATGGTGTAGAGCCGGGTAGCATTCATCCCAAGCAACCAGTCGCCGATGGCGCGGGCCATTCCTGCTTCGTACAAGCTGCGAAAATCGTCTTGGTCTTTCAGCTTTTCAAATCCTTCGCGGATAGCATCTTCCGTCAGCGATGAGATCCATAATCGTTTCACCGGGCACTTGCATCCCGCCTTTTGCATCACCCAGCGTTGGATCAGTTCTCCTTCTTGGCCGGCATCACCGCAGTTGATCACCTCGTCAGCATTGGCAAGCAGAGATTCTATAACTGAAAATTGTTTTCTTATTCCATCGTTATCAATCACTTTGATCCCAAATTTGGGTGGAATCATCGGCAGCATTTCCAGCCGCCAGCTTTTCCATTGGGCATAGTATTCGTGGGGTTCTTTGAGGGTGCAAAGATGACCGAAAGTCCAGGTCACCTGATATCCGTTTCCTTCTAAGTAGCCATCTTTGCGGGTGTTGGCTTTCAATATGGTGGCAATTTCACGTGCCACGCTTGGTTTTTCGGCGATGCAGACTTTCATTGTTTTAGCTTCTAGTCTGTAGCCATTAGCCTATATCCATTAGCTTTTTTATTTGCTAACAGTTAATGGTTACAGGCTGACAGCTATTTATCAGTAACTTTCGTTTTCGTTGGGGAAATCTTTTGTTTTCACATCCTTGATATACGCTTGCACAGCAGAAGTTATTACAGTGTGCAAGTCGGCATAACGTCTGAGGAATTTCGGTGAAAAGTTCTTGTTGATCCCGAGCATATCGTGCATCACCAAGACTTGGCCATCCACTTTTCCGCCGGCACCGATACCAATGATTGGAATTTGAAGCCCTGTAGCGACCTTGCCAGCTAATTTGGCCGGGATTTTTTCTAAAACAATGCCGAAACAGCCAACTTCTTGAAGCAATTGGGCATCCCGAACCAATTTTTCTGCTTCTGACTCGTCTTTTGCCCGCACGTTGTAAGTGCCGTATTTGTTGATCGATTGAGGCATCAATCCAAGGTGTCCCATTACAGGGATTCCGGCATCAATTATTTTTCTTATATCAGCTATGATCTCTTCGCCGCCTTCAATTTTGATGGCGTCGGCTCCGGTTTCTTTCATCACACGGATAGCTGCTTCGAGCGACAGCAAGGGGTTTCCTGAAACCGTACCGAAAGGCATGTCCACCACAACCAACGATCGTTTTACTGCATTCACCACCGATTTCCCGTGGTAAATCATCTGGTTGAGCGTCATGGGCAGGGTGGTGACGTTTCCTACCATCACATTGGATGCAGAATCTCCCACGAGGATAATATCCATCCCGGCTTGGTCGATAATGCTAGCCATCGAATAGTCGTAGGCGGTGAGCATCGAGATTTTTTCTCCCCGTTTTTTCATCTCAATCAGACGATGTGTCGTCACTTTCCGTGAGTCTTCCGTGTATGTTGACATTGCGATATAAGTTTAATCCTGAATCAAAATTTTTTGAAGCCAACAAAGGTACAAAAAAAGGCGGAATTAGTTTTTCAGGAATAAAAAAAGCCGTTCTAAACATGGGCTTGTTTAGAACGGCTTTCTTATATACTTGTTTGTTTTTTTATTAGAATCTGAACCCGAATGTCAGCAATCCAGAAAAAGTATTTGTCTTCAATTCAGCAGGGACCACACCCAAATCGGTGCCGTCAGAGAAAAACAGGTTTGAAAACGGATACAACTCTGATTTCTGAGATTTCATGACAAATGCCACATCGGTGTAGAAACTTTTTGAAAAACGATACCCCAGTCCATAAGTGATGTAGTTGGCATCGCCTTCGAGGGTGAAGTTGGTGAGAGTTCCTCCGGTGACCACTTCTTTCAATCCGTTTTTAAAATCTGCTTCAAGCGGAGTTTGCTGCCACATGTAACCAACGCGTCCCGAGAACTGAGGGGTGAAACGTACCTCTGCACCAAGCTTCAATGTGCTAGCGGCTTTGAAGTCTTCACTAATGTACTGTTTCTGACTATTTGTCCACGTAATATCATTGTCATCCGACAGCTTCATGTTTTTATAATTTGTCAACTCATAGTCGGCACTGAGGATAGCTATCTGGCCGATTATGCCAGCCAAGCTGAAGGTGTATCTGTCAGGAGTACGCATGTTGTAATCTACATAGCCAACACCTGTACTCGTAGTGCCCGCTTCATATGTTGCGTCAGTTACATAGTCATTTAGTTGATCGGTAATAGTTGCTCCATAGTGGTCTGTCATCGAATACCAAGTCGGAGATTGGTAAGAAAATCCAAGACGAAGGGCATTTACGGGTTTGTAGATTAGCCCAAGATTGAACTGGAATCCACTCCCTTCTGTCTTTAAATAGTTTTCGAGATAATAGTAATTGTTGTCCGTTTCAAAATCTTCTTCGTAATTTGAGTACATATTGTAACTAATGTCAGTTACAGATAAGGTTAGCCCTATGCTCAATTTGTCACCAATGGTTGTCCCTGCGGTAAAATCATATTTATCTATAGACCCTTTTTCTTCCACATCAAGCCATGGGGTGACCGTTTCTCCTGTCGGCAATAATGAAGAGTAATAGGGATTGCTATCAGAATCTAATCCCTTATAATTTATTAAATAGGAATTGTAGCCTAGGGCAGAAAGCCACGATATGCCTGTTGGAGGATCAAAGCTATCTGATGTTACTGAATTTGCCAAGTCGGACTTAGATGCTCCGTAGGATTTTTCCGCAATGTAGTCTGTCAATGAGAAAGATTGGTTTCCGCCGCCCATCCTGTATTTTGTGTCAAAATTTTTTAACCGGTTGTAGGCAAATCCGAAATTAATCCGGGGAACATCCGGATTGTCTGTCGGCACGGAAGCTATATAGCCCAGGTTGTTAAGATTGGATTTGAACTTGCTGTCCTTCATGTCAAGGCCATTGGGGAAGGTCGTTTTGGTGTTTGCATTTTGGAAATTGAGTGTCGTGACAAATTCCGAGCTTTTGTAAACTCCAATTCCAGCAGGGTTAATGGCTACTCCGCTTAAGTCTCCGCCAAGAGCTCCAAAAGCACCTCCCATGGCCACAGAACGGGCTGTACCTGTCAAATCGTTACGCGACAGTTTGTACACATCCAACTCATTTTGTCCATATGTAGCTACTGATGATGTAGCAATCAGCGAGATAAGAAAAATAGTGCGTTTCATCTTGATTTTTTTAATTCAAAGAAATTTTCTTCTCGAAATAATTTTATTAAAGAAGGAGCATTTGAGAAAACATCATCTTCACCAATATGCTCCTTGTTTAGTTAGAATTTAGTTATACCTTTTTTGTAGTGACCAATAAGCTATCTTCGTCCACCGCTTGAGCGTCCGCCTCCTCCAGAGCCACCGCTACTGCGACCGCTGGAGCTTGATGGTGCTGAATAGGTAGAGCTACTTCTTGTTGTAGGTGCCGAATAAGTTCTACTAGAATTCGATGAAGACTCGTTGGATGTTGAAGAACGGCGATAAACATAACTGGAATTTTGGCTGCTTCTTGTCGTTGCATCCGAAGATCTACTTGTGCGAGTGCGCATACTTGGCTGAGTGACATCGGATGAAGTGCTTGAAGATCTTCTGTAAACATATCCTCCTCCATTAGTTGATCGATCGTTGTTTGCTGTGCTATAAGTGCTTGATCTTCTTCCGCCGTTAGCTGTAGAACTAATTCCGGAACGCGTTCCTGCAAGCGCATATCTTCCGCCGCTTGTAGAACTCCTTGTTTCTCCATACGCATAGTTACCGCCCCTTCTTCCATTAGCACTGTATCTTCCTCCATAGTTGTAGCCACTTCCATAGTATGGGCGGTCGTACCAAGCGTAATAACTTCCATACCAAGGACTGTACCATCCGTAATAGCTGGCATAGTAAGGCCATCCGAATCCGTAGTACCACGGATCATACCAAGAACTATACCATCCGTTGTATAGGGTTGAATACCATGGATAATAACTTCCCCAGCCCCAGCCTATGCTGAAGTCCCAATCCCTATAAGCGTAGTAGTCGTTGTAGTCGTCGTTCAAAACATACACATTGATCTGATCGTCGCTGGCTACTGTCACACTGTTCTCAGGATTGTGGTATTTTACGATTCTGTCTGTATATTCATAATCCTGATAATCCAAAGAGTCCACATCCGATGTGTCAGCATATTCTTCGGTATCCGGCGCTGTATCGCGGCGGTTATAGGCATCCACATCGAAGTTGGAATTGACATTCCCGGTGGTTTTTATGACCATGTCGCCATTGTCTTTGATGACAATGACTTTGCTTTTGGACTTCTTTGTTGTTTCAGATGAAGTGCTTTTTTGGGTAGTATTTGTGTTGCTTTCCGAAGAAGTACCATAAATATCATCCCATTCCTGAGCACTTGCTAGCAATGAAACGGAAAAGGCCAAAGCAAAAATTGAAAATCTTAGTTTTTTCATAATTCAGACCCTCCTATTGTTGAGAAAAATATTCTACTTTGTTTGAGCTTATTTGTCGCAATAACGAAATTCCAGTTTCGTTACCTTTTTGTCCGCCTACTTTTTCGTAATAAGGACAAATATAAGTATTATTTTTAATTCAGTTTATTTGCTGTACTATAAAGACGTTATAAATAGCAAATAGTTGCATCTAGTTGTAGTTAAAAAAGCGTAATTAACAAAATAGGCGACCTCCTCAGAAGTCGCCTATCTATTGTTGTGGCTGAAAATCAGTTTATTTATTTCCTGAAAGTTTTTCTTTCAATGCTGCCAATTCTTCAATATCGCCCAATGTCGTTTTTTCTACGCTGGGTTGACTCCCTTGAGTCTCTTCTTTTTTCACTTTCTTCGCTTTTCTGTCGCCAGATACCGCTTCATTTTTGGCATCTTCGAAAGTTCTGCTGTGAGAAACGATGATTCTCTTGGACTCCTTGTTGAATTCGATCACTTTGAAAGGAAGTTTTTCTTCGATTTGAGCTTGTGCGCCGTCTTCTTTTACCAAGTGTTTAGGAGTTGCGAACCCTTCAACACCGTAAGGAAGAGAAACTACGGCACCTTTGTCCACCAATTCGATGATTGTTCCTTCGTGTACTGAACCTACTGTGAAGATAGTTTCGAATACGTCCCAAGGATTTTCTTCCAATTGTTTGTGACCAAGGCTCAAACGGCGGTTTTCTTTGTCGATTTCAAGAACCTGAACTTCGATGTCAGCACCAATTTGAGTTATTTCACTTGGGTGTTTGATTTTCTTCGTCCAAGAAAGGTCTGAAATATGGATCAAACCGTCAACGCCTTCTTCTATTTCAGCGAATACGCCAAAGTTAGTGAAGTTGCGAACTTTTGCAGTATGTTTGCTTCCGATAGGATATCTTCCTTCGATATTTTCCCATGGATCTGGTTTCAATTGTTTGATACCCAAAGACATTTTGCGTTCGTCACGATCCAAAGTCAAAACTACCGCTTCCACTTCGTCACCTACCTTCATGAAGTCTTGTGCGCTGCGCAAGTGTTGAGTCCAGCTCATTTCTGATACGTGGATCAAGCCTTCTACTCCAGGGGCGATTTCGATGAATGCACCGTAATCAGCCATCACAACCACTTTGCCTTTCACTTTGTCGCCAACTTTCAATTCTGCGCTAAGTGCATCCCAAGGATGCGGAGTCAATTGTTTCAAACCAAGAGCAATACGTTTCTTTTCGTCGTCAAAGTCAAGGATAACCACGTTGATTTTTTCATCCAATTTAACCACTTCTTCAGGGTGTTGAACACGTCCCCAAGAAAGGTCTGTGATGTGGATCAAACCATCTACGCCGCCTAAGTCGATGAACACACCATATGAAGTGATGTTCTTAACGGTTCCTTCAAGAACCTGGCCTTTTTCAAGCTTGGAGATGATGTCTTTTTTCTGTTGTTCCAATTCAGCTTCGATAAGAGCTTTGTGAGAAACAACGACATTTTTGAATTCATGGTTGATTTTAACCACTTTGAATTCCATTGTTTTGTCAACATATACATCGTAGTCGCGAATTGGTTTCACGTCGATTTGAGAACCTGGCAAGAATGCTTCAATTCCGAATACGTCAACAATCATACCGCCCTTGGTGCGGCATTTGATGTAACCCTTGATGACTTCGTCTTTTTCAAGAGCTTCGTTCACACGTTCCCATGAGCGAGATGCACGTGCTTTTTTGTGAGAAAGAACAAGTTGTCCTTTTTTGTCTTCTTGGCTTTCGATATAGACTTCCACTTCGTCACCCACTTTCAAGTCTGGGTTGTAGCGGAATTCGTTCATCGAAACCACACCGTCTGATTTGTAGCCGATGTTAACAACGACTTCACGTTTGTTGAATGAACTTACCACGCCGATAACTACTTCTTTGTCATTGATTTTACTCAATGTGTTGTCGTAGCTTTCAGTCAATTTTTCCCTACTTACTTCTGGTGTAGAGGAACCATTTTCGTAAGAATCCCAGTCGAAATCGGCCAAGGGAGCTACGTGTTTTAATTTTTCTGATTCAATCATTTGTTTTTTTATTTCTGAAACTAATCAGTGAATTAATAAGTTAGACATTATGTTGCTTATAAAGCGGCGCAAAGGTAAGGAATAAAAATGAAATATTGATGCTGCTGGTGTTACTTTTTTCATCCTTAAACCTTTATGATGGAATATATGGATAGATTTTCTCCCTTTCAGGCCGATAGGTTTTGATCATTTATGGTTTGTTTGAAGTTGTTTATATTATTTTCTACAGGAAAATATATATTATGGAAAATAATTTATATCTTTGCGTTGTTATTAAATAAATGTGGATATGGGGTTGTTAAAACAAAATTGGACATCGGTCCTAGGGGTGATTGTAGGGGCGATTGGTGGGTATTTCTACTGGAAATATATAGGCTGCACTACTGGCGCATGCCCAATCACATCGTCGCCCGTGATAAGCGCAATTTATGGAGCCGTGTTGGGAGGATTATTGGGTGATATTTTTAAACGTAGAATAACAAAAAAAGAAGAATAGAAATGGCCGGGTTTTTAAGTAATTTGTTTAAGTTGCAAGATAGTGTAGATTTCAAAGTGTTGTTGGAAAATGGTGCTTTGTTGGTGGATGTTCGCACGCGCGAAGAATACAAGTCTGCTCATGGGAAGGGTTCTGTGAATATTCCACTGGACACGATTGCAAGCAGCTTGTCTAAGTTTCCCATGGATAAAGTGATTATTGTTGTTTGCCAGAGCGGCATGCGCAGCAAGAATGCTGCTTCCTTCTTGAAAAGTAAAGGATATAAAGAAGTGTATAACGGGGGTTCATGGTTTAATTTTCAGTAGTAATTATGACGAAGAGAGATTTTTTGAAAAATTGGGATGCCATGCGCATTTTTCGGCTGATAGCTGGATTGTCCATTGCGGTGTATGGCATTTACTCGAAAGATTATGTTCTATTGATGTTCTCGGCATTCTTTCTGTTGCAGGCAATATTGAATATTTCTTGTTGCGGAGTTCAAGGCTGTGGCAGCTCGAATGCTAAGAATGAAAAAGGGACATATGAAGATCAGGTGAAACCATTTAAACCGTAGGTTATGAATATTACCAAAAAAACATGGATGCTGCTGCTTGCCGGCATGTTTGTGATGTCTTGCAGCGGAAAAGAACCGCAAACTCCAAATAAAACAGTAAAAAATATGAAAGCAATACATTTGACCAAAGCTGAATTTTTGACTAAGGTGGCCAATTACGAAACCAATCCAAAGGAATGGAAGTATCTTGGCGACAAACCCGCATTGATCGATTTCTACGCCGATTGGTGTGGCCCTTGCAAGGCACTGGCTCCAGTACTGGAAGACCTTGCCGCAGAATACGAAGGGCAAGTTTATATCTATAAGATAAATACCGAAAACGAACAGGAATTGGCGGCTTTGTTTGGCATCCGCAGCATCCCTTCGTTGTTGTTTGTGCCAATGGATGGGCAGCCTCAAATGGCTGTTGGCGCCTTGCCAAAAGCTGATCTAAAGAAAGGCATTGACAGTATCTTATTGAAAAAATAAGTATTATTGCACCCTGATTAAAAAAGACACTATTATGGAGAAAGGTCAGGAAAAAACCTTGTGCAGAATTCGAGATATTTATCGTTCAATAGCTACGTTTGAGGCAGGTTTCGAGGGCAAATATGATATTTGCCTCAACGAGGGTATGCTGCTGTGTAGCCTTAACGGGAATAAATATTCGTCAAGTGAATTAGCTGAAGTATTGGGGCTAACCAACTCAAACACGTCTAAGGTGATTAAGTCTGTAGAAAAAAAAGGACTGGTGAAACGGAATATCGGCAAAGACGACAAGCGTCAGATGTATTTCACCCTCACCGACGTTGGAAAGGCCAAATTGGATACCATAAAATGTGAGGACATTGAGGTTCCTGAATTGCTAAAGGCTGTAATTGAAGTATGAAAACTATCGTCAAGCCAGATGCGCTTGATGATACCCAGATCGATCTGGTTAACAAAATAATAACCGTTGGCTATATAGAGGAAACTTCTGAAAATAAGTTGATTTTATCCAGCAATTGTTAAGCGACGCCTCCGAAGGTTGTGCGAAATGAATATATTTTTAGTACATGACAAAAATTATATAGCGATATAATTATTTGACACTTAGTAACAAAAAGCTGTTGTTTTATTTGAATAAAACCTTAGTTTTTAGTATATTAGAGGAAAAAAATCTTGGCGGATTTTACTCAAATATGAAAACTAAGGTCTCATGCAAAAATAGTGATTTAACCTCAATTTTGGTTGAACACTTCGGTAAAAGTTTAAACTTAGCCCGAATAAAGTTTATAAGCCTGTTTATTTGCGCTCTTTGCAAGGTTCAAGTCGTTTGTTTTGAAAA